>Ga0194119_10000094_pt1 | contig 161591 bp, 144 predicted proteins | sample TA2MahC100mmetaG_FD_148620 | JGI IMG/M metagenome (GOLD analysis project Ga0194119, IMG submission 148620) | Freshwater microbial communities from Lake Tanganyika, Tanzania - TA2015018 Mahale Deep Cast 100m | ecosystem: Environmental > Aquatic > Freshwater > Lake | place: Tanzania: Lake...
TTCACGGAACCGGTCGTACTTCTTGAAGTAGTCCTCGTCGATCCCCGTCACGCGCCAGCGCGTCAGCGGGTCTTTCTTGAGCTCCTTGATCCGCTTCTTTTGCGCCGCTTTCGAGAGATGGAACCAGAACTTCAGCACCAGTGCGCCTTCCTCGGCGAGCATCCGCTCGAAACGGACGATTTCGTCGACGCTCTTCTCGAGCCGCGCCCAGCGCGAGCGCCCCTTGGAGAGCGAGGCCTCCAGGATTGGCGCTGTGTACCACGATCCGAAGAAGATCCCGATCTTCCCCTTCGGCGGCAGCGACCGCCAGAAGCGCCACATCCGCGGGCGCTCGACCTCTTCGTCCGACGGCGCTCCCATCCCGTTCACTTCCACGTGGCGCGGATCCAGCCACGATGTCAGCACGTTCACTGTCTCGCCGCGGCCGCTCCCCTCGACGCCACCGACGAGCAGCACCACGGGAAAGGCTCGCTGATCCTTGAGCGCGAACTGCACGTCGAGCAGTTCAGAGCGCAGCGCGGTCACGCGCGCGTCGTAGGCGGCCTTGTCTACCGCGTGTCCCAGCTCGGCATCTTCGAACATGGCTCCTCCTGGGTACCTCCCAATTGGCGGATTCCCGGGATGCCGCACAAGTCAGGCGCCGCGGCGCGCGCTCGGGCCGTGGTGAATCGAAGGACGCGCCGGTCCGGAACTGCCCGACACGCCGCACCCCGCTGGCGAACGGGCGTTTCGCGGGACATTTTCGCGGAATGCAAACGCAACCGAAACGCCTCGAATACGATGTGATCATCGTCGGCTCCGGCGCGGGCGGTGGGATGGCCGCCTCCGTGCTCGTGGAGGCTGGCGCCAACGTGCTGATGCTCGAAGCCGGCGGCTGGTGGGACAACACGCTGGACTCCACCATGCTCAAGATGCCGTACGACTCGCCGCGCCGCGGCGCGGGCACGCCGGAGCGGCCGTTCGGCGAGTTCGACGCCTGCGTCGGCGGCTGGCAGCTTCCCGACGAACCGTACACCGTCGCCGAGGGACAGAAGTTCGACTGGTGGCGCGCGCGGATGCTCGGCGGGCGCACGAACCACTGGGGACGCATCTCGCTGCGCTTCGGCCCGGACGATTTCCGGCGCAAGAGCTTGGACGGCCTCGGCGACGACTGGCCGATCACGTACAAGGATGTCGCGCCGTACTATGACAAGGTGGACCGGTTGATCGGGATCTTTGGCTCGGTTGAGAACCTGCCCAATCACCCGGACTCCATCTTCCAGCCGGCCCCGCGCCCGCGCTGCCACGAGCTGCTCATCAAGCAGGCGGCCGACCGGATGGGGATCTGGTGCATCCCCTCACGCCTCTCGATCATCACCAAGCCGCTGAACAACCGGGCGCCGTGCCACTACTGCGCCAACTGCAACCGCGGCTGCATGACGAACTCCAACTTCGCGGCGGGAGAGGTGCTCATCTTCCCGGCGGCGAAAACGGGGCGGCTGTCCATCATCACCAATGCGATGGCGCGCGAAGTGACCGTGGACGCCAAGGGAAATGCCACCGGCGTCAGCTACATCGACAAGCCGACGGGCAAGGACATGCATGTGAAGGGGCGCATCGTCGTGCTCGCGGCCAGCGCGTGCGAGTCGACGCGGATCATGCTCAACAGCAAATCGTCGGTGTTCCCCAACGGCATCGGCAACCAGAGCGGCGTGCTGGGCAAGTACCTCACCGACACCACCGGCACGGACGTCGGCGGGTTCATTCCGAAACTTACCGACCGCGTGCGCCACAACTGCGACGGCGTGGGCGGCGGGCACATCTACATGCCGTGGTGGCTCGACAACCGGAAACTCGACTTCCCGCGCGGCTATCACATCGAAGTGTGGGGCGGGATGGGTCAGCCGAGCTACGGCTTCATGGGCGGCATCGAGAACTACCCGAACTTCAAGGGATACGGCGCGGGGCTCAAGGAAGACTACCGCCGCTTCTGGGGTTCGACGGTGGGCTTCTCGGGGCGCGGCGAGATGATCCCCAACAAGGACAGCTACTGCGAACTGGATCCCAGCAAGAAGGACAAGTGGGGGATTCCGGTGCTCAAGTTCCACTGGAAGTGGAGCGACTACGAGACCAAGCAGGTGAAGCACATGCAGGAGACCTTCCGCAAGCTCATCGCCGAGATGGGCGGCGAGGTGTGGAGTTCGATGCCCGGCCCGGAGAAGGGCTACGGCATCTCCAACGGCGGGCAGATCATCCACGAGCTTGGCACGGTGCGCATGGGCAACGATCCGAAGACGTCGGCCGTGAACTCGCACCAGCAGGCGTGGGGATGCAAAAACCTGTTCGTCGCCGACGGCGGCCCATTCGTGAGCCAAGCGGACAAGAACCCGACGTGGACCATCATGGCGCTGGCCTGGCGGACCGCGGACTACATCACGCAGCAGCGGAAGGCGGGGACTCTATGAAGAAGACGGTTGACGGTGGACGGCTGACGGTGGATAGAGCGGTGCCGTTGCTCGGCGAGAACCCGGCCTCGACGCCACAGGACGTTGCTCGGCGCGATGTGGTGAAGATGCTGGGCGCGGCGACGGTGGCGGCGTTCGGGTTGGCGGCACCTGACGTGGCGCGGGCCGCGGCGTACGCGGGGGCCGCTCTGCAGCAGGGCGCGCCGGCGTACAAGCCGATCTTCTTCACGCGCACCGAATGGCCGATGGTTCGCTCGCTGGCCGACCTGGTGATTCCCGCCGATGCGCGCTCGGGTAGCGCGAGCGACGCCGGCGTTCCCGAGTTCATGGACTTCATCATGATGGAGTTCAAGGGGAACCAGAAGTGGATGCGCGACGGCCTGCAGTGGCTGAACGCGGAGGGCGGGCGCCGCTTCAAGAAAGGGTTCATCGCGTGCACTGCCGCCCAGCAGACGCAGGTGCTCGATGACATCGCCTTCCCCAAGAAGGCGCCGGCGGCGCTCAAGCCGGGTGTGGAGTTCTTCACGCGCTTTCGCGACATGACGGCGAGCGGCTTCTGGTCGAGCCGCGTGGGGTACAAGGACATCGGCTACATGGGCAACATGATCGTCCCGGTGTGGGAAGGGTGCCCGGAGCCGCAACTCAAGAAGCTCGGCGTGTCGTACAAGATGTCTATGAAAGCGGTGCGGCGAGGATAATGCCGCTGTGCATCGGAATCACGCCCGCAAGACCGTGGGGCTCGCTGGCCGGGCCCGCAAGACCCTGGGGCTCTCCTGCGGCTTCCATGAGACATAAGCCGCAGGAGAGCCCCACGGTCCTGCGGGCGGCTCGCGTTGGCGTGGGCACCGGCCTTTGCATCGCGTTTGCGTCAGCGTTGCTCGCCGCACCAGCGAACGCGCAGCGGCTGTTCGGCGGCGCCGCCTTCGACACCAGCGCCGTCACGCGGCTCATCGTGCTGGGGAGCGGCACACCAGTTCCCGACCCGGAGCGTGCCGGCCCGGCGTATGCCGTGACACATGGCAGGCGCGTCTTCCTCTTTGACGCCGGCGCCGGCGTAATGCGCCGCGTGGCCGCCGCGAAGCTGCCGATCGACGGCTTCACCGCGGTCTTCCTCACGCACCTGCACTCCGACCACACGCTTGGGCTGCCCGATGTCATCCACACCACCTGGGTGATGGGGCGCTCCACGCCGCTGCGCGTGCTCGGCCCCCGCGGTACCGCCGCGATGGTGGACCACATCCAGGCGGCATGGGCGGAGGACATCGAGATCCGCACCGAGGGCACGGAGCGCGGTCGCCGAGGCGGTCATCGGGTCAGCGTGCGCGAGATCGGCGCCGGCGTCGTGTACGATTCGGCGGGCATCCGCATCACCGCTATCCCGGTGACGCACGGCTCGTGGCCCGTGGCGCTCGGGTTCCGTATTGACGCCCCCGACCGTTCCATCGTGCTCGGCGGCGACGCCGCGCCGAGCCCGGCGCTCGAGGCGGCCGCCCGTGACGTAGATGTTCTCGTACACGAAGTGTACGCCAGCACGCGCGTTGCCCCAGAGAAGCGCCCCGGCGGCGAACTCTGGCCGCAGTACCTGCGCGAGTTCCACACCTCCGACGAAGAACTCGGCGCCATCGCCGCCCGTGCACAGCCGAAGACGCTGGTGCTCTCCCACGTCCTGCGAATGGGCGGCACGATGGACGAAGTGGTGGCCGGCATCCGTCGCGGCGGATTCCGCGGTACCGTGGTGGTCGCCAAGGACCTGGATCGGTACTAAGCGACCCGTGTAGCACTCGCGCCGGCAGCGGGCGATAATTCCCCTGCACCGTGCACCCCACTCTGTACCGCGTCCCCTGCACCCCACTCTGTTCCCTGTTCCCTGCACCCAATTATGCCCCGACTCGGCGTAGGCTTCATCGGCTCCGGTTTCAACGCCCGCTTCCACATGCTCGGCTGGGTCGGCGTTCGCGACGCCGACATTCTTGGCGTCTGGAGTCCTGACGACAAGGGCGTGAAGTCGGCCGCCGCGTACTGCCGTTCGCTCCACGTCGGCGACTGCAAGCCCTATCGCAGCATCGCGCAGATGGTGGCCGATCCGGCCATCGATGCCATCTGGCTCAGCGGCCCTAACCACGCGCGCATCGAGAACGTCGAGGAGATCGTCGACACGATCAAGCGCGGCAAGGGCGAGTTGAAGGGGATCGCCTGCGAGAAGCCGCTCGCGCGCAATGTCGCCGAAGCCAAGCGCGTGAAGCAGCTCGTGGACTCGGTGGGTCTCAAGACGGGCTACCTCGAGAACCAGCTCTTTGCGCCGCACGTCGAGGCGGGTAAGAAGCTGCTCTGGGCGCGAGGCGCAGCCACCACCGGGCGTCCGTATCTGGCCCGCGCTGCCGAAGAGCACAGCGGACCGCACAGCCCGTGGTTCTGGCAGGGGCGTCTGCAGGGCGGTGGCGTGCTCAACGATATGATGTGCCATTCGGCGCTTGTCGTGCGGCACCTGCTCACCCGCCCCGGCGAGCCGCTGAGCACCGTGAAGCCGGTGCGCGTCACCGGGCACATCGCGTCGCTCAAGTGGTCGCGTCCTTCGTACGTGAAGAAGCTCAGGCAGACGATGGGCCCGCAGGTAGACTACGCCAAGGCGCCGTCCGAGGACTTCGCGTCGGTGACGATCGAGTTCCAGACGGCCGAAGGGCACAAGGTGTTCGGCGAGGCGTCCACGTCGTGGAGCTTCGTCGGCGCCGGCCTCCGTCTCTCGGCGGAACTCTTGGGCCCCGAGTACTCGATGAAGTGGAACTCGCTCGACAGCGGCCTCCAGCTCTTCTTCAGCCGCGAGGTCACTGGCCGGGCTGGCGAGGACCTCGTGGAGAAGCAGAACGCGGAACAGGGCGTGATGCCGGTGGTGCCGCAGGAGTACGCGGCCTATGGCTATACTGACGAGGACCGCCACTTCGTGAACGTCTTCCTCGGCCGCGAGGAACCGCTGCTCACGTTCGACGACGGACTCGACGTCGTGAAGATGCTGATGACCGCCTACCAGAGCGCCGAGGCCGGCAAGACACTCGCCTTCCCGCCCAAAGGGCTCGACACGTTCAAGCCCAAGGTCGCGCAGGGGACCTGGAAGCCGTGAGCCCAGTCCAAGCGCTTATCTCGCGGAGTCGTCTGCCATGAGCCTCGGACGCACCATTCTGCTCAAGATGGCTGATTCGGAGTTCCTGAACCGGCAGGCGACGCAGCGTTCATTCGTGAAGCGCGCGACGCGGCGGTTCATGCCCGGCGAGGCGCCGGAGGACGCGCTGCGCGCGGCCCAGATGCTGAAGGCCGAGGGGCGTGGCACCGTGTTCACCAAGCTCGGCGAAGCCATCACGGTTCGCGCTGACGCCGAGGCAGTGCGCGACCACTATTTGTGGTTCTTCGATCAGCTCGCGGCGTCGGGCCTCGATGGGCACGTGAGCGTGAAGCCCACGCAGCTTGGTCTCGACCTGTCGTACGACCAGTGCCTCGAGCATCTGATGGTGCTGGCCGCGCGCAGTGAGGCCATTGGCAAGACCTTTTGGATTGACATGGAAGGGTTCGTGTATGTGGACCCCACACTCAAGCTGTACCGCGCGCTGAAGGCCAAGCACCACAATGTTGGGCTCGCACTGCAAGCATACTTGTACCGCACGCAGGCCGATCTTGAGGCGCTGATGCCGCTGCGCCCGATCATCCGCCTGGTGAAGGGCGCGTACGCCGAGCCGTCGAGCGTGGCGTTCCCCGTGAAGGCGGACACCAACCGCAGCTACTTCGACTTGTCCGACCGGATGCTGCAGGCAGCGGCGGCTGGGCAATGCACGCCGATCCTTGGCACCCACGACATTCCGCTGCTCGATCGGCTGGTGGCGCGCGCCAAGGCGCACGGCACGCCTGACCGCGGGTACGAGATCCACATGCTGTACGGCATCCGCGACGCCGACCAGCGCCGCCTGCGCAGCGAGGGGCGGACGGTGAAGACGCTGATCAGCTACGGGAGCGCGTGGTACAAGTGGTACATGCGCCGGCTGGCCGAGCGGCCGGCGAATGTGTGGTTTGTGGTGCGGTCGCTCCTCGGCTAACCGGCCCGCCCTCGCCCGCACGCGCAACGCGCCGCGACTCAGGAGATCGCGGCGCGTTGCGTCCGGAGACCCGGTCGCTCGAAGGCTAGCAGCCTGCGGAAGCCTTCCCTCGTGCGAGCTTGTACACCTCGCCTACTGTCATGTCCTTCGCGCGCGTCGTGGTGACGATGACCACCGTCCCCTTGATGTCGTGGATCTTGGCGCCGCGGAGAATCGCCTTCCCCTCGGCGTTCGTCGCCCGGAGATACGCGCCCTTCTTCATCCACACTTGCAGTTCGCCAGTGACTTCCATGGTCACGAGGTTCCCCTCGACGGCGGTCACCTTGCCCGTCGGTTCGTCGTCTGCGGGCGCAGTGCGCACCGCCGGCGCCGCGCCGAGCGTCAGGAACAGGAAGGGCAGCAGCAGAAACTTGAGCATCGTTGACTCCTCAGGACATGGCGCGTGGGGGCGCCGATTAGAACGCCACCTGGAACATCGCGCGCAGCGAGGTGTTCTCGGTGACGAGATCGATGGGCTGGTTCGAGGCGTTCACGCGGCCGCCGATCATGCCGGTCGGCTTGGCGAACTCGTTCTTCAGGTACTCCGTGGTGAAGCGCACGTTCTGCCCGTGGAGGTACCAGTTCACGCCGATCGCCTTCTGGGTGATGGTCTGCTCCTTCACGCCGGCAATCGCCGCCACGTCGAACTTCTCGTAGTAGCCATACGGCTGAAGCTTGCCTTCCTTTCCAATCTTCTGGGGGAAGAGATACGCGGCCCGCGCATACCACCCCTTCTTCTGCCCGTTCACGCCGCCGTAGTTGGTGAGCAGGTCGCCAGGATTGAGGTTCGTCTTGTAGACGTCGTCAAAGTCCACGTTGATGTATGCCGAGGTCAGCGTGTACGTGCCGCTCTTCGTCGGATACTCAAACAGCATGTCGGCGGTGAAGGCGTTGTAGTCGACTGTCTCGTCGTTCTGGACGGCGCCCGCGGAGGTCACGTTCTTGTAGATGGCCTCGCTTTCATGTCCCATTCCGATGCCGAAGGTCAGCACCTTCATGTCGCCGAGATACGAGCCTTCGTAGCCGGAGCCGTCGGCTTCCGGGTCGAGCAGCGAGAAGTGGATGCGCCCGACGTAGAGCAGCGTGTTGCTTGGCGTCTGGGAGGAGGTCACGGTGGCGCCGCTGAACGGATGCGTCGTGCGGGCGAACCCCTCGCGGCCCTGGAAGGCGGCAAGCTGGTAGACGGAGCGGCCGCCGAAGAGCTTGCCCCAGAGGTTCACGCCCATGTCACGGCTGGCCTTGATGGGCGACGTGCCGTAGCCAGTGAACGACCACAGCGAGCGGTCCACGCCGAGTGGATCGAAGCAGCCGTCGAGGTTGCCCCGGGTCATCGGGATCTTCGTCAGGCCGAGCTTCCAGTTCACGCGATCATTGAAGTTGGCGACGAAGTACGCGTCGAGCAGGCGCACCCCGCTGTCGTTGAAGTCCGTATCCGAGCTGGACTGCGTGAAGCCGACGATGCCGTTCTTCGTTCCGCCCGGCGCGGCGTGCGCGTTGAGCACGAAACCGTAGGTGCTGTCGTACATACCGGTCATCGTGAAGCGGAAGCGCTGCAGCCGCAGGTCCGTGCGGCTGTCGAGGCGCTCGTTGCCCGTGCCGAAGTCGCTGTGCTCGGCGATCATCTGGCCGCGAAGCTGCACGCGCAGGCTGATCATGTCGGTGACGAGGTCCGCCTGGGCGCCGGCCGGTGCGGGCGCCGCCAGGGCTGTTACGGAGAGTCCGGCCAGAATCGCCAGATTGCGCAGAGATCTGATCATACGGTGGTGCTCCTCAGATGAGGGGGATGGTGCTACGTGAAATACAGGCCGCGCGGCTTGGTGCCCTTTTCGGCAAGCAGCACGTGGTGCGGACGGGTGCGGACCATTTCGCTCAGGCGGCTCTTGGGGTCGTCGAGGTCGCCAAAGACCATGCAGTCAACTGGACAAGACGCGACACAGGCCGGCTCGAGTCCCTGGTCCACGAGGTGTGCACAATAGGTGCACTTGCTGGCGAAGCCGTCGGGGTGCATGAACCGCGCACCGTAGGGACACGCCTCGACGCACGCCTCGCAGCCGATGCAGTCTTTCTGCTCCACGAACACGATGCCGTCGGGACGCCGTTTGCTCGCGCCGGTTGGACAGACCGGAATGCACGGCGCGTTGTCGCAATGGTTGCACCGCTGGGAGTGGAAGTCGACCCGGGGCGGCGTGGCGCTCTCGTCTTCGGTCTCCGTCACCCAGACGCGCCGCTTGCCGTCGGGGACCTGATTCTCGGTCTTGCACGCCGCCACGCATGTCATGCAGCCGACGCAAAGCCGAATGTCGATGCCGATCGCATAGCGCATGGTTCACCCGACCCGTTCGAGCGTGACGAAATTGACGTTCGTGGCGGTCCCGCCCATCAGCGGGTCCACGACGGTTCGCGTGATGAGCTCCGCGGTGCTGGCACCCTTCAGGTAGGCCCGACGCATGCCCTTGGCCGTGTGCCCAAATCCGTGGACCATGTAGACGCACTCGGGGCGGATGCGGCGCGTCGCCTTGACCTTGATGGCGTTGCTCACGACGCCGTCCTGGTTGCGCAGGCGCACGAGGTCTCCGCTCTTTAGTCCGCGCCGCGCGGCCTCTTCAGCGTTCAGCCAGAGCACGTTCTCCCCGACCAGTTCCATCAGCACGGGGTTGGTCTGCGTGCCGCTGAACGTGTGCGCCGGTGAGCGGCCCATCAGGAGTCGGAATGTCCCTTCCGGTCCGGCAGTCGGCGCGACATAGCGTGGGACCGGATCGAACCCGGCCTCGGCGAGCTGATCGGAGTAGAACTCGATCTTGCCGGACGGCGTGTCAAACTCGGCGGGGACGCCATCGTCAAAGTAGAGCGGCTCATCGTCGCCAACGATGATGCCTTCGGTCTTCAGCGTGTCGTAGCTCAGCCCCGCCTCCGTCACGCGCGTGCGGAGATAGTCCTCGATATCGGCCCACGGGTAGTACGCGCCGAGTCCGAGCTTCTCGGCCAGGCGCTTCGCAATCCACCACGCTGGCTTCTGGTCGTGCGGCGCCTCGACGACCGGCTGACGGAGGCTGACGAACGGGTGCTTGAACGGGCTGACATGCAGGTCGTCGAAGCGCTCAAGGTACGTCGACTCCGGCAGTACGACATCCGCCCACCCGGCCAGTTCGCTTGGCACCACGTCCACGACGACGAGAAGGTCGAGCGCCTTGATGGCGCGTACCGTCTCGGCCTGCGACGGCAGGGCCTGCAACAGGTTCGTGGCGTAGACCACCCACCCCTTGATGGGGTACGGCTGTCCGGTGAGCGTCGCGTCGCGAATGCCGGTGGTGATCGCTTCGTGCGCGAACGGGTATTTCTTCTTCGGATTGTCAACCTTGGGGCGCGCCGCGTCGGGATGCGCCGGATACGGGTAATCTGGAATCGGCATGATGGCCGGTGTCCAGAAGCCGCCCTTGCGCCCCCAGCTTCCCAGCAGCGCGTTCAGCAGGGCGATCGCGCGGCTGCGCTGGGTGTCGTCGCCATACCACGTCACGCGCCGCCCGGGGTGCACCAGCGTGGCCGGCTTGTGCTGGGCCATCGCGCGCGCCGTGTCGCGGATGCTCTGCGCTGAGAGGCCCGTCTCGGCCGCCGCCCATTCCGGCGTGTTCTTCGCTATCGCGTCGCGGAACTGGTCGAAGCCGTGCCCGTGCTCCTGCACGTACTCGGCGTCGTAGAGCTTCTCGGCGACGAGGACATTCATCCACGCGAGGAGCAGCGCCAGGTCCGTCCCGGGCTTGATGGGCAGGTAGTGGTCCGCCTTGCTCGCCGCCACCGAAAGGCGCGGATCAGCGACGATGATCGTCGCGCCGCGTCGTTTGGCATCCGCGAACTCACGCACCTGCGTGGTGTGCATGTTCTCGCCAAGGTGCGACCCGAGGAGCACGAGGCAGCGGGCGTTCTCAATGTCGGTGCGCTCGGGAGACCCGATGCCCTCGCCAAACGTCAACTCAAACCCCGTGTCCCGAGGGCCGCGGCATTGTGCGAATGACGTCGCCGCGCTGTTCGGCGAGCCGAAGGCGGCCATCGTGTGCTTGAAGAAGCCGGCGCCAATGCCATGGCTGAACAGGGCAACGGACTCGGGCCCGTGCGCCTTCTTGATCGCCTGCATCCGATCGGCGACATACTGCAGCGCCTCGTCCCACGTCACTTCCTTCCACTTATCGGCGCCGCGATCGCTGATGCGGATGAGCGGAGTCTTCAAGCGGTCAGGGTCAGCGTGCGAACCCATGCCGCCAGTACCGCGTGGGCACAGTCGGCCCCGGCAGAGCGGGTCGCGCGGATTGCCGCGGATCTTCCAGACTTCGTCGTCCTTAACCGTGGCGAGCGCGCCGCACTTCCAGAAGCACACGTTGCAGAACGTGGGGATAGTGCGGGTGGCCCGCCGACCCGTGAGGCGCTCAGACTGGGCATAGGCAAGCGACACGGGCTGGCTTACACTGGCGCCGGCGGCGACGATCGTCCCCGCGGAGATCTTCACGAAGCGGCGGCGGGAGAGCGCGTTCATTGACCACCTGCCGATGTCGGTGCCGGTGGCATTGCGCCCGTGGATGGCGACCGTGCGGTCATTCCGCTCCCCTCTCATGGAGGTTCGAGTTTTCGCCGCGACGTCGCAATCGGCGCCGCCTGCGGCAACTACCACAGACTAGGAGCGACTGCGCCGATCCTGCATCATCGAAACGCTGAAGTGGAGTACGGTATGCAATTAGTCAAATGTCATCCAATTCTTTACATTGCCATATTACTATAGAGTGAATCTTTATCCACCACGCACCGAACGGGCAGAATGCATGACGGCGCCTTTCGGTGCCGTCATGTCAGCCTCCCAACGGTGACCGGGTGTCCTATTCTCCCTGCACCGCCTCCGCCAACCCCGTGAACGCCCGGCCGTGCACCATCTTCACGCCGGTCTTCTTGATCAGCGCGGGCGCGTTGGCCGCGGTGATTGACCCGCCGGCGATGATGTTGATCCGGTCGTCGGCCCGCTCCACGAGATGCTTGATGCGCGCGGCGCCCTTGGCCGCGGTCGCCGCGCCGCCGCTCGTGAGGATGCAGTCGAACTGCAGCGAGACGAGCAGCTCGAGCGCCTCGTCCTGATCCTTCACCTGGTCGAAGGCGCGATGGAAGCCCACGCGCAGGGGACTGGCAACCGCGTGCAGTTCGGCCAGCCGGTCGGCGTCCACTTCGCCATCGGGAGTGAGAATGCCAATCACCACGCCGTCGGCGCCGAGTTCCTTGGCGACGGCGATGTCGCGCTTCATGATCTCGAATTCGTCATCGGTGTAGACGAAGTCGCCCACGCGCGGGCGCACGAGCACGTGCACCGACACGAGCAGGCGTTCCAGGCACCGCGCGATCAGCCCGGCGCTCGGCGTTGTGCCGCCCTCGTGCAACGGACCGCACAGCTCCAGACGGTGCACGCCGGCCTGCTGCGCCGACAGCGCCGCCGCAAACGAGTCAACCGCCGCTTCCACGCGCACCGTCATGGCTACTTCCCTCCGGGGGGCGGGAGCGTTGCCGCGAACTTCCACTGCGTCGCGTAGTCCCGCGTGAGCGGACGCTGGAGCATCAGCGCCCGCACCATCTCCACGGGCATCGTGCCGTGCGTGTAGATGAAGTCGTGGAACTGGCGGTTGGTCATCGTGCCGCCGTCCACCACCTCGTGATGCAGCGCGCGGAACTGGAGCCCGCCCATCATGTACGCCACCTGGTACAGAGGCCCGTACGACCCGTTGAACGACCGGCGTACCTCGGCAGTCGCGTTCGCCGTCTCGTGCCCCACCCGGGCGACCAGGAAGTCAATGCACTGCTGGGGCGTCCAGTTGCCGAGGTGGAAGTTCAGCGAGAAGATGATCCGCGCCGCGCGGTGCATCCGCCAGAACAGCGCGCCAATGCGATCCTCCGGTTTGCTGTGGAAGCCGTTGTCCCAGAGAATCGTCTCCCAGTAGAACGCGCCGCCCTCGTTCCAGAATGGCGTGCCGAACTCCCGCCGGTACGGGTAATAGCGCGACGTCATGAACCCCTGCATGTGGTGCCCGGGGATCATCTCGTGGAAGACCGTGGCGTGCGAGAAGTGCGGGTTGTTGCCGCGCATCGCCATCAGCTTGTCCTCGTCGGTCATGCTGTCGGTGGGATACGCCACCTGCAGCACCTCGCCGCCAAGGAAGAACGGGCTGGTCTTCTGCCGCTCCGGCGAGATCATCTCGATGCGCCACACCTCCTGCGCGAGCGGCGGAATGGTGATCATGTCGCGCGCGTTGAGCCAGGCCACCGCCTCGAACTCCAGGTCGCGCACGAGGTTCACCTGTTCACCCGGCGGCACGGCGGTCTGCTTCACCTTCTCCATCGCCGCCTTCCAGTCGTCGCCGAACCCCATCTCGCGCGCGGCCTTCTTCATCTCGCTCTCGCCCCAGTCGAGCTCCTTTTGGGCGATGGCGATGAGATCCTCCGGTGAGTACGGGAGCATCTCGTGCTTCAGGCTCGTCTCGATGGCCGCGCGTCCGATCGGCAGCCCGACAATGGGCTCGTCCTCGCCGCGCTTCCAACCGACGATCTTCTCGCGCAGGACGCGCTGGTAGTTGGTGAGTGCCGAGTCGGCCGAGCGGTACGGCGCGCCCGTCCACCACGAGAAGAGCGGGTCGTAGCCGTTGTAGAACTGGTGCCAGCTGCGCAGCAGCGTGCGCAGTGACGCCGTCACCTCGGCGGCGCGGTACGCCGCCACCTTGCTGATCTTGGCCACCGACGAGTCGCCCTTGGGCGGGCCCTCGATCTTCGTGCGCAGCGCGTTCACGGTCTTGCCGATGAACGCGAGCGTACGCGCCGAGCGCGGCCCGTCCACGGTCTCCATGCGGCGGCGCGCGTCTTCGAGCGCGAAGATCGAGTCGCCGAACGGCAGCAGCGCGGCAATCTCGCCGTACACCTTGGTGTCGCGACGCAGCTCCTCTTGCGCCTCGGCGATGCTGTTGCGCAGAAGGATGTGATCGGCCTTGGCGCCGTGGCTCAGCTGGTCGAAGTCAACCGCATTGAGCTGGGCGAGCCACGCGTCGTAGAACTTGGTGAAGACCTCGCGCTGTGGCGCCGAGTATTGCTGCGGATAGCGGCGCTGCAGGACCATTCGGTCGGCCGTGTACCGCTCCACCACGCCGCGCATTTCCGTCCCGCGCTCGGCGAGCAGCAGCTTGGCATCGGGAGCGTAGACACTGGGCTTGCCCTGCACAAACGGTGCAGGGGCATTCGCTTTCTGTGCCTGTTCCCCTGCACCTCGCTGTGCCTGTGCCCGTGCCCCTGATGCGACGGCACCTAGGCAGATGGCGGCAGCGGCGAAAGTGGCGTGCCGTCGCATCAGAGGCTGTAGCCTGACCGGTACGGAGTCGAAATCCACTCCGCCGGGATGTCCTTGGTGAGCAGTTCGCCGTTGGTCGGGTTGAGCTCGATGGTCCGCCCGGCGCGCACGGCAAGGTTGCCAAGCACGATCATCTCGGTGAGCGGTCCCGCATGGGCCGCGATGTTCGAGCCCGGCTGCGTGCCCGCCTTGATGGCCTCAATGAACTCGCCGTAGACGCCCTTGGTGCGCGGGTACTTCTGCGGCAGCGGGCTCGCCTTCACCTGCTTGTCGAGATCGGCGTCGAGCAGGCGCGGGTTCTCGCCATACGTGCCGGCGATGATCGTCCCCTTCTCGCCCTTCCAGAGTTGGAAACCGTCATCCCACAGCGGCCAGTTGTCCATCGCCGTGATCCCCGCCGGCTTGGCCGGAATGATGCCGCCGTCGCGCCAGACGAGCGTGACGATGCCGTTCTTCCCCACGGCGTTCATCGTCCCCTCGACGGGGAACTCGTAGGTGATGCGCGACATCTTGGGCGCTGTCTCCGGGAAAAGCGTCGAAGTCTCGGGAATGACCTTCGCCGGGAACTTCAGGCCGAGGATCCAGACGGCGCAGTCCATGATGTGGCAGGCCATGTCGCCCATGGCCCCCGTGCCGAAATCCCACCAGCCGCGCCAGTTGAACGGCGCATAGGCCGGATGGTACGGACGGAACGGCACGGGGCCGAGCCACAGCTCCCAGTCCAGGGTCGGCGGCACATTGTGCGCTTCGCTGGGCCGACGGATGCCCTGCGGCCAGATGGGGCGGTTCGTGTAGAACTCGATGCTCTCCACCCGGCCGATGAGTCCCGCCTCGATCCATTCGCGCAGGACGCGGATCCCCTCGGCGGCGTGCCCCTGGTTTCCCATCTGCGTCGCCTGCTTTGGCCGCTTCGCGGCCTCGGCCTTCATCGCGCGCACCTCGGCGACCGTGCGGGCCAGCGGCTTCTGGCAGTAGACGTGCTTGCCCGCGCGCAGAGCGAGGAGCGACGCCGCCGCGTGATGGTGGTCCGGCGTCGAGACCGTCACCACGTCAATGTTCTTGTGCTCACGGTCGATCAGCTCGCGGTAGTCCTTGTACTTCTTCGCCAGCGGCTGGGCGCGGTAGCTGCGCTCGGCGGTGACGTCATCCACGTCGCAGAGCGCGTAGATGTTGCAGTCGGCCTGGGCGGCGAAGCCGCGCACGTCGCTGTGCCCCATGCCACCGACGCCGATGCAGGCGACGTTCAGCTTGTCGCTCGGCGCGACATATCGGCCGCCCTGGGCGCCCAGTACGTGCGGCTTGACGATGGTGAACGCCATGCCGGCCATCGAGGACTTCTCGACGAACTCGCGACGCGAGACGGTCGGGCTCTCGGCTTCGTTGGCCGAACTGGCAGCGGGATCCTTGGTGGTCATCGTCAGATTCCTCACTTGGCGGCGTCCGGCATGGCCGGGGTTTCCTTGGGACGGAACAGGAGGGCGAACAGCACCATCACCACGGCGGCGGCGATCGCCGGGTGCAGCCAGATCGCCGGCCAGTTGTGCGTCACCGCAGCCGACGCGTCGGCGGGGGTGTTCGTGAAGCGCTGGACCACGGCACCCGAGACCGAGGCGCCGATGAAGTAGCCCACGCCGTTGGTCACGAAGTTGATGAGGCCTTGCGCCGCGCCGCGAATCTTCGGCCCGGCGCGCTCATCGGTGTAGATCTGCCCGGCGACGAAGAAGAAGTCGTAGCAGATGCCGTGCAGGAGGATGCCCGCGTAGATCATCCACATCCCGGCGGCCGCGTCGCCGTGGGCGAAGGCGAAGTAGCGCAGCGCCCAGGCGGCCATCCCGCCGACCATGATCCACTTGATCCCGAACCTCCGCAGGAAGAACGGGAGAAGGAGCATGAAGAAGATCTCGCTCATCTGGCCGAACGTCTGGATGAACGCCGGCTCCGGCGCGCCGATCTCGTTGAGGAAGAGGTTGGCGAACGAGTAGTAGAACTGCAGCGGCACGCAGAGCAGGAACGATCCGATGACGAACAGCGTGAAGTCCCACTGCTTCAGCAGCTGCAGCGCGTCAAAGCCCACCGCGTCGTGCCAGTTGAACGGCGTCCCGGCCGCCTTGGGCGGGGTGTGCGGGAGCATCAGCGAGAAGAGCGCCATCACCACCGACGCATAGGCGGCCAGCTGCATGGGAAGCGCCTGCGCGTCGGCTTTGAGCACCTTGCCGACGATGAGTCCGGCGACGATCCAGCCGATTGTGCCGAGCACGCGGATGGCCGGGAACTCCCGCGCGGGGTCCTTCACGTGGTGGAACGAGATGCTGTTGGTCAGCGACAGCGTCGGCATGTAGCAGAGCGCGTAGCCGATGAGCAGCGGATAAAACGTGGCAAACGTCGTCTGCTGCGACGCCATCCACATGAGCGCGGCGCCGGCGAGGTGCAGGATGGCGAGCAGTTTCTCGGATGCAAAGAAGCGGTCGGCGATCATTCCCACGAAGAACGGCGAGACGAGGGCGGCGATCGCCGTCGCACCGTAGGCCGAGCCGATCTCCGTGCCGGAGAACTTGAGCGTGGCACCCAGATAGGTGCCCATCGTCACGAACCAGACCCCCCAGATGAAGTACTGGAGGAACATCATCGTCATCAGCTTCAGGCGCGTCGGGGTCATCGGGACTCCGGTGGGCGTGGCGAGGCGCGGTCAGTCGAGCGGGCGGATGCGGATGTTGCGGAGCGCGAGGCTGCCGTTGTGGTCACCCTGGATGCCGATGGCGCCGCGCGCGGCGAGCCCGTAGTTGGGCCACTTGCCGAACTTCGAGGCCTTCACGTTCGCCTTCCAGTCGTCGCTCCACAGCGTGTACTCGGCGACCTTCACGCCGTTCAGCCAGTGCTCGACGTGGTTCTTCTTCATCACGACGCGCGTCTTCTGCCACTCGCCGGCGGGCTTCAGCGCCCCTTCGGCCGACGGATACAGCCCATAGGCGGCGCCAGCAGAGGTCAGACGCGTGCGGCCGTCCGGGGCATTGGGGTCGTCGAGCAGCTGATACTCCGTGCCGCTCCAGTAGATCTTCTCGTACTCCTCGGTGGCGCGGTAGAAGAGCCCGGCGTTGCCGCCCTTCTCGAGCTTCCACTCCAGTTCCAGCTCGAAGTCGCCGAAGGTCTCGCGGGTGAGGATGTCGCCGGTGACGCCCTTCTTGATGAGGACGCCGTCCTCGATCCCCCACCCCTTGGGCATCTCCTGGCTCTGGTAGCCGCGCCAGGCGGACATCGAGGTGCCGTCAAAGAGGGGCTTCCAGCCGCCTCCCTGAAACGGCAGGTGCATCGAGGCGCAGGAGGCCAGGATCAGGGCGCTGGCCGGAATGGCGCGCCGCGTGAAGGCGAGAAGGCGGGTCATGGGAGGAGTCGGAGAGGAGGGGAACCGCGAAAACGTACCGTTAAGGGCGGGGTTCTGAAAGACCGCGCGCGGCCCCGAGTCGCCTCGACGATTCCGACGTCGTATCGTTACGGCAGTCACCATTCACCCCTGCGCGATGCCCCTGCCCATCGAACCTGCCCGCGACGACGCCGACCGCGCGGCCTGCGCGCGGATGATGTGCGAGACCGACCCGTGGATCACGCTGGGACGGTCATTTGAGCGCTGCCTCGCTGCAGTCTCTGATTCCGGGCGCGAGCTGTACGTGGCTCGCGATGGCGCGACCGTGGCCGGGTTCATCCTCATCACGATGAAGGGACAGTTTCCGGGGTACATCGCGTCGGTGTGCGTGGCGCCCAACGCGCGGGGAACAGGCCTGGGAACGCAGCTCGTCGCGTTCGCCGAGGCACGCATCCACCGCGAGTCGCCGAACGTCTTCTTGTGCGTCTCCTCGTTCAATCACCGGGCGCGTGCGCTCTACGAACGCCTCGGCTTCGAGTACGTGGGCGCGCTGAAGGACTACATCGTCGAGGGGCACGACGAGCTGCTGTACCGCAAGACGATCGGGCCGTGGAGCGACTTCACGCCGCGTCAGTAATCTCCCCAAGCGAGTGGACCGGCGGCGCCCGTGTCCCACTCGCTGACCAGCCGCCCGTCGCCGCAGTAGCTTTTAAGGATGCGTGGCCGCCCTGCCGCCACGCCCATCCACCCCACCGCGGCCTGAGTCCGCGCGAGGAATCCACCGTGTCCAAGACGTCGCATCTCGCCGATCCCGACAAGAACCCGTCCTTCACGAAGGCGATCTTCTCTGGGGAAATTCGTGAGGACCTTGCCTTCCCCTTTCCCGTTCCCAGCGAATCCGACCGCGAGGCCGCGGCCGCGATTCTCGATACGTTCCGCGGCTGGGCGAAGGACACGGTGGACGCGCGCAAGCATGACCACGACGGAAAGTTCACGGACGAAACGCGCGCGGGGATGGCCGACCTCGGGCTTATGGGACTGAACATCCCCGAGGAGTACGGCGGCTTCGGGGCGAGCGCGATGGTCTTCAACCGCGTGATAAGCGAGATCGGGGCCACCGACGCGGCGCTCGCCGTCTACTTCGGTGCGCACCAGTCGATCGGGTGCAAGGGGATCACCCTCTTTGGCTCGGACGCGCAGAAGCAGAAGTACCTGCCCAAGTGCGCCAGCGGCGAGATGATCGCTGCCTTCTGCCTCACCGAACCCAGCTCCGGCTCCGACGCGCAGGCGATGCGCGCCACGGCCGTGCCGAGCGCCGACGGCACGCACTACGTGCTCAACGGCAGCAAGATCTGGATCTCCAATGCCGGGTACGCCTCGCTCCTGACGGTCTTCGCGAAAGTGCCGGTAGAGGTTGACGGCAGGCAGAAACAGCGCGTCACCGCGTTTATTGTCGACGCGCATGCGCCGGGCGTCTCACTCGGCCAGCCCGAGCAGAAGATGGGCATCAAGGCCTCCGACACACGCACATTCACGTTCGAGAACGTGACGGTGCCCGCGGACGACCGGCTCGGCGACGTAGGCGCCGGTTTCAAGATCGCCCTCGAGATCCTGAACTCCGGGCGTCTCGGCCTGGCGGCGTCCACGACCCGTGGCACGCGCGAGATGATGCGCCACGCACTCGAGTACGCAAGGCAGCGGGAGCAGTTCGGGCGCCCGATTGGCTCGTTCGAGATGCTCCAGCGCAAGTTCGCCACCGCGGCTGCCGAGTGCTACGCGGCGGACGCGGCATGGATGGTAACCTCGGCGATGGTGGACCGCGGCGGCGTGGACTTCTCACTCGAGACTGCCGCGTGTAAGGTGTTCGCGTCGGAGCTGGCGTTCCGCACGGCCAGCGAGACGATGCAGATCGCCGGTGGCATCGGGTATTCCAAGGAGTATCCGTACGAGCAGTTCGTGCGCGACGCGCGCATCAACATGATCTTCGAGGGGACAAACGAGATCCTGCGCGCGCTGATCGCGCTCTCCGCCCTGCAGGAGCCGGGCGAGCGCCTCAAGCACATCGGCAAGGCCTTCAAGGATCCTCTGCGCTCGATCGGCGCAATCAGCGGCTTCATCGCCAACCGCGCGGTGCGCCAGCTGACGAAGCCGGAGTTCACGAAAGTGCATCCGGTGCTGCGCGACGAAGCCGAGGCGATCGCCGACGTGATTCACGCGCTCGCCGTGGGCGTGGAAAGTCTGCTGATGAGCGAGGGCAAGGCGATCATCGAGAAGCAGTTCCATCAGGAGCGCCTCGCCAACGCCGCGATCGACATCTACCTCGCCGTCTGCGCCCTCTCCCGCTGCACGGCCGCGCTGGAACGCGCGGGCGGCGACGAGACGAAGGTCACGCCCGACCTCGACTGCGCGCGGCTCTTCGTCGCCGCCGCGGCGCGCCGCGCGCGCCGCGCCGTGCGCGCCCTCTCCCGCAACCAGGACGCGCGGCAAAAGGCCGTCGCCGAGCGGGCGATGGAGAGCGGGAGTCTGTGTCCTGAGGTGCCGATCGGGTGACTCAAAGGCACGGGAACGGGCACGGTGGGGTGCACGGTGCACCGAAGTGAGGAGGGGCGAGCCGACGCGCGTGGCTCGCCCCTCCGCTTCTCCGTGCACGGTGCACTCCACCGTGCCCGTTCCCGTGCCTCCGCTAGCGAGTGATAGAAACCGTCCCCGCCCCCGCATTGAACACGCTCGGCAGCACCGTGAGGTTCGAGGTCGGCTGTCCGCCCGTCCACGTGCCGCTGCTGTTGAACCGCGCTCCATGCGCCGGGCAGCGGAAGGATCCGCCCTGCACCTCCACGGTGAAGCCCTGGTGCGGGCAGCGGAGGGAGAAGGCGGCGAACGACGCCGCGCCGGTGCGCACGAGCGCCACCGGCAGCCCGCTCCCGCCGTCCACGCGGGCCACGCCGCCGACGCTGGCCAGCGCGGGGAACGCCGCGAGGCTCACGATCAGCGCGCCACTTCCCGCCGCGCCGCCCCCGCCCGCATTGTCATCATCGTCCGCGCGCGGCGCCGACGGACCGATCTGTCCGTCACCGCAGGCGCCCTGCAACAGCGCCAGCGCCGCCACGGCCGCCGCGCCCAGGAAATCCCGGCGCTTCAGCGCGCAGCCACCGTCGCACTCGTGGGTGTCTGCCATCGGTCGGCTCCGCGTCAGAGGGTGATCACCGCCGCCGCCCACGGCGCCGGCTCCGAATCCGACTCGTACCACGTGTCCACGTCCACGACGATCGCGTTGCCGTCGCGACGGATCTTGAGCCGGTCCATGTTCCGCGTCGCGCGTCCGGAGACGAACTGGCCGTCCCAGCGATAGCGCGACTCGTGCTTGGTGCAGTAGAAGCCCGTCCCCGCCGGGTCGGCCTTCAACGCGGTGTTCTGGTGCGGGCACGACAGGGCGAAGGCGTACACCTTCCCGACGTTGCGCACGACGATCACTTCGTTCTCGTCGTCGAACCGCACGCCATCCTTCGCCGGAATGGGATAGCGCACCTCGGCGCGCTCGCGTGACAGCGCGCGGATGGGCGTCGCCGCGCCAAGCGCGGCGCTTGGCGCGAGCCCCGTCGCGACCAGCGCGGCCGTGAAGGCGCCAACGTCGCGCAGGAACGCGCGGCGGGCGATCGGACAATCGGGCGAGCAGTCGTGGGCGCTCATGCGTGTCGGCGTCAGGCGTTCATCAACAGCACGCCGCCCAGCACGACGGCAAACCACAGCAGCGCGCTCAGCGACGAAGCGACGGTCAGCAGTCGCCAGCCCGCCGGGATCGTGGCCGGCGCCGCCTGCAGACGCCGCTCCTGCAGCTGCAGCCAGCGTCCGTTGACGAGCAGCAGCGCGAACGCACCCATCTTGAACCAGTAGCGCGGCGAGGTGGCGTAGGTCTCGAGATCCGCCGTGAAGAGCAGCACCCCCGAGAGCGCGGCGACCGTGAGGCCCGTCAGCACCGGCGCGTGGAGTTCGCTGATTTCGGCGAGCAGCCGCGCCCGGCCCTCGCCGGCGGCGGTGCGGAGCTTCCATACCGCGCGATCCGCGGACACCGCCAAGCCGCCGGCCCAGAGCATCCCGCCGAGGTGCGCGAACATCAGAAGCGTCTGCGCCCCATCAGAGCGCGAGTAGAACTTGGCCCATGGACGCACCAGCTCCACCAGCGTTTCCAGTCCGGTCATCTCAATCCCTCCGCAGGGGCTTCAGCATCATCAGGTACGACGCGCTGGCGAGTGACATCGAGGTGAGCGCAATCGTGCGGTGCTGCCGGCGCTTGTCCAGCGACCCCTCGGCGTCTTCCGCAAGCATCCCCGTCGCCACGAAGCCGGCCTCGGCCAGGAGCATCAGCGCGGCGTGCGTCGTACGCCATCCCCGACCGCCCTCCTGATGGCGCGTCTCCCACCAGTTCAGGCTGCCAGTCACGGTGTTGAGGGCGAAGAGCCCCGCAACGCCTCCTGCTGCGAGACCGTGGTAGTCCTTGGCCCAGTCCGGCGCTGCGTCCGACTTGTCGTACAGCTGCTCGCCGGCTGCGTACTGAAAGGCGAAGAGCGGCAGTATCGCAAACGACGCCAGCTTGTGGATCCGCTGGCGCGTGCGATACGCGTCGCTGAGCCGCACGGCGCGCCGTCGCACACGCACGGTGTCCGTGGCCGGAGCGCTCACGCCAACCCGAAGGCCGTCCGCGCGCGGCCCGACACCGGGCGCCGGTTCCGTCACATTCTGCGCGCCCACGGCAACCATGAGCGCCAACGTTGCTCCCGCGATCATGCGGCTCCCGGGTCAAAAGGCCACAACGCAACCGCGCCATCCGGCTGGTACCGCTCCCGAGCACGGAGGTTCCTGACCTACGTGCCGGTCGAACGGCTGAATGTAACTCACAGAGGGCGAACAGCGGTAATCACGCTCTCCCCTCGATAGATTGCCCGTGTGACGCAGATCACCCTGTCCAGCGTGCGCGTGGAGTTCGGCGCCACGATCCTGCTCCGCGACGTCTCTCTTACAGTTGGCGAAGGAGAGCGTTGGGGCATCATCGGGCGCAACGGCTCAGGAAAGACGACGCTCTTTCGACTGATCACCGGCGACCAGCGCCCCACGTCGGGCGCCGTGGCGCGCGGCGGGGGACTGCGACTTTCCGTGCTCGACCAGCACCGGGACTTCGGCGACGCCGTCACCGTGTGGGAGGCCGCGGCGCAGCCGTTCGCCGCGCTGATGGCGCTCGAAGCGTCGCTCGCTGAACAGGCCAACCGGCTGGCCGAGATGGGGGCTGAGCCCGACCCAGCGGCGCTCGATCGGTATGGCCACGACATGGAGCGCTTCGCCCACGAGGGAGGATATGACTTCCACGCTCGCGTCGACGCCGTGCTGCAGGGCCTGGGCTTTGATCCCGAAGAAGCCAAGGTCAAGCGCCTCGCGGTGCTCTCCGGCGGCGAGCGCGGCCGCGTGGGATTGGCCGCGCAGCTGGTCGCCCCCGCCGACGTGCTCCTCCTCGACGAGCCGACCAATCACCTTGACCTCGAGACCACGGCGTGGCTGCAGCAGTACCTGATCGAGCGGCGCGGCACCGCGCTTATCATCAGTCACGATCGCGCCTTCCTCGACGAGACCGTGGACCACGTGCTCCACATCGAGGGCGGCACCGCGACAGCGTACCGCGGCGGATATTCGGCGTTCGTCACGCAGCGCGCTGAGCGCCGTCTCACGCTCGAGCGTCAGGTCGAGCAGCAGCGGAAGTTCATCGCCAAGGAGGAGGAGTTCATCCGGCGGAACATCGCCGGCCAGAACACCAAGCAGGCGCAGGGACGCCGCACGCGGCTCGCCCGCCTGCCGCGCCTCACGCCGCCCCCGGGCGAAGGCGACGCGATGGCCTTCTCCCTTGAGGTGAAGGAACGCGGCGGCGACCGTGTGGTCTACTGTGACCAGCTGGACGTGTCCGTCGGCGGGCGCACCCTCGTGAAGGGATTCCACGCCACCGCCATGCGCGGAGACGTGGTCGCGATCGTCGGCCCAAACGGCGCCGGCAAGTCCACGCTACTCCGCACCATTCTGGGCGAGCGCGAGCCCACGACTGGCGAAGCGCGGCTTGGCGGCTCCATCACCGCGGCGCATTTCCGCCAGGACTTGGCCCAGGTGCCGATGGGCACGACGATCTATGACTGCATCAACGATCTGCGCCCGCTCTGGACGCGCGGGCAGATCCAGGGCCTTCTCGGCGCGTTCGGCTTCTCGGGAGACACCGTGCAGCGCCGCACCGACGTCTGCTCGGGTGGCGAGCGGTCGCGCCTCGCGCTCGCGATGATCACCCTCTCGCGCGCCAATTTGCTGGTCCTCGACGAGCCCACCAATCACCTGGACGTCGAGTCCATCGAGGCCATCGAGGACGCGCTCGACGGCTACGAGGGCACGGTCCTCCTGGTCAGCCACGACCGCGCGTTCCTGCGCGAGCTGTCCACGCGCGTGTGGGCGTTCGACGGCGTGCGGGTGGAGGATTTCGCCGGCACCTTCGTCGAGTGGGAGGAGCAGCAGAAGGCGCGGGCGGCCACTGCCGCCTCGGAAGCGGCGCGCGCCGCCGCCGAGCGGCGCGAAGCGGAGAAGCGACAGGCGCAGCGCGCCACCGCCTCACAGGAGAAGGATCAATCGCTCCGCCGCGAGCGGCGTCGCGTCGCCGAGGCGGCGCGGGCCGCGGAGCAGGAGGTGGCGGCGCTCGAGCGGCGCGTGCAGGAGTGCCGGCGCGTGCTCGAGGATCCGTCGCTGTACGATGGAAGCGCCGCCGCCGCGCGGCGGGCGGCTGAACTGACGCGCGACCTCAAGGACGCGGAGGGCGCGCTCGACACGGCGATGCACCGGTGGATGGAGCTCACCGCGGCATCGGACGCGACGGAGTAGCTCGCATAAAGAGCAGAACGCCCCGGCGCGCGTACAGCGCGCCGGGGCGTCGGGCATTCAGGCGGAGGTTACGCCGCTTCCGGGCGGACCTTCTGGTACTGCTCCGTCGCGTAGCGCAGCGCGAGCACCGCGGACGCCTTCAGTTCGTACTCGATCGCGAGTTCGCCGAGCTGGGTCGGCGAATGCCGGCTCATCTTCGCCGACTTCACGTTGCACGCGTTGTGCCGGCGCGCATACTCGCAGCTCGCATGCCAGAGCGTGTTGGCGGCGTGCCACGTGGCCTCGTCGAGTCCGTCGCGCGACCCCGAGCCAAGCGCCCAGTAGCGCTCGCACGACTCGTTGAGGATGCGGACGCAAAGCACCGAGACTTCGATGACCGCCTCGAGTTCGTCCTCGCCGCACTTGAGGTCGAGCACGCGGCCGATGCGCGCCTGCTGTCGGCAGCACTCGACGGCCGAGCGCAACAAGTTGTCCGCGGCGCCAAGCAGCGTTGGCGCATCCGCGGCCGCGAGCGCAGCCCCGCCCTTCGCGCTGGTTCCCTTCGAGTTCGCCATACGTCGCCTGATCCGGGGTGGGTGGGACACTAGAACAATTGGCGGGGCGCACCCCCCGAAACAAGCGGTCTACCGCAACTCTCCTGCCCGGACGTGCAGGGGGAAGGTGACCCGTCGCATGGTATGCGGTCGGCCCCAACGCTCCGCCACGGAGCGGGCGAAGGCCTCGAAGCTGTCGCGCCCGCGCACCACGAAGGACTGCTGAACCGCCGACCATGTCTCCACGTACCCAAGGAACTGGGGCAGGCTCATGTCGGTCACAAGTTCGAACGGGGGCACGTCGAGCTCGTCGATGGGGAGCGCCAGCGTCCGATACCCCTCGTCCACCAGGCGGCGTTCGGGCGACCAGAAGGAGCCGATGGTCACCCGGTGGAAGAACTCCACAAGTTCATCGAGGGCGGGCGCGATGCGGCACAGGGAGTAGCACCAGACGGCCAGCACGCCGCCCGGCTGGAGCACCCGGCGCGCCTCGGCGATGAACGCGTCCACGTCCATCCAGTGCAGGGCCTGCGCCGCCGTGACGAGCTGCGCAGCGCCGGACTCGATGCCGCTGTCATAAGTCGCCACGCGATACGCCACGCGATCGTGCGGACGCGCCTGCGCGAGCTGTTCCGCGCTCGGATCGGTGGCGATGACGCGCGCGAAGCGCTCGGCGAGTCCAAGCGCCGCCTGCCCGTTGCCCGTGCCGCAATCCCAAGCCAAGGTCGTGCCCGGCGCGCGCAGCGCGAGGTAGTGAAAGAGGACGGCCGGGTAACGCGGGCGGAACCGCGCGTACGACGGGGCGATGGCAGCAAAGCGATCCGCGGCCACGCCGCGGCCGCGCGCGTCAGCGGTTGGCACGGTCTTCAGCGACCAACGCCAGACGGTCGCCGGTCGGACTCAGCGCCAGGCGGGAAATGTCCCGCACGCCGTCGGCGGCGAGGTCCGCGACCACATCCCATCGTCCGTCCACCCACGCCAGCACGCGCGAGCCGCTGCCCGTCAGGAGCACACCGTCCGGGGTCCAGACGTGGTAGTCCGCCTGCGCTGGCGCGCGGGCGATGCGCGCCGTGCCGCCGGTGCGCAGGTCGAGCGCGGTGATCCAGGGACCGTCGGGGCCTTGCTGCACGAAGCTGATCGCGTCACGCCCGGGGATCTTCTGCAAGGCGCGCCCGATGTCCCGCGCCATCACCGTCGCCGTCCCGGTGCGCACATCCGCCAGCTGCAGCGTCGCCGGCGCCCCGCCCGGCGCCCCGAGCGGCGCCCCCAGCACGTACAGCCCGACGAGCGCGTCGCTTGCCCAGACATGGTAGCCCACGGGCTGGATGGCCTCGAACAGGAGCGCCGGCGGCTCATCGCCACGCAGAGCGAAACGCCAGAGGCGCTGGGTGCTGTCCGCCTCCACGCGAATGGTCGAGTAGTGAAGCCCGTCCGGCATCGGCGTGGCGGAGTACTCGCTTTCCACGACCGTGCGCGTGAGGTTCACGCGCTCGCGCGTCACGAGGTCGAGACGCCAGATGTCCGACGGACCGTCATCGGCGATGGCCGTGTACAGCACCGCTTGGCCGTCGGCCGTGAACGCCGGTTGGTTGTCGTAGCCGAGGCGCGCCGTCAGGTTCTCGGCGCGACCCGCGCGCGGCACGCCGCGCCCCTCGAGCGGCACCAGCCAGATGTCGGTGGACGGCCGGCCTTGCGCGTCGAGCGGGCCGAATGGGAGCAAGAGGAAAACGCAGAGGCGAAACCGCAATGCCATTACCTCACAAGGCGCGGGACGAATCCGGAGCAGACAACCCACGCGCGAGGGTCGCCACGTCGGGTCTGGATTCTACAATGCGCTGGCGTTCCGGCATTTGCTACTCCGGCGAACGTCTGAAAGGACCATCCTGGTTAATCAGGCCGCCCCGGCCCGGTCGTGAGGTCTGTCGGGGGCTCCCCCACCCACTGGGGCGCCGGGAGCAGCGCGAACCCCGACCGCCGCAACGCATCACGGCCGGACGGCGAGAGCAGAAACCGCACGAACTCGAACGCGAGATCTCCTTGGGCGGCGTTCGAGGGCACGGTGAGTGCGAAGAGGATCGGCGCTCCCCGCAGTCGGAGCGGCGGCATCCCGCGTGGGCTCGGCAGCGATACTTCCGCTGACCGGTACCGCTCGGCGTGCGCCGGATCACTGAGGTTGATCTCCGGCGGCAGGGTCACGTACCGCAGACCGTGGGCCTTTGCCAGGTTCTCGTAGGTCCAACCGTAGTCGAGCTCACCGGTCTCCAAGTGCGCGCTAAGATCCGCCTCCGCGCGCCGAATGTTCCGTTCGGGAATCGTCGCACGAAGCCGCGCCGTCAGTCCAGGCTGTCCGTAGAATTGTTCGGCGAGCTGCATGACCATGTCCGCTCGGTATCCACTCGGATCAACGCGCATGTCCGACCGGCCGACCTCCACGCCGGGCCGCAACAGCACCTGCCACCAGTTGTCCGTGCGGATCTCATCCGAGAACCGCGCCTTCGGCCCGTACGCCAGCACGATGGCGTTCGTCCCGAAACGCACATACCACGACGCGTGCTGAGGCAGGATCAGGTCCGCGAGCAGCTGCTCGTCGGCCACCGCGAGGATGTCAGGCACCACGCCGAGCTCCGTGACTTTGCGCACCACCTCCAGGCTCGGCGCGTTCTCCTGCGCGGTCACCAACCGAGGAGGCGTTCCCGCAAACTCCTGCAGGGCATCGCGCAGCGGTGGGCCCAGTGCGGCCGCGTTGTACACCGTGAAGACCGGACGCGGTTCCGCGCACGCGACGCCCAGCATCACGAGCGCGAGGCATGTCCACCCCTGGCCCAGGATCATCGGCATGCGCATGACGTCGTCTCCACCTCGCGTGCCTGCCGCCTACCCAAGCACCGGCAGCACCTCGCCCGCGCACGTGCCAAACCCGATGCGCCGGAAGCCTTCTCGCTCGCACCAGCCGCGCAGCATCACTTCGTCGCCGTCCTGCAGGAACGCGCGCGATTCACCGTTGCCCAGCGCCACGGGCGACTGCCCGCGTGAAGCGAGTTCCAGCAGACACCCTCGCGAATCCGGCGTCGGGCCGGAGACGGTTCCGCTCGCGATCAGGTCGCCGGGCCGCAGGTTGCAGCCGTTGCTCGTGTGATGCGCGAGCATCTGCCCCAGCGTCCAGTACATCCCGCTGAAATCACCGCGGCTCAGACGCACGGCGTCCGCCCCCGCGGCGCGCATCGCCGCCGTGCGGAGCCATACCTCGAGCGTGATATCGAAGCCGCCACGCGCGCGGTTCGTGGCGTCGTCGAGGTACGGGAGCGGCGCCGGGTCTCCGGCGGGCCGTTCGAAGCCTGGCGCGCGGAAGGGTTCCAGCGCGTCGAGCGTCACCACCCACGGCGACACCGTCGTCGCGAAGCTCTTTGACAGGAATGGCCCGAGCGGCTGGTACTCCCACTGCTGCACATCGCGCGCCGACCAGTCGTTCACGAGGCAGAGGCCGAAGAGGTGCTGCTCCGCATCGGCGAGGGCGATCGGTTCACCCTGGCGGTTGCCGCGCGCGATGAAGGCGCCCACCTCAAGCTCGTAGTCGAGCCGTTGGCTCGGCGCGACCGTCGGCGGTCCGTCCGGTGTGGCAACGACCTGTCCGCGAGGGCGCCGCACCGGCGTGCCGCTGGCCACGATGCTTGACGCGCGGCCATGGTACCCGATGGGGATCCACTTGTAGTTCGGCAGAAGCGGATTGTCGGGCCGGAACATCGCCCCGACGTTCGTCGCGTGATGGACCGAGGCGTAGAAATCAGAGTAGTCGCCGATCTCCGCCGGCACGCGCATGCCAATGGCGTCCATCGGCACGAGGATCTCCCGGGCCATCGCCCGCGCGCGCTCGCCCTCCGGCGTGCCCGCACGCAGCAGGCGATGCGCCACGCGGCGGACCGCACGCGCGTCGTCCCGGCCAAGCGCCATCAGCGCGTTCAGCGACCACGACATCAGGGCCGCGCGCACAGAAGGGTCCACGTCGGCGAACAACCCCTCGTGCGTCGCGGCGAGACAGTCGAGCACCTGATCGCCGATCGCGATCCCGACGCGCGGTCGCTCCTCGTAGTCGTGACGGAAGATCCCGAAGGGAAGATTCGCAAGCGGGAAGTCCGTGTCCGGCGCGTTCGCGCTCTCCACCCACGAGACGGCGGTTGGATCGTGCGTGTCGTCGAGCTGTGGCGTGGTCACGAGAGAGGGAGGGTCGAAAGGTCGTCGAGCGGCTCGCGGAATGAGCAGGATCCGAAACTCACGGCAAACGCCTCGCGGTGGGCCGCGAGGGCTGCAGCGTCCAGCGTGTGGCCACGCCAGGCAACGCCGGCATTCGTCACGCGGAAGGCCGTCGCGTCGCGCTCGTCCAGCACGTCCGCAACGTGGGCCGGCTCCATGCCGCGTCGCGCGAACGCCGCCGCCAGGAAGACATTGAGGTAGCCGAACATCACGCCGCGCGGCGCCTGCGCGTCATAGGTCAGGGGAAACTCGCCGCGCAGGGGATGGTGCAGGCCGGCGGTTGCCTTGAAGCGCACCCGGTGCCGCGCACATGCGGCGAGGAAGCGCGCCACGTCCGACGGCGACGGAAACGCGTCCGCCGTCACGCCGCCGGTGCGCACCTTGGCGTGGAGGCCAGCGCTGGCGATGGCCGCCACGAGCGGCGCGGGATCCTCGCGGACCGGAATCTCCACGTACACCGACGCCAGCGTCGCCAGCGGCGCGAGCCCTCGGACTTCGTCGCTGGTCGCCGCGCGCGACTCCACCGTGTCGACCACCGCGCGGCCGGCGAGGCGCGCGTTGAACGCGCCGATCGCGTCCGCGTCGCTCGCCTGCGCGAGCGCGGCAACACGCCACGGCGTGCCGTTGAGATGCCGTCCCGCCGCCTGCGCGAACTCGTCGAGCCGCACCACCGGCACGACGAACCGCCCCAGCGCCCAGGCGTCGTCCCCCGCGCGATACGCGGCGTAGTTCGCCACGGCCTCGTCCATCGACACCGCGGCCGGCGGAAAGAGCCCCGCGTAATCGATGCACTCGGTCAACAGCGCGCGGAGAACGCTGTTCATCCGCCGTCTACCGTCCACCGTCCGCCGTCACCCTCACGGCACCAACCCACGATTCAAGTACTTCCCCAACCACCCATGGAACTCGCGATACCACAACTGGCTGTTCTGCGGCTTGAGGATCCAGTGCCCCTCATCCGGATAGAGCAGGATGCGCGCATCCACCCCCTGCCGCCGCAGTGACGTGAACATCGAGATGCCCTCGGTATACGGCACGCGATAGTCGAGCTCGCCGTGAATCACCAGGGTCGGCGTCTTGAAGTTCTTCGCGAACAGGTGAGGCGACCACTTGCGGTACTGCGTCGCCATCGCCGTGGGGTTCCAGAACGGACCGCCATACTCCCACTCGGGGAACCAGAGCTCCTCGGTCGCCGAGTACATGTGCTCCAGATTGAACGGCCCGGCGTGTGAGACGAGCGCCTTGAAGCGGTTCGTGTGCCCCGCGATCCAGTTCACCATGTAGCCGCCGTACGAGCCGCCGGCCGCCGCCATGCGCGTGCTGTCCATCCACGGATTCGCCTTGAGCGCGGCATCGAGTCCCTTCATCAGGTCCACATAGACCTTGCCGCCCCAGTCCTGGCTGACGCCGTCGGTGAGCTTCTGCCCGTAGCCGGTGGAGCCGGTCGGGTTGATGATCACCAGGCCGTATCCCGCCGTGGCGAACATCTGGTAGTTCCAGCGCGTGCTCCACGCGTCGAGCCAGGCTCCCTGCGGACCGCCGTGGATGAGGAGCAGCACCGGAAACTTCTTCCCGGCTTCGTACTGCGGCGGCTTCAGCGTGAAGCCGTGGATCTTCACGCCGTTCGCGCCGGTGAACCAGAAATCCTCGAGCGGGTTGAGGGCGAACTGCGCAAGATGCGCCTGGTTCTCGTGCGTGAACCGGCGTTGATTGCTCACGCCGTTCGCGTCGAGCGTGCCGAGCCAGACTTCGCCCGGCGCCGACGCCGATTCACGGATCCACGCCACCGTGCCGTTCTTCGCGATGGAAAGCTGGGTGTTGTTGTGCTCGGTGATCACCGGTTGCGGCGCGCTGGCGTTGCCCTGCGCGTCGAGCGTCACGCGGAAGTACTTGTCGCGCCCCTGGTCGCCCGCCATCACCAGCAGCGACTTGCCGTCCGGCGCGGCGACAATCGCGTCCGCGTTGCGGTCCCACGTGGGCAGCAGTTCGCGGAACGCGCCGCTGGCCACGTCCATCGCCATCAGGCGCCACCGATCGGCCTCGAAGCCTGCGCGCTGCTGGGAGGCGTAGAAGCCCCACTTGCCATCGGGCGAGGCCACCGGGTTCTGGTCGGCTCCCTTGTTCGCTCCGGTTGCCAGGCGTGGAGTCCCGCCGTCCACGCCGATGCCGTACAGGTTGATGTCGGTCGTCCAAGCGTTCGCCACACCGTCGTCTTTTGCGGTGAACGCGAGCTGCCGGCCGTCCACGCTGAACGTGTATCCCTCGCTCCCCCCAAACGGCCCCGGCGGCACATCGTACCGCGCCCCTGGAATCAGGTCGCGCAGATCCCCGCCATCCGGTTTCACGACAAACAGGTGCGAGCGCGTCCCCTCGTCGTAGGCGTTCCAGTGGCGGAAGAGCAGGTCGTCGGCGACGTGCGCCTTCACCTTGCTCTCGCTCTTCGCCTTGTCCTTCGCCGCGTTGCAGGCATCGTCGCGGCACTCGGGATAGACGGCGGACACGAACGCAATGCGATCGCCGGTCGGCGCCCACACCGGGCCGCTCGCGCCGCCGGTCAGGGTGGTCAGCTGCTTGGGCGCTCCGCCCTGCACCGACGCGATCCAGAGTTGACCGCCGCTGATGTACGCGATCGCCGTGCCGTCGGGCGACCAGCGCGGCTCGCTGATGGACGTCTTCTCGTCCGGCCATGCGCGGGCTGCTCCGCCGGCGACCGGCGCGAGGAACGTGCGCGCCGGACGGCGATTCGCGGAGAGGTCCGCGCTGCGCACCGTGTACAGGATCCACGCGCCATCCGGGGAGAGCTGCGGGTCGGAGACGATGCGCGTCGCCGCAAACTCCTCGAACGTGATGGGGCGGCGCGACTGCGCGTCCAGTCCCGGCGCGGCAAGGGCGAGGACGACCAGCGCGGCGAACAGGCGACGATGTGACAGCATACGAAACTCCCGCGGCGCGAGGGCCGCCGAAGGTCAGAGGTGTGCCAGGAACTCGGGAAACGACGTCCGCAGGCGTTCGGCCAGATCCGGCAAATCGCGCAGCAGACGGAAATCGGAGAACTCGAAGCCGGGGGCGACGGTGCATCCGGCGAGCGTGTAATCGCCCGTGCACCGCACCGCCTGCCAGCAGGCGGCGGGAACCACCCGAACCGGCATGCTCGACGCGTCCACCGGACCGACGACCTCGGTGCGTGCGCGCGTGACCTGCGGGTCGAGCAAGTGCAGCTCCAGCGGTGCGCCTTCGTACCAGTGCCAGATCTCGTCCGACGCCACGCGGTGCCAGCGGTTCACGTCCTCGCCGCGCAGCAGGTAGAAGATCGTGGTCGCCGCCCAGCGCTCCGAGCGGCCGTCGTCGGTGCGGACCATGCGCCGCGAACGGAACAGCTCCCGGTAGAACCCGCCCTCGGGATGCGGCGCCAGCCCGAGCGTGCGAACGAGGTCGTCAGCGCGAGCGCTCATGCGGGCGCCTGCTGCCGCAGCTTCACGGCCGTCGCCTTGGCGCGCACACGGATATTGATGAACTCCACGGCGATCGAGAAAGCCATCGCAAAGTACGTGTAGCCCTTCGGCACGTGGTAACCGAAGCCCTCGATGATCAGGTTGCCGCCGATCATCACCAGGAAGGCGAGCGCCAGCACCTTGATGGTCGGATGCCGATCCACGAACTCCGAGATCGGCGTCGCCGCCCACAGCATGACCATGAGGGCGATGACGTTCGCGGCGATCATGATGCTCACGTTCTGGACCATCCCGACCGCCGTGATCACCGAGTCCACGGAGAAGACGATGTCCACCACCATGATCTGGGCCACGACTGCCCAGAGCACCGCCTTCGCCTGGGCGTCGCGCTGGTGCTCCGCCCCCTCGAGCTTCGAGTGGATCTCGAACGTCGCTTTGGCGATCAGGAAGAGCCCGCCGGCGATGAGGATCAGGTCGCGTCCGGTGAACGCGCGCCCCATCGCGGTGAAGAGATTCCCGGTGAGCCCCATGATCCACGTGATGCTCAGCAGGAACGCGATGCGCGTGACAAGCGCGCCAGTGAGCCCGAGACGGCGAGCCTTTGCCTGCTCCCCGGGCGGCAGCTTGCCGGCAAGGATCGCGATGAAGATGACGTTGTCGATGCCCAGCACGAGCTCGAGCGCGGTCAGCGTCACGAGTCCTACCCAGGCGTTCGGATCAGCAAGCCAATCGAGCATGTGAAGTCACGAAAAAGGGGAGAATGCACGGCGGGCTCACGACCCAATCGTCCACCGTCCACCGTCTACCGTCTACCGTCCACCGTCAACCGTCCACCGTCCCTACCCCACCTCCTCCACCTCGCCCCCACTCCAGCTCACCCGCCAACGTCGCGTGGCCCGAGGCTCGATCCAGTGCGCGCCTTCCCAGCTTCCCAGCGCATCGCTCAGCGAACCCGGCGCGCCGATCCCCGGCTCAAACCCGAGGTTGTAATACGGCGCGGGGCGTCGCCACGGCAGCCACGACGTGCGCGGCAGCGGATTCCACCCGCCGTGGTTGACCCACAGCCCGACGTGGCTCACCTCGCCGTCCTCAAACGCGGCCGTCAGCCGGTCCCGTCCCTCGTGGACACTCACCGATCGCACGCTCCGCGCAAGATCCACGTGCAGCATGCACGCGAACGGCTTCTTCCACGCGAGCGCGGGTGCCGAGAAGTCGAGTAGCTGCCCGCCGCAGCGCGCGCGCGGCCAGCGATGCTCCGCCCCGGCGCCGCCGAGGTCGACGCCGTGCGCCGCGGAGACGCGCATCCGTGCGCCCTCGGGGAGCATCACGCGCGTCTCGCGGCCGAGCGGCAGGAGGGCGTGCGCCGCCCAGAGGAAGGGGATCTTCTGCTCGCCGAGATTCGTCGCCGCATACTCGCAGCGCACCTCGCCGGCTGGCGTGACAAGCAGCGAACGCTCGAAACGATACGGGAGGCATTCGCCTTCCCAGGTGAGCACCGCGCGGTGACCATCGGCCTCGGTGCTCAGCCGCATCGCCGCGGGCTGCGACCACAGCTCGCCGTGGTCGGGCAGTTCACGTCCCCCGGCGCCGCGCACGAGTGAGGGCAGGGCGCACGGCGTGACCGTCGGAAAGCACTCGTCGAGTCCGCCGCTGTCCGCCGTCAGCACGTAGGAATCGCCCTTGCGCGGGGCGCGGAACGGGAGCTGGTCGTTGTGCCACAACCACTGCCGCTCGCCAAACCACAACTCGGCGATCTTGCCGCCGAGCGCCGGGAGGATCACAACCCGCGCGTTGCCCCCGCGCAGCTCGACGCTGCCGTGCGCGGCGGGGGACGGCGGCGCGCCCACCGGGCTAGCCGAGGGTGGCCGGATCGATGCCGCGCGTCGCGAAGACGCGGACCACGGCGTCGCCGATCTTGTTGTTCGGCGTGCTGGCCCCGGCCGTCAGCCCAACCGTCACCGGCCCGCGCCCCAGCCACTCGGACGTCTCCATCGTCTGACCTGAGATTGGGTCGCGCGACTGGATCGTCCCGCGCGCGGGATCGATGCCCAGCGCGTCCTCGACGTGGAACATGCGCACCTTCTCGGCGCACAGCGCCGCGAGCGAAATCGTGTTGCTCGAGTTGTAGCCGCCGATCACGAGCATCACGTCCGGTGGGTCCAGCAGCAGCGCGTTGACGGCGTCCTGCCGGTCCTGCGTGGCGCTGCAGATGGTGTCAAACGTGCGGAAGTTGGCCGCGCGATACTCCTCGCCGTGGATGGCCGCCATGGCCGTCCCCACGAACTCGCCGATCGCGAGCGACTCGCGGGCGAGCATCGTCGTCTGGTTGGCGACCCCGATGCGCTGGAGGTGCACGTCGGGGTCGAAGTGCGCGCTCGCGGCCCGGGCGTACTTGGCGAGGAACGCCGCGCGGTCGCCACGGCCGGCCAGGTACTCGGTCACATCGCGCGCCTCGTCCATGTTCCGCACGACGAGGTAGGTGCCACCCGGGAACTTGTCCACCTGCGAGGCGGTCGCCCGCGTCTCCTCGTGGTAGTACTTGCCGTGAATGAGCGCCGTGAAGCCGTCGCGCGCATAGGCCTCGACGCGCTTCCAGACGTTGAGCACCGAACCGCAGGTGGTGTCCACCACCACGCACCCCTTGGCCCGAAGCGTCTGAAAGTCCGCCATCGTCACGCCGAACGCGGGAAGGATGACGACGTCCTCGGGCGTGACCGTCCCGTAGTCGAACCCCGCCGGCCCCGGCATGAGGATCTCGATCCCCATGTCGCGCAGGCGCTGGTTCACATGCGGGTTGTGGATGATCTCGCCGACCAGGAAGACGCGACGGTCGGGGAACTTGTGCCGCGTCTGGTAGGCGTACTCCACCGCCCGCTCGACGCCGTAGCAGAAGCCGAACTCGCGGGCCAGCCGGACGGTGACGTCGCCGACGGTGAGCCGATAGTCATGGACACGAAGGAGGTCCACGACCCGGCCGGAGTAGTCGGCCGTCAGCGTCGCCTCGACATCCTGCTTCAGTCCGAAACCCTTGCGGAAGTACGTGGCGTCCGGGGCGCTCATGCCGGAAATCTAGTGGACATCAGGGGCGTTCGGGGGCTAGTCTCTAGGGGTATGGCAGAGCACTTCGACCTTGTCGTCATTGGCGCCGGCCCCGCGGGGGAGAAAGGGGCGGCGCAGGCGGCGTACTTCGGCAAGCGCGTCTGTCTCATTGAGCGCGCGCCGAAGCCGGGCGGCGGCGCCGTCAACACCGGCACGCTGCCCACCAACACCTTGCGTGAATCGGCGGCCCTGCTCGACGGCCTGCGACGCAAGGGACTCTACGGGGTCGAGTTCCACATTCAGTCGGACTTGTCGGTCGCCGACTTCATGCAGCGCGAGCGGCAGGTCATTGAGGGGGCGTGGCGCGACATCGAGGCGAACCTCACGCAGCACGACATCGCCGCGATCCAGGGAACCGCCCGGTTCACCAGCCCGCAGGCGATTGAGGTGACGCGGCATGGCCGCGAGCCACGACAGATCTCCGGCGACGTCTTCCTGATTGCCACCGGCTCCGGCCCCTGGCATCCGCAGGGCGTCCCCTTCGACGGCACGGTCATCCTCGACAGCCGCGACGTGCTGACACTGCCCGCGGTCCCACCGCGGCTCGTGATCGTCGGCGGCGGCACCATCGGGGCCGGCTTCGCCGGCACCTTCGCGGCGCTCGGTTCCCAGGTCACGATCGTCACGTCGAAGGACCGCCTGCTTGCTCAGTTCGAGCAGGAGGTGGGCGACGCGCTCCGTCGCGAGATGACGCGCCGGCTTGGCGTGCACGTCCACGTCGGCGTGGAAGTGGCGAGCCTTCACGCGCAGGGTGGCCTCGGATACGTGACGCTCGCCGACGGCACCACCCTCGTCGCCGAAGGCGTGCTGTACTGCGCGGGACGCGAGGGCGATACGGCAGGACTCGCCCTCGGGAATGCCGGCGTTGCGATCACGGAGCGCGGGTTCATTCGGGTGGATGAGAAGTTCCGCACGAGCACGACCCACATTTACGCGGCGGGGGACGTCATCGGATTCCCGGGGCGCGCCTCGGTGGCGATGGAGCAGGCGCGCGTGGCGATGTGCCACGCCTTCGGCTTGCGCTACAAGCAGGCCGTGTCCTCCATCGTGCCGTACGGCGTGTGGACAATCCCCGAGGTGGCGAGCGTCGGCATTACCGAGTCGGAAGCCCGCGGTCGCGGCATTGCCTGCGAGATCGGGCGCGCCGAGTTGTCGAGCAACGCGCGCGGACGCATCCTCGGCGAGACGACCGGGTTCGTGAAGCTCGTCTTCAGCCCCGAGGACCAACGCCTGCTGGGCGCGACGATCGTCGGCGAGGGCGCCTGCGAGATGATCCACGTCCCCAGCGCCGTGCTCGCGCACGGTGGCACGCTCGACTACTTCATCCAGGCCGTGTTCAGCTATCCGTCGCTGACCGAGGCGTTCAAGTACGCCGCGTATGACGGGCTGCAGCGCGTGCAGCAGCGGATTCGGCGGTCGGGCGGGCTTCGGAGCGAAGCAGCGGAGTGAGGGCGGATGGCAGAAGGCAGGCGCCCACTGAGCGCTGCCGGCGCCTCGCTCAGCTCGCCTCGACGTACCTCGCGATCTTCTCCCGCACATCCGCGGGGATCGGGAACTTCCCCATCGTGTCCTTCTGCACGCACACCACGGTGAGCTCACCCGTGGCGCGGTGCGCGCGGTCTCCCTCGCGGTAGACCTCGAACCGCATCGTCAACGACGTCTCGCCTACGCGCGAGAACCACGACTCGATCTCGACGGGTTCGTCCATCTCTGCCGGCGTGTGAAACGTTACCTGCAGCGCTTTCCGCGGCAGCCAGACCCCGCCCTGCTTGCGCAGCGTCTCGTACGGCAGGCCGCAGGCGCGGAACATCTCGTGCTCGGCCACCTCGAACAGCCGAAGGTAGGTGCTGTAGTGGATGATGCCGAGCGGGTCGCAGTCGGACCAGCGGACGCGGTCGTGGATTGAAAAACGAGGCATGAGGGATGAGAGATGAGAAGTGGAACGGGGAGGAGGTAGAGGCGCAGGAGCGAGGTCGGAGGTGAGGGACGAGCGCGGGCTTGGTCAGCGGCTTTTCCGCGCCTCCTCGCTTCCCCCAGCCCCCGTCCCTTCGCCACTACCCCCTCCCCGTTCCACCCCATACAGCGTCGGTCCCAGCACCGGCGCCAGCGCATACGCGAGAATCGTCTCGTACGCCTCCATCCGATTCACCAGCCCTTCGGTCAGGATGCCCACCGCGCCGGCGCCGTGCTTGATGTTCGTGGTGCCGATGAGCGCGTCGATCGCGTGCCCCAGTTCCACGCCCTCGCGGATCAGCGCCGCGACGGGGTCGGGCAAGGGCATCGAGAGCGAGCCGCCGACGTGCGCGGCGCCGTCGCGCGTCACGACCACGGCCCATGCGCAGGTGCGCATACCCGCCGGCGTGTCCACGACGCCACCTTCGATGCCAACGCCAAGGTCGGCGTCGAGCGCCGCGCGGGCGGCGCGGGCCCGGTTGGTCGCGCCCGTGATGGTCTGCTCATCGCCGACCGGTTGGTCGGGAACTCCCGAGGGCACCGCGATGCCGTCCACGTGGGCGCGCGGCTCGAGCCGCTGAAAGACGGCCCGGACGGCCGCCAGTTTCACGGGATTGGTGGAGCCGACCGCCACTTGATGGATGTTGGAGAGGGGCACGGGATGTAAGTTAGGCGCACGATGCCTCGCGCGAGAACTCCCTTCGTCGCCGGCCGCCTCTGGCTCGACTTCGTCAACACCGACGAAGCGCCGCGTCACGGGCAGCCTGACGCGCTGGTGTCGTTCGACGGATATCTCGCCTGGCTCGAAGCGGCCGGCCTGCTCGACGCCACGCGCCGCGCGGCGCTCCAGCGCCGCGCCCTTGAACAACCGGCCAGCGCGACGGCGGCGCTGCACGAGGCGCGGCGTATTCGCAGCGCGCTGCGCCCGCTGGCCGAGCGCGGCCGTCACGCCGCGGAGCGCATCACGCAGACCGCTGTCCTTGAGATCAATCGCGTCCTCGGACGCTCGACCGGCGTACGGCGCGTAGAGCATGACGCGCGCGACGGCTCGTTTTCGCGCGCGTTCCTGCCCGTCGGCGATGCCTTCGCCGCACTGGTGATCCCGGTGGTGGAGAGCGCCGCCGACACGCTGGTGACCGGTGAACTGGCGCGCGTGCGGCGCTGCGCGGGCGAGCCCGCCTGTCCACGCGTCTTCCTCGACACCAGTCGCAGCGCTCGTCGCCGCTGGTGCGACATGGCGAGCTGCGGCAATCGCGCCAAGGCGGCGCGGCATCGGGTCACCGCGCGAACTCGACGCGCGAAGGGGTAAAGGCCGAGGGGCCCGCGCATCGCGCGGGCCCCTTTTCACAGCTCTTAGCAGGACGTCATTCCCATCCCCTACCCCTGCACCCCACTGTGTACCCTTCCCCTGCACCCCACTCTGTTCCCTTCCCCTGCACCGCGTCAGCGCTTGGCGATGTAGCCCATCTCCTCCGCGTAATCGCGCAGGCGCTCCTGTAGCAGCCGGCGACCGCGGAACAGCCGCGACTTCACCGTCCCTTCCGGCACGCCCAGCACACGGGCGATCTCCGAGTAGCGCAGGCCGTGCACGTCGCTCATCACCAGCGCGCTGCGGTACTCCTCGGGCAGTTCGCCGATGGCCTTCACGACGTCTTCATCAATGAAGGAGTCGTAAAACGTCGCCTCGGGGTTCTCGTCGGCCACCGGCTCGAGGCGGCTGTAGCCGTCCTCGGTCTCCGGCATCGGCACTTCGCGCGCGTCGATGCGGCGCTTCCGGCTGACGAACGCGTGATAGAGGATCGTGAACAGCCAGGCGCGGATGTTCGAGCCGAGCTGGAACTGCCGCCAGCGCTCGAAGGCGCGCAGCATCGTGTCGCTGACCAGATCCTCCGCCTCCTCCCGGACCTTCGTCAGCTTGAAGGCGAAGCTGTACAGCGCGTCCATCTGGGCCAGCGCTTCCTCATCGAACCGCGCAGGCCGCTCTTCCAGCAGGGAAGAGCTCGTGTTGCCGCCGAGAACCGCACTCGCCATCAGGGTCGCCATTGTTTCTCCCAGGGGATCAGTTGAGAGAACAATTGCAGCAGGCTACCCTCGATGTCAAGGGTTTGTCTAGTATTTCTTCTGTTTTTTCTGGACAACGGCTGAAATCGGGTCTAGCGAAAACGGATAACTCTATTTACCCCTTCGCTTTCCGCGTCCAGACGGGGAACCTGGACGGTGCCTTCCAGCATCGCGAGAATCGCCACCGCGAGCCCCTTTCCATGGCTTCCCGCCCGATCCGCGGCCACCCGGCGGACGATCTCCCCGACTTTCTCGGCCACCCCCGGATGCGTCTCGCCGCGGTGCCCCTCGATCACGCGGTCCGCCGCGTTCGCGATCGCCCTTCCAGCCGCGGCGATTCGCCTCGATGCGTTCGTCGTCGGTGAACGGGTCGTCCAGCCGCTCCTGCAACTCCTCGAGCGAGGCCGCCTTCACCGATCCTCGTGCGCCACGAAGCACCTGGAACCGCAGCGGGCGGTCGAGCACCGGCAACTCCTCCGCCACGAGCGTCCGCGCGATCTTCTCCGGCATCCGAAGGCGCGCGACACCGAGGACGCCGGCCGTCGTCTCCTCGACATCGTAGTCGATGGCAATCGTGCGATCGCGCAGTTCCACGGCGCCGGGAAGCGCCTTGAGCCGATCGCGCTCGCCGCGCGGCACGAACTCGTCGGCGTCGAACGGCGCGCGCACCGCGCGCCACTCGGCCACGGAGCGCGCGCCGGCGATCGCGCGATCGTACCACGCGGTCAGCTCGGGCAGTCCGAGACGCGGCGTGGCACCGCCGCTGCGGCGGTACGCCTCGCGCACTTCTTCAATGCCCTGCCGGTTCCCCTGCACCGCGTGATGGTGCGCCTCGCCGCGGGCCATTGCCTCGGCCAGCACCCGTCGCGCCTCAACCTCGAGCCCGGGCGGGAACTCGCGCACGGGCTCGCGCTCGCGCGAGAGGTCGAAGCCGAAGGAAGTCACCCGGCGCTCCAGCGCCAGCGGCGTTTGCTTGTGCCGCCCGTCGAAGATCAGCGCCGGCGCGTGCGCCGTCGCGTGTCGCCGCACCAGGTCCTTGGAGAGCTGCGTTCCCTCGATGGCCGCGCGCGGCACTCCCCACTTGTCGGCGAAGTAGCGCAGCGTCCCGGCGATCGCCCCCCACGTGCCGCAAACGCTCGTCTTCGACACGCGCGCCTCGTCGCCCCACGCCGTCTGCTCGTCAATCACGACGTCGAACGGCATCACCTCGGCGAGCAGCGCGCGGAAGGTGCGATCCACCTCCGGCGAGACGAACGGCATCTTCGACGGCAGGGGGAGTCCGACCGCACGATAGATGCTCGCCATCGCCAGCGCCGCGTCCTCGAGCGCCTTCACCAGCACGCCGCGCCGCTCCGCCCACGTGCTCACGCTCTCGTCGAAGAGCTGCCGCGGCAAGCCATACACTTCGCCGAGGAACCCACAGCGGGTGAACGCCTCGGCGTACACGTTGTACGAGGTCAGGTGATCGCTGCCGGGGACAATGAGGCCGCTCAGGTCGCGGTCCTCGCGCGTCATGCGATGCAGACTCTCGATGCTCGCCATCACCGCGACGTAGGGCAGCAGGTCGTCGTCGCAGTGCACGAGCAGTTCGGCCCACGGCCGGTCCACGGGCATCGCCTCGACCTTCACCCCGTACGGCGTCAGCTTGCCGCCGTCCACAATGCCGCGCCCTTGGAGGAACTCGAGCGCCCGGCGATAGCTGATCTTGTCGAGCGGCACGGGCAGGTCGAGTTCGTCGGCGCGCACGCCCAGCGCGGCGCAGGTCAGCGCCACACGCTCGCTGTCGCCAGCCAGCTGGAATTCGGGCGCGGTGGGTTGCAGCGCCTCGAACTGGATGTCGCGATCGCTCAGGATGAAGACGCGCCCGCCGGCCACGCGCCCGTGCACGCGGCCGGCCATCTGCAGGATCTCGTTGGCGCCAAGGTGCAGTCGGGTCAGCACGTTCTTGCCGCGCTCGACGATGTTCGTGAAGCGCGTGTCGTCGATGATCACCGTGTCGAGCCCCTGCACGTTCAGCGCGCTCTGCCCCGCGGCGGTCATCGCCAGCAGGAAGGGCTTGGCCTCCTGTCCCTCGAGAAACGGCCGGATCACGCGAATCGGCTCGCCGCCGTGATAGAACGCGACGTTCATCCGCGGGAAGCGGCTCTGCACCAACGCCGCTGCCTGCTCCACGCCGGCGCGGGTGGGGAGAAAGACGCCGACGCCGCGCCGTCCTTGAAAGACGCGGTTAAGGAACCGGTCGTCGAGGAAATCGAGCGGCTGCTTGCGCCACACTTCGACGTCGGCGGCCTTGGCCGGATCGAACGCGCTGCTCTCGATCACCTCGGCCGCATTGAGGTAGCGCGCGTAGAAAGCGGGATCCACCGTTGCCGACAGCCAGATGTACCGGCATCCCACGCGCTTGCCGAGGGCAAGGCAGAGCTCGAGCTCAGCCGACGTCTGGTGAATCTCGTCCACCACCAGCGTGTCCTGCGGCCGGATGTCGCCGTCCTGGAACCAGCGCCGCGCGATGCCCGTGGTGACGATGATGACGTTCCACGTCGGCGTTTCTGGAGTGGCTTCGCGCTCGCGGTTGATGACGCCGACGCGCAGGTCGTCGGTGGCGAGCATCACCTGCGCGATGGGCTTGATACTGAGCGTCTTGCCCGTCCCCGTTCCGGCGACGATGCCGAAGCCCGGGCGCCGGCCCTCGCGCACTCCCTCGCGGGTGAGCCGATCGGCCAGCGCGCGCAGGCGCTCGCCGTGGTGCTTCCACAGCACTGTCTGGATGTCGAGCGTGAAGGCGAGTTCGATCGTCTCGCACGCCGCGCGCGTCGGGGCAATCACGATGATGCGCCCCCCGGTCCCGCTGCGCACGAAATCGTCGTGATCGCGCGGGAGGTACGGGTCGGTGACGGGGCGCAGGGACTGGCTTACTGCGGCTTCTCCGGTTTGCGGCGCGCGGGCTTGGCGGCGGTGTCGCCGCTCCGGCCCCGCGGTTCATCGCGGGCTGCTTCGCGGTCGCCGCTTCTCGAACCCGCATTGAGCTGCCTGATGGGCAGCTTGCCCGGCTGGCGCGCGAACGGCTCCATCTCCATCGCCCCGCTGCGCACCGGCGCGCCGTAGATCACGGCGGCGTTCGGGGGACGGTTCCGGATGGCATTGGCGCAGTCGGTCGGGGCGGGTTGCTGCGACGCCGGCACGCCCTCAATCCACAGGCGGCAGAGGCCGGCAGGCACGCTGACCGCGCCGGGCACCCGCTGCTCACGTCCCAGCTCGCGGGGCTCGCGTCCTCGGGATTCCTGCGCCGTCGCGGCGGTCGAGAGCAGCGCGAGCGCGATGATACTGACGGTTGCCTTCACCACATTCTCCCCAGTGGGCGATCTTCCGCCCGTACGACGATCCGGCGCCACATCGCGCCACTGCGACCAATTCTACCCGGTGCCTTGCCGGCGGATCCATAGGACCCGCCGGGTCAGTCCCCGAACGAAATCCCAATCCGCCGGGCGGTGCGCACCAGGTCGTGCGTCGGGTCCACCCGCTTGAGCTTCATCAGCACGTCCGTGAGCGGGATGGGGACGATGTGCGGCGTCTGCAGCGCCACCATATGCCCCCATTTGGCGTTCGCCACCGCCTCGGTGGCCGCCCCCCCGAAGCGGGTGGCCAGTAGACGGTCGTACCCCGTGGGCATCCCGCCGCGCTGCAGGTGGCCCAGCACCAGCGAGCGGCACTCCTTGCCCGTGCGGACCTGGATGGCCTTGGCGATCTGCTCCGCCACGCCCCCCACGCGCTTGGCCTGGCCGGGCATCGACTCGCCCAGCGACCCCTGTTCGCCCTCGAACTGCACCCCCTCCGCCACGACGACGATCGCGAACTTCTTCCCCTGCCCGTCGCGCTTCATGATGTGCGCGCAGACGTTCTCGATGTCCCACGCTATCTCGGGAATCAGGATGGCGTGCGCCTGCCCCGAGACGCCGGAATGCAACGCGATGAACCCGCAGTCGCGCCCCATTACCTCAAGCACGAGCACGCGGTCGTGACTCGACGCCGTGGTGTGCAGTTTGTCGATCGCCTCCATCGCGGTGGTCACTGCCGTGTCGAAGCCGAACGTGGTGATCGTCCCGCTCACGTCGTTGTCGATGGTCTTCGGCACGCCGACGATGCGCACGCCCTTCTCGAAGAGCTTCTGGGCGATGGCCAGCGACCCGTCGCCGCCGATCGTGATGAACGCCTCGATGCCGAGGTTGCGCGCGTTGTCGATCAACTCGTCCGACCGGTCCACATCCACGTACGAGCCGTCGGGCTGACGCACGGGGTACTGGAACGGATTGCCGCGGTTGGTCGTCCGCAGGATCGTGCCGCCGAGGTGAGCGATGCCGCGCACGGAGTCGGCGGTGAGCGGGATCACCTCGTCCTCGCCCAGCAGGCCCATGTAGCCGCGCTTGATGCCCAGCACGTGCCAGCCGCGATCGAGCGCCGACATCACGGCGGCGCGGATGACGGCATTCAGTCCGGGGGCGTCACCGCCGCCGGTGGAAATCGCAATTCTCATGACGTGGTTGTGTGAATACGAATTAGCTCCAGCACCTCGCCCGGCTGCGCATGGCGGCCGAGCGTGGACTTTTCAAAGACGGGACGGCCGTCCACGCTGACCTCGAACCGGCCGCCGCTGCTCGGCTGCAGCGTCACGTCGGCCGACGGATGATGCTCACGAATCGCGGCCGCCAGACTGACGGCCCGGGGTTCGTAGTTTCAAACGACGCAGTATTCGATGTTGACGCGCATCGGTCCTCCTCTGCCGCTGAAATCTAGGGCCGTAACGCCGCGCCGCGAGGCCGCTACGGCGTCGGCACCCCGCTCACCGCGGCGATGCGCCGAATGAGCGTGTCCTGCTTCGCGGTGACGGTGACGAGGGAGTCCATCGTCGTCGCCATCACCGACATCTGGTCCTGCATCGCCACGAGGGCGTCGGACATCTGCGAGAACTGCTCGGCGATGGCGGCGTCGGCCGCGGGCGACCGGCAGCCAGCGGCGGCAAGCACCAACGCGAGCGCCGCACCTCGGCGCAGGACAGCAGGCAGCATCTCATGTCTCCGGTTGGACGGACGATTCGCGAATCGCCGCGGTGGGGCGACCCCTGCGCGCCCCGCACGCAATCGCGCGCCACCGGCGGCGTTCAAATGGTGACACGCGCCGGCGCGCCATCTCCAAGATGTGCGGTATCCCCGCGCCGCGCATCTGCGGCGACATCGCCATTGGAGGCTCCGCATGCGCCGCGCCCACACCCTGCCCGAACTCGCCCTGACCATCGCGTTGCTTGGCATCGCCGTCGGCACGGCCCTGCCCCGGGTGGCCGGCATCACCACCGGCTGGCATGTACGCGCCGCCGTACGCGAGGTCGTGAACGCCCTGGTCCTCGCGCGTGAGGCCGCGCTGGTGCGCGGCGCGGTGGCGACCTTCACGGTGGATGCCGTCCGCGGCGAGGTCACCGTTACCTGCGCTGGCGATACCATCACGCGGCGGGCGCTTACCGCCCTGCACGGCGTGCGCGTCGCGGCCAGCGGGGATTTCGTCCGCTATGCCCCCGACGGACTCGCGACCGGAGTGTCCAACACCACCGTGTTGGTCGCGCGCGGCCCGCACGTGGATTCGATCGTGGTCTCGAGGCTGGGGAGGGTGCGGTGGAGCGAGTAGGGCCGAGAAACAACAGAGAAACAACAGAAAGACAACAGAGAGACAACAGGACGGCCGTCATCTCCCGTCTCCCTGTTGTTTCTCTGTTGTCTTTCTGTTGTTTCTCTGTTGTTTTTCTTCGGGACCGCTAGGTCCCGAAGTCGTATCCCGGCACCGACCGCCGCGGGATCTCCTGATTGATCGTCCGCTCGATGGTCTTTACCATCGCGATCTCGTCGGCGCACATGAACGTGTAGGCATCGCCCGTCTGCGCGGCGCGCCCGGTGCGTCCGATGCGGTGCACGTAGTCCTCGGCCTGTTGCGGGACGTCGTAGTTGATCACGTGCGTGATGCCCGAGATGTCGAGGCCGCGCTGCGCGATGTCGGTGGCGACGAGCACCCGCGTCTTCCCGTCCCGGAAGCGCTGCAGCGCCGCCTCGCGCTGGCCCTGTGACTTGTCGGCGTGCAGCGCGTCGGCGTTGATGCCCTCGTGCTCGAGGTGCCGCACCACGCGGTCGGCGCCGTGCTTGGTGCGCGTGAACACCAGCACCGAGTCCATCGAATCCTTCTTGAGCAGCTCGGCGAGCAGTTCCGCCTTGCGCTGCTTCGGCACCGGATAGACGAAGTGCTGCACCGTCGTCGCCGCCTGCGATCGCCGACCCACCTGCACGACCACCGGCTTGCGCAGATACTTCCGGGCCAGTGCCTCCACCTCGGGCGGCATCGTGGCGCTGAACAACAGCGTTTGGCGATACGGCGGAATGGTCGCGACGATCCGTGAGATCTGCGGGGCGAAGCCCATGTCGAGCATCCGGTCGGCCTCGTCGAGCACCAACACCTCGAGCTCGTCAAAGCTCACATTCTGGCGCTCGAGATGATCGATCAGGCGCCCCGGAGTGGCGACCACCACATCCACGCCACCGCGGAGAGCGGCCACTTGGGTGTCGTAGCCCACGCCGCCGTACACGGACACCACGCCGAGCCCCGCATGCTTGCCGTACTTGCGGAAGGCCTCCTCCACCTGCTGGCACAGCTCGCGCGTCGGCGTGAGAATCAACGCGCGCGTGCGGGCCGGGCCGTCGAGCAACCGCTCGATGATCGGAATGGAGAAGCTCGCCGTCTTCCCCGTGCCCGTTTGCGCGAGCCCCATCAAGTCGCGCCCCTTGAGCGCCAGCGGAATGGCCTGCCGCTGAATGGGCGTCGGGAGGGTATAGCCGGCATCCACGATGGCGCGCATCACGGTGGGATGCAGGCCGAGTTCGGCGAAACCGCCGCCGTCGCTCGCGCTCGCCGCCGCCTCCGCTTGGGCCAGGCTCAGCGTCTCCGGTTCCTTCGGCGATTCGGTCGCGTGGCGCTCGGCCTTGGCCGTGTCGGCCGCGCCTTTGGCGGGCCGCTTCGTCCCGCGCGTGCCACGCCCGCGCGCGGGGCCCTTCTTCTTGTCTGTGGTCACACGCGCAACCTAATCGCGACGAGCACCCCTCGCTACGCGCGCGTCTGCAGAAACTCCACCAGGAGGTGCGTGACAGCGGCGGCGGCCTCCACCTGCGGCAAGTGGCCAACGCGAGGCAGCACCACCAGCCGCCCGTCGGGGACCAGCTGCACCCGCGCCGCGACGTCGCACGGGCGCACCACAGCGTCATGTGTGCCGAAGACCACCAGTGTACCCGCGGGCAGTTGCGCGAGTTGGGCGTTGGTGTGCAGGCGGAAGTCGAACTCCTTCACCGTGCGCAGCAGCGCCCGGAAGATGTCGCGCTGCGCGTAGGGGGCGAGCAGTTCCTGTTCATCGCGCACCGTCCAGGTGCCATCGGGACCGTACACGTCCCCGAGCACGAGATGCGCCGCCGCGCGCGACGTGAACGGGCGGGCGAGCGGGGCGAGAAGGTCCGGCACCCAGCGCATCGCCCGCACCCGCTCGGGGACGATGCCAAATCCCGCCGGGGAGAGCAGGGCAAGTCGCGCCACGCGCTCTGGAGATTGCCACGCCATCTCCGCCGCGATGGCGCCGCCCATGGAGTGGCCAACGAGTGGCGCGCGGTCGATCCCGAGCGCATCGAGGAGCAGAAACAGTCGCCGGGCATACGCCGCGCGCGCGTACTCGCCCTGCGGGAACACGAGCTGACTGAAGCCGTGGCCAGGAAGGTCGGGCGCCAGCGCGTGGAAGCCCGCGTCGGCGAGCGCTGGCAACATGTGCCGCCACTGGTACGCTGACGCGCCGAAGCCGTGCACCAACAGCACCGGCCGCGATGCACCGACGCCGCTCTCAACGAGGCGCAGCCGCGTTCCGTCCGCAAGCCGGACATCGCGCGACGTGCATCCGGCGAAGCCTTCGGGAAAGCACGAGGGCCGGGTCAGCAACACCGGCCCTCCATGCCACTTCGGGGGGGATCGCCCGTCACACGATCTCGATCGGCCGGCCCGACAGCCGGGCAATCAGTCCGATGCGGAAGGTGACATCCGTCCACCGCTCCTCGCCGGTCACGCGCGACTCGAGCGGGAAGAACGGCCACACGAACGGGTTCGTGGTGCGCGGCACCGCCGTCCCCTTGTGCGGATGCCAGACGCCGTCCTTCCCGCAATCGTCCACGAAGCGCTCGTAGAGCTTCGACCAGTTCTCGTTGCGGCGCAGGAAATTCAGGCGCGCCATCATCTCGAGCCACGCCAGCGCCATCGGGATGTCAGCGTCCACGGCATTGCGATGCGGCAGCAGGTCGCCCAGCACCGCGAGCGGTACGGCAAGCTGCTTCTTGCCCACCATCTGCACGGCCTCCTGGCGCGGCAGCGGACGGGTGAGATACTCGTACAGCGTCTCCATCGACGTGTAGTGCTCGCTGCGGAAGAGCGGCATGTGCGCGAGCATCTGCAGCGCATACAGCGACGGCGGCGACGCCTCGGGCGCGAGCACCTGCTGGTTTCCCACCCGGATCCACGGCTTCTGAGCGAGCGGTGAATTCAGGTAATCGATGATGCGCTCGAGCGCGCGGCGCGCGACGCCGCGCACGCGGGGATCGGACTCGAAGCCGGCCTGCGCCAAGGTGGCACCGGCCGCCTCGCGCAGCAGCTGGCGGTGATGCGCCGCGACCTCGGAATCCAGGGACTTGCCCGCCTTCGGCTGAAACTCATACAGCTGCGCGGCGTCCTCATCCTCGGCGAGCAACCGGAACAGCGAGCGCCGCGCCTGATAGACCGCCGGCGAATCGCTTTCCCAGCCAAACTCGAGCAGCCGCCGCGCGGCGTTGACGCTCCCGAGTCCGTCGATCCCACCCTTCGACGGAAGCGCCAGCATCGCGTCGTTCCAGGTGCCGTCATACGACTGCCGGACAGCGATCTCCACCGCCGGTCGGTGGAAGTACGGGGTATTCGCATACGACGCCGGCAGGTGCTCCCCAAGCCGCGCGACCTCCACAACCGACCGGTATTGGATGGGGAGGGCTGCGTTCTCAAGGATCCAGCCGAGCGGAAACGCCACCGGCGCCGGAGGGGGCGGCGGCGGGGGAAAGAACGGCACAGTGGGCGGGACGACCGGTGCAGTCAACGCGATATGCTCCGTATAACTTGTTGACAGGATTCAACTTACCAGCTTTCTTCAACCGGGCCCTGTCAAAGGTTGCGTAACTATACGCCTTTTGTGGCAAAACGCTAGGCCACGACCAGACCTGCGATCGGCTTGAAAGGCAACCACCGAGAGGGAGAATTCCCCTGATGCGCGGCGAATTCCTCGACCTGCAGGGACATCGGTTGTACTACTACGCCGCGGGCACCCGCGGGGTCGGGGAACCCGTGCTCTTCCTGCACGGATTCCCGTCGTCATCGCACCTGTGGCACGGCGTCGTGCGCCAGATGCCCGCGGGGCATCGACTGATCGTCCTCGATCAGCTGGGGTACGGACGCAGCGACCGCCCGGGATCGTCCGACCTCTCGGTCGCGGGGCATGCAGCGCGCGCTCTCGCCGTGCTCGACACGCTCAATGTGCCGAGTGCTTGCGTCGTAGGCCACGACCTGGGAGGCGCGGTGGCGATGTGGCTCGCGGTGCGCGCGCCAGAGCGCGTGACGCGGCTTGCTTTAGTTAGCAGTGTGGGGTTCGACGGGTGGCCGCGGCGCCGGACACGCGTGGCGCGCGCGCTGATTCCGCTGGTGCGACAGCTTCCCGCGCCGCTGCTCGCCGGGGAGGCGTACGCTTCGCTGCTGCGCGGCTTCTCGGATCGTGACATGGGGCGCCATGCGCTGGACCAGTTCCTGCGACCCTTTGCGCAGCCGGCCGGTCGCGACGCCTTGCTGGCGCATCTCGCGGCACAGCGCCCCGACGAGACCGTCACGCTGCCACTCGACGGGATTCGCGCACCGACCGTGGTGATGCACGGCGCCGACGACCCGTTCGTACCTGCGGCGGTGGCGCGACGCCTGCACGCCGCCATTCCCGGCGCCACCTTGGATCTCGTCCCTCACGCGCGGCACTTCCTGCCGCTCGACACGCCGGACCATGTCGCGGCCGCCATGGCCGCGGTGCTCGCGCGCTGACTACCGGTGTCTGGTCCAGAGGAGGACCACGAGGCACGCCTCCGGATCAGCGTACTGCGGCGGGACGGATCCTTGGCCGCGGTAGACCTCAATGCCGAGCAGGATCTCCGGCGGCACAGTGCCGAGGCTCAGGAACCGGCCGTTGGTTGACGTCTCGGTCTTGAGGCCGTCCACGAAGATGATGGCCTTGTTTCCGCCGCCCATTCCGGCGCGACACCGACTGACGTCGAGGATGTCGGCGCCAAACCCCTCGCGCGCCCCGATGCCCGCTGCTTGCGCGATGAGATACGAGGTCCGCACCGCTCGCGCCCGTTCGATTTCCACCCGGTCAAGGAAGGTGCCGAGTCCCATGCGGCGCCGCTCAATGAAGCCGTCGAGCCAGCGCGGGCGGAAGTTCTTCAGCGCCCGGCTCGAATCGAGCACCATCACGGCGGGGAGTGACTGCGCCGACCGATCCATCGTGATCGTGCCGTCCCACAGGTCGCCGGCAGTCACCGCCAGCCGGAAGCGCAGCGGGACGAGTCCCATCTTCCGCACCAGCACGTCGTGCACGCCTGGCGTCACCGGGTCGATTTCGAACCGCCCGCGTCGATCGGTTTGCGCCCGTAGGCTATCCCCAAGGATGATCTCCGCGTCCTCGACCCCCTTCTTGTCCGGCCCGAGGATTCGCCCTTGCACGATGGCCGGATGCGCCGTCACTTCGGGACGGGGGGTGGGCTGCTGCGCAGGCGCCCGCGACGCCACGCCGACCAGCGCCGCAAAGACCGCTCCCCACAGATGGTGGCGCACGCTACCGCCGATGCGTCCAAATGAGAACCAGCAGGCACGCGTCAGGATCGAAGAAGCCGGACGGGAAGGTATTGCGTCCCTTGTAGATCTCGATCGCCCACACGCGGAACGGCGGATAGTCGTAGAACGACCGGAACCTCCCCGTCGTGGACGTCTCCGTGCGCACGCCGTCCACGTACACGACCCCCGTGCTGTTCGTCCCGAAACCGCTTCCGCAGCGGTTGACGTTGAGCTCGTCCCACCCGGATCCCGACCGCGTGATGATGCCCGGCGATGTGGCCACGAGCCGTGCCGTCGTGGCAATGCGCGAGTTCTCGATTTCCGTGCGATCCAGGAACGTGCCGAGCCCGCCACGTCGCCGCTCGAGAAAGCCGTCGATCCACTTGGGGCGGTAGTTCTTGAGCGCCGAGGAGTCGAGCACGACGACCTCGGGCAACGACTGCGCCGTGCGCTCCATCGTGATTGTCCCGTCCCAGACGTCACCCGGCGTCACCGCCACGCGAAAGCGCACGGGGATGAAGCCAATCTTGCGGACCAGGACGTCCCGCACGCCGGCGGGGGCCGGATCGAAGCTGAAGCGCCCGCGGCGGTCTGTGACCCGACGGAGTTCGTCGCCGAGCAGGACTTCGACATCCTCGATGGCCTTCTTGTCGGCGCCGATGACACGGCCCATGACGATCGCCGGCGGGGCCACGACGTCGGCCTTCGGCGCCTCCTGCGCGGTGAGCGGACGGGCGGGCATCGCGGCGACAAGCAGCGCCGCGAACCAGACACGACGGGAGCGGAGAGTCGGGAGCATTCAGTCGTCCTGATGGGGTCCTGCCGCTGATACCGCTGGCCTGCCCGCGGGTTCCGCGCCGCGGTTAGCGGATCTTCTGCACTTCGTCAGCCACTTCGAGCGCGCGCTCGATCTCGGCGACCACCGCCCGCGCGTCCTGCGTCTGGAAGGTCGCGTCAGCCATCTGCGATTGCAGTCCGCTGGAGCGCAGTTTGAGGAGGTCGAACTTCATCGTGTCCAGCACGAGCGACGCGTTGTCGAGCTGGCCGGCCACGGACTCGCGGCGCGTCGCGAGGTCGGCGAGCGTCTGGCGTTGGCGCTCGAGCAGCCCGACACGGCGCTCGCGGTCGGGCGCCGACTCGGCGAGAGCGCGCGCCTCGGCGAGCCGCGCGTCGAGCTTCGCGATCGCCTCAGGCGACGCGTCCTGGTCGAGTTGGTGCAAGGCACTGGCCAGCGTCACGATGCGTTCCACGAGTCCCTTCACCGTCGGCGCGATGTCGGGCAGGAGTTGCTTGTCTTCCTTCGGCAACTTCTCGAGGATCCCCGTGATGACAAGTCGCGCCTCCACCGCGTCGCGAATGACGGCGCCGTGGCGCCCGGCGAGGATCTCGCGGGGAACGGCGACCAGCACGGGATCGGTGCCGGGGGCCGGAAGGGCCGGCACGCCCACGCCGGGGAGCCCCATCGCGGCGTACATCGCGCCCTTCTCCTCATCGCGCGGCCCGCGGCGGAAGAGCCGTCGCAGCGGAATGCCGTCGGCCCAGAGTCCGGCGACCGAACGGAAGATGTCCACCGTGAAGGCGAACGCCGGGAAGAGGAACCACGGCACGCCGCCCGTGGCCGCGTTCACGACGAACAGCACGCCGGTGAGCGCCGTGTAGTTGACAATCTTGCGGCGCACCCGCCGCACGCGGTCGTCCACGGTGGGCGCAGTCGGATTGAGCGCCTGCTGCAGCTGCTGATTGGCGGCGACGAGGACATCGCGCCGCATGCCGCTGCGCGCCGCGCGCAGCTGCTCGCGCCACGCGTGCTGTTCCTCGCGCCAGCGTTGGATCTCCGAGTCCTGTCCCGCGTCGGTGCGACCGCCGCGGAAGACGCCGAAGGCGTTCAGCGGGTCGGGCGCGCGTCGGGCGGGCACCGCGCCTGGCGGCGGCCCGGCTGGCGGCGGCGCGATCGCCGAAGCTGGCGGCACGGGTACGACCGGGGCGGCCGCCGGCGACGACGCGCTCGCGCTCCGCGATGCGGCCGTCGCGTTCGTGAGCGTCACCGGCGCGTTCTCGGCCAGCGCCGCCCCAAAACTCGCCGCGTCCGGCCAGCGATCCGAGGGCGCCTTGCACAGCGCGCGATCGATGGCCGAGGCCAGGTTCGCGGGAAGGTCGGGGCGCAGCTCGAGCAGTGGGCGTGGCGCGTCGCTGAGGTGCTTCATCAGCATCGCCGGCGTGTTCGCCGCCGTGAAGGGGAGCTCACCGGCGAGCATCTGGTACCCGACGATGCCGAGCGAATAGATGTCGGCGCGTCCGTCTACCTCGCGCTCGCCCATCGCCTGCTCCGGACTCATGTATGCCGGCGTCCCGACCGCGATGCCCGTCGCCGTGAGCCGCACCTCCGCCTGCGCCGCGCGCGCGATGCCGAAATCCGTCACCATCGCCCGGCCGGTCGCCGTCTCGATGAGGATGTTGTCGGGCTTGATGTCGCGATGCACGACCCCGTGCGCATGGGCGTAGTGCAACGCATCGGCCACCTCACGCAGGGTCCGGCGCACGTTCGGAATGGGTGGGCGAGGCTCCTGAAGGAGCAGCTTCGCCAGCGGCGCGCCCTCGACGAGGCCCATCGCGAAGTAGACGAGCCCTTCGGCTTCGTCCACCGTGTAGATCGGGACGATGTGCGGGTGGCTGAGTTGCGCGGCCATCTGCGCCTCGCGCAGGAAGCGGCGGCGCACCTCCTCCCGGAAGGCCAGCTCCGGCGGCAGCACCTTGAGCGCCACGCGCCGGTGCAGCCGCGTGTCCGTGGCGCGGTACACCACGGCCATCCCGCCGCGACCGATCTCGGCGTCGACGTGGTACAGCGACCCGACCGCGGCGTTGACCCGCTCGCGGAGGGCATCCGTCATCGGCGTTCCTTCGCGCCGGCGCGCGGGCGGATCTTGGCCATCTCGTCAGCCACGTACACGGCGCTGTCCACCTCGCGGGCCAGTTGCATCGCCTGCTCGGCGATCGTGGTGACGTGCTGGTACGTCTGCGCGCCAGTCTTCAGGCGCAGCACGTCGAAGCGCATGTTCTTGAGCGCGAGCGAGCAGCCGTCCAGCCGCGCGGCGAGCGTGTCGCGGCGTCGATCGACATCCACCACCGTGCGCCGCTGGCGCTTGAGCATGGCCAGCCGACGCACCCGCTCCTCGCTGGCCGACACGTCCAGCGGGTTGGCTGCGGCCTCGAGCGCCATGATCTCCCGATCGATGGCCGGCGCCGACATCCCCTGCGCCGCGCGTTCGACGTCGGCGATCTGGGCGGCCAGCGCGAGCACCGTCTCGGCGAGCGTCGACGCGCTGGCGATGACGTCCGGAATGCGCGCGCGTTCGCCGCGCGGCATGCTCTCGACGAGGCGGATAATCTCGTCGCGGTCGACCAGCGCATCACGCGCCGCGGCGGCGTGCGGCCCGCTTCCCAGCGCCGCGGCATCGCCGGATGACAGCACCGCCGGCGCGGCCGGTGAGCGCAGCAGGTCGGGGCGCGCCGCGCGCAGACGATGCCGCGTCCGCACCCGCTCGCGCGTCTTGCTGTCAACCAGCGAGCACACGTCCTCGCCCCACTCAGCGAAGACGTCGCCGACCATTCGCTCGCGCGGCTGGCGGAAGACGTCGTGCCAGTCGTACCCCTCACTCCAGAGCTTGGCGTATTTGTACGCGATGCTGATGCTCCAGAACGCGGTTACGAACAGCAGGTTGGGGCCGCCCAGCAAGTTCACGGCGACGAATGCGCCGTTCACCCAGATGAACGGGGCGATGCGACGGCGGAATTCCACCACCATGGGCGCGTTCCATCGCGCCAACTCATCCGAGGTCGGCAGGCGCTCACCGTCGGGATACGTCGTCAGCGGCTGCGGCGTGAACGCTGCGCCCGTGGACGACGGCAGCCTCGCGCCAGCGGTCGCGAACGGCGACGGCGCCTGCGGATACGCGCTCCCCGCGGTTGCCGGCAGCGCCGGCACCTGGCCGGTCTCCAGCGCCGACTTCAACGCGGCGGCCGACTGGATGCGGTTGGCGGGATCCTTCTCCAGCAGGAGCATCACCGCGCGACCGAGGTCTGGCGGCACGCTGGCGCGCTGTTCAATCGGGATCGGGCGCTCCGAGAGATGCTTGACCAGCAGCGCCGGCGTGCTGGTCGCGTTGAACGGCAGGTCGCCGCATAGCATCTGGTACGCGACGACGCCGAGCGAATAGAGGTCGCTGCGCCCGTCCACGTCGCGATCGCCCGCCGACTGTTCCGGGCTCATGAACGCCGGCGTGCCGATGGCGATGCCCGTCGCCGTGAGGCGCGCCTCCCCGCCCTCGCTGATCGCGCGCGCGATCCCGAAGTCCGTCACCATCGGCCGCTGCGACTGCGCGTCGAGCAGGATGTTGTCGGGCTTGATGTCGCGGTGCACCACCTTGTTCGCGTGCGCGTAGGCCAGGGCGTCGGCGACGTCCCGCAGGATGCGGCGCACCTCGTCGGGCGGCATGGGCCCGCGGTCGCGGATGCGCTTCGCGAGGTTGTCGCCGTCGATGAAACCCATCACGAAGAAGACCAGCCCGCCCTTCTCGTCCACCGAGTAGATGGGGACGATGTTGGGATGGCTCAACTGCGCGGCCGTCTCGGCCTCGCGCAGGAAGCGCGAGCGAATCTCCGAGCGAAAGGCGAGCTCCGGCGGCAGCAGCTTCACCGCAACCGGCCGCTTGAGCCGCCGGTCGCGCGCCTTGAAGACGATCCCCATCCCGCCGCGCCCGATCTCCCGGTCGAGTTCGTACGCGCTGTCGAACACGCTCGCGATGTGCGAGCGCAATTCGGCTTCGGACTTGGAGAGGAGGGATTCTTCCACGGGGTGGGGAAAGGTAAGAAACGCGTTGCCAGCGCGCGAGGCGGCGCAGGGCGCGAGCGCCCCGCGCCGCGGTCATTGCACCGACCCGCGAAACGCGCGAATTGTCAGCCTCCCTACGTCACCACGGCAGGGGAAAGTTGCAGGACCCGCCGTTATGTCGTATCTCAGCTTCAAGAGAGCGACCAGCCGCCGCGTGCCGCGCCCTGACGCGCGGGAACGCCCACTCTGGTACGCCAGTTGCTGTACGTAGAGGGGGTTGCACGTCGCAGCCCCCAGGCATGCGTGTTACGCACCCAGGATCCTTGATGAGCACTCGACAGACGCTCCCCGTCCTCCCGCTCCGCGGGACGGTCATCTTCCCCGGACTCACGGCGCCGATCGCCGCGGGGCGCCCCGGCACGTTGCGGGCCATCGAGGCGGCATTGAAGGGCGACCGGCTGGTGTTCGCCGTGGCGCAAAAGGACAACACCGACGAGCCAAACCCCGAGATCCTCTACTCGATGGGCGTTGTCGCCCGCATCGGCCAGATCCAGCGCGGCCTTGGCGGGGTGCAACTGCTGCTGCAGGGTGAACTGCGCGCCTCGTCCCTGCAGTACACGATGGCCGAAGGCTACCTCACGGCCGTCGTGACACACGTCGCCGAACAGGGGCCGCTCGACGAGAAGGATCCGGCCTTTGCCGCGCTCTACAAAGAGATCCGCGAGCGCGCCGCCGAGCTGGGCGAGCGGCGTGGGCTCCCCGAGGAAGTCGTGCACCAAGTGCTCGACTCGGTCACCGAGCCCGGGCGCTTCGCCGACCTGGTCGCCGGCTACCTGGACCTGTCGGTGGCCGAGAAGCAGGGGCTGCTCGAGAACCTGTCCGTCGAGGATCGCCTGCGGCGTGTCCTCGTGCTGGTCCAGCGCCATATCTCGCTGCTCGAGGCGCAGGAGGACATCAAGACGCAGGTGCAGGAGGAGCTGGGCGAACGCCAGCGCGAGATGTTCCTGCGCGAGCAGATGAAGGCGATCCAGAAGGAACTGGGCGACGACGACAGCTCCAAGGAGATCGAGGAGCTGCGCGAGAAGCTCAGCAAGCTCGAGCTTCCCAAGGAGGCGCGCACCGAGGTGGAGCGCGAGCTTGGGCGGCTCGAGCGCGCCGGGCGCGAGTCCATGGAAGCGCAGGTGATCCGCACCTACCTCGAGTGGATCGCCGAACTGCCGTGGAACAAGCGCTCCGACGATCAGCTCGACCTGAATCGCGCCATCACCGTCCTGGACGAGGATCACTACGGCCTGAAGGACGTGAAGGACCGCGTGCTGGAGTTCCTTGCCGTGCGCCAGCTGCGCGCGCAGCAGCTCAGCGACGAGATGGACAAGACTGGAGAATTCCCGGTTGCCCGCTTGAAGGAGAAGACGGCCGACGCCACCCCGACGCTCGCCCGCAGCACCGGCGAGGTGGAGCGCACCATCACCGACAAGCGCGAGGCCAAGTCGCGCGCGATGGCCAAGGGACCGATCTTGCTGTTCAGCGGTCCGCCGGGCGTGGGCAAGACGTCCATCGCCAAGTCCATCGCGCGGGCGCTCGGCCGCGAGTACGTGCGCGTCTCGCTGGGCGGCGCGCGCGACGAGGCCGACATCCGCGGCCACCGTCGCACGTACGTGGGGGCGATGCCCGGGCGCATCATCCAGGGGATGAAGCAGGCCAGCACCAAGAACCCCGTCTTCCTGCTCGATGAAGTGGACAAGCTCGGCGTCTCGTTCCAGGGCGACCCGTCGGCCGCCCTGCTCGAGGTGCTCGACCCCGCGCAGAACGACACGTTCACCGACCACTACCTCGGCGTGCCGTTCGACCTCAGTGAGGTGCTGTTCATCGCGACCGCCAACTTCGTGCAGAACATCCCCGGCCCCCTGCGCGACCGCATGGAGGAGGTGGAGTTCTCCGGGTACACCGAGCGGGAGAAGGCGGAGATCGCCAAGGCGTACCTGATCCCGCGCCAGCTCGAGGAGAACGGCCTCGCCGCCAAGAAGGTGAAGCTGCACGAGGATGCCATCATGCAGCTCATCTCCAGCTACACGCGCGAGAGCGGCGTGCGGCAGCTCGAACGCGAGATCGGCAAGGTGGCCCGCAAGGTCGCGCGTCGCATCGCGACGGGCGCCGAGCACACGATGATCGAAGGCGACGGCGTGATCACTGCCGATGAGGTGCGTGAGCTCCTTGGCCGTCCACGCGTGCGCCCGGAGAAGGCGGCGGCGGCGCATGAAGTCGGCGTCGCGACGGGGATGTACTACACGCCGATGGGCGGCGACATCATGTTCGTGGAGGCATCGACGCGCCCGCTTACGACGACGGGCTCCGGCGGCGCGGAAGGCAGCGGCGTCCCCGTCTCGCTCATCCTCACCGGCCAGCTCGGCGACGTGATGAAGGAGTCGGCGCGCGCAGCGTTCTCGTTCGTCACCAAGAACGCGGAGCAGTTGGGCATCCCCCGCGCGCGCCTCGGGTCCATCGAGACGCACATCCACGTCCCGGCGGGCGCCATTCCCAAGGATGGCCCGTCAGCCGGCGTGAGCATCGCCACGGCGCTCGCCAGCGAACTCAGCGGTCGTCCGGTGCGCAAGGATCTCGCGATGACCGGCGAGATTACCCTGCGCGGGCGCGTCCTTCCCATTGGCGGGGTGAAAGAGAAGGTGCTCGGCGCGCTCCGCGCCGGGATCACGCACATCGTGCTCCCGGTGGACAACCAGGCGGATATGGAGGACGTCCCCGAAGAGGCGCGCAGCGCGCTCACGTTCCACTTCGTGGAGACGCTGGAGGATGTGCTGAAGCTGGCCCTGGTCGGGGAGCCAGCTGAGGCGGTGGCGAAGGAGGAGTTTGCGGGGGTGTAGCGAGGCGGGGAACGAGGAGGAGGTAGAGGCGAAGGGACGAGGTTTGAGGGGTGGAACGGGGCGTCGTGCCTCGTTCCGCATCCCAAACCTCGTCCCTTCGCCTCTACCTCCTCCTCGTTCCGCGCCGTCTACGGCCGTTTGATCGTATCAATCTTCCCCGTCTTCTCGTCCACCTTGAAGCGCGGCCGAATGGCCTTGTCGTAGTCGCCGGTTTCTTGCTTCGGCGCCGCGGGCTTTGCGGCTGCCGGCGCGGCTGCGCTGTCGGCGGTCGGCTTGGCCGCGCTGTCCATCGCCGGCGTGCTGTCGGGCACGGCCGCCGGTGCGACCGCGGTGGAGTCGGCGGCCGGGGTGGCCGCCGAATCGCTCTTGCCACCGCACGCGGCCACAAGCAGCACCGTCGCGAGCAGCCCCTGCATGGGAATGCGATTCATCGCTGGTTCTCCCGCCGAATGGCCTGGATGCGACCGCCGCCGACCGTGAAGCGCGGCCGCAGCAACTGTTCCTGCGCCCTGTCCGCACCCGCCGCCTCCGCGGCGAGCCGCAGGCGCGCCATCGTCATCAGGCTCGGCACGGTGTAGGTGTCGGCGGCCAACAGGTTGACGCTGTACCCGAGGTCCGTGTACTGCGCGAGCGTCATCGTGCTCCACGGCATGTTCGACGTTCCCTCGACGTAGCCCGTCATCAACTCGGCGTCGAAGGCCGCCGTGCCGCCCACGGGGGCGTTGTTGGTCCCCGTGCACGTGGCCGTGAACACCTCACGCCAGTGGCCGTCTGCCGTGCCGGCCGTGCCGCAGTGCTCGACCGCGATGCTGCCGCCGGCCGCGCAGTGGTTGGCGCTGACGCCAGGCAGCGACAGGCACTGCGCCAACGACGCCGCGCCGGTGAAGCGTGGGTTGGTGCTTCCGGTCGGCACCGGGTTCTCGGAGTTCGTGAAGGCGGGATTCTGGAGGAGGTTCTTGTCCGGCCAGATGGTGCCGAACCCCACCACGTGGTTCATCTCGTGCAGCACCAGCGCTTCGAAGCGCCCTGACGTGATGTAGTTCTGGATATCCGCCTCGTCGAACTTCATCGTGCCGACCGCGGGCAGGATGGTCTGGTTGCGCACATAGCACGGGCCCGCCTGCGCGAGCACCTTGCCGGCGCCGTCGATCGCGGCAACGCCGGCATAGATGAGGACGCCGTTGGTCGACTCGTTCAGGGTCCCAGTCAGGCCTGAGACACCGCATCCTGCGAGATCCGCCCCTTGGAGGTTCACGGTCGAGAGTTGCCCGACGATCGCCGCCCGGATGCGGGCCGCCGCGTTCGTGAACGCCGCCTGCGCCTCGGTTGACATCGCCGGCCCAAAGAAGCGCAAGTCGAGCGTGAAGCTCGACTGAATCGTCGCGCTGAACGTGGTCGAGAAGCTCCCCGCTGTGGCAGACATGGTCTGCGTGCCGCCACGGTTGCCGAGCCGCCACGTCGTTGAGGCGCTGCCGCTGGCGTTCGTGGTGGCTGTCGCCGGCGAGACGCTGCCGCCGCCGGCCGTCACCGCAAACGTCACCGCCTGGTTCGCGACACCGTTGCCGTACTGATCCTGCACGGTGAACGCCGTCGGCGCGCTGAGCACGTCGCCGGCCCGGGCGGTCGCCACGTTTCCGGTCACCGCGGTGACCTTCGCGGGAGCCGCGGCCGTGCCCGTCGCGGTGATGGTCAGCGGCGTGAGACCGGCTACGGTGACCGTCAGCGTGTTCGTGCCGGCGGTCGTGCCGAGCGTCCACGTTCCGATCGAGGTCGGGCCCGACGACGTTTTGGTGGGCGCGCCGCTCAGCGTGCCGCCGCCCCCCGTGACCGCGATAGTCACGGCCACGTTGCCCAGCGCGTGCCCGGCCGCATCGGTCACGGCAAACGTTGGTGAGGTCGCCAGCGCCGTGCCCACGGTGGTGCTGGCCCCGGAGCCAGCGACGGCCTGCACTGCCGTCGGCTTCGTCGGCGAGGTGCTGTCACCGCCAGAACACGCGGCGGCCGCGAGCACGGCGACGAGGAGAGTACGGCGAGCCGCGCGTGGCGGCAGCGGAAGTGGGGTCATGAGCCGTCGTTCACGAAAGGGATTGGGAGCGAGACGCCACGACCGATCCGCCGAGGCGGCCCAGCGTAGCAGCGAACTTCAGTTCATCATCGGACAGCGAGCGGTCCTCAGCGAACGCTAGCACAAGCACGCCGCCGGGGGCATCCGTGCGCGCCAGCGGCACAAGATACGCCGCGCCGCGGGCGCCGCACACGTCGAGTTCCTCGAGCGATCCCCACCGGCGGTCGCGCTCGTCCCGGGAGTCCGCCGAGGCCGTCATCCCCTCGCGCAAGGCCGCCGCAGCCGCGCGGCCCAGCGCCGGCGAAATCCGCTGCAGCGCCTCGTTGGACGTGGCCGCCACGTTAAACCCGCCCGAGCCATCCTCGGCGAGTACCGCCGCGAGCGTCGGCGCCAGCGGCTCCGTGGCGTTGACGAGCGCCTGGATGTTGTGGGCTGCCGGTCCTGTGCTGGTCATCGCGGCCGCCAGCTGATGCAGCGCCTTCAGTTGCCGCGCATCCGCGTCGCCGCTCAACCCGCCGCCGGACACGTGCTCCCGCACAATGTGCGACGTGATCCGTGTCGCGACGTGCATCCGGACCGGCTGGAGGGCAACGCCGGCGAGCAGGAAGCTGAGCACCATGGCCACAAGAATGACCCGCTGCGAGGCCACGCTGTGCTCGCTCTGCAGGCGCGTCTTCTCCGCCAGCACGCGTAGTTCCTCGGCGCGAATGCGCGAGACCATCGTCATCAGCGAGTCGGCCGTGCGCAACGCGACCTCGCCGTTGAGCACCAAACGGGCGGAATCCGACCCCGCGCGGTCGCGCACCAGCACGGTGGACCGGAAGGCGTCGAAGCTCGCCGCGACTCCCGCGCCCAGCGCCTGGATGGCCCGCGCCTGGTCTGGGTTGTCCTCGGTCCCGTGCGTCAGCACGTCGAGGGCATCCTCTGCCATCGTCTGCGCCGACCGCACCGCCGTGAGACTGAGGCTGTCCGGGCGCACCACGTAGGCCTTCGCAGACCGCTCTCCGTTCTCTCGCGCCACGATCAACTGCAGCGCGGCTGCCATGTTGCCATTGGCGCGCTCCACGGCGCGATCAGTGGCAACCAGCCGAGACGAGAAGTAGTACGAGAGCGCGGCAAATCCCCCGAGCACGACCATCGCCGCGCCAACGGTCACGCTCAGTTTCTGGACGTGCGTGAGCTGCATGCGGAGAGGCGGACGTTAGGGAATGGGGCCCCAGCCAAAGAGCCGGCGCGCATCCACGCGGAGCGCTCCGGGCTCGGTCCCGGGTAGAAAGTACTCCAAATAGCGTCGCTCGGGCGGCGTCGCCGCCTCGGCCAGCTTGCCGGTCACCCGGTCGAGCTCGGCGGTCACCAGCCCCGGCGGCGCCGTCCACTCGCCGGTGCGGCCGTACCCTGAGCGTGCGAGCATCTGTCCGAAGATCGGTGCGGCCAGCGTGCCGCCGGCGGCGCCGGCCATGATGGAACGGGGCCGATCAAACCCCAGCCAGACCCCGGCGACCAGATCAGTGGTCGCGCCGACGAACCAGACGTCGGTGTTGTCATCCGTCGTCCCGGTCTTTCCGGCCACCGGCACCGTCGGCGGGAGGTAGCGGCGCACGACCGTCGCCGTCCCCCGGTCCACGACGTCGCGCATCAGTTCGCGCACGATGAACGCCGCCTCCGGGGTCATCGCCGGCGGCAGCGTCCGCACGCCCTGAGAGAACACCACCCGCCCCGCCGCGTCTTCCGCGCGGACGATGAACCGCGGCTCCGCTGGCGTCCCAAGGTTGGGAAAGGCCGTGAACGCGGCGACGAGGTCGAGCGGCTGGACCGCCGACGCGCCGATGGCGCTCGACGGCCACGGCGCGATGTACGAACGAATTCCCATGCGCCGCGCCAACGCGATGACCGAATCGCCCGTGACGCGCTGCCAGAGCTGCACCGCGACCGGGTTGCGTGAACGCGCCAGCGCCTCGCGCAGTGTGAGGTCGCCGAGGAACTCGCCATCCGCGTTCCGCGGGCGGTACAACTGCCCACGGTCAAAGGCCAGTTCGAGCGAGGTGTCGGGGACGATCGCGTTGGCGGGGATCGAGTCGAGGATCGCCCGCGCGTACACGAACGGCTTGAATGCCGACCCCGGCTGACGGACGCCGTTCACCGCGCGATTGAACGGCGCCTCCCGGTAGCTGCGCCCGCCCACCAGCGCCCGCACGTCGCCGGACGTCGGCTCGATGGCGACGACCATCCCCTGCAGGTAGTCGGTGCTCCCCTTGGGGTGTTTCGCGTACGTCGGGTTGCGATATCCAGCGCGCGATTCCACCGCGGCGGTGCCTTCGACCAGCGCGACCCAGGCCGCGTTCTGGAGCTGCGGGTCGAGCGTGGTGACCACCTTGAAGCCGCCCTGCCCCACCGGCACGCCGGCCCGCTCAAGCTGCGTGCGCACGACATCCACGAACCACGGGGCGCTCGACGGGAGGCCGCCGTTCGAGATGGTCGTCACCGGCGTCGCCTTGGCCGTCGCCGCCTGGGGACGCGTGATGAAGCCCTGCGCGGCCATCAGGTCGAGAATGGCGTTCCGCCGGTTGCGGTTGCGCTCGGGATGACGCGCCGGATCGTAGATCGCCGGCCCCTTCGGGAGCGCGGCGAGCGATGCCGCCTCGGCGAGCGTGACGCGCGTTGCGCTCTTCCCGAAGTAATGGCGGGCCGCCGCCTCCACCCCGAACCAGTTGCGCCCGAAGTGAATGGCGTTGAGGTACGCCTCGAGGATCTGCTCCTTGGTGTAGCGCCGTTCCATCTCGCGCGCCGCACGTTGCTCGCGGAGCTTGCGTGGCACACCGGCGAGCCCGCGCTCCCTGCGGTCCACGATGTCGGGATGCAGGTTGCCCACGAGCTGCTGGGTGATGGTGGACGCTCCGCGCGAGTCCCCCATCAGGTTGTCCTTCACGGCGCCAGCGATGCCAACGAGGTCCACGCCGTCGTGCTGGTAGAAGCGCCTATCCTCCACGGCGATGACCGCCTGCGGCAGATAGCGCGGCAGCGACGAGAGCGGCACCGAGGTGCGCCACTGCCGCCCGATCTCGCCGATGAGGGAGCCGTCGCGGGCGTAGACCTGCGACGACTGCGCCAAAGGCGTGATCTGCCAGGCCTCGCCCGTGGATGGCTTGGGGGTGGCCGGTTGCTGGGCCCCCAACAGGCACGGAACGAGGAGAACGCACGGGGCGAAGCGAGCGGGCATGAAGGAGTTTTACCCCAAAGCGGGGAAAAGGGGAACGGGGAGGAGGTAGAGGCGAAGGGACGAGGGGCGAGGGGCGGAACGGGGGACGCGTGCCCCGTTCCCCGTCTCAGCCCTCGTCCCTTCGCCTCTACCTCCTCTCCGTTCCCCCCGGTCCAACTGTTGCTCCCGTTCCGACTCCATGCGACAATTGGAATGATGTCCATGCTCCGACTCGCCATCGCGCAGTTCCGCCCCAAGAAGGGCGACGTGGCCGCCAACCTCGCCCGCGCGGGGGAGGTGCTGGCGCAGGCCGCGGCTCTCGAGCCGCCGCCGCACGTCGTGCAGTTCCCCGAGGCGTCGTTGTCGGGCTACTTCGTCGAGGGGGGCATCCGCGAAAACGCGATGACGCCCGACGAGGTGGTGCGAACGCTCGACGCGCACTGGCGCGCGGCCGCGCGGCCAGGCTCCACCATTGACGTCATGGTGGGCTTCTACGAACGGCACGACGGCACGCTGTACAACAGCGCGCTCTACGCCCGGCTCGGCGGGGCGGAACCCGTCCTGCTGCATGTTCATCGCAAGAACTTCCTCCCCACGTACTCGCTCTTCGACGAGGAGCGGTTCATGGAGCGCGGGTACGACATCCGCGCGTTCGACACCGCGTGGGGGCGCGCGGCCATGCTCGTCTGCGAGGACGCCTGGCATTCGCTGACCGGGACGATCGCCGCGCTCGACGGCGCGCAGGTGATCTTCGTCAGCGCCGCCGCGACGGCCCGCGGCACCCATCCGCGCTCCGACGGCCTCGGCGGCCCGGCGACGATCTCGCGGTGGGAGCGGCTTATCCAGGACATCGCCGAGGAACAGGGCGTCTACTGCACGCTCGCGAACCTCGTGGGCAGCGAGGGCGGCAAGATGTTCCAGGGCGGCTCACTCGTGGCCGGCCCGCGCGGCGATGTCCGCGCGCGGGCGCCGCAATGGGACGAGGCGCTGCTCATGACGGAGCTCGACCTCGGCGACATCGGCCGCTGCCGCGCTGACGCCCCGATGCTCAGCGACCTCAAGGTCGCCATTCCGTACCTGTCGGCGGAAATGAAGCGCGCGGTGTACGCGCCGCGGCTTTCCCCGAAGCCGCGCGTCGTATCCCGCACCGCGCCGCCGAGCGCCGAGGCGCCGCGGGCCGCGTCCGGCGCGATCAGCGGACCACTGCCTGTTGTCGTCCCCGAGGATGGTGGCCGCGCGGCGCCGCCGCCGCTCGCCATTGACGCCCCGCTCGTTGAGCGGTGGCTCATTCAATTCCTGCGCGACGAGTTCGGACGCCGCGGTTTCACCAAGGCGATCGTGGGCATCTCCGGCGGGGTCGACTCCGCCGTGGCCGCCACGCTCGCGGTGCGTGCGCTCGGCGCTTCCAACGTGATCGGCGTGCGCTTGCCGTATCGCCTGTCGAGCGCCGACTCGCTCGCCCATGCGCAACTCGTCATCGACCAGCTGGGCATCGAGGGGCGCACGCTCGACATTTCGGCGGCGGTGGACGGGTATCTCGCGCTGGAGCCCGATGCCAACGCCGCGCGCCGCGGCAACGTGATGGCCCGCGTGCGGATGATCGCGCTCTTCGACCTGAGCGCGCGCTATCAGGCACTCCCCGTCGGCACGGGCAACAAGAGCGAGCGCCTGCTCGGCTACTTCACGTGGCACGCCGACGACTCGCCGCCCGTGAACCCGCTGGGCGACCTGTACAAGACGCAGGTCTGGGCGCTCGCCCGCCACCTCGGCGTCCCAGCGGAGATCGTAGACAAGCCCGCCACGGCCGACCTCGTGGAAGGCCAGACGGACGAAGGCGACTTCGGCATCACCTACGCCAAGGCCGACGAAATCCTGAACTGGCTTCTGCACGGATGGATGCCTGCAGAAGTCGTGCAGCGCGGCTTCAGCGAGGAGGAAGTAGAGCGCGTGCGGCGCCGGCTGGACGGGACGCACTGGAAGCGTCGGCTCCCCACGGTCGCGATGCTCAGCGGCGCGGCGATTGGGGAGAGTTACCTTCGGCCGGTGGATTACTGACGGCGGCGACGCAGGAAGGCCAGCGCCGACGCCGCAGCCACTAGTCCCGCGCCGAGGAGCGTCATCGTCACTCGGCCTTCAGGCTCAGCGAAGTAGATCCACTGTGCCGCCATCAACGTGGCGACGACCGGGATGACCCACACGCCGCGTTGGGCGCGCACCCGGTCTTCCGGGGTGCGCACGGCGTACGCCCACCCGAGTCCGACGAAGATCGCGGCCAGAATCGCGCGGTTCAGCCACTCCCATTCGGGTTTCCAAAAGGCAGCGGCCACTCCTGCCATGATAACCACGGCCGTCGTGTTCTCGATTCGCTCGCTTCTCGTCATCTGCGCTCCTGAGGGGCGGGTGGTGTCCGCCGGCGGCTCGTGGCCGCCGACGGACTTCGTGCAGGGACCGATCAGTGTTCGTCTACCTCGGGCTTCTTGCCGATGTTGGCAATGCATTTGTCCAGCTCTGCCTGCTTCGATTCGTAGTTCGCGTATGCCGAGAGGTACGCGGAGTATAGGGTCGTCGTGAGCATGACATTGCCCGTCAGGCTCGCCAGCAGGACCGTGCTCCCGGCCGCCGTGTACTGCCACGTGGCGATGTTCGCGGCCTTGATCTCCGCGTCGCAGGCGCCGCCGTCCTCCTCGAGGCTGCGAATGCGCGGTCCTGCCGCGGAAGTCCGCAGGCGCTCGGCCTGTTGCTGCAGGACCGCACGTGCCTGCGCGCGCTCGTTCGGCGAGAGGCTGCGGGAGTCGAACGTGTGCACGAGGCCATCGCCGCCGCGGAAGGTGACGCGCTGAGCGACGGAGTTCCAATCCGCGGTGGGTGTCCATTCGTTGTCCACGCGCAGCACCACGGCGCCGGCGCGCCGCATCAGGGTCACGCGGGGCCGTCCATCACGGCCGAGCACTGATTCGACATGGAGCGTGCCGCCGTCCGGAGCAGGCAGAACGGCACGACGAATCCGCTCGCCAGGCGCCAGCGCAGGGAGCGCCGCGTCCAAGACGGGGAAGTCCGCGGCGCGCGGTACGGGCACCGCGGGGAGGATCGGCGGGGCCAGCACGGTGCGCGTCGGCGACGACGGGATGTCGCCGCACGCAGCAACCAGCACGAACACGCCAGCGCCTAGCGCCATCCGAGAAAGACTGCGCGAAATGAGGGTCAACATGATCGCATCTCCTGAAGTTCGTGGTTGGATTCACGAACCAGGCGATCACGGGGCCAAGGATGGCGGCGCTATGACCCTGTCGCGTGGTTCACGCCGGCAAGGTGCACCGGCCGCCCCGGCGAGGTGTCGCCAATTCCACGCGGTTCGGTACAATTCCTTGCATGACCGATCACGCGGCGGACTACGAGCGCATCGCGCGCGCCATCCGGTACCTCGACGCCCATTGGCGCGAGCAGCCGTCGCTCGCCGCGGTCGCGCAACACGTCGGCCTCAGCGAGTCGCATTTCCAGCGCCTCGTCACGCGCTGGGTGGGGATCAGCCCCAAGCGCTTCCTTCAGCACGCCACGGCGCAGTTCGCGCGCACGCTCCTGCGCGAGCATCGCGCCGCGCTGCCGACGACGCTGGAGGCGGGGCTCTCGAATCCCTCGCGTCTGCACGAGCTCATTGTGCACGCCGAGGCGATGACGCCCGGACAGGTGAAGCGCGGTGGCGAGGGAGTCGAGATCGCCTACGGTTTTCACGACTCGCCGCTCGGCACGGCATTCGTCGCGGTCACTCCGCTCGGCGTTTGCTCGCTTCAGTTCGCCGACACCGCGGCGCAGCGCCGCGCGGCGCTCGCCCGCCTGCGCGAGGAGTGGCCTGGCGCTCTGCTCACCGAGTCCGTGCCCCGCACCCGGGCGGCTGCCCGTCAAGCGCTCGGCACGCTCGGCACCGCCTCCGGACCACTCGCCCTGCACGTGCGCGGCACGAACTTCCAGTTGAAAGTGTGGTCAGCCCTATTGGCCATCGCGCCCGGGACGGTGACCACGTATGAAGAGATCGCCGGTGTCATCGGCCGCCCGCGTGCCGTGCGCGCCGTCGGGAGCGCGGTGGGGCGCAATCCGGTGAGCGTGCTGATCCCGTGTCACCGGGTGATTCGGAAGAGCGGCGGGCTGGGGGGCTATGCCTGGGGATTGGAGCGGAAGGAAGTCCTTCTCAGGGCTGAAGACGGTAGACGGTCGACGGTGGACGGTCGATAAAAGGCGAGGACGGCGGAGGCGAGCGCTCGAGCGCCGTCATCCACCGTCCACCGTCAACCGTTTACCGTCAGTTGTTCTCGCTTACGCCGCTCGCGCGTACGCCAAACTCACCGCCCGCCTCGCTCCCCGCTTCACGCTCCGGTGCGCCGCCCGCGCGTAGCGCATGAAGTTCTGCCCGGCCCACGGGTAGCGGGTGAAGAACTCCACCGGCAGCATCGATCCCTTCAGCTGATTGCACTGCACGCATGCGGCCACGAGGTTGCCCGGGTGGTGGTTGCCGCCGCGCGAGAGAGGGATCACATGGTCGAGGGTCGCCGCCTCCAGTCCTAGCCGCGCCGCGCAATAGACGCAGCGACGACCGCAGTCACGGAAGGTGGCGCGCTTGACGTGCCGCTTCTGGTGGGGGACGCCGTGATCGTGACGGCGGGCCAGACCGCGGGGCGAACGAGGCAGCGCGAACCGGTAGACGCTCCGATGAGACATTGCACCTCGCCGGAAAAGACGACGCCCCGGTCTGGGACACTGGTCCCGAACGGGGCGTGGCGGATGGGGAGGAGGCTCCAGCGCGCGTCCTGACTGGGCGGACGCGGCATTCGTCGCTGGATGGGGTGCCCGTACAGTACGGCCATCTGCCTCCATGGACGAAGGGTCCTCCGGGGGTAGAGGAACCTGCTTTCGTCATATGGACGAGCACAGATTTGCTTCGTAACACGAATTGGCGCAAGAGGCCCCACCGCAGGGTGATGGGCCGCTCGCTGTCGGGCTTGCTCGGATGTCCGGTGCTTGGCTCGCTCGGTTGCCCGGCGGCCTACCGCTCCGGAAGCGCCGCGAGGAACTCCGCGAGATGTCCGCCCCATACGGTCGGCGCCGAGTGCGTGCCGTGCCCGCGCGTCTGCGGCGTGATCGGGAGCAGAACGAACCGCCCCTTCGCCACCTGCGGCATCAACCGCTCGACGATGCCAAGTTCCGGCGGATTGACCAGGTCGTCAGCGGAGTTGATGGCGAGCACCGGGGCCGTGATCCGCCGCAGGTGCGGCGAGGGATCGTAGTCGCGCGACGCGTCGAACTGGTAGAGCATGTCGTTCGCGTCGGTCGCCTTCATCCGCGCATCGAGGTACGCCGTGATCACCGAGTCGGCGGCGTCACGCGTCGGCGCCTGACGGTGCTGCAGCAGCGGCGCGCTTCCCATCATGTACAGCATCTGCAACGCGGCGCGCAGGCCCGGAGGCTGTTCTGTGTACTGGCCACCCTGATACCCAGGCTCCTGTCGGATGTCGTCCATCATCATCTTGCGCATCATCCGGTTCCGCCCGACGATCGCCGCCGGCGCGCAGGCGAGCGGCACGAGGCCATCGGCGAAATCGGGATAGGTGTATCCCCACACCCACGCGTGCATACACCCCATCGATGTGCCCATGATGATGCGCAGGTGACTCACGCCGAGTCCCTGCGTGAGAAGGAGATGCTGGGCGCGCACCATGTCGTCGTACGTGTACTTGGGGAACCGCGTGCGCATCCCGTCACTCGGCTTGCTCGATCCGCCGTGCCCGATGCCGTCGGGGAGAACGACGTAGTAGCGCGCCGTGTCGAGCAGTTTGCCCGGGCCGAACAACTCGCCGGCGTATCCCGGCGTCAGGAAGCTCCGTCCGGAACCGCCGGTCCCGTGCAGGATCATCACCGCGTTTCTCACCACGCCGGCGGCGTCGCGGCGCGGCGCGCCGAGCGTCGTGTAGTGCAATCGCAGTTCGGCGAGTGATTCGCCCGACGCGAAGGTGAAGTTCCGGGCGACGAAACCGCCCTGGGTGCCCTGCGCCACGGCCTGCGCGGCGCCGAGGGACAGCGAGACGATCAACAAGGGAACGCGCATCAGGATTCCGGACTACGGGGCGAGCAGGCGTTCGAGGAACGTCCCCAGCCCGTGGAGGTGGTCAATGTGGTCGGGGCCGGTGTTGCCGGCGAAGCCGAGCAGCTCGAAGCGCCCCGCGGTGGTGCGGCTGAGCAGCTGCATCCCAAGCGGCCCCCACTCAAGCACGGCCGTGCGTCCGAGCCGCAGGGCGTCGAGCAGCCAGTCCGTGCATTCCGTGGTGCTGGCGAATGTGCCTGGAAAGATCTCGCTGTGCGTGACCACGAAGCGTTTCCGTCCCTCGACGGCCAGTCGCGCGAAAGACGAGAACGGCGCGAGGCCTGTCGTGTCAATCGAGCCGCCGTCGGCGAGCGGTGTGCGCTCGGGCACGTATCCCGCGTGCAATCCGTCGAGCAGCAGCGCGCCATCCACGCGCGGCAGGTGGTGCGGCCGCCGCACGATCTCGCGGATCGCGCCGTAGCCGGCGCTGAAGCCGCTCAGGTAGACGCCAGTGATGCGCGGCGCGCTCGTCACCTGCGCGACGCGCGCCACGATGGTGTCGAGCAGGCGGCCGTACAGCAGCGTGTCGTCGGCGAACGGACGCGCGTAGACGGCCGAGCCGGCGCCCAGGTAGACGGCGGCAACGACGACCGGCCGTGGAAACTGCGCGGCGACGCGCTTCGGCAGCCACGTCGCGCCCATGAAGTGGATGAGCAGCGGCGCGGAGTCAGCGGTCAGCGCGCGCTGGGGGATGAACACCTCGACCGGCCGTGGCAGGAGACTGTCGATGGTGAGGTTCACGCCCACATCGGCGATGCGGGACTGGTCGAGGCGCTCGTGCCGCCGCGTGCGCTCCTGCATCGGCGACGGGTTTTGCGCGGCGGGGGCGGGGACCTGCGCCGAGGCGGCGGCCGCGGCGAGCGTCAATATAGTAGCGATATGATACTTATTCATCGTCCGCGGCCAGCGCGCGTGGGTACACCTTGATCTTGTCCCAGCGCCGGAGCGTCACCTCGCCGGCGGGTGCGCCGCGCTCCTTGCGCACATCGCTGGCCCAGCAGACGTGCACCTCCACCTTGCCGCGCGCCTCGCGCGCCTTGCTGTAGTACGCCGCGTACTCGGCGGCGCGCTCCACCACTGGCTTGGGGATCTCCGGCAGCTTGTCGGGATTGCGCACCACCACATGGCTCCCCGGCACGCCGGCCACGTGGAGCCACAGGTCGAGCGGCTTGGCGACCTTCAGCGTGAGGTAGTCGTTGTCGCTCGCGGCCTTGCCGACGAGGACCTCGAAGCCCTCGACCTCTACGGTGCGGTACCTGCGTCCCTTGCTCGGCATCCTTCAACGCTACCTTCGCGACGCCCGATGCGGGAGCGCGGCGCCCGGGAGCCGGACGCCGCGTGCTGCGCCGCTGGCGCTAGCGGCGCACCGGGAACGGCGCGTGCCGACGCGTGATGTCGAGGTTGGTGATGTGCATGTTGGTACCGCGGCCGATGCGGAAGCCATACACGCCGTCCACGGGCAGTGATGCGCGCGCCCAGGCGCCCACGCAGTTGCCATCCACGAAGTAGCGCACCGAATCGGGCTCGGCGAGCACCCGCACCACGGTGCGGACCGTGCCATCGGCGGCCAGCGGCTTGATTCCCTCGCGTGGCGCCCAGTCACTGACGGGACGCATCTGGCCGCCGCTGAAGGCGAAGACCCCAGCCTGCCCGTCGCGCCGCACCACGAACCACGACACCGCCTCGCCACCCGTGCCGCCGTCGCTGCCGCCGATGAAGAGCCCGAACTCGTCATTGGTCTTGCTCGGGAACAGGATCATCTCGGCCTGCACGGCGAACCGGCCGTTGGCCGTGTTGGCGGGGTCGTACAAGAAGCCGCCGGGGCCCATCGTGACATGCCAGCCTGGAGCCATGTCCTCGAAGCGGAAGGTCGAGTCCGTGGCGGTTGAGTTCGGGATGTTCGCGATGCGGCCGGGAGTATCGAGCCGCCACTGCCAGCCGGTTGGCGCGGGCGGTGGCTGAACGGCCGTTGACTGTGCGACGAGCGGCGCCGCCGCGACCAGCACGGCGAGGAACGTGGGTGCACGCACGGGGGGCTCACAGGTTGGCGATGCGCTCAAATTCCACGGCGGCGGCGCACGGTCAAGGGCAGACGCTCCCCCTGACTGCTGGTTGGGACTATTTTTCTGGTTTCCCCGCGGCCCGCTGGCCGCCTGCTGGCCCCCGATCGCCCCGACCCATGGCTGCTTCCTCCAAGACGGACCGCCGCGCGGCCCACGGCCTGACACGCGACCAGTTGCTGGCCGCGTACCGGACCATGCTCCTGTCGCGCCGCATCGACGACAAGGAGATCCAGCTCAAGCGGCAGAACAAGATCTTCTTCCAGATCTCGGGCGCGGGACACGAGGCGGTGCTCACCGCCGCCGGGCACGTCTTCAAGGCGGGGCACGACTGGTTCTACACGTACTATCGCGACCGCGCCCTTTGCCTCCAGCTAGGGATGACCGCGGCGGAGATGCTGTACAGCGCCGTCGGCGCCGCCGCTGATCCGAACTCCGGCGGCCGCCAGATGCCGTCGCACTGGGGGCTCAAGTCGGCGAACATCGTCACCGCCGCGTCGCCCACGGGCACGCAGTTCCTGCAGGGCGTGGGCGCCGCCGAAGGCTCGATGCGCGCCGAGTTGCTGGGGATCACCGATGGCTTCGCCGGCGATGAAGTGGCCTTTGTCTCCACTGGCGACGGCACCACGTCGCAGGGCGAGTTCTGGGAATCGCTGAACACCGCCGCGAACCTCAAGCTCCCGGTCGTCTATCTGGTCGAGGACAACGGCTACGCGATCTCCGTCCCGGTCGAGGTGAACACCGCCGGCGGCTCCATCTCGAAGCTCGTCTCTTCGTTCCCCGGCCTGTACATCCAGGAAGTGGACGGCTGCGACTTCATCTCATCGCTCGAGGCGATGAAGAAGGCCGTGGCGTACGCCCGCGCCCGCAAGGGACCGGCGCTCGTGCACGCGCACGTCATCCGGCCGTATTCGCACTCGCTCTCCGACGACGAGATCCTCTACAAGCCGGCGCACGAGCGCGAGGCCGAGGCGGCGCGCGACCCGCTGGTGACCTTCCCGAAGTGGCTCATCGCGGAAGAACACGCGACGGAGGCCGACATCACGGCCGTGCAGGAGTCGGTGGACGCCGAGGTGCTGGCCGCCACCGATGACGCGCTGGCCCAGCCGCAGCCCGCGCCGGAGACGGCGATGTGGGCGCTCTACTCGCCCGACGTGGATCCCACGAGCGCCGCCTTCGACACCGAGGACGCCCCACACTTCACCGGCGAGCCCACCACGATGGTGGACCTCATCAACTCGGCGATGAAGGACGAGATGCGGCGCGACCCGCGCATCCTTGTCTTCGGCGAAGATGTTGCTGATGTCTCGCGCGAGCAGTACCTGGGCAAGGTCAAGGGGAAGGGCGGCGTCTTCAAGGCGACGCACGGCCTGCAAACCGAGTTCGGCGGGGCGCGCGTGTACAACTCGCCGCTCGCCGAGGCCAACATCATTGGCCGAGCGATTGGCCTCGCGCATCGCGGATTCAAGCCCGTCGTGGAGATCCAGTTCTTCGACTACATCTGGACCGCCTACATGCAGCTGCGCGACGAGCTCGCGACGATGCGCTGGCGGTCGAACAACGCGTTCAAGGCGCCGATGGTGGTGCGCACGACATACGGCGGCTACATCCGCGGCGCGATCTACCACTCGCAGACCGGCGCGTCGCTCTTCACGCATTGCCCGGGCTTGCGGGTCGTCTGCCCGAGCACCGCGCTCGACGCGAATGGCCTGCTGCGCACCGCGATCCGCTGCGACGACCCGGTGATCTTCCTCGAGCACAAGCACCTGTACCGCCAGACGTACAACAAGGGGAAGAATCCCGGGCCGGACTTCATGATCCCGTTCGGCAAGGCGAAGGTGCTGCGCGAGGGGACGGACGTGACGGTCGTGACCTACGGCGCGACGGTGCAGCGCGCACTCGCTGCCGCCAACCAGGCCGCCGACGCCGGCGGTCCGAGTGTGGAGGTCATCGACCTGCGCACGCTGCAGCCGTGGGATCAGGAGGCGGTCTACGCCTCGGTGCGCAAGACGGGGCGCGTGATCGTCGCCTACGAGGATTCCATCTCGTGGGGCTACGGCGCCGAGATCGCCGCGCGCATCGCCGACGAGTGCTTCGCGTGGCTCGACGCCCCGGTCAAGCGCATCGCGTCGCAGGATGTCTGGGTGGGCTATGCGCCGCACCTGGAGGACGCGATTCTGCCGCAGGCGGGGGACTTTTTGCATTCCTACTTTGAAATCGTGAAGTATTGACGGTGGACGGTTGACGGTGGACGGTAGAGGGCCGGGGGAACGATCCTCGGCCCTTCGCCGTTCATCCACCGTCCACCGTCCACCGTCGACCGTCCACCGTCACCATCCAGTGCTCCTGACCCTCGCCCTCTCCTTGGCCCTCGCCGCAGACAGCGCTCGCTTTCCGACCGTCACCTCCGACAACCTCGAAGGAAAGACCTTCACCCTGCCGCACGACTTCGCGGGGGAGCGCAACGTCGTCTTCATCGCCTTCCAGCGCGAGCAGCAGAAGGAAGTGGACAGCTGGGTGCCATTCGTGAAGCCGCTGGTCGCGCGCACGCCGGACACGGAGTACTACGAGATCCCGACCATCTATCGGATGGTCGCGCCGATGCGCTGGATGTTGAACCGCGGAATGCGAGGTGGCATCGACGACCTCGGGGCCCGCGAGCGGACGATCACGCTCTATCTCGACAAGGGACCGTTCAAGAGAGCGCTGGGCATCGCCAGCGAACGCGAGATCCACGTGCTGGTCGTGGACCGCGAGGGGCACGTGCTGTGGCGCACGGCGGGATCGTTCAACGAGGAAAAGGGCCAGGGTCTCGCGCGCGCGCTGACCGCGCAGTAGTTGGCACTCGCGCCAGGACCGAGGCGGCCGCGGCGACGTGGCCGCCTCTTGCTTCGCACAGGCCCGCGCGGCAATCTGAGACGGACACCACACCCACGCCGCCTCCCCGGGGTATACCGTGCGCCGTCGCGCCCTGCTTCACGTCGCCGTCACGCTGACGGCGCTCGCTGTCGCCTGTTCATCGAATCCCGCGCCGCAAAGCCGTGCCCGCTTCGATTCGTCGCTCATCACGCGCCAGCAGATCCAAGAGGGGCAGTTCACCAACGCCTACGACGCGGTGAAGACCCTGCGCGGCTCGTGGCTCAACACCGTGCGCCCGGAGAGTTTCCGCTACCCGGCCGTCATCCAGGTCTACCTCGACGGCGTGCGGATCGGGGACCCCTCGTCGCTCTCGACCGTGCAGACGCTCCCCATTCAGTACATCCGCTACTACAGCGCGCAGGACGCGTCGGCGCGGTGGGGGATCGACCACGGCGCGGGGGCGATCTACGTCAGCACCAAGGTGATGCCGCAGGGGATGTCGGGGCCGCCGCCGGCTTGACGGCTCATGGTTTGGCCGGCGGCGTCCCCGTCCCCACGTAGATCACCCCGCGCCCGTGCCCGGTTCCCCAGCGCGTGGTGGCGTCGGCGCCATTGATGTACTGCATGTACTGGATGGACGCCGCTGAGAGGCCCTGCAGCGCCTGAACGCTCCCGAGGTGCACGCCGTCGAGATACACCTGCACTTCGGTCCGATTGCGGAAACTGTCGATCCCGCGAGAATTCAACCAGTTGTTTCGCAGCGCGCGCACGACGTCATACGCCGTCGTGAAACGGGAATCCGCGATCTGCGCGCGCACCAGCATGGATTTCGAGGACGGATCCTCGCCGCCGCTGCGCACGCGTCCCGCGCATCCCGCCAGGAGCGACCCCGCGAGCACGGCGAACAACACGACTGAATGGCGCACTCGACCTCCTGCGGCCTGCAGGTGATGCTGCGCTACCGGCCGTCGGTCACCTCAAAGACCACCTTCCCATCCACAATCGTCCGGATCACCTTCGCGTCGCGAATGGTCTCCGGCGGAATCGTCGTCAGGTCGCGGTCGATCATCGTGAGATCGGCGAGCATCCCCTTCTTGATGACGCCGCGATTCTGCTCGGCAAAGCCAGCGTACGCGGCGCCGGCCGTGTACGCCCGCAGTGCTTCCTCGACCGTAATCTTCTGCTCGGGTACCCAGCCGCCCGGACGCTTCTCGTCGAGCGTGCGGCGCGTCACCGCGCCGTAGATCCCCATCAGCGGCGTCGGAGGCGCGACGAACCAGTCGCTGCCAAAGGCGAGCGGCGCCTTGGTGTCGAGCAGGGACCGGAACGCGTACGTCCCCTTGGCGCGCTCCGGACCAATCACCTTCTCCACCCAGCGGCCGTCGTCAATCGCGTGGTACGGCTGCATCGAGGGAATGACGCCAAGCGCGCCGAAACGCGCGATATCGGCCGGGGCAACGTGCTGCGCGTGCTCGATGCGGAAGCGGCGGTCACGCGGGCCGTTCTCCTTCGCCACGCGCTCGAAAATGTCGAGCTGCACGCGAATCGCCCGGTCGCCGATGGCGTGAATGAGCAGCTGCAGCCCGGCCTTGTCCGCCGCCGAGGCCCACTGGTACAGATCGGACTCGGCGCTCACCATCAGGCCGCGGTCGTTGGGCGCGTCGGTGAACGGCTCGAGCATCGCGGCGGTGTGCGAGCCGATGGAGCCGTCCACAAACCCCTTGAGCCCGCCAATGCGCACCCAGTCGTCGCCGAAGCCGCGCGCCTTCACCGTGTCGGCGAGACGCTTCCAGCTGCCGATGGGAACGGCGGCATAGATGCGCGTGGTGAGGTCGCCAGCGGCGTGCGCCCGCTCGAACGCAGCCAGTTCGCCCCATGTGCCCATGTTGTGCACGGCAGTGACGCCCTGCTCGTTCACATAGCGCATTGCCGCGCGCAGCGCGCGGTCAATCATCTCGGGGCTGTCCGGCGGCACCGCGCTCCCGACGATCCCCATCGCGTTGTCCTTGAAGATCCCCGTCGGCTCGCCCGACGCATCGCGCACGATCGTCCCGCCGTCCACGTCCTTCACCGCGGCCGTCACCTTGGCCGCCGCGAGCGCCGCGGTGTTGGCCAGGCTCATGTGCCCGTCGAGGCGGTTGATCCAGACCGGGTTGTTGGGCGTCACCGAATCGATCCACTGGCGCGTGGGGAGTTCCCCGCCCCAGTTCTCGTGATCCCAGTCGCCGTTGGTGATCCACGTGCCCGCCGGCACGGTCTTGGCGAACGCGCCAATGCGCTGGATGAACTCGGCCTTCGTCTTGGCGTCGCGCAGCTTCACCGACTGGAGGGCAAAGCCGCCGTCGGTGAAGTGGACGTGCGCGTCAATGAAGCCGGGCACGAGCATCGCGCCGCGCGCATCGATGACGCGCGTCTGCGCGCCGGCGAGTTTGCGCACCTCGGCGCTCGATCCAACCGCGGTGATGCGGTTCCCTTCCACCGCCACGGCGTCGGCCCACGGACGGCGTGCGTCGCCGGTCCAGACGCGCGCATTGACGATGGCGAGGGTGATCACGGCAGTCTGGGCGAGAAGGTGCACGGCCCCTCCGTCAGCGCCGCTCGAGGGCGTCGCGCACGTCGAGGAGGATCTCGAAGTAGAGCTGTTCGCGGCGATACGAGAAGTCGAGCGCCTTCATCCCGGCCTCGTCCTCCGTGGCCTTGGCGCGCTCGAAGGCCTCACGGTACATGTCGTCGAGGTTGGCGAGGATGCGTTCGCGGGAACGGGACATACGGAGACTCTCCAGCGCCGCGGGGGTCAGCCGTGGCGGGTTGGTGGTAGCGGGGGGAGCGGGCGGCGCAGGTGGCCCCTCCAGCAGCAGCCGGCGGGCGACATTCATCAACTGCGTGCGCGCGTCAAAGGGCGGGGGCATGGGTGACGTGCATAATCGCACGTCCACGCCCGCCGGGGAATGGGGCGCCGACTACTGCGCGGGGCGCTGGGCGAGCAGCCGCGCGACGGCGGCGTCCTCCTCGACGAACGGGAGGAGCGCGGCCACCACGCCCTGTTCGGTGTCGCCCTCGACGGCCATCAACGCCGGCGGTTGGCGCCGCGCGTCGATCGAGCGTGGGCCCGATGAGCGACGGTCGACCTCGATGACGGCGCGCACCGGCGTGCCGTCCTGCGGCGTTAGTCGGCGAATGCGCACCGTTGCCCCTTCGGCAAGCGTGCGCTCGTAGAGCACCTCGGACACGAACTTCCTCGGCGGATTGCGTTGACTATAAATGCGTAGCCTGCTCCCACGACGCAAGCGGTCAGCGCGTCGGAGACGGGGCCAGGCGATGGAAGATGGCCCCTTCGACGGGGCGTCCGTCGCGAAGATGCTCCACGACAATCCGCTCCAGCAGCTCCGGCGTCACGCCGCCATACCAGATCCCGTCCGGATACACCGCGACGATGGGGCCGCCCGCGCACACTCCAAGACACGGCGCCTCACTCCGCTTCACCCGCCGCGGGCCGAAGAGCAACCCTTCGCGCTGCAGCAGTCCCGCCAGCTTCGCGTAAATGGCACGCCCGCGGCGATCCGTGGAGCAATACCCGCCTGTGCAGACCAGCACGTGGCGGGCATACGGTTCCATCAGCGGGGGTTGTTGGTCGTGCATGGAAGTCGGAGTGGAAGCCCAGGGGGAAAGTACACTACGGATGTCGCGGATGAGTGCGCTCGCGTCTTGCCGCTTGCCCCGCGCCACGCGCCCGCCCATCCTCCGGCATGGCTCCAGCATCCCGTTGGCTCGTCTTCGGCATCGCCGCGCTCGTCGCTTCCTGCACGCCCAGCAGCGCCACCGCCCAGATCAGCGCGGCGACTGCATCGCGAACGCCCGCCCTCGCCGATTCGTTCCCGATCGACCCCGCGATCATCCGCGGCACCCTCCCCAACGGGCTCCGCTACTTCATCCGCCAGAACGGGAAACCGGAGAAGCGCGCCGAACTGCGCCTCATCATCCGCGCCGGTTCGATCCTCGAAGACGACGACCAGCGCGGCCTCGCCCACTATGTGGAGCACATGGCCTTCAACGGCACGTGGCGCTTCCCGAAGCAGGATATCGTCGCGTTCCTCGAGCGCAGTGGCATGCGCTTCGGCGCCGACCTCAACGCCTACACCAGCTTCGACGAGACGGTCTACCAGCTCCAGATCCCCACGGACACGCTCGCCCTCCTGAACACCGCGCTCGACGTCCTGCAGGACTGGGCCTCGGCCGTCACCTTCGACAGCACGGAGTTCGAGCGCGAGCGCGGGGTGGTGGTCGAGGAATGGCGCCTCGGGCGCGGCGCGCGCCAGCGCATCGCCGACCGGCAGTTCGCGGAGCAGTTCCGCGGGTCGCGATACGCAGAACGCCAGCCCGTCGGCACCAAGGAGAGCCTCGACCGCGCAACGCTCGCCGCCGCGCGTCGGTTCTACCACGAGTGGTATCGCCCAGACCTGATGGCCGTGGTCGCTGTCGGCGACTTCGATACGAAGGCCATGGAGCAGGCGATTCGCGCGCGCTTCGGCTCGCTGCGCAATCCGGCCACGCCGCGGCCGCGCCCGACGTTCGACGCGCCCGACTATTCCGACGGCACCCGCGCCGTCATCGCCGCCGACCCGGAGTTTCCGCAGAGCATCGCGCAGGTGAACTGGCTGCTTCCGCCGAGCCCGCGCGGGACGGTGGGCACCTGGCGCACCAATGTCGTTTCGCGCATCTACAACGCGCTCATCGGACAGCGGTTTGGCGAGCTGTCCCAGCGCGAGAGCACGCCGTTCGCCTTTGCCTTCGCCGGCTTTGGTTCGCTCATCCCCACGCGCGACGCCTTCACCGCGGCCGCCGTGGTCAAGGAAAGCCGCTTCACCGACGCGCTCACCGCCACGCTCGCCGAGCTCGAGCGCGCCAACCGCTTCGGCTTCACCGCCACCGAGTTCGAGCGGCAGAAGACCAGCCTCATGCGCTCGTTCGAGCGCGCCGTGGCCGAGGCGTCCAAGACCGAATCGCGGATGTACGCCGAGCAGCTCGCGTCGCATTTCCTCCGGCAGGGGAACGTCGCCAGCGCCGATCAGGTACTGCAGCTCGCCACCGCCCTGCTCCCCGGCATCACGTTGGATGAAGTGAATGCGGCTGCGCGCGACTGGATGCCCGAGCGCAACCGACTGGTCGCCGTGGCTGCTCCGGCGCGCGCGGACATCACCCTCCCCACCGATTCGGCCCTGCGCGCCGTTTTCGGCGGTGTGAAGCGACAGGCGCTCACCGCCTATGTGGACTCCGCAGCCAACCAGCCGCTCGTCGCGTCGCCGCCCGCGCCCGGGCGTGTTGCGAAGACCAGCGCGATTGCCGACCTCGGCATTGCCGAGTGGACGCTGTCCAACGGCGTGCGCGTCCTTCTCAAGCCCACCGACTTCAAGAACGACCAGGTGCTGCTCAGCGGCCGTCGCCCCGGCGGCTTCTCGGTGTTTTCCAACGTAGACCACCGCACGGCCACGCTCTCCGAGCTCGTGCTCGGCGGCGCGGGGACGTTCAGCGAGAACCAGCTCCGCCGGATGCTCACGGGCAAGGTGGCGCGCGCCGGTGTCTCGGTGAGCGAGCACGGCGAGTCGGCCTTGGGCTCGGCGTCGCCTCGCGACCTCGAGACGATGTTCCAGCTCTTCTGGCTGCAGTCCACCGCGCCGCGCCTCGACACCGCGCTGTTCAACGCCAACCGCGCGATGATCAAGGCCGAGATGCAGAACGCACGCAATACGCCCGAGCAGGCGTTCGGCGACACGATCGACCTCGTGATGGCCAACTACCACCCGCGCGTGCGGCTGTTCCAACCTGAGCAGCTCGATTCGCTCGACGTGCTGCGCGCCTACGCGCTCTACCGGCAACGGTTCGCGTCGTTCAACGGCTTCACGTTCTACCTCGTGGGCAACTTCACGCTTGAGGGCATCCGTCCGCTGGTCGAGCGCTACCTCGGCGGGCTTCCGAAGGGCGGACCGACGGAGGCGTTTGTCGACCGCGGCATCCGGCCGCCGCCGGGCGTCGTCACGCGCGTGGTGCGCAAAGGCCAGGATCCGAAGGCGCAGACGCGCATCACCTTCCATGGCGCATTCGACTACTCGTGGGAGAACCGACTGGTCCTCGACGCGCTCCAGCAGCTGCTCGACATGCGTCTGCGCGACGCGATGCGCGAGGAGCGCGGCGGCACGTACGGGGTGAGCGTGAGCGCCATCGGCAGCTGGATCCCCTTCCAGCGCTACGCCGTCTCCCTCGGTTTCGGGTCAGCCCCCGATCGCGTGGAGGAGCTGGTGCAGACGGCGTTCGCGGTGATGGATTCGGTGAAGCGCACGGGCCCCACGGCCGACGAACTCACCAAGATCCGCGAAACGTTCATCCGCGTGCACGAGACCGGCCTGCGCGAGAACGCCGCCTGGCTGCGCTGGATGAGCGACCATGACGAGGACGGGCGAGATCAGCACGTCACGGTTCAGTATCCGGCACTGGTGCAGGCGCTGACCGCGGAGCAACTGCGGGACGCGGCGCGCCGCTATCTCACCATGGAGCAGTACGCGCGCTTCACGCTGCTGCCCGAGGCGCCGGCGAAGCCCGCACCGTAGTCAGGGGAGCTTGTTGTCGCCCGGCGGCGCCACGTAGCGTAGCTCTTCCACCGGGCGACCGCCCTGCAGGTGCTCGCTGACAAGGCGCGTCGCGTCGCTCGGCTTCACGCCGTGGTACCACACGTCCTCTGGATAGACCACGACCATCGGTCCGTGGCCGCACTGTCCAAGACAGCCCGCGTGATTGACGCGCACCTCGCCCTTGATCCCGGCCTCGACCACGGCCTGGCGGATCGCCGAGAAGACGTCCTTGGAGTCCTGCGTCGGGCAGGTCTTGCCTGACGTGCAGACGAAGACGTGATGTCGGTATTGTCCCATGCCCGAAAGCTAGCGCGCGGAGCGAGGCGGGGTAGTTTGGGCGAATGCCCACTCCGCACGACTTCTTCGAGATCGACATCCGCGTCGGCACGGTACTCAAGGCCGAGCCGTTCGCGCGCGCCGTAAAGCCGTCCATTCGGCTGGCAATCGACTTCGGTCCGGAACTGGGGATCAAGCACTCGAGCGCCCAGCTCACGGTGCATTACACGCCCGAGTCGCTCGTTGGGCGGCAGGTGGTGGCCGTCACGAACATCGGGACGCGCAACATCGCGGGGTTCACGAGCGAGGTGCTGGTGCTCGGCGCGATGCCGGAGGCGCACGAGGTGGTGCTGCTGGAGGTGGAGCGGCCGGTGGCAAACGGGGTCCGTATCGGATGAGGGTGACGGTGGACGGTTGACGGTTGACGGTAGAGATTCCCCGCGGGCATCCACCGTCCACCGTCTACCGTCCACCGTCATGTTCCGCCTCCCACGCACTCTCGTCGTAGCGGCGCTCTCCGCGCACACCGCCGGCGCGCAGCTCGCCATCACCCACGCCAACGTCGTGGACGTCGCGACGGGCGCGATCACCCGCAATGCGACCGTCGTCGTGCAGGGGCGGACGATCGCTTCCATCACGGCGAACGGGACGGTCCCCTCCGGGGCGACAGTCATCGACGCCGCGGGGCGGTACGTCACGCCGGGGCTGATTGACGCGCACACGCACATCGCCTCGCTCGCCAACGCGCGCCGTGCGCTGGAGAGCGGCGTCACCACGGTGCGCAGCGCGAGTGTGCCGCACTACGAGGACGTTGCCCTGCGCGAACTGGTGAAGCAGGGAGTGATCCCGGGTCCGGATATGGTTGCCGCCGGCGTCTTCGTCACGCCGGATCTCGGCGAGACGATACTCGCGGATCCCAAGCTCGGCGCCTACAACGCCAGCGGCGTGCGCACGCCCGAGGCGCTGCGCGGGGTGGTCCGCGTGAACCTCGCCCACGGCGTGGACGTCATCAAGACGCGCGGCACCGAGCGTGCCGGCCTGCCGAACACGGATCCGCGCAAGCAGACCTACACCGAAGCCGAACTGCGGGCGGTGGTGGACGAGGCGCGCGCCGGCGGCGTGCGCGTGATGGTGCACGCCCACGGCGACGAGGGCGCCTACGCCGCAGTGGCCGCCGGGGCGATCTCCGTGGAGCACGGCACGTTTCTGTCTGACAGCACGCTCCGCCTGATGAAGGCCAAGGGCGCGTACCTCGTGCCGACGCTGAGCACACTCTACGACCTTGGCCTTCCCGGCGGTGACTACGACGATCCGGTGCTGACCCTGCGCGCGCAGTTCATGATCCCGCGCGCCAACCAGGTGATCAAGGCAGCCAAGGCGATGGGCGTTCGTATCGCGACGGGTGTGGACACCGACTATCGCCCCGCGTCGTTGAGTCGCGTGAGCCATGAGGTGCTGCGTTTCACCGAGCTCGGCTTCACGCCACTCGAGGCGCTCCAGTCGGCGACGTCGGTGGCCGCCGATCTGCTCGGCATTTCCGCCCGCACCGGCCGGCTGGCCCCCGGCCTTGAAGCCGATCTCATCGTGGTCGAGGGCAACCCGCTCGAGGACCCGCGCGCGCTGCAAGACGCGCTGGTCGTCATCAGCAATGGGGTGGTGGGGGTGAATCGGATGCCGTTTGGGAAGCGATAGGGAAAGGCAGACGGTAGACGGTGGACGGTGGACGGTAGAGATTCCGGAGTGATGATTGGTTGTCGGCAGTCATCCACCGTCCACCGTCCACCGTCACTCCTTCGCTCGCATGACTCCGATCCACCCCCACAACCGCGTCCAACTCCAGTGGCAAGGCGAACACCGCTTTGATGCCGGCCGTCCCGGCGGACCGCAGATCCGCATTGACGCGTCCGCTCAGACCGGCCCCGGACCGGTGGACTCGTTGCTCATCGGGCTCGGCGCCTGTACCGGGGTGGACGTCCTGGACATCCTCGCCAAGCGCCGCACGCCGGTGGAGACCTTCAGCATCGAGGTGCAGGGTGAGCGCCGCGACGGCGTGCCGCGCCGCGTGGTGAAGGCGCACCTCATCTATCGCATTGACGGGGCCGGGATCGAGCGCGTGCACGCCGAGCGCGCCGTGGAACTGGCGGTCACCAAGTACTGCAGCGTGAGGGACTCGCTCGATCCGGAGATCCCGGTCACGTGGTCCGTGGTCCTGAACGGCGCCTGAACCAATTCCGGCCGCGCGGCCGTAGTAAACGGCGTGCGGTGTCCGATGGTCTAATGAAGGATGCCGCCCGCGCGGCACGCCAACGTCGCGCGAGTGCCGTTCGTAGAGATAGGTTCCCTCCCCCGATCGGAGCTCCATCGCAATGCGACTTTCTCCCCTGATACTCGCCGCCGCGCTCACCGTGCCGTTCGCGGGCCAGGCGTCGGCGCAGGTCTGGCTCAACGCCGACACGTCCAAGAAGGTCAACCAGTCCAACTTCCGCGCGCTTGAGGACTGGCCGACGCCGAACGACCTGCGGCGCGCCTCCGGCGCTCCGGGCTCCAAGTACTGGCAGCAGCAGGTGGACTACACCATCAAGGTGGCGCTCGACACCACCACCCACCGGCTCAACGGCAACGAGGTGGTGACCTACCACAACAACTCGCCCGACAAGCTCGCCTATCTCTGGTTCCAGCTCGACCAGAACATCGAGAAGAACGACTCGCGCGCGAACGCGATGTCCGGCGCCCTCCCCAAGGGGATGGACCCGCGCTTCCGCCGCTTCCTCATGAGCGACACCGAGTTCGGGTACACGCTGAACCGCGTGCAGCTCGTGGATGCGCAGGGGAAGCGCAAGGATGCGCAGTACCGGCTCAACGGCACGCAGATGCGCGTGGACCTCGACGCGCCGATCGGGACGGGGCAGAAAGTCCAGGTGGTGATCGACTGGTCGCACGAGGTTCCCAACGGCGGGCGCAACGGGCGCGGCGTCAAGGAGAAGCTCAAGGACGGCTGGGAGTACCTGAACGCGCAGTGGTTCCCGCGCGCCGCCGTGTATGACGACATCAACGGCTGGCAGAACAACCAGTTTCTCGGGATGGGCGAGTTCTACCTCAACTTCGGGAACTACGACGTCAGCATCACCGTCCCGCGCGACCACATCGTCCGCGCGACCGGCACCCTGCAGAACCCCAACGAGGTGCTCACCGCCACCCAGCGTGAGCGCCTGAAGGTCGCGTTCGCCGCCGACACACCGGTCTACATCATCAAGCCGGAGGAGATCGCCACGCCGGCCACCCGCCCGGCGGGAAGCGGCAGCCTCACCTGGCGCTTCACGGCGCAGAACGTCCGCGACTTTGCCTGGGCGTCGTCGCGTGGCTTTGCGTGGGACGCGATGGGCTTCCGGTATGCGAAGGACGGCAAGACGATCGAACTCCACTCGGTCTATCCGCGTGAAGGCATGCCCGTCTGGAACAAGATCAGCACCAAGGCCATCGCGCAGACGATGGTGACCTACGGCCGGATGGCGTTCGAGTATCCGTACCCGCAGGCCTCCAACGTGCACGGCGCGGTGGGCGGAATGGAGTACCCGATGATCGCCTTCTGCGGCGCGCGCCCGCGCCCGGACGGCACGTATGACAAGTCGCTCGAGTACTCGCTCGCCGGCGTGACTATCCACGAAGTGGGGCACAACTGGTTCCCGATGATCGTCGCCTCCGACGAGCGGATGTGGACGTGGATGGACGAGGGGCTCAACTCGTTCCTCGAGCACTATGGCTCCAAGGAGTTCGACGCCGCCTGGCCTGAGATGGAGCTGCCCGGTTCCGCCAAGAGCATCGCCAACTACATGCGCCGGCCGGGCATCGCCGTTCCCATCATGGCGCACTCGGACCTCAACCTGCGCAACACGTTCGGCGCCAACGGATACACCAAACCGGCCAGTGGGTTGGTGATGCTCCGGGAGCGCATCGCGAATCCCGCAGCCTTCGACGAGGCGTTCCGCGGCTACAGCCAGCGCTGGATGTTCAAGCATCCCCAGCCGGCCGACTTCTTCCGTTCGATGGAGGACGGGCTGGGTGAATCGTACAACTGGTTCTGGCGCGGCTGGTTCTACACCGGGTACAACAACGACCAGGCGGTGACCAATGTCGAACGGCAGGCCGCCAAGGAAGTGGTGGGCGACGAGTCGCGCGGCACGGGCTACTATCGCATCACGATCGAGCAGAAGGGCGGGATCGTGATGCCGGTGGAGATGGACGTCACCTACACCGACGGCACGACCGAGCGCGTGAAGCTCCCCGCCGACATCTGGCGCGCGAACGAGAAGGTGTTCACGTACGGGAAGTTCACGAGCAAGGAGATCGCGCAGGTGGTGGTGGACCCGGACGAGGCGTTCGCCGACGTGAGCCGCGCGAACAACACCTGGAAGAAGCCCGCGACCGCACCGCTGCCGTAAGGCATGGATTGCGGCGGTGACGGTCGAGGCCCCGCTGAGTGATGCCTTACTCCAGCATCCCTCAGCGGGGCCTCGACCGTTCCGCCGCTTTGTTTTCCTTCTGGTCGCTGGCGCGGGCCGTGCGAACTCGCGTGCGGTTCGCGCGGCTCCCATCGCTCAGAGGGATGGCAACCGGCAGGTGGGCGAACCCGTCCTGACGGATGCTGGAGTAAGGCATCGGTCAGGACGGGTTCGCCCGCCTGACGCTCCCGTCCCTCAGCGCCGCATTTCGCGCAGTGCGTGCTTGAGCTCGGGAATGATGAGCCGCGTCAGCGCCAGCTCCACCGCCGCTCTGGACCCCGGCATCACCGCCACGAACTTCCCACGGGCCGCGCCGGCCAACGCGCGGCTCAGCATCGCCGCCGCACCGATCTGCTCGGCGTAACTGAGCGACCGGAACAGCTCGCCAAACCCGGGCAACTCGCGATCGAGCAACGGGCGCACGACGTCTACGGTGCGGTCGCGCGAGCCGAGCCCGGTGCCGCCGGTGCAGAGCACGGCATCCACATCGTCACGGGCAAGCGCGGCCTCCAGTGCGGCCCGGAGCGGCGCCTCGTCGTTCGTCAGGAGATGGCGCTCCACCACGGTGTGACCGCCTTCCACCAGCAGCCGCTCCATCAGCGCCCCCGACTCGTCCGTGGCCAGCGTGCGCGAGTCGCTTACCGTGAACACCAGGCATCGCACGCTCACACGCGCAGCCTCGTTCCGATGCTGCGCCGTGCTCGCCGACCGGTCGTCCGTGGGCTTCGTCACCGCAATCCGTGCTCCCTCAACAAAGCGTCAATCCGTTCGCGCAGGTGGTCCGGAGCGGGATCGCTTCCCCGCGTGCGGGCCGCCGCGCGCAACACCGCCACGGCCTCGTCATGGCGCGCCCGGCAACGCCGGCATCCGCGAAGATGCGCTCGCATCGCCGACGCGCGTGGCGCGTGGAGTGCGCCATCAATGTACTCCCAAAGCGACTCGGGGACGTCCCGACAGGTCACCGAGGCGGCGCTGGGACGCATCGTGAAGTGTGCGCGGCGCGGATCCATACCTATTTCACCCCGTCCAGCGCTCGCTTCGCCAGATTGCTCCGCGGATCGAGCGCGAGCGCCCGCTGGTACTCCGCGCGCGCCGCCGCCTTGTTGCCGCGACGCTCCGCAATGTTGCCGAGCCGCACGTGCACGGTTGCCAGCGTCGGCACGCTGGGCATCCCCGCCACCGGCGAGGGCGCCGGCGGGGCGGCAAGATACCGCCGCAACGCCTCCTCGCCGCGATCAAGCTCCTGCCCCGTCGCCGCCGCAAGCCGTCCAACCTGGAACCAGCCGAGTGGATCCGCGGGTCGCCGCTTCTGGTACGCATCGACCAAGGCGAACGCCTCCGACGGCCGACCGCGGTCGGCGAGGAAAAGCGCGAACGACCCCATCGGCTGAACAGAGTCCGGATACTCGGTCACCAGCGACTTCAGCGCGCGCTCCGCGGCCGCGAAGTCGCGAGCGCGGCTCGCCGCGCCGGCCGTGAGCAGCTGCCCACGGTATCGGTTGCGCTTGGTGATCTCCGCCACTTCCGTCCGCGCCTTCTCCGCTCCACCGCCCATCACCGATGGCGCCATCGCGTAGAACTGCCAGCGGAGTTCGCGCGCATCCACGTTGTCGGGGTTCAGCTCAATGGCGCGATCAACCGTGCGCTTGATCTTCCGGGCGAGGAACGGCTGGCGAATCGGGTTCGCGCTCATGGCTTGCATACCGACGGCGCGCGCCAGCCAGAGATGCGCCTCGCTGCTCTGGGGCGAAAGATCAACCGCCTTCTCCAGCCACTTCTCGGCGTCGTTGGCTTTCCCCTCGGCGAGGAACGTGCGGCCATACCAGAGCGCGGCATCACCGTTCCGCGGCTGGGCCTTCACCACCGCGGCGAAGACCGTGTGGGCCTCCGCCCAGCGCCGGCCGTTGTAGTGCGCAATGCCCGCGCCAAGATCGGCGGACTGCGCCGCCAGCGGGGCGGTGGCGAGGAGAAGGAGGAGGCAGGCGCGCACGAGCGGTCTCGCTTTGGGGGACGGATAGACTGACCTGACGCGGATCACACGGATGGGGCGCGGATTGGCGTGGCTGGGAATCTGGGGGACGTGATGAGCGATGCTCAACCCACCCATTGAGAAGAACACGTGAACGCCGCCCGACGTTCCCGCGGGGGCAGGCTGACCCGCATCCATCTGCGAGGCTACGCCCCGAGGTAGTTGCCACCCCCTTCTCCCTTCCCCTGCACCCCACTCTGCTCCCTGCTCCCTGCACTTAGTACTTCCGCTCCGCCTCTTCCAACTCAGCCAGCAGCTTGGCGTAACTCTCGTGCCGCCCCGCCGAGATTGTGCCCGCCTCCACCCCCGCGCGCACCGCGCACCCCGGCTCGGCCAGATGTCGACAGTCCTGGAAGCGGCACTCGCCAAGCACGGGGCGGAATTCCGGGAAGCAGTGGTCAAGCGACTCGGACGGGAGCCCCCACATCCCCACCTCGCGCAGCCCCGGAGTGTCCACCACGTAGCCGCCGTCCGGCAGGGGAACGAGCACCGCACCGACGGTTGTGTGTCGCCCCTTGTTCACCGATTCCGAGATCTCGCCCACGCGAAGCCGCAGCCCCGGATACAGGACATTGATCAGCGACGACTTCCCAACCCCGGAGGGTCCGGTGAGCGCGGTCACGCGGTTCACGAGTACGGCGCGCAGCTCTTCAAGGCCGATCGCGCGCTTCACGCTCGTGCGGTGCACCGGATAGCCCGCGCGCTCGTAGTCGGCGGCGAGCGCGTCCACCACGGCGGGCTCTTCCGCGAGTTCCACCTTGTTCACCACCAGCCGAGCCTGCAGGTCGTTCCCCTCGGCGATGACGAGGAACCGATCGATCATTCGCACATGCGGCTCCGGCTTGGCGATGGCGAAGACGATGACCACCTGATCCACGTTGGCGACGACGATTCGCTCGCCACGCGCGCCTCCCGGCGCACGCCGAGCGAGCTGGGTGCGGCGTGGGTGGATGCCCGTGATGCTCCACGCGCCGCCGCGAACGTCCTCGGCGATGTCCACATCGTCGCCCACCGCCAGCTTGTCGAACCGGTCGCCCTGCTTGAGACGTCCGCGCAGGGACACCTCGCGTTCGGCGCCGTCCGCGGCGCGCACCTGCCAGACACCACCCGTGCCGCTGAGCACCACGGCGCGCAGAATCGCGGCGCCGCTCACGCGTCGTCCTCGCGCATCACGTCGAACCAGCGGCGGCCGCGATCGCCGTCACGCGCCGCGATCAGCGCGTCCAGCAAGCGCTGGCATTCGGTCAGCGATATCGCGCCGGCTTTCGCGGCGGCCGCTTCGGGGGTGTCGCCGTGCGCCAGGAAGTCGGTCTCGAGGTGCCCCTCGACCCCCTGTTCGCCCATACGGCGCCACCGCAGGAAGACGAGGTAGGCGCCGTGCGGGTGTTCGCGCTCACCTGTCTCGTCGGTCATCACCTCGAGCGAGTACGAGCAGCCGTCTTTTCCTTCAAGCCCCGCGGCGCGGCCGTGAACGGCGGCGTAGCCGCCGACGGTGTGTTCGTCGCCGCGCGAGTGGTCGGGGGGCAGGAACCGGCCGTGACTCACCGCGCCCCGAACGTCTCTTTCAGGATGTTCCCCGTGATGAACCACAGGTTGGCCGGACGCTCAGCCATGCGGCGCATCAGGTACGGGTACCACTGCGTGCCGAACGGCACGTACAGGCGCAGACGCCATCCGTCCCTGAGCAGCTGGTCTTGCAGGTCGCGGCGCACGCCGTAGAGCATCTGGAACTCGAACCGGTCGCGCGCGATGCCGGTCGTCGTGGCCCACGCGGTCAGCTCGTTGATGATCGTCGGGTCGTGCGTGGCGATGCCCGGGTAGTTGCCGTGTTCAATCAGCGCCTTGGCGCAGTCCACATAACTGCGATCCACGTCCTTCTTGTCGGGGAACGCGACGTTCGCCGGTTCCAGATAGGCGCCCTTGCAGATGCGCACGCGGCAGCGCTTGCCGTTCGCCCACGCGACGTCCTGCGCCGTGCGCCGCAGCATGCTCTGTAGCACGATGCCCACGTGTGCCCCGTACTCCGGGTACAGGCGCTCGGCGAAGAAGTCGAGCGTGCGCTGCGTGTAGTCGCTCCCTTCCATGTCGAGCCGCACGAAGTTCCCGTACTGCTTCGCCCGCTCGAGAATCGCGCGCGTGATCTCCTCGCACAGCGAATCGGAGATGTCCTGCCCCAGCGACGTGAGCTTCACCGAGACGTTGGCGTTGAGCTTGCGGCGATGGATCTCGTCGAGGAGTTGCAGATAGCGGCGTCCGACCTCGCGCGCCTCCGCCTCGCTGGTCACGCTCTCGCCAAGTTGGTCGAGCGACGCGGTGATGCCGCGAGTGTTGAGGACGGCCACGGCGTCGCAGGCGGCCTCGAGCGTTTCGCCGGCGACGAAGCGCGAGGCCATCTTCTTGGCAAAACCGTTGTTGCGGACAAAGCGGAAAATGGACTTCTGGCGCGAGAGCCAGATCAGGCTCGAGCGAAGCATAGCGCGGGTCTATGGAAGCAGGCGGGCCGGCACGGCCGGCGCCCTTGTGAGTCGGCAAACCGGAACACCGCCGCCCTCTGCGGCGGGCCGGGCGATGGCGGCATCGAAGAGATTCCACGTACCGAAGCCATCATCGCTGTTGGGGTCGAGCAGCAGCTGGGCGAGCAGTCCCAGTGGTTGGCGCGCCGTGACCAGGAGCGCCCCGGCCGGCACCTCAGCGGCGGCCGGCGTCCAGCGTCCTTCAAAACGCGTCTCGCGATGCCCCTGATACGCGCGCGGGGACGCCACCACCGAATCGGCGGTAAAGCACTCCACGCCGGCGGCTGGCGTGGGAGCGCCCGTGCGCTGCGTGCGCACGCCGTGCAGACGGAGCATCGCGCCGACCGTGTCGGCGGCGGCCGGGGTCACCAGCCATCCCCAGGGCATCGGCGCCGAGCGCGTGGCGTCGAACCGGTCGCGCACCGGCATTGGCGTGGTGACATACTTCCCCGTCCGGCGGTAGCCGCGGCGCACCCCCGGCTCCGTGGATGGCGTATCTGACTTCTCGAGCAGCTCCTCAGTGATCGGAAGCAACCGCGGCGACTTGGTCAGCTCAGCGCGCATCGGCACCTCGGTCACCTTCCCCGCGTCGAGCGCGGCATCAGAGGCGCGCGTGAGCGACAGCACCGCACGCGACTTCTCCGCCATCATCGAGAGCAGCTCCGAGACGAAGGCGTACGTGGACTTCACGCGCCGTTCGAACGGATCGTGCGAGTACGCCTCGCTGAGCACGGCCAACCGGCCGCGCAGCGCGTAGTAGTTGACGCCGTAGCGCGCCCGGTGGTCGTACGTGGACCACGCCTTCGCCTCGCCCGGCGCCGCTGGCCCCTCGTCACCCGTGAAGTTGCCGTAGTCGAAGATCTCGAACTGGTGCCGCGCGCGCATCCGCTGGCGAATGGTCGGCAACATCGAGTCGCGCACGAACGCGCCGCCGAACGGGCCGCCGCGAATCCCCGCCGCCGGATGCAGTGACGGCGCGTACGTGAGCGCATAGCCGTGGTAGGAGCCGTTCGTCGTGTGCAGATCCACGAACAGGTCCGGATCCCACGCATTGAACATCCCGAGCGACGCCCGCGTCTCCGGCGCCTCGGCTTTCACATAGTCGCGATTCAGGTCGAGCCCCTTGGCGTTGGGGCGCTGTCCCACGAGTTCCGGACCATTCTGCGCGCCGCGCATGCGTGCCGTCGGGCCGAACACCTCGTTGCCGTCAGCGTTGTAGATCGGGACGGCGATCAGGACGATTGAATCGAGGACGTTCTTCTTCTTCGCGAAGACCAGGTCGCGCACGAGCGCCTGCAGCGCCTCTTTCCCCTCGATCTCGCCGGCGTGGATGTTCCCCTGCACGTAGGCGATCGGCCGACCCAGGCGCTTCGCCTCCGCGGGCGAGTGCACGAGCGGCCGCGACGCGATGATGTACGGCAGGTCGCGCCCCTGCGTCGTCTTGCCGATGCTCCCCACGACGATCGGCGCGCCCTTGGCCTGCAGGGAGTCGATGAAGACGATGACGTCGGCGTAAGTCGAGGTTTCGGTGTACTTGCTGCGCTCGGCGCGCGTAGACTGTGACGGTAGACGGTGGACGGCGGACGGTAGAAGGACGGCGATGAGCAGAAGACGCGGAAGGGAGGAAGCGATGCTGCGCCGCACAGAAGACAGAAGCACGGCAGCGGCAGTCACCCACCGTCCACCGTCCACCGTCCACCGTCGGTAATCCACCGTCAACCGTCCACCGTCCACCGTCAGTCCGTTCATACCGGTTTCCCCGTCGCTGGATAGAACGTCTTCCCCCCCGCCGCCATCTCGCGCAACAGCTTCGCCGCCTCGAACCGCCCCGGATGCTTCGCGTTGAGCGCCTCGAGTCGCCGCACCAGCTCGGCCGCCCCAATGGTGTCCACCACGCGCAGCGGGCCGCCGCGGAACGGCGGGAAGCCGATGCCGAACACCGCGCCGATGTCGCCGTCACGCGGCGCGCGGAGGATCCCGTCCTCCACGCAGCGCACCGCCTCGTTGACCATCGCCAGCGACAGCCGCTCCTGGATCTCGGACGCACTGACCGCCGCGCGCGTTGAACCGGTGGGCATCACCGCGTAGACCGACTCGTCCACGCCACCTTTCTTCCCCTTCTCGTCGTACAGGTAGAAGCCCTTCTTTCCCTTCCGACCGAGCCGCCCCGCGGCCAGGACCTTGCCCAGCGTCGCCGACGGCTGCAGCCGGTCACCGAACGCCGCCGCCATGATCGCCCCGCTCTTGCCGGCGATGTCGATCCCCACCTCGTCGAGCAGCGTCACCGGACCGACCGGGAACCCGTAGTCGAGCATCGCACGATCAATGTCCTCGATGCGTGCCCCCTCGTCGAGCAGCTTCCCCGCCTCGTTGATGTACGGCGCGAGGATGCGGTTCACATAGAAACCCGGCGCGTCGTTCACCACAATCACCGTCTTCCCCAGCCGCCGACCGAACGCCACCGTCGTCGCCACCGCGTCCGGCGCCGTCCGCGGCGTCACGATCACCTCGAGCAGCGGCATCTTGTGCACCGGGGAGAAGAAGTGCATCCCGATGACGCGCGACGGATCGCGCGACGCCGCGGCGATCTGGTGGATGGGAATGGTGCTGGTGTTCGTCGCGAAGATCGCCCCGCGCGGCAGGACCGCCTCGGCCTCCTTCAGCACCGCGTGCTTGACGGCCAGGTCCTCGAAGACGGCCTCAATTAGTAGCGGCACGTTACCAAATCCCGCGTAGTCCACCGTCCCGCTGACCAGCGAGAGCTGGTCCTCGAACTGCTGGCGCGTCACCTGCTTCTTGCGCAGGCGGTCGTGCAGGACGTCGCGCACGGCGGTCAGGCCCTTGGCCACGGCCGCCAACTTCGTGTCCTTGAACCGCACGGTCACGCCCTGCATCGCGCTCACCGCCGCGATCCCCGCCCCCATGAAGCCCGTCCCGAGCATCGCGATCTTCCCGATCAGCGCGGGGGACGGCGCGTCGCCGCTCACCCCGCTGTCCTTCTTCAGCGCGGTCGTCGCGTAGAACAGGAAGATCAGCTGGCGGCTCACCGGCGTGAACGCCATCTCGCCGAAAAGGCGCGCTTCGGTGGCGAAGCCGTCGGCCACCGATCCGGAATAGCCCGCGGCGACCGCTTCGAGCGCGGCGAGCAGCGCCGGATAGTGCCCTCGCGACTTCTTCATCGTCATCTCACGCGCCTGCCGGAAGACGACCGCGCGCCCCACCGGATTCCCCTCGAGCAGCGCCCCCTTGGCGTCCTGCTTGCGCGTGCGATGGCGCGGGATCTTCCCGCTCGCCAGCTCCATCGCCCGCCGGATGGCCACATCGCGCAAGATGCTTGGGTGCGCCATCTCGTCGGCCAAACCAGTCTGCAGCGCCTTCTTGGCGCGCACGTTCTTGCCGGTGAGGATCATGTCGAGCGCCACCTGCAGCCCCACCGTGCGTGGCAAGCGCTGCGTCCCACCCGCCCCCGGGATCAGCCCCAGCTGCACCTCGGGGAGCGCGAGCACGGTCTTGGGCGAGTCGCCGACGATGCGATACGCGCAGGCCAGCGACGCCTCGAGCCCGCCGCCGAGGCAGGCCCCGTTGATCGCCGCCACCCACGGCACACGCCCGTGCTCGAGCCGGTTCATCAGCGCGTGCCCCTCGGCGCTCTCGCGCGTCGCGTCGGCTGCCGACGTGAACTCGAGGAACTGATCGATGTCGGCGCCGGCGATGAAGGTGTCCGGCTTGCCGCTGATCAGCACCGCCGCCTGGACGGCAGGATCGCGCTCCAGTCGGTCAAAGACCGCGACGAAGTCGGCGATCACCGCCTTGGAGAACTTGTTCACCGGCTCGCCCGGCAAATCAAACGTCACGACGGCGACGCCGTTGTCAATCGCTATGGATAATGCGCTCATGGGTTCACGCCGTTTGCGTTTCCGTCCCGTCCCTGTCCCTGCACCACACCGTGGTCCCTGTTCCCTGCACCTAGCTGCGCTCAATCACCATGCTGAAGCCCAGCCCGCCCGCCGCGCACACGGTCATCAATCCGAACTGCCCGCCGCGGCGCTTGAGTTCGTGCGCGAGAGTGGTCGTGATGCGGGCGCCCGTGGCGCCAAACGGATGGCCGATGGCGATCGACCCGCCCATCACGTTCAGCTTTGCGCGGTCCACGTCGCCTAGCGGGGCGCTCAACCCCGCACGTTCGGCCCAGTGCTGCGACGCGAAGCCGCGGATGTTGCTCAGCACCTGCGCGGCGAAGGCCTCGTGCATTTCCACGAGATCCATGTCGTTCAGGCCGAGCCCGGCCCGCTTGAGGGCGAGCGGGGCGGCGAGCACCGGCGCCTGCAGCAGCTGTTCACCGGGGTCGAGCGCGGCGTACGCATAGGACCGGATGTACGCGAGTGGCGTGTACCCCAGCGCCTTTGCCTTCTCCTCGCTCATCAGCAGGACCGCGCCGCCGCCGTCGGTGAGCGGCGAGGCGTTGCCCGCCGTCACCGTGCCGTGGCGCTTGTCGAAGACCGGGCGCAGCGCCGCGAGCTGCTCAAGCGACGTGTCGCTGCGGATCCCGTTGTCCTCGGTCATCACCTGCTCGTACTTCGGCGGCACGAAAACGGGCGCCATTTCTGCGGCCAGGCGCCCGTCCTGCGTCCCCTTCGCGGCGTTGTGGTGCGAGGCGCAGGCCAGCGCGTCCTGCTCTTCGCGCGGCACGCCGTTGATCTTCGCCATCTTCTCCGCCGACTGACCCATCGTCTCGCCCGTCGTCGGTTCGGCGATGGCCGGCGTGACCGGGATCAGGTCCTTCGGCCGGATGCGCGCGAGCGATTGCACGCGCCCGCCCAGCGTCTTCGCCTTGCTCGCCGCGATGAGCGCGTCGCTGAAGCCGCGCGAGTGCAGGATGGGCACGTTGCTCAGCGACTCCGCCCCGCCGGCAATGGCCACATCGGCGTGGCCGAGCGCGATCTGGTCGGCGGCGTCGGTGATGGCCTGGTTCGCGGTGGCGCACGCCCGGCTGACGCTCCACGCCTGCACCGACTTGGGAAGCATCGGCATCAACGCGACCTCGCGCGCGATGTTCGGCGCGAGGACCGAGGGGATCACTGTCCCGAAGACGAGCAAGTCCACGCTCGCCGGGTCAAGGCTTGTCCGCTGGATCAGTTCGCCGACGGCGACCTTGCCGAGGTCGATGGCGGTGAGGTGCCGCAGTGTCGTGCCGGCGCGCGCGAAGGGGGTGCGGACTCCCGCGATGATCGCGACGCGGCGGCCGTTTCCGAAGCTGGCCATAGTCTATGAAAGCTAGGGCGCGTTCCCTGCGGCGGCTATCAGGCGCGCCTTACCAACCTCCGTCGCACGGGCTAGACTCGAACGCAGGACATCGCCAAGTGCACGCGCCGCCGACCCTGACCCGCACCGCGCAGCTGCTCCGCCTCGGCGAGCGGCGCTTCGACGTGCTCGTCGTCGGCGGCGGCATCACCGGGGCGGGGATTGCGCGCGACGCCGCGCGCCGCGGTCTGGACGTCGCTCTCGTGGAGCGCGACGACTTCGCCAGCGGCACCTCCAGCCGTTCATCGCGCCTGGTGCACGGCGGCGTTCGCTATCTCGAGCACGGGCACCTGCGTCTCGTTTTCGAGTCGTCGCACGAGCGGCGTGTGCTCCTGCGCATCGCGCCGCATCTCGTCCGGCCGCTGCGCTTCACGTGGCCCGTGTATGAGGGGGCGCGCGTCCCCCGCTGGAAGCTCCGCGCCGGCCTGCTGCTCTACGACATTCTCGCCCTGTTCCGCAATGTCGCCCCGCATCGCGGCCTCGACGTCTCCGGCATCACCGGAGCTGAGCCGGCGCTGGCCCGCAGCGGCCTCACGGGTGGCGCGCAGTACTTCGATGCCGCCACCGATGACGCGCGACTCACGCTCGCCACGATCCTCGATGCCGCCGTAGCCGGCGCCACGGTCCTCAATCACGCTGAGGTTGTCGCCCTGCGACGCGAGGGTGGTGGCGTGAGCGGTGCCACCGTCGCTGACCGGCTGGGGGGGCGCGCGTTCGACATCCAGGCCGCCTGCGTGGTGAACGCCACCGGCCCGTGGACCGACACCGTGCGCCGACTGGAAAACCCGAACGCAGCGCCGGCGGTGCTTGGAAGCAAGGGCGTGCACATTGCCGTCCCGGCGGAGCGTGTCGGCAATCGCGGCGCCGTGACCCTGCTCGCGCCTGACGGCCGCGTGATGTTCGTGCTGCCGGCCGGCCCCTGTTCGGTCATTGGCACGACGGAGACCGAGACCCGTGCCGTCCCCGACGATGTGCGCGCCACGCGCGCCGATGTGGACTATCTGCTCGGCGCGGCGAATCGCGTCTTCCCGGATGCGCGACTCACTGGCGACGATGTGATCGCCGCGTGGGCAGGCATTCGCCCGCTCGCCGCCGCCGCGCACTCGGGTGACGCCAACTCGGCATCACGCGAGCACCTTGTCGAGCGCGGCGCGGGGGGCGTCATCACGGTGACGGGGGGCAAGCTCACGTCGTACCGCGTAATCGGGCACGACACGGTGAACGCCGTCTTCCGCGCGCTTCGCCGACGTTCACCGCGTGTGCGCAGCGATCAACTGCCGCTGGCCGGGGGCGACATCACGAGCCTCGAGGATGAACTCGCCGCAGCGCGCGCGGCCGCCGGCGCTGACGACATCGCCGCCTGGCTCGTGCACGCGTATGGCGGCGACTGGCATCAGGTCTGGGCGCGTGTGACGCAGGATCCGCGACTGGGCGACCGGCTGCACCCAGACCTTCCGTATGTCGGTGCGGCCGTGGCGCACGGCGTCGCCGCCGAGCTCGGGTGCACCATCGCCGATCTGCTCATCCGTCGAATGCACATCGCGTTCGAGTTGCGCGATCACGGCCGTGGCCTCGCGCCGCGCGTGGCCGAGCTGATGTCCCCACAGCTGGGCTGGACCGATCGCGGCGCTGAGCATGCGCTCGACGAGTTCGATGCGGCCGTGCGCCGTATGTTCACGATTGATCCGTAGACCACACACACGCCCCCCCATGACTTCACATCGAGCCGTTCGCCGTTCGCGCGCCGCCCTGTGGCTGGCGGCCTTGACCGCGTGCGCCGATGCGTCTCCGCGTCCCGGTGCGCCCATCTTCGCCACCGATGATCCGCCGGGGGCCGCCTCCGGGGCATCTACGCCGTCTCTCTCCGCGGCACCTGACGGCACGCTCTGGATGAGCTGGATGGAGCGTGACGCCGACTCGGCGTGGACCATTCGCGTCGCGCAGCGACCGGTGGACGGCGCCTGGTCGATGCCGCGCGTGGTCGTGCGCGACAGCCTGCTCTTCGCCAACTGGGCCGACTTCCCCGCCGTGGTGGCCGGCGACAGCGGCCGGCTGGCGCTGCATTACCTTCGGCGCTCTTCGCCGGGGAAGTACTCGTATCACGTCTGGGCCGTCGCGACCACCGACGGAGGTGTGTCGTGGAGCGCGCCGCAGCGCCTGCACCGCGACACCAGCGCCACCGAACACGGGTTCGCCGCGCTCGTTCCCATGGGCGACGGCAGCGTGGCCGCGGCGTGGCTCGACGGGCACGCCACCGGCGCGGCCACGGGGGCGATGACCGTCGCGTTCGGCGGACTCGATCGCGCCGGGCGCGTGCGTCCCGACTCCGTCCTCGATGCGCGCACATGCGACTGTTGCCAGGTGACAGGGGTGCGCGTGAGCGGCGGCGTGCTCTTCGCGTACCGCGATCGAACGGCGGAGGAGGTGCGCGACATCGCCGTGGTGCGCTACGTGGATGGCGGCTGGCTCCCGCCGGCCATTGTGCACGAGGACGACTGGGTCACGCGTGCCTGTCCGGTGAATGGCCCCGCCCTAGCCGCACACGACAGCAGTGTCGCGCTCGCCTGGTTCACCAACGCCGCTAACATCCCCGCCGTGCACGTCGCGTTCAGCAGCGACCGCGGGGCGACGTGGGGGGCGCCTGTGCGTGTGGACGATGGCCAGCCTCTCGGTCGCGTAGACATCGAGTACGTCGGCGATGGCGATGCGCTGGTCACGTGGCTCGAGCAGACGCGGGTGGGGAGCGCCGAGGTACGCGCGCGGCGCGTCCAGCGCGATGGGTCACGCTCGGCGGCAGTGACGGTTGGCGTAACGAGCGATGCCCGTCAGTCCGGCTTTCCGCGCACCGCGGCCACCAATGACTCCACGGTTGCCGTCGCATGGCGCGAGGTGGGGAACCCGTCGCGGCTGCGCGTCGGCAGGATCGTGACTGGCCGGGGGGCCGGCGCAGGCGGCCGATTCACGATCTTCGGCATCGAACTCCCGTTCACCGGGCGTTCGACCGAAAGCCGCTGACGGCTACGCGTCGTGGATGGTCGTCAGCTCGACGATCTTCAGCTTGCGGGTGCGCGCCGGGAGCTTGAGCATCACGAGGTCGCCGACGGTCTTGCCGAGCAGGGAGCGTCCAATGGGCGACATCATCGTCACGTGGCCGTCCTCGAAGTCCTCGGAGTCGCCAAAGACCAGATGGAAGGTCTCCCGTTCCTTCGTGTCCTGGCACTGCACCACCACCTTTGAGCCTAGGCCGACTTTGTCGGCGGGAATCTGGCTCGGGTCGATGGTGGAGAGCTTCGACAGGCGCGACGTCAGGTGGCCCAGACGGGCCTGCACGAACTGCTGGCGCTCGAGCGCCGACTTGTACTCGCTGTTCTCGCGCAGGTCGCCCATCTCCACCGCGCGGCGGATTTCCGCCGGCAGCGTGACGTTCAGCTCGTAGCGGAGCTTCTCGGCTTCGTCGCTGAGCTTCTGTTTGAGGGCTTCGATCATCGGGGGCCACCGGAAAAGACAAAAGGACGGCGCCCGGCCGTTGCGGGCCGGGCGCTCGATGCGTGCGTTGTCAGTCTAAGGGGAAATTAGGGGGAATTCCCTCGCCAGGCAATCCGCGATCGTGCCGCCAGCGTGCCGCCCCCGGGAGCCTGCGCCTTGCGTCGCGCGGGAAAATTGTGAATTTCCGTGATCCTTCGCGCACGGAGCCCCCTGCATGCTGAAGATCCTCTTGTTCACGGCGATCGCCGGACTCTCGCTGCTCGCGACCGGCGATGCCCCGCCGGCCGCGGCCGCTCAGCGGGATGACGCCGCGATCCTCCGGAGCTTCGAGGAAGCGGTCAGCGCCGGCATCGCCTGCGCGCAACTCGCCACCGAACGCGCGCCTTCCGCGGACGCGCGCAACTTCGCCAAGAACCTCGTTGCGGAGCACGGACTGGCGCGGCAGCTCGCGCGCGACGTCGCAGTTCAGCTCAACATCACGCTCAGGCCCAATGCCAGCAACGCCCGTGCCAACGAGCACGAGAAGGTGCAGAAAGCCCTGCGCGAGCGGCCAGACAACGCCTTCGACATTCTGTTCTTGCGGCACGAGGTGGAGTACCACCAGGAGCTGGTGACTCTGATCGAGAAGGAGTGGCTCCCTGCCGCGAAGTCGGAGGACTTGAGTAGCCTCCTGTCGCAGGTGAAGCCCGCGTTCGAGGCGCACGTCGCGACGGCCCGTCGGCTGTGGGAACAACGGCGACCCGGCGACGGTCCGTAGGACCGGCAACGATCAAGGGGAGGCCCGACGGCCTCCCCTTTGTCGTTTCACGCCCGCCTCAACCGTTCGCCTTCTTGAACTCCGTCTGCAAACGCTGCATCAGCGCGGCACGCTTGTCGTACAGCCGGCGCAGCTTGCGCGGCTTCCGCTTGGCCAGCGCGTAGCTGGTGAGCAGGGGCAGGGCGACCGTGGAGTCGATGTAGCAGACGACCGCGTCGGGCAGGCGATCCGGATCGATCTTCCCCCAGCTCACCGCCTCGGCGGGCGTCGCCCCGGAGAGGCCGCCCGTGTCGGGGCGCGCGTCGGTGACCTGGAGGAAGAAGTCGTGCCCCTTCTCGTCGATGCCCAGCACTTCCTGGATCTGCGGCTCGGTCTGGAGGGCGAAGTTCTTGGGGCTCCCGCCGCCCATGATGAGCACCGCGCTCTTCCCACCCGAACGCTTGGCGTTCAGCACGATGGACGCCGTCTCGTTGACGTCGCGGCTCGGGTCGATGACACAGCCGTACCCTTCGAGCTGGAGGGCGGCGACGTTCATCCCGATGGAGCTGTCCCCCGGCGAGCTGGTGTACACCGGCACGCCGCAGGCGTAGGCCGCACTTAGTAGCGATTTGTTACCAATTCCCAGCGCCCGCTCGCGCGCCGCGATGTACTTGCCGCACAGCCAGTGGAACTCGGCGCTGGACATCGGGCGCTGGAACTCCGGCGCGCGCAGGATCTTGCGGAAGAACGCGTCGGTGCTGAGCAGGACGTCGTAGTCGAAGAAGATGTCGTAGATGCGGACGACGCCCTCTTCGCGCAGCACGGTGTCGCTCGTGTGCGGCGTGCCGCGGTGCATCGCGAGCCCGAGTCCGAAATGGGCGTCGTGGTAGAGATTCGCCCCGGTGCTGATGATCCAGTCCACGAAACCGGCCTCGAGGAGCGGGATGATCGCGCTCATCCCGAGCCCGGCGGGGGTCAGCGCGCCGGTGAGCGTCAGCCCCACCGTGACGTCGGGGCGAAGCATCTTCTCGGTGTACAGCTGGCAGGCCTCGCGCAGGCGTCCGCTGTTGTACGCCTGGAAGGTCCCTTCGACGAGTTGCACCACCGTCTCGGTGCCGTCGATGCGCCGCGGCAGGATGCGCGCGCCGCGCAGGAACGGATTCCGCGCCCGCCCCTGCCGCGGGGCGCCCTGCGCCTCGCGGCGCTCGGCGGCCTTCTTCTGCTTCGACTTGTCGCCAGCCGCGCTGGCCTTGCTTCCGTGCCGGCTGGCCTTGAAGCCGCCGCGTGCCCGCTTGCTCATCGCCCGCTCGTGTGTGGTCGTCAATGATCGCGGCGCGCCATTGCGCCGAGCAGCTTCGCTTCCCGTTTCATTCGGTCCACGCGGTCCTCCCACGCAGCCCGCACCATGTCTGCCGTCTCGTCCAGCTGCGCGTGCCACGCGGCCGCGATCACGTCCGCCGCCTCCTTGGGGTCGTCGGTGACCACGAGCAGGTCCAACTCATCCGCGGAGATCTTCCGCTCCGTGAGCATCCGCGTCTGGATCCAGCGCAGCAAGCCGGCCCAGTAATGACGTCCGAACAGGACCACCGGGAACTGCGAGATCTTGCCCGTCTGGATCAGCGTCAGCGCCTCGAACAGCTCGTCGAGCGTGCCGAAGCCGCCTGGGAAGATAACGTACCCGATGCTGTACTTGATGAACATCGTCTTGCGGACGAAGAAGTACCGGAAGTCGATGAGGGTGTCGACGTACGGGTTCGATCCCTGCTCGAAAGGGAGTTCGATGTTGCAGCCGACAGAGTGGCCGCCGCCCAGCTGCGCCCCCTTGTTCGCGGCCTCCATGATCCCCGGACCGGCGCCGGTGATGATCGCGAATCCCTGCTGGGCAAGCAGCCGCGCCGTCTCCACGGCCATCAGGTACTGCGGATCGTCGGGCGACGTGCGCGCCGAGCCAAAGAACGCCACCCCCTTCTCCACCGTCGCGAGCTTGTCGAATCCCTCGATGAACTCGCCCATGATGCGCATCACCCGCCACGGATCCGTGCGCGTGAAGTCGTCGCTGTGCTTGGGCGTGAAGCTGAGGAGCTTCTGGTCCTCAGTCATCGCGGGCGTCGCGTTGCGAATGGACTCGTCCACCCGCCGTGTGCCGTTGGATGGTGCGGCCGCCGAAGCGCCCGGTGGTGTGCGGCCTGCCGCGAGGTGCCCCGCGTGCTGCCGTTCGCGGACGCCGGCAAGGGCGGCGTGTTCGGCGCTGCGTCGCAGGCCGGGGTCGACGGGCGTGCCGCGGGCGCTGCGGGGAGATTTCTTCTTGCGGGGTTTGGGCATGAAGAACGGACGGTTGACGGTGGACGGTAGACGGTAGACTAACCACGGCGCGCGAAACCGGAGAGACCAACCTACCCCTTCAGTATCCGCCGTCCACCGTCCACCGTCCACCGTCTGCCCTATTGCATCCCCAACTCCAGCAGTTCATTGAGGTGCGCCGCGATCATCGCCTGGCGCTTGCGCATGCGGCCGAGGCGGCGGCGATGCAGGTGCCGCACGAAGAACCGGCGCACGGCCAGCCAGCCGAGGCGCCGCCGCTCGGCGACGATGGCCGCGACCGTCGCCGTCAGAGGCAGCAGGATGAGCGTCGCGAGCCCCCACCACCACCCGAGGCTCCACCCCGCCGCGCCCGCCAGCAGGAACGTCCAGAGAATGCTCTGGAACGAGATGCTCAGCACGTTCATCGTGGAGAATGAATCCGGCCCTTCCCTGCTGCGGGCCACCATCCACCGGGCGCCGATCAGCGGCGGCCAGTAGGCGAGCATCGCGAGCGAGGCCAGCGGGATAGCGGCGAGGAGGGGAAGCCGCAGCAGCGTCCACCGCGCGGCCGCCGGCCAGCTGACGTCCTCCTTGAGCGCCTGCGGCGAGAGCCCCATGCGCTGCAGCATCCGGGCGTGCGCGCGCAGCTCGCGCGCGGTCATCTGCCATTCCGCGTCACCGCGCGAGCGGAAGCGCTGGAGCACGCTGGCGGTCATCGCCAGCCGCGACACCGTCGCCTCCGAGTCGCGCGGCGAGCCGTGCTCCGCGGCCCAGATCTGCTCGGCCACGTGGACCAGCGCCGCGTCCTCCCACGAATCGAGGTTCAGCGTCACCCGGCGCATCGCGCCGTCAATGCGCGCCGTCAACTCGCGAACAGCGTACTTCTCGTCCGCGCGGCTCGCCAGATCGCTCCAGTCGAAGGCATCACCGACGACGACGCGCACTTCACTGCGGAAGCTGTTGCGGTCGCGGAAGACCAGTCCGACGGGAATGATTGGGAAAGCGCCGCCGATCCTCTTCGCCGCCCCAAGGGCGATGCGCGCCGCCCCGGTCTTGAGCGGCGAGAGACGCGACCCGGAGTGGCTCGTTCCCTCGGGGAAAATGCCGACGGCCGCGCCATTGGCGAGGGCCGCGTGCACGGCGACGAAGATGTCGCGGTTCTGGCCCAGCAGCTTCGGATCGTCCTGCGCGCGGTACACCGGAATGGAGCCGACCAGCTTCACCAGCCACCCGATCTGGGGATGCGTGAACAGCGTGGACTTGGCGAGGAAGCTGACTTCCCGACGCGCCGCTACCGTCACGAACGCCGGATCCATCAGCGAATTGTTGTGATTGGCGACCAGCAGCACCGGCCCCTCCGCGGGCACGCGCGCGCCCCCCACCGTGTACCGGTAGTAGGCGCGCGTCGCGAGACGCGAGATGAGGGGCATGAGGCCGTGGATTGCCAAAGGGGCCGACGGTGGACGGTGGACGGTGGACGGTGGACGGTGGACGGTGGACGGCAGAGGATACACGGCGCGCAGAGCCAGTGAAAGGTGCGCTGCCGGCCAACTTCAGTATCTACCGTCAACCGTCCACCGTCCACCGTCTGGTGGTCGACCGTCTACCGTCTGCCGTCCACCGTCCGCATCTTCCCCTCGTGCCCTGGCTGCGCCTCCTCCTCCTCCTCAAGCTCCGCGCGCTCACCAACCCGCGCGTAGCCGCCGATCTCATCGTGCTGGGGTGGCGGTATCGGCGGAGGCGGTGGTGGGCGCAGTTCCCGTTTATCCCGTGGCCCGATCGCACGTACTTGCGATGGCGGATGTACACGGCGTACGGGAGCGAGGACGCCATTCCGCCCGTCGCCGACGTCCTGCGCTACGCGCGCTGGGCGCGGCGCTTTCCGTGAGCGGGGCGGTCCCGCCCGGCTTCGAAATCCGCCTGAAGGCGCAGGCGCTCGCCGCGGGTTTCGACCTGGCCGGCGTGGCGACGCTCGGCGCTCCGGACACTCGCGAGCAGTTCGACGCGTGGCTCGCCGCCGGCCACCACGGCGAGATGGGATACATGGCCCGCCACGCCGACCTGCGGCGCGACGCGCGTCTCCCGGTCGCCGGAATGGTCAGCGCTCTCGTCGTCGCGCTGAACTACGGCGGGACGCAGCCCGCCGGTCCAATCGCCCGCTATGCGCGCTTCACCGACTACCATCGCGTGATGTGGGACAAGCTCGACGCCGTGCTGGCGTGGGCGCGCGACGAGATTCCGGCCATCGGAGGCCGCTCTTTTGTGGACAGCGGCCCGGTGCTTGAGCGCGACCTCGCGCGGCGGGCGGGACTCGGCTGGTTCGGCAAGAACACGCTGCTCCTCAATCCGCAACTCGGTTCGTTCTTCTTCCTCGCCGCGCTGTTCCTCGACGTCGCGTTGGAGCCCGATCTGCCGTTCGTCGCGGATCACTGCGGGACCTGCACGCGATGCCTCGATGCGTGCCCGACGCAGGCGTTCGTCGCGCCGCATGTGCTCGACGCTCGGCGCTGCATTTCGTACCTGACTATCGAACTCAGGGGCGATCATTCCGCCGAGCAGGCGGCAATGGTCGGCGAACACCTCTTTGGCTGCGATATCTGTCAGGACGTCTGCCCGTGGAACGAGAAGTTCTCGCGGCTGGCCACGGAACCCGCGTTCACGCCGCGGCGCGAGCTGACCACGCCCGGCGCCGCTGCCTTCGTCACGATGGAGGACGCGGCGTTCAAGGCGCGATTCGGCGACACGCCGCTGAGCCGGGCGAAGCTGGCCGGCCTACGAAGAAACGCGAGTGCGGCGTCGAGTCACCTCAGAAGCTGAACCGCACGCCCGCGTTCGCCGTGAATCCGGCGAGCTCCGTCCACGCGTCCGTCGTCCAGCGGCCACCCTGCCCACGCGATGGCAGCAGCAGCGGGTCGTATCGCGTCTGCCGGACGTTGGTGAGGTTCTCGAGGTTCAAGAACAGTCGCGCCGTGCCAGCGCGGGTCGTGAACGCGCGTTCACCGAGCACGCCGAGGATCAGGTACGGACGACTTCCCGTGCGATACGGATTGCGCTCGAGTGACTGCCGTCCCGTGTAGTAGAGCTCGACGCCGACGCGGCTCGTGCCTTCCCGCTCGATGGCGGCGACGACGCCCGCGGCATGCCGCGGCGTGAGCGGAACGGTGCGGCGCGAACACGCCTGGCCGTCACCTCCAGCATCCGGGTCGCACTCCGTGGAGCGGAGATAGGTGTACGTCCCCGTGACGCGAAGCACCGGCGCTTCCTCGTCCTCACCGCCTTCTCCCAACTCGCGCGCGAGACGGGCCAGCAGCTCAAGCCCCTGCGTTCGCGTCGGCTGACCTGCGTTGACAAGGCGGATGCGGGCCGCTCCTGACGGCGCAGTGCCCACGGCGTCCAGCACCTGCAGCGGGTGATCCACGCGCGACGCGAACGCCGTCGCATTCACCTCCAGCGCGCCGAAGGCGACCGACAGCGGACCGCCGACGTCGACGGAGACCGTCGTGGCGCGCTCCGCCTCCAGCGTTCCAAGGGGAAGCAGCGGCGAGAGGCCCGTCGCCTCAGTCGTTTCCGTGAAGGGCGTCGGTGCGAATTCGCCGGTGCCCACAGACAAGCGACTGGTCCATCCACTCAGCGCTTCCTGCGGGCGGCGCAGCAGCACCGAGAGGCGCGGATTGACGATGGTACCGTACTCGCTGTGCGCGTCGGCGCGCACGCTGGTGGACATCGACAGCCACGCGGCGGGATCGACGTCTACCTGGCCGAAGACGGCCGGCACCGTGAACGTGTAGTCGAAGCCGGCGACGTCCTGCGCGCGATACGCGTCCTGCTGCACGGCGACGCCGCCCACGTAGGTCGCGCGACCGCGGGGCACCGCGATCGCGGCCTCGCCGAACCAAGTGCGATGACGGTCCGTCTCGCGCACGACGCCAAAGCGATGGCGATGCCGCTGTTCCATCGCCGAGCCACGCAGCGTGACCACAGCACCGTGCAAGGCGCTCGCTGAATCCTGCACCACCCAGCGGGTCAGCGCCCCGATGTCCGCGCGTTGAGTGGTGAGTCCTTCCTCGAACGATGACCCCGCCGGTGTCGTCCGTCCCGCCAGCGTGCCGCCAAGGCGGTCCTCGGCGGTCACGCCAGCAGTCACGAACGCACTCCGATTGCCGTCGCCGAAATAGAATCGCGGACGGAGCACCGCGCGCTCGTAGCCCGGGAGGTCGGTCCATCCATCGGCATCGAGGTCGCGGCGCGACTGGCGGTGCGCGCCAGCGAGCAACGTGTAGCCCCAATGGGCCGAGAGCGGCGACGTGAGAAAGACCACGCCGTCGGTGCCGCCGCGGCTCGTCTGGTTCAGCAGCGCGGTGTGCTCGGCTTCGTCGCCCGGCCGGCGGGAGAGCAGGTTCACCACGCCCCCCAGCGCCGAGCTGCCGTGCAGCGCCGACGCCGCCCCCTTGATCACCTCCACGCGCCCCAAGTCGACCGGAGGGATCTGCAGCAGCCCGAGTCCGCCCGCCTGTCCGCCATAGAGTGGCAGTCCATCGGCGAGCAGCAGCGAATACCGTCCCGCCAATCCCTGAATTCGCAGGTTGGCGCCGCCGAGCGACGGGCTGGTAGTCTGCACGCGAAGTCCGGAGGTCTCATTCAGCATCATCGCGATGTCACCCGGCGTCATCGCGACCTTCTCGGCGATCTCCTCTTCGTCAATCACCTCGACGCGCAACGGAACGTCCTCGACACGGCGTTCACTTCGCGTCGCGCTCACCACCACCGCCTCGACCTCGGTCACCTGCGCCGCGAGCGCGAAACGGAGGGCGGTGTCGGCCCCCGCGCGCAGGGTCAGCGGCAGGGAATCGGAGCGGAACCCCAGCTTCGAGACGACCACCGTATGGGCACCGGAGGGCACGATGAGGACGGCCATGCCTCGTGCATCCGTCTGCGCGCCGAATCGTCCCGCTCGCACGATGGCCGCCTCGACGGCGCTGGCGCCGCTGGCCACCGTCACATGAATGCGCGCCGTTGGCGTCGGCACCTGGGCGGACATCGGGTCCGCCGTGAGCGGGAGCACGGCGAAAGCCGCGAACACCCGCCACCAATGGATGAGGCGGTGCCTTGATGCTGACACGGGAACGGACAAGCGCTCTGCTGGCATCGCGCGACTCTTGGGAGACTGGGAGGCTGGGGCAGGAAACTAGCCTGGTTCTTCACGCGCGGCGGTAGCCCTGCTGCAGCACCGGCCTATTTGGTCCAGAACAGCACCGCCCCGCATCCCGATCGCAAACGCTGGAACTGAGCCGGCACCGTGGCCTCGGTGTAGATCTCGATGGCCGCAATCCGTTCGGGCGTGACGAAGCTGTCCAGCGCGTCCACGCTCAATTCGGACATCTGCGTGCCGTCGAACCAGAGCGCGGGTTCGCACCAGTTGCCGCTGATGCCCCGCATCAGCACCCGGCGGTCGCTGAGCCCGGCCACGTCGCCGGCGGCGAACGGCGCGGCGTCGGTCTCAAGGGTGTCATAGTCGAAGCCGATCTTCATGCCCCGCAAGCGTCGGAAGAGGTCGGACGTGACAAACACACCGCGCCGCGCGATCTGATCAGCCGTCAAGAACATCCCGGCGAGCGAACGCCGGCGGTACTCGAAGTCGCTCTGGTGACGATCCGCCACACGCGCGACCACCACTTTCACCGTGTCGAGCACGGCCCTGGTGGAAACGAGCGGCAACGTCACCGGTGGCCCGCCGTCCACCACGTTCACGGCGAGGCGCGCCTGCGCGTAGCCGACCGCGCGCACGGCGAGCATGCGGGTGCCGAACGGAGCCCCGGTGAGGGTGAACCCGCCGCGTGCGTCGGCACGTATCGGCGGATTGTCGCTCAGGCGCACCAGCGCGTCGGCGATCAGGCGTCCACCGCCGGCGACGACGACCGTGCCGCGCAGCGTGCCGTCGCCAACGCGCACGGCCGGGGCGGCGAGCAACGAATCCGCCGCGAGGGTGGAGTCGCTCGTCGTGATCAGGCGCGAGGGCCCCACGTACAGCTCCTGGCGCGCAACGCCGCCGCCGGGCACCTGCACGTCGATCGCGTCGGTGCTGTCCGCGCCGCGCACCGCTCGCAGGTACATCACGCCGCGCGCTGGCACGTTGCAGAGCGCGAACCAGCCGTGGTCGGCTGTCGTGACCGCGACGCGGCTGCGGCGATACTGGATGTTGCCGCCCTGCTGGAAGCTCACTTCCAACCACTCGCCTGTCACCGTCGCCCCGGCGATCGTGACGTGCGTGCGCGCATCGCGCACGACGCCGAGCACCGCGCCCCCGGTCACCGGCCCGCGCACCCTGCCGCAGATCGCCGAGCGGATGCGGGCGGCCGAGGGCGTGGCGAGTTCCACGCGCGTGGCGCGCCGTCGGCCCACGGACACCTGTCGCAGTGGGGGCTCTACGCCTAGCGAGTCGAGCAGCGGATGGAAGAACCCGATCGTGTATCGGCCGAAGGGCACGTCGCTGAACTGGAAGCGTCCAAGCGAGTCGCTGACCGCGGTGCGCGCGCGCGTCGCCCCTGGGCTCGACTCCACCAGCTGCACCCACGCGCCGCCAAGCGGTCCGCGCGCGATGCTGTCGCGCACGACGCCGACGATCGAGCCGCCGCCCGTGCGCGCCGCCGGGTCAGCCGGCGGCGCCTGCGCGACCGCCGTCGCCGCGCCGCACAACACGAGCACGCCGAATCGGCGAGCGATCGTGCGTCCGTCGATCACGCTACTTGGTCCAGATCAGGATGGTGCCGCATCCGGTGAGTGCCCGCTGATACTGCGGCGGTGTCGTGGCTTCGGTGTACACCTCGATGCCTTTGACATAGCGCAGGGTCACCATTCCATCAATGTCGTCGGCATTGAGGGTCCACATGTACAGGCCGTCAATGTGCACTGACGGCTCGCACCATTCGCCAAACGCGCTGCGCACGAAGATCCGTCGCGCCCCTGTCTCGTCTCGCTCGAGTCGGGTTCCCGGCAGATTGCGGAACGCATCGGACGTGAACAGCGCACCACGACGCTCGAGGTCGGCGGCGGTCAGGATGCGACCGAGTCCCGTGCGCCGTCGTTCGTCAAACCCGCTGCCGTGCCGGTCCGGCAGTTGGGTCGCGATGATCTTCACCGTGTCGAGCACGGTCTTGAATGTCGTCATCGCCACTCGCGACGGCGGCATCCCCTCGACCACATGCACCGCGCGCCGCTCAGGGTAGTAACCCACCGAGCGCACTTCGAGCGTGCGCGTGCCGAGCGGCGCGCTGACCAGCGTGAAGTCGCCGCGCTCGTCGGCGCGCGCGGTGGGCCCGTCACTCAGGTGCGCGATCGCTCCGGCCAGGGGCCGTCGCGACTCGGCGCTCACCACCGTGCCCGTCAGTCGCCCCTCGCCCGAGCGCATGATGCGCGCCGGCAGCGCGAGGGAGTCCGGACGCGTCGTCGTGTCGCGCGTCACCACCGTGCGCGCGGGGCCGAGGTAGAGGTCGCGCCGCAGGAAGCCTTCGGTGGGAATCGTCGCCTCGATCAGGTCGGTGCTGTCGGCGCCGCGGCTCGCTGTGAGGAACATCGTCCCGCCGACGGGCGTGTTGCAGAGCGCGAACCAGCCGTTGGCTCCCGTGGTCACCACCACGCGTGGGCGTCGCCGATCAATGCCCTGCACGCGGAAGGAGATCTCCAGCCATTCGCCACTCACGATCACGTTGGCCGCTGGCGCGCCCCCCTTCGCTTCGCGCACCACGCCGATGACAGCCGCCCCGGTGACCACCAGCCCCGAGTCGCGTGGTGAGCGCTCGCCGCAGATCAGGGAGCGCAGCGTCGCGCCGGACGGGACGGCGAGGTCCACGCGCGCGGCGCGACCTCGGCGCACCGTGAAATCGCGCGACGGCGCTTGCACGCCCAATGAGTCGAGCACCGCGTGGAAGAAGCCGAGCCGATAGCGCCCTTCCGGGACATCGTCGAACGCGAATCTTCCCAGCGAGTCGGCGTACGCCGATCGCGCCGGCTGGGCCGTGCCGCTCGCATCCACCAGCTGCACCCAGGCCCCCGGAAGAGGTGCCCGCGCGATGCTGTCGTGGACCACCCCCGTGACGCGCATGCCCGGCGCACCATCAACACCCGTCCTCACCTGCGACATTGCGGCCGCGGGAATCAGGAGCCAGACAAGGAAGGAGAGCGATGCTCGCATTCGCGAATGGTGGGTGAAAGACGCCTGCCGCGCCTCCCCAAAGGGTGACGCATCGCCCCAACACTTCGTTAGCCCCCCATCCCCTGCGCCCTGCACCCCACTCTGCTCCCTTTTCCCTGCACTCCACTCTGCTCCCTGCTCCCTGCACCCCCAGTTATCCCCGCAGGCTCCTCAGCGCCCCCGCCCACCGATGCAGTTCCTCAAGCATCCCCTGCGCCTTCTTCGGATGCCCCTCTTCCGGGATGAACACCCCGTTCGCATCCACGTGCTTGGCCACCTGATGGATGGAGACCGCCTCGACCATTGGCACCACCTTGAAGGTCGCCAGCACCTGGCGCGTCATTGCCGCACTGCGCAACGCCCCAGATTCGCCGCCGTAGCTCACGAACCCGGCCGGTTTGTACGTCCACTCGTGGTAGATGACCTGCAGGGCGTTGAGCAACGAGGCCGGCATCGCGAAATCGTACTCGGGGAGCACGAACACGAAGGCGTCCGCACGCTTCACCGACGCGCTCCAGCGCTTGGTGTGCTCGTGCTCGTACTGCCCCAGCCGCGGGTGCGCCGCCTCGTCGAGGATGGGGAGGTTGAAGTCGGCGAGGTCCACCAGCTCGACCTCAAACTTGCCGTGCGCCTTGGCCTGCTCCACGGCCCAGGCCGCGACGGATGGCCCTTTGCGTCCGGGGCGCGTGGAGCAGATGAGCACCTGGAGGAGCGGTTTCTGGTCGGTCATTAGTAGTGCCTTTCGCGCCGCGGGATTTGGTCGCGGCGCCGTGAGGGCTCTCTGAATTATCTTTGCACTGAGATATATGCGAGGCAGAGGACCGGGGCAAGGGTGCAGGGGCAGCCTGCGCGGCTCCCCGGGCGTGCGCGTAGCTTTCACTTCACTGGCATGACTGTCGTGCACTTCCCCGTCTCGCGCCGTCTGGGAGCGCTCGTATGAGCGCCCGCGACCGCTTCCTCGCCTACCGCCGCTCCGCGCCGCGCCCCCCGCACCTCGAGCGCGGGACGGTGCGCGCGCGGGGGTTGGACTTCGCGGTCTACCGGACGCCCGACGTGCCCGGCGCGCTCCCCCTCCTCTGCATCAACGGCGGGATGGTCTACTCGCACATCCTGCTCTGGCCGGCACTCTCGCCGCTCGCCGCGAGGCGCCAGCTCATCCTGTATGACCAGCGCGGACGCGGGCACAGCCAGCCGCCGCCGGGGGCGCGCGCCGCGCGCATCGAGCACGACGGGTTTGACGTGCGCGCCCTGCGCGAGTCGCTCGGCCTGACCCAATGGGATGTGCTGGGCCACTCGTGGGGCGGCGGCATCGCGATGCTCGGCGTCGCCGAAGATCCGAATGGCGTGCGCAACCTCGTCCTCGTAGACGCGGTGGGCCTTACGCCGGAGTGGCTCACCGCGCTGCACGCCGCCGCGCTCGCCCGGCTTTCCGGCGATGCACGGGCGCGTCTGGGGGCGTTCGACCCGCTCGCATTGCACGATGCGGAGCCCGGCCGCCAGGCTGAGTACAATCGCGCGCTCTACCCGGCGTGGTTCCACGACGGCGAACTGGGAGCGATGTTCTCTCCGCCGCTGGCGAAGAGCGAGACCGGCGCGGCCGTCGTGGCGCGCCTTCGCCGCGAGGGATTCGACTGGCGCGATGCCGCCGCGCGCATTCGCGCGCGCACCCTGCTCGTCCACGGCGCCTCCGACATGATTCCGGTGGCCCAAGCCGCGCGCACGGCCTCGGTCATTCGCGGCGCCCAGCTAACGGTGATTCCTGACGCCGGACACATGCCGTTCTGGGAGCAGCCCGAGGCGTTCTTCGCCGTCGTCGAGGACTTTCTCCAATGAGGCGGGTCGTCACGCTCTTGTCGCTGCTGGTCGCCGCGATGGCGGTTTTCATCGTCGTGCAGGCGACGCGCGTCCAGCCGCGCCGCGCCGCTGTGCCGGCGCCTTCGCCGGAAACCGTTGCGGCGCCAACTCTCGCTCCCGAAGGCCCGGCGGCATCCACGGGTCCGGAAGCCGATCTCGTCTCGGTGCGCACGTCGGCGCTCCCCGCGCCGCAGCGCGACTTCGCCGAGATTCAGCGCCGGCTCGTCGACGGCGAACGCGGCACCTACATCCGAGAGATCCTGCTGCAGCGCAGCGACAACAACGCCCGTTGGCCAGACCGGCAGTTTGAGCCCCTGCGCGTCTGGGTGCAGCCGCACAGCGACTTGCCGGATTTCCAGCGCGACTACCCAGAGCGCGTGCGTCAAGCGTTCGATCGCTGGACGCGCGCTGGGGTTCCCGTGGCGTTCACCTTCGTCGTGGATTCCGCCCGCGCCGACATTCCGGTGGTCTGGGTGGACAAGTTCGAGATGCCCATTTCCGGACGCACTCGCTGGACGCGCGACCAGCACTGGTGGATCATCGGCGCGTCCATCGAGCTCGCGCTCCGTCACCAGAGCGGCGAACCGCTCGGCGCGGAGGCAATCCGCGCCATCGCGCTCCACGAGGTGGGTCACCTCATCGGCCTCGACCACACGATGGACGAGCGCAGCATCATGGCCGCGCGCGTGCGCGTGAGCGAGCTAAGCCAAGCCGACGAGTACACCGCGCAGTTGATCTACAGCATCCCGCCGGGGCCGGTGACGAAGCCGTAGGGAACGGGCGCGGCGGCGCGGCGCGCCGCTCCGCCCCGTCCCGCTAGTGCAGCGCCAGAGACAACCGCACGATGCGCGGTGACCCCGGCTGTAGGTTGTTGTTGGCGTGGGCGGTGACGAAGTACCCCGCATTGGCCAGGTTCTCGACGTTGAGTTGCGCCTGCAGGCGCGCACCCAGCGTCGCGAACAGCCCGCCGTCGAGCCGCGTGAACGCGGGCAGCAGGACGGCGTTGTCCACCCCCGCATACATGCGTGTCTGGTGCACCACGCCGAGCGCGACGCCGATCCGCGACCCGAGTTGGAGGCGGTTCCAAAGCGCGAGCATTTGCGCGGGGACGAGCGGAACCGTTGTGCCCGCCGCGGCCGATGTCGTGCCGCGGAGCACGCGGGCACGCTGCACCGTGTACGCGCCCAGCACCGACCAGCCGGGCGTCACCTCACCCTGCGCCTCGAGTTCGATGCCGCGCGATTCCTGCTCTCCGGTCTGCACGAGGACGCCGGCCCGCTGCGGATCGGGCGCGCTCGACCGGCTGCGGGTGAGCACGTAGGCGGAGGCTCCCGCGCGAAGGCGGGGAGAGGGCTCCCACTTTGCCCCGACTTCGCGGGTCGCGAAACGCTCGGGCTCCAGCGCCGCAGTCGCTGCCGTCAGCGACGCAAATTGATCTCCGGCGCTCGGAAGGGCCGACGTGCCAACGCTCGCGTAGAGCGAGGCATCGGCGGTCGGCTTGAAGACCAAACCCGCACGCGGCGAGACCAACACGTCCGTGCGTTCCAACGTCGCGTTGGTGCGGTGATTGTCAAACGCGATGCGAATCCGCTCGACCCGCACGCCGATCGTCGTCTGCCAGGCGCGCCCCCAGCTCCCCTGATGCTGAGCATGCACCGCCGCGACGGTGGCGCGCGTCCCGTTATCGGCATCGCTCGCCGACTGGCGGAACAAGACCGGCGGGACCGCGCCCCGCCCGGACGTGGGAGTGCTCGCGCTCGTGGCCGTTCCGCCGAAGTAGCCCGTCTCTCGAAAGTTCGTCGTCGCCTGTACGCCAGCCTCCGCGCCAAGCAGCAGCACCTGTTCGGTGCCAGCACCGCCCGTGCGCCAGGTCAGATCGGTTTGGTGGAAGAGATTGCGCCGGTCCGTATCGTTGCGGTACGCGCTCAGGCTCACCGCCGTCCCCGCGGCGTCCATCGAGCCGGGCACGAGGTTCTGGTACATCTTATCGTACCGCGACCACGTGAGCACCGATCGCCAGCTGCGGGACGCGTTCGCCGCTCGGTCGTATTCCATCCGTCCGTGGGTGACGACGGCGCGCGAACGATTCAGCGCGCGATCGCCGTAGAAGGTCGAGGTTGGCACCGGGGCCGGCGCGCCGCGGAATGAGGGGAGACCGCGATCCACCGTGCGACGATCCTCGAACTGCTCGCCGCTGGCCCGCAGCAGACCACCGCCGACGACGATGGTCACCGCGGGCGTGATGCCGGAGCGGCGGAAGCCGATGCCCCGGAAGTTGTCGCCCGTTTCGGCAAGGCCGTTCAGGCGGACGGACAGCGCCGATCCCACGGCGCGGCCGACATCGAGCGTCGCGCGCGCCTGGTCGGAGGTCGCCCCGGAAACGATGAACAGCCGGTGGGTGGCGAAGTCGGCGGTGCGAAGCACCCGATTCAGCACGCCCCCGCCGCCGCCGCGGCCGAAGGCGAGCGCATTCGGCCCGCGCAGTGCCTCCACCCGCTCGACGTTATACGCATCGCGCAGGTACTGGGCGTCATCACGCACGCCGTCCACGTAGAGGTCGGCGGTTGAGGAGATGCCACGCAGGGTTGGCTGATCGCGGTGCCCTTCGCCCTGCCCCATCGTGGCCCCGGGCACGAAGCGGACGATCTCAGCGAGCGAGCGCATCGCCTGCTCGTCCATGCTCGCCTTGCTGAGCGACGTGATGGAGAGCGGTAGGTTGACGAGCCGCGTGGGAATGCGCGTCGCACTTCGGCTCGTCGGTGCCAGTGGCTCCGTCGAGCGCGTCTCACGGACGCGAACTGTATCCAGTCGCGCGATGCCCCGTGGTGCCGACGACTGACTCCAGCCGAGACCGGGCACGGCGGCTGCAGTGACCGCGAGAATGAGGAAGCGCGACGATGTGAGCATATGCGAGTGTCTTTCTCTGATATACGGATAAAGAAAAGTGAAGTGTTGTTAACTTTGTGAAGGTACGTTCTCGGCGCAACTGGGCTGCTCACCAAGCTCTGTCAGGTAATGCCGTACACGCGAAAAAGCGGGTGGCTCTTCGCCACCCGCCTTCCCAGAGCTAATCGTCGTCACCCGAAACCGACCCTCACTGCCGCCAGCGCCTTCTCACTCCGCGGCTCCTGCCGTTCCTGTGGTTCACCATTTCAACCACACCGTCCGCGCCTTGCCCTTGCGAACGACCTTGAGCTTCAAGCGACCGTCGGCATCGCCGATCATGCGCTGCAGGCCCCGCGCGCTAGCTAGCGGCTGATCGTTTGCCTCAACGATCACATCACCGCCCTTGAGCCCGGCGAGCGCGGCCGGAGTCTCGGGCGCGACTCGCTGCACCATCACGCCGGCATCGGCGCCGGTGAGCTCCTTGAAGTCCTCAGTGAGCGTGGTCAGCTGCGCCCCCGCCAGGTAACTGGAGAAACCCGAGATCGCCACCGGCGGCGGCGCCTCGAAGGTCCACACGGCTGGCGCAGACGGCGGCACCGGCGCAGTCGGCGCGGCGCTCGGCGCTGGCGCGGTGGGGGCCGTCACCTTCGGCGTGGAGGGACGAACGAGCGTGAACGTCCGCGCGCTGGGTGCCCGCGCGGCAAGCCCTGGACTGCGGAGCGGCGCGATCGTGAGGTCAAGATCGCTGCACTCGTCGCCGAATCCTTCGGGGCGCTTCTGAACGAGCACGGTGACGTTCTCATCCCGCCCATCACGCACGATGCGCACGGGGAGCTTGCGCCCGGGCACGAGCGCGGTCGCCAGAACCACATCACGTCCCACCACGTCGCGCCCGTCGAGCGCCACAATGCGGTCACCGCGCCGGATCCCGGCGCGATCAGCCGGCGACCCCGCCTCTACCGTGATGATCTCCGGGGGCTCGTCGAAGCGGTATACGTCGGGGCCGTTCCCCTCCCGTTTCACGCTGCCCGAGATGCCGAACGTCACGCCGAGATAGCCGTGCGGCGCATGCTCCTGCGCCTGGCGCTTGGTGCACGCCAGTTGGATCTGCGAAAGGAGCTTGAGGTTGCTCTCGCTGAGCTTCTGCAGCTCGGCCTCGAGCGCCTGCCGGCGCGCCACGCTCGCCTGCGCGTTGGCCTGCGCGCCGTACTCGCGCAGCGCCATGCCGATGCGCTCTTCGAGCGCCCGCGACTGCACCAGCGTCTTGAGCAGACTGTCGAGTCCCTCGAGCACGACCGTGACCCGGGTGTGGTCGGTGGTGTCCACGCGCACGGTCACCGTGCGGCCGGTGCGCGGCGCCGTGGGTTGCTGCGCACTCGCCGCGCCGACCGCAACGCCGCTCACCAGCGCCGCCAGCCCGATCCGTCGCACATAGGGAAGGAAAACCATCATCACATGAAATCCTTGGAGAAATTCTACTGTTGTCTCTCTGTTGTCTTTCTGTTGTTTCTCTGTTGTTTCTCTGTTGTTTCTCTGTGCGCTACGTCAGTAGCGCTCGAGAGCTTGCTTCGCCGGCAGCGCCGCCTGGTACTGCTTGAGCGTCGCCTCGCGCGCGGCCAGCGCCGAGAGGTAGTACTGGTTGAGCACGGGATCCTGCGGCGCCTGGTAGAGCGCGGCGCGCGTGGAGGCCACGATGTTGTCGAGCGCAGTGAGCCGCGCGCGATAGGTGTTCACGTTCAGCCCGATGAAATGCGAGGTCGTGTCCTGCGCCGCGAGATATGCCGCCGCGTCGGAGTACTGCTGCTGCGCCGAGGTCAAAACCTGCATCGCCGCCTGCGGCGATTCGAACAGCGCCGCGGCGGTTGGCGCTGCCGCGCTCGACGCCGCCTGTACCGGCGCGCTCGGCAGCTCGACGCCGGCGCTCCAGCGTCCGGCGAGCGCGCTTCCCGCCACGAGCACCGCGCCCGCCGCGATGCGCATCGCCCATTGCCGTCGCGAGAGTCCGCTGCGCACCGCCGGCGGGGCCGCGATGATCCCTTCGGCGCGCAGGGCGGCGCCCAGCGACGCCCAGTCGTTGAGCGGCGCGTTCTCGCGCGGCGTCTCGGTGAGGGCCAGCCGCACCAGCTTCCGGTGCGCGGCCAGCTCGGCCGTGCAGGGCGCGCAGGCGGCGAGGTGCGACGCCTCCTCGGGCGTCGCGGTCTCGTCCACCAGGGCGGCGAGGCGTTCAGGAGAGATGTGCGACATGTGACGATTCCTGCGAAATGGGAGCATCCACCAGGTGCTTGAGCAGCGTGCGCAGTTTGGCGCGCGCCTTGAACAGCTGCGATTTCGATCCACCGGCCGTGATGCCGAGCTCGGCGGCGATTTCCTCGTGCGTGTACCCTTCGACGTCGTGGAGCACGAAGACCGCGCGTGCTCCTGGCGACAGCTTCTGCACCGCCTCGTCGATCGTCTGGGCGAGCAGCGACCGCTCACCATCGTGCTCGACCGAGACGGTGTCCTCCTCGATCTCAAACTCCGCCCTGCCGATCCGCCGGAGCGACCGCAGCGCGTTCAGCGTGCGGTTGACCGCGATGCGATGCGCCCACGTCCCGAACTGCGAGTCGCCCCGATAGGTGGGGAGGGCGCGGAAGATCTGGATCCACACTTCCTGCGCCACGTCGGCGGCCTGGTCGGGATCGCCAACCAGGCGCCGGACGACGGCGTCAATGCGCGGCGCGTATTGCACCCAGAGGGCGCGCAACGCCGCTTCGTCGCCGTGGACGGCGCGTCGGATCGTGAGCTGATCAGCCATGAACGTTCGCTAATTGGGTCACCCCATCCCCTCAATTGGTTGCCAGGGTGACTGTCGGGAGAAAGTACTCGTCTTGCGAGTACGGGGCTGAGGCGCTAGTCCTTACCCCTTCGTGCCCACACTACCGGATCCCCCCGCGGGGGGATTCGGCGTAGTTGTCTTCTGTGCCCGTTCCCCCGCACTCGTGATCCTCTATCTCGTTGCCGCTCTGGCGTTTGGCGACCCGGTTGGCCGGCTTCCCGTGCGGGCGCCGGAAGCGGTCGGCATGTCGCAGGAGCGGCTTGAGGTCATCGACCGCCTGGTGCGCGAGGGGATCCGCGCGGGGGGATACCCGGGAGCGTCGGTCATCATCGGACGGCAGGGCGCCGCCGTCTGGCGCAAGGGATTCGGCACCCTTTCATGGGGACTTGAGAGCCCTGAAGTCTCCACCGACGCCACGATCTACGATCTAGCATCGCTGACCAAGGTCGTTGCCACAACGACGGCGGCCATGATCCTCTATGATGAGGGGCGGCTCTCGCTCGACGCAAAGGTCGTGCACTACCTGCCGGAGTTCGTCGGCCGGTGGAAGAACGAAGTCACGATTCGGCAGTTGCTGACCCACCGCAGCGGTCTGCCAGCCGGGCGCAACCTCTCGCGCGTCGCACGCACGCCGGCCCAGGCGCGAGAATCGGTCCTGACGACGAAACTCCGTTTCCGTCCCGGACGCGCCTACATCTACTCCGACCTCGGCCCGGACGTCCTCGGTTTCGTCATCGAGGCGATCGCGGGGATGCCGCTTGACGCCTTCGTGCGCGACCGGGTCTTCGAACCACTGGGGATGCGTGAGACGTTTTTCGCGCCGCCTGATTCACTGCGCGACCGCATCGCGCCGACGCTCGCCCAAGGCCTCGTGCACGACGCGAATGCGCGAGCGCTGGGGGGCGTTGCGGGGCACGCGGGACTGTTCGGCACGGCCGACGACCTCGCCGTCTTCGCCCAGATGATGCTGAACGGCGGCATTTACGAAGGGCGCCGCGTTGTCAGCGAATCCACGGTGCGCCTCTTCACCCAGCGCACTGCGGGATCGCGCGCGCTGGGTTGGGAGATGGCCGAGGGACGCCACGGCGCGGGAGAGCACCTGAGCCCGTCCGCCTTTGGCCACGTCGGCTTCACCGGCACGTCGCTGTGGATTGACCCGCAACGCGACCTCTTTGTCATCCTGCTTACCAATCGCGTGCATGCGGCGCGCGTGAAGCGCCCGTCCACGGTGATCGCCGACATCCGGGCCGACGTTGCAGACGCCGCCGCCCTGGCGGTGACGGATGAGGCGCTGCACATCCCCGTGATGCCGGCCGCGTTCCGCGCTGACCGCGCGGTGAACTGGAACAAACCGTATCGCTCGCGCCGGTCGCGGACGAAGAAGAGCCCCAAGCGCCCAACGGCAACGGCCGCCAAGCCCGTTGCCGCCAAGGGGGCGGCCAAGCCGGCAACGTCTCGGACCGCCACGAAGGGCAGGTCGACAACGACCAAGGCCGCGGCGAAGCCGGCGGCCGCGAAGTCCTCCGGAAGCGCCAAGTCGGCGGCGAAGAAGCCCGCGACCGGAAAGTCGTCGGCTCCCGCGAAGGCGCGCACCGCGCCGTAAGCGCGCGGCTTGAATTCCCGCTCGCCGCCACGGCATACTGCGACGAGCAAGGGAGCCTCCCATGACCGAGCAAGAGAACTCACCCGCGGCCAACGACGCCGCCTCCAGCGCCAGCGGCGAGATCACAGAAGATCTCGTCAAGCTGGCCCTGCGCCGCGTGAAGGATCCGGACTTGAATCTCAACATCGTGGACCTGGGCCTGGTCTACGAGATCCGCGTGGACGGGACGCAGGTGAACGTGGACATGTCGCTCACGTCGCCGGCCTGTCCGTCGGGGCCCGAACTGTTGCACGACGCGACGACGCAGGTGCAGGCGATTCCTGGCATCACCAAGGCCGAGGTGAACATCGTCTGGTCGCCGCCCTGGACGCCGGACCGCATCGAGCCGCGCGTGCGCGTCTACCTGGGCCTCTGAAGGCGGCGCTGCGCGTCAGGCGCGCGCGATCACTCAGGAATCGAGATACGGCGAATCCGGCGCCGAGTGCGGCGTCCGGTGCTTTGGCTTGAACCCGCGCAGCGCCTCCACGAAGGCCGCGCCCATTTCCGCGACCTGCCAGCGGCGAAGTTCCGGGATCGCGGCGAGATCCTCGACGGAGCGCGGGACGAGCCGTGCGACGGCCTCGAGCCGCTCGCGCGACCCCAGCACACCGGGATCCAGATCGAGCCGCTTCGCCGCGGCGTCGCGCACCGCCTTGAGTTGGCCAACCTTGCTGTCAAACTCCGGGTCCTTCTCCCATCGCGCCGACCGCGGGAAGCGCGGCAGTTGGGCCTCGGGCACGGCGAGTCCGCGTTGCACGGCGTCGAGCACGTCATTGGCGGCGCGGTCCATCATCCCGCGGGGCATTCCCTTGATCTTGCCAAGCGCATCGGCGGTCGTCGGCTGCAGGCGCGCGATCTCGAGCAACACCTCGTTGGCCACGACACGGAAGGTCGAGCGGTCAAGCGCCTCCGCGGTCGCGTCGCGCCACCGGGTCACCTCACGCAGCACGGCCAGTTCACGCCGGGTGAGATCCCGCGCGCCCTTGATGCGCAGGAACGCGTCCGCCGCATCCTCAGGCGCCCAGCGTGTCCCCTCGAGCCGATCGAACTCCTCGCGGGCCCAGCTCCAGCGTCCTTTGCGCTCGAGCTGCTCCTTCATCTCGTCACGCAGCTGCAGCAGGTGCATGGTGTCCTGCGCGGCATAGTCGAGCATCCCCTTCGTCAGCGGACGCATGGACCAATCGGCGCGCTGATGCTTCTTGTCGAGCTTCACGCCGAAGTGCTGCTCAAGCAGGGCCGCCAAGCCAAACGCCTTCACGCCGAGGAGTTGGGCGGCGATGCGCGTGTCGAAGATGTTGCGCACCTGCCAGCCGTAGTCCTGATGCAGCAGGCGCAGGTCGTAGTCGGCGTCGTGGAAGACCACCTCGACGTCCCGGTCCTCGAGCAGCGTCCCGAGCGCCGCGGGCGGCTCGATGGGAAGCGGATCAATGATCGCGTGGGCGTCGCGCGTGGAGAGCTGGAGCAGGTAGATGCGATCGATATACCGATGAAAACTCGCCCCTTCGGTGTCGAGCGCGAGCAGGCGCGCGTCGCGGATTCCCTCGAGGAACCGCCCGACGGTGTCGCTCGAGTCGAGGTATCGCACCGTCGGTGCCGCCTGCCTGGGATTCACTCGCTTCCTTCCTCTCCGGTGTCGCGTGTGGTAGAAATGTAGCGGGTCCCCCCTTCTTACACCCGCCTGCCGCCATGTCCGCCGATCCCACGCCTCCTCCCGTCGCCGCAACGCAAGAGACCTCCGCGGCGCCCGCCCCAGGACGCCGGATTGCCGGCATGCTGACGGCCGAGCACGCCGATCTCGTGAAGGCGGCGCTGATTATCGTCTTCGTGCTCCTCGGTCTGCAGCTGCTCTGGGCCGCGCGGATTCTGGCGCTGACCGCCTTCCTCGGCGTGCTCTTCGGCCTGGGCGCCGCGCCGGCAGTCAGCGCGCTCGAGCGGCGCGGCTTCCGCCGGGGGATCGCCGCCCCCTTCGTCGTCTTCGGTGTCGTCGGACTCGTCCTGGCGCTGGCCGGGTGGTCCGCCCCCACGCTGATCACGCAGTCGCAGGAGATCCGCACGCGCTTCCCGGCCGCGGTGCAGAAGGTCGAGCTCTGGATGGCCACCAACCAGCCTCGCCTTCTCGACGCAATTGCCGGCGCGGAGACGCGTCCCGCGGCGCCGCCGGATTCCGTGGCGACGCACGACACCGGGGCCGCGGCGACGCCCGTGCCGGGCGAGTCGGACACCGCGGTACCGCAGCAGGGCCGACTGGTCGAGGCGTTCTACCGGCAGGCGGGCAAGCTCAAGGCCGTCGCCCTCGGGATCCTGACGTCCACGCTCGCCGTCTTCGGCGGATTCGTCCTGATCCTGTTCCTCGCGGTGTACATCGCCGCCGAGCCGGACCTCTACAAGCGAGGCCTGCTGCTGCTGTTCAATCCGCACACCCGGCAGCGGCTCTCGCCGGTGCTCGACGCCATCGCCGTCAAGCTGCGGCGGTGGCTGGGCACGCAGGCCATTGCGATGCTCGTCATCGGCACGGTGACGACGGTTGTGCTCTGGATTCTCGGGGTGCGCGCCGCCCTGCCGCTGGGTGTCATCGCGGGGATCCTCGAGTTCATCCCGAATATCGGTCCCACGCTGGCCGCCATCCCAGCCGTCGTCGTGGCCTTTGCGGATTCGCCCGAGAAGGCGCTCGCCGTGATGGTCGCGTATTGGGGCATCCAGTTCCTGGAGAACAACCTCCTCATCCCGTACCTGATGAAGGAGCAGCTCGACCTGCCGCCGGCGCTCACGATGATGACGCAGGTGGTGATGGCGTACGTCTTCGGCCTGATGGGGCTGTTCGTCGCGACGCCGCTGCTGGCCGCGGTGTTCGTGGCGGTGCAGATGCTGCACGTCGAGCCGGACCTGGCCGACGCGCCGCCGACCGGTGCGATCGCCGATTCGGGGCCGCCATCGTGATCACGCTGCTGGATGGTCGCGCCATCGGCTATGACGACGTGGGCTCGGGGCTTCCCGTCCTCTTCCTGCACGGCTTTCCGCACAACCGGTCGCTCTGGTCGCCGCAGCTGGGCGCACTCGCCGCGCCGGCGCGCACGATGGCCATGGACCTGCGCGGGTTCGGCGAGAGCGCGCCGGGCGAGGCCGGCGGTGTGGAGGGGTACGCCGACGACGCGGCCGCGCTGCTGGATTACCTGAGCATCGAACGCGCGGTGATCGTCGGGCTCTCGATGGGCGGCTACGCGACGCTGGCCTTCTGGCGCCGGCATCGCGCCCGCGTGCGCGCGCTCGTGCTGTGCGACACGCGCGCCACGCCGGACGCCGCGGCGGCACAGGCCACTCGCCTCGAGATGCAGGCGCTCGTACGTGAGCGCGGCAGCATGGCCGTCGCCAACCAGATGATCAGCGGCATGGTGGGACGCACCACCCGCGAGAAGAACCCCGAACTCGTCGACGAGCTGCACCGGATGATGTCCCTCGCCCCCGTGCAAGGCGTCGTGGACGCGCTCGATGCGCTGCGACTCCGCCCCGACTCCACGCCGACGCTCGGCGACATTGATGTGCCGACACTCATCGTCGTTGGCGACGAGGATGTGCTGACGCCGCCCAAGGATGCGCGGAGCATGCACCTCGCCATTGCTGGCAGTCGACTGGAAGTAATCGCCGGCGCCGGCCACGTCAGCAACATGGAGCGCCCCGCCGCCTTCAATCACGTGCTTAGCGAATTCTTGGTCTCGCTGACTGCGCAGTAGTGAAGGGCGTTACCTTCCACCGTCAACCGTCCACCGTCCACCGTCACTGTCTTGTCTTCCATCTCCGCCTCCGAAGCCTCCCGCCCCGCGCAGATCGGCGCCGCGCTCTTCCGCAACCGCGGTTGGCTGCCGGTGCCGTTCCTCGTCGTTCCCCTGCTGGCGTCCGGTGGCATCACCCGCGTTGGCGTCATCTTCGGGGCGTTGTTGATCGTCATCGGAGAAGCTTGGCGCCTGTGGGGCGTCGCCACCGCGGGCACGGTGACCCGGCGTCGCTCGCGCAACGTGCAGAAGCTCGTCACCCACGGCCCGTTCGCGCTCAGCCGCAATCCGCTGTACAACGGGAATTTCCTGCTCTGGATGGGCTTCGTCGCCTTGAGCGGCGTGTGGTGGTTCCTCCCCGTCGCCGTCGCGCTCTTCGCCGTGGAGTACTACTTCATCGTGCGGTACGAAGAGGGCGTGCTGGAGTCGATCTTCGGCGAGGAGTACCTGGCGTACAAGCGCCGCACCGCGCGTTGGATTCCTACCGGCGCGGCAGGCCCCGTGGCTGGCGAGTTCTTCTGGGCCGAGGCGTGGAAGAGCGAGATCTCGACGTTCCTGCAGTATGCCGCGCTGTTGGCGCTGTTTGTGGCGAAGGATCGGTACTTTCCGGGGGGAGTGCTCTAGGACTTTGACGGTAGACGGTGGACGGTTGACGGTGGATAGAACGAGAGAGCCCGGCGGAAATCCCGCCGGGCTTTCGATTCTACCGTCTACCGTCCACTGTCCACCGTCTACCTCGTCGGCTTCCCCGGCGGATTCGGCCCCTTGAACACGTCGCGGTTCTTCGCGATGAAGGACTGCAGGTTCGCCGGCACGTCCTCCTCGGGGAAGATCGCCGTCACCGGGCACTCGGGCTCGCACGCCCCGCAATCGATACACTCGTCGGGGTGGATGTAGAGCTGGTCCTCCGCCTCGTAAATGCAGTCCACGGGGCAGACATCGACACAGGCCTTGTCCTTGGTGCCAATGCAGGCCTCGGTGATGATGTATGGCATCGAAACTCCTCGAAGTCGGAAATGCGGGCTAACACGGTGAAGATAAGCGCCCCGCAGAGCCGCCTCAACCGCCAGAGGGACATCTCAGCAACTTTCGGTCTCTGTCGTCCTCTGTCGTCCTCTGTCGTCCTCTGTCGTTTTCTGTCGTTTTCTGTCGTTTTCTGTCGTTCTCTGTCGTTCTCTGTCGTTTTCTGTCGTCTTCTGTCGTACTCTTATCCCATGCACCTCACCGTCAACGGCTCCCCGCGCGAGGTCGACTCCCAGCGTTTCCCCACGCTGCTGGCCGCCCTGCGCGACCAGCTCGGGCTCACCGGCCCCAAGTTGAGCTGCGGCCACGGCGAGTGCGGGGCGTGCACCGTGCGTCTCAACGGCGATCTTGTTTACGCGTGCCTGTCGCTGACCGCCGCGTGTGAGGGCGCGCAGATTGAGACCGTCGAGGGACTCGCCGCGGGCGAGAACCTCCACCCGCTGCAGCAGGCCTTCATCACGCACGACGCCACGCAGTGCGGGTTCTGCACCCCTGGCCAGCTCATGGCCGCTGCCGCGCTGCTCGAACGGAATCCATCGCCATCGGAGGAGGAGATCCGAACCGCGATGAGCGGCAATCTCTGCCGCTGCGGCACCTACCCGAAGATCGTCGCGGCCATCCGCGCCGTGGCGGCGGGAGCAAACGGGTGAGCGCGGGGGACAAGAAGGGTCGCTTCGTCCAAACGACCGTCGAGGTCGAAGGGCGCACGGAAACGCGCGTCGTCGAACTCCCGGCGTTCGAACCGACGCCGTGGACGGCTGACGCCCCGCTCACAATCGTTGGCACGAGTCCACTCCGTACCGACGCGTTTGAGAAGGTGACCGGGCGCGCGCGCTACACTGCCGACACCGTGCGCCCAGGTATGCTGCACGCCGTCCTCGTGCGCGCCCCGATCGCCAAGGGAACGCTCAACGCGCTCGCCCTCGACCGCGCACGCGCGATGCCCGGCGTCCGCGGCGTGCTCGGCCCGGGCGATGCACCGCCGGGGACGCGGCTCTTCCGGCGCGACATCAGCTACGCGGGCCAGCCGCTGGCCGCCGTCTGCGCCGAGTCGCTGCTCGAGGCAGAGCGGGCGGCGCACGCGCTGGCGGCGTCACTGGATCTCACGCCCGCTCCGCATGCGGCGACGGTCGAGGACGCGCTCGCGTCCGACGCGCCGTCGGTGCGCAGTGCCGGCAACGCCACGGCGCCCGCGGTGGTCGAGCGGGGCGATGTCACGCGCGGGCTGGCCGAGGCGGAGGTCACCGTCACGCGCGAGTATCGCACGCCGGTCGCGCTGCACTCCGCGCTCGAACCGCACGGCGCCGTCGCCGAGTGGAATGGCGACCAGCTCACGATCTGGGAGTCCACACAGGGCATCTTCCGCGTGCGCAACGACGTCGCCCGCGCGCTCGGCGTGCCGCAGGCCAAGGTGCGAGTACTCAAGGACTACATGGGCGGCGGCTTTGGCGCCAAGAATGGCGCTGGCGCGCACACCTACGTCGCCGCGCTGTTCGCGCGAGCGCTCGGTGCCCCGGTGCGATGCGTCAACGACCGCCGCGGCGAGCAGATGGACACCGGCAACCGCCCCGCGACGGTGCAGAAGGTCACGCTCGGCGCCACGCGCGATGGCACGCTGACCGCCGTTGCGCTCGAGGCCTGGGTGCCGCTCGGCATCAGCGGCTGGGAAGGCGGCCCCGCGCAGATCTACCACGAGATGTACTCGTGCCCCAACGTCCGCACGAGCGAAGTCTCGGTCTACATCAACGCCGGTGGCATGCAGGCTTTCCGCGGCCCCGGATACGTCGAGGGGGCCTTCGCGCTAGAAGGGGCGATGAACGCGCTCGCCCGCACGCTGCAGATGGACCCCGTCGCCCTGCGCCGAAAGAACCTCGCCACCCACGACGAGCGCACCGGTCGCCCCTTCAGCGGCAATCGACTGGACGAGTGCTACGTGGAGGGCATGCGCCGCTTCAATTGGCCCTCTACCGTCCACCGTCCACCGTCCACCGTCACCCGCGCGAAGCGCGGCATTGGCATGGCCGCTGAGACTTGGCCCACCGGCGGCGGCCCGCCGTCCTACGCCAACGTGCGCATCAACAGCGATGGCTCGGTGGACGTGCTCGCCGGCACGCAGGACCTGGGCACTGGGGCCCGCACGATCTTCGCGCAGATCGCCGCCGAGGCGCTCGGCGCTTCGCTGGCCTCGGTGCGCACGGTGATCGGCGACACGGAGCGCCTGCCCTACACCGGCAACTCGTGGGGCTCGATGACCACGCCAAGCGTCGGGCCCGCGGTGCGCATGGCGGCCGAAGATGCGAAGACGCACCTGCTCGCGGCGGCAGCGCCCATGTTGAATGCCCCCATCGAGCGGCTGTCCACGCGCGACTCGCAGGTGTGCGTGGACGGCGCGCCGGCGCTCGCGTTCAGCGATCTCTGCCGCCGGCTCGGGAACGTGCAGATCGTCGGCCACGGATCGCGCGGCCCCAACCCCGAACTCGCCATCGTCACGGTGGGCGCCCAGTTCGCCGAGGTTGAGGTGGACACCGAGACGGGCGTGGTGCGCGTGCTGCGCATCGTCGCCGTGCACGACGCCGGGCGGATCATCAATCCCGCCCTCGCCGACAGCCAGTTGCACGGCGGCATCATTCAGGGCGTCGGCTACGCGCTCTTTGAGGAGCGGCACATGGACCGCGCGCGCGGCGTGCCGCTGAACGCCAACCTGCACGACTACAAGGTGCCGACAATGGCCGATGTCCCGGTCATCGACGCGTTGTTCCTCGGCGGCGCTGATCCCGCCGCGAATCATGTCGGCGCGCGCGGCATCGCCGAGCCGCCGATCATCCCGACAGCTCCGGCCATCGCCGCCGCCGTGGCCGATGCGCTTGGCGTCGAAGTGTGCGCGCTCCCGCTCACGCCGTGGCGCGTCCTCGGGGCGCTGGCCGGCTAGCGCCTTCGCGCATTCTCTCACCGCGGAGCAGGTCCATGATCCCGGCCAAAGTCGTCTTGGCGGACAAGCTGGCGCAGTTCAGCGAACACTGGAGTCCGAAGATCGTCGGTGAGCTCAACGGGCAGCACGTGAAGCTGGTGAAGTTCCGGGGCGAGTTCGTCTGGCATCACCACGACGACGAGGACGAGCTGTTCCTGGTGCTGGCCGGCGAGTTTGAGATGCAGTTTCACCACGGAAGCGTCTTCCTCGGCCCCGGCGAGTTCCTCGTGGTGCCGCGCGGCGTTGACCACCGTCCCGTCGCTTCCGAAGAGGTGTCGGTGCTGCTGTTTGAACCTGCCGGGACGCTGAATACCGGCAACGCCGGCGGGGACCGCACCGTGAATACGCCCGGGCGCCTGTAGGGGGCTGGAGGGGCGTCTTCCACTGTCCGCCTTCCCAACGGAGGCACGGCCGGCGTTGCGATCCGCCGGTCAGCGCGGTATAGGTTACATAGCGAAATAGGCAGGCCGTGCTCCGGCGCACCTGGACGGGGCACGGGGAGTCGGGCCGCGTCAGAGTGCCGGAGGATCGTGGGATGACCGACGAGCTGCAGTTCGATCGCGAGTTTGTGGCGTCGCTGTCCGTGCTCGTGGTTGACGACCAGGAGCACGTCCGGCGCTGGATCATTCGGATCCTGCACGAAATGGGGATCACGAGGATCACCGAGGTGTCCAATGGCAGGGAGGCGCTCGCCCAAGTGACGGCGCCGGGGGTGGCATTCGACCTCATCCTCTGCGACCTCAAGATGCCGGAGTACGACGGCGTCGAGCTCATCCGGTCCATGTCGCTGATCGGCGTGCAGACGGCGGTCATTCTCATCAGCGTCGAATCAGAACGGGTGCTCGAGACGTCGGCGCTGCTGGCGGAAGAGCGCGGACTGCGCGTGCTCGGTGTGGTCGCCAAGCCCGTCAGCGTGGCCAAGCTTGCGCCGCTCGTGAAAAGCCTGGACGTCGTCGCGCCGTCCGAAAGCGACGAACGGGCGCCCTCCCCTGACCGGTTGCGCGGCGCACTGACCGGGGGTGCCCTGCACCTTGTCTATCAGCCCAAGATCGAGATGGCGACGGGCCGGCTGTCTGGCGTCGAGGCGCTCGCCCGCTGGCGCCACCCTGACTTTGGGCCGCTGCTCCCCAATGCCTTCGTCCAGCTGTGAGAGGAGGTGCCGGCGCTCGGCAAGTGGCTGCTCGATTTCACGCTGGACGAGGCCCTCGGCTTCGCGGCCCGCTGGGGTGAGGATGGCCATGCGGTGGGTGTGGCCGTCAACGTGCATGCCGGGGCCTTCGACGACCTCGACCTGCCAGACCGAATCGAGAAACTCGCCAAATCCCGCGGGGTGCCCACCTCGCAGCTCACACTTGAAATCACGGAACGCTCCGTCGCCCAGGACGCGGTGCGCATGCTGGACGTCGCCACGCGTCTGCGCATCAAGGGCTTTGGCCTCGCCATCGATGACTTCGGCACCGGGCAATCCGGCCTCGCGCAGCTTCAGCGCCTGCCGTTCAACCAGATCAAGATCGACCAGCAGTTCGTGCACGGTGCGGCAGAGTCGGGATCCAAGCGATCCGTCGTGGAGGCCAGTATCGCGTTGGCGCGCAACCTGAAGCTCACCTCGGTGGCCGAAGGCGTCCAACGGCGCGCCGAGTGGGACCTGCTGCGGGATCTCGGCTGCGAACAGATGCAGGGGTACTTCACCGCGCGCCCGATGGTTGAGGAAGGACTGCGGGCCTGGGTGTCGCAGTGGGAGTTCAACGCATCGCGTCCATCGTGACGCGGTAACCCGGCGCATCGCCTCACTCACTACCGTCCATGCTGACGTCCCGCCCCTCCAGCGTTCTCGTCGTTGATGACGAGCCGAGCCTGCGCAAGCTGGTCGATCGGATCCTGCGCCACGGTGGGTACAGCACGCTGCTGGCCGCCAACGCACCGGATGCCCTTCGCCTGTTCGACCAGAACGCCCCGGACATCGGGCTCGTACTGCTCGACTGGCACCTGCCCGGCGTGTCCGGCAAGGAGGCCCTCGCCGCCTTGCTGGCCCGGCGCGCGGACTTGCGCGTGGTGATCATGACGGGCGGGCACGAGGCAACCACCGACGAAAACGCCACGAAGAACACGATCTCGATTCTGCTGAAGCCATTCACCGCGACAGAGTTGATGCTCGCGGTGCGTACCGTCTTCGGCGCGTGAGGCGCCGTTCCCAGCCCGCCGCGCCGCTCTACCAGGCGCTGTTTGACGCCTCGCCGGACGGCTTGCTGCTGGTGGATCCGGCCACCCTGAAGATCCTCGAGTTCAACGAAGCGGCCAGCGCGATGCTTGACTACTCGCGTGCCGAGTTCGCCAAACTCGGCATCGCCGACATCGAGGCGATGCAGGGTCCGGACGAGATGCGCGCGACGGCCCAACGCATTCTCGCCGAGGAGCGGCTGGAGTTCGACACGTGGCACCGCACCAAGCGCGGCGCATTGAAGCCGGTGCACGTGTGGACGCGCGCCATCGAGATTGATGGCGAGCGCCGTTTCCATGTCATCTTCCGCGACCTCTCGCGCCAACGCGAGGCCGAAGAACAGACGCATCGCGCCCTCGAGCGCTTTCATTCGCTCGTCAACACGTTCACGGACATCGTCTTCAACCTGGATGCCGCGGGCAATCCCGTGGTCGACAACGACGCGTGGGTGAAGTTCACCGGCCAATTGCCCGACGATGCGCTGGCCGGCCGGTGGCGCGACGCCTTTCATCCCGACGACCGCCCGCAGCTGGACCGCGTCTGGGCGCGCATGATGACCGATGGCTCGCCGATGCAGATGCTCGGCCGTCTGCGGCGTCACGACGGGGAGTGGCGAGACGTGGCCGTGCGTGCCACGCCCGTGCGCAGCGCGGACGGCGCGATCATCGAGTGGGTGGGGACCTGCACCGACATCACGGCTCGGCGGCAAGCCGAGCGCCAGATTGAGCAGCTGAACCAGCTGCTCAATCACACCGCGCATCTCGCGAAGATCGGCGGCTGGGAGTACGTAGTCGATGCCCAGCGTCTCACCTGGACGCGCCAGGTCAACCAGCTCCACGATCTCGACCCGTCCATCGCTCCCACGGTGGATGAGACGATCGCCTTCTACGAGCCGGAGGCGCGGCCGGTGATCGCGGCGGCCGTGCAAGCCGCCATCGAACTCGGGACGCCGTTCGATCTTGAACTCCCGCTGGTTACGGCACGCGGCCGCCGGCTGTGGGTGCGCGCGCTCGGATCCGCCGAGCACGTGCAGGGCCGCGTGACGCGCGTCTTCGGAGCAATCCAGGATATCACCGAGCAACGCCAGCTTGACGAACGGTCGCGGCTCGAAAGCACCGCCCTCAACGCCGCCGCCAGCGCGATCGTGATCACCGATCGCGAGGGGATCATCCGCTCCGTCAACCCGGCGTTCACGCGCCTCACCGGGTTCACCGAGGCTGAGGCGGTCGGTCGCCAGCCCGGCGAGCTGCTCAAGTCCGGCGCGCACGATGCTGAGTTCTACCGCGAGTTCTGGGAGACCATTCGGTCGGGCCGCGTTTGGCGCGGCGAAATGACGAACCGGCGCAAGGGTGGCAGCGTGTACTCCGAGGAGATGGTCGTCACGCCCGTGTACGATGCCAACGGCGCGATCACCCACTTCGTCGCCATCAAGGAGGATCTGACCCAACGCCGGGATATTGAGCGGCAGCTGCAGCACGCCAAGAAGATGGAGGCCGTCGGCCAGCTCGCCGGCGGCATCGCGCACGACTTCAACAATCTGCTGACGGTGATCCTCAGCTACGCCGCCTTTGCGCGCTCGGCGCTGCCGCCGGACGATCCGGTCGGGAATGACATCCAGGAGATCGAGTCCACCGCCAAGCGCGCGGCGGACTTGACGCGGCAGCTGCTGACCTTCGGGCGTCGCAGCATCGTCACGCCGACGGCGCTTGACCTGAACGCGGTGGTCAAGAGCGCGTACGCGCTGCTGCGACGTGCCATCGGCTCGGATGTGGAGCTGGTCACGATGCTCGCGGACGATGTGGACACCGTCATTGCGGACGCGGTGCAAATCGAACAGGTCCTGCTCAACATGGCGGTGAACGCCCGCGATGCCATGCCGACCGGCGGCACCATCACGATTGAGACGGCCAACCGCACGCTCGAAGTGGCCTACGCCAGCCGCCACGTGCTCGTGCCACCCGGCAACTACGTTATGCTCTCGATCAGCGACTCGGGAACGGGGCTGTCGCCGGAGGCCGCACAGCATCTCTTCGAGCCGTTCTTCACCACCAAGCCCGTCGGCAAGGGGACCGGGCTCGGTCTGGCGACCTGCTTTGGTATCGTGCGGCAGTGCGAGGGCTGGATTATTCCGATCAGTGAGCCTGGCGTCGGCACGGTCAACTCCACCAACACGTTCGAGCTGCTCCTTCCCCGCGCCGGCGAACCTCGTGCCTCCCTTCAGGCCTCCTCCGGCTCAACGGGGCGTGGCGCGACCAGTGCGCGCTCGGATGGTGCCGAGGGGAACGCCGGCACGGAGACGGTGCTCGTCGCCGAAGACGCGCGCGCGGTGCGCCGGATGATCGTGCGCACACTGCAGGCGCACGGATACCAGGTGCTCGATGCCGCGTCCGGCGACGAGGCGCTGCGCGTCGGCGAGACCTTTACGGGCCCCATCGACGTGCTCGTCACGGACATCGTGATGCCCGGCATGCGCGGCAGCGAGCTCGCCGATCGGCTGCAAGTCCTGCGCCCGCAGATGAAGACCGTGTACGTCTCCGGGTACACCTCGGACACCCAGATTGACGACTCCCGGCTTGACTCCGGCTCCGTCTTCCTGCCGAAGCCGTTTGTCGGCGACGATCTGGCGCGCGCCGTACGCGCCCTGCTCGACCGCGCCGCACCAGAGTCCGCGTAGCGCCGCACGCTTTCCCTGCGCTCGACGGTGCTGCAGGTTGATGGCGTGAGTCGGCCGGCGACCCGCCGCCCGACCCCCTCCCACTCCAGCCGATCATCCCATGAAGCGCCTCCTGCTCATGCTAGCCCTGCCCGCCACGCTTGGCGCGCAGGATCTGGCGGCCATCGCCGACCGCATCTTCGCCCCGTGGAACAGCACGCACACCCCAGGGTGCGCGGTCGGTGTCTCGCGCAACGGGGCGCCGATCTTCCAGCGCGGCTACGGCATGGCCGACCTGGAAAACGGCACGCCGATCACGGCGCAGACGATCCTCGAGAGCGGGTCGGTGGCCAAGCAGTTCACCGCCACCGCCATTCTCGTCCTCGTCAGCGACGGGAAGCTGCGCCTTGATGACGATGTCCGGAAATACGTGCCGGAGTTGCCCGTGTACGGTCGCACGATCACCATCCGGCACCTGCTGTCGCACACCAGCGGCCTGCGCGAGTGGAGCAACCTCGTGGCCGACCAGGGATACCCGCGTGGCACGCGGGCGCATGCGATGGCCGACGTCTTCGACATCATCGTGCGCCAGAAGGGGCTCAACTACCCGGTCGGCGACTTCTACTCGTACACGAACTCCGGGTTCATGCTGCTCCCGACGATCGTCGAACGGATCAGCGGCATGTCGTTCGCGCGTTTCAGCCAGGAGCGCGTCTTCAAACCGGCGGGCCTTCTCGAGACGCGCTGGCGCGATGATTTCACGGCCATCGTCCCGCGACGGGCGCAGGCGTACACGCGGCGCGCCGACGGCTGGCGCCTCGAGATGCCCTTTGACAACGTCCACGGCGCCGGCGGCCTGCTAACCACCGTCGGCGACTGGCTCACGTGGAACAACGCGCTCGACAAGCGCGTCTTCGGCGCCATCTCCGATTCCCTGCTCAGCCGCGCGACGCTGACCAGCGGCCGGCAGATTCCGTACGCCATGGGACTCATCAATGGCGCGTATCGCGGCACCACCGAGTGGCAGCACAGCGGCTCCACCGCCGGGTACAGCACCTTCCTCGCGCGCTATCCGAGTGCCGACCTCTCCATCGCCGTGATGTGCAACTCGGCCGGCGCCCCGGCCACGTCGTACGTGCGTCAGCTCGCGGATGCGCTGATTCCCGATCTCGCGCCGCGCTCGACATTCGACACGACCACGGCCGACCCGGCGCGCACTGCCCGCTTTGCCGGCATCTACTTCAGCAATCGTTCGCACGACGTCACCGAACTGGTGGTGGACCGCGGCCAGCTCCGCGTGGCCGGCGGCGCGCCGCTTCGCGCCCTGCGCGATGGTGACTTCCTGATGGGCGCCGCCTCTCGCCTGCAGATCATTACGGCCGCGGACGGCGCGCCGACCGGCGCGCGTATCATCTCCCCTGATGCCGACACCGTGCAGTGGACGTACGCCGCCGCCGCGCGCCCCACACCCACCGAGGCACAGCTTCAGGCGTTCGCGGGAGCGTGGCAACAGGACGAGATCGGTGCGACATGGATGGCGACCGTCGAGAAGGGGGCGTTGGTCATGACAGTCCGCCCTGGCCGCCGCGTCACGCTCGTGCCGGCATTTCCCGACGGGTTCGAGGCGGGCAACTACGGCACCATCTGGTACACCCGCGACAAGAAGGGGGCGGTGACCGGCATGCACCTCGGCGCCGACCGCGCCTGGGATCTCGTGTTCGCACGCGTGAAGTAGCACGCGCGCGGTCGCGACAGAATGAAGCACAGCGGGGCCCGGTGCGATGACCGGGCCCCGCTGTGCTGCTCTGTGCGTTTCTGTGCGCCTCTTCACCGCCTCCACGGCGGCGGATCTCCCTTCTTCCCTTTGATCTCCGGGTTGTGGCGGTAGAGCGTCGCCGTCTTCCCGATGGTCTGGATCACTTCGGCTCCGAGCGCGTCGGCAAGGTCGTGCGCCGCCGCTTTGGCGCTGACGTTCGCGGTGCGATTGAGCGCGACCTTCACCAGCTCCCGCGTTCGCAGCGCATCGTCAATCGACTGAAGGACGGCGGGCGTGAGGCCGTCCTTTCCCACGTGCACGGCAGCCGTCAACCTGTTGCACTCAGCGCGCAGCGAGGCGCGCATCTGTCCCGTCATCGGCATGGTATAGTCTCCATCGTGGAAGCAGGCGCCTTCGAAGTGAGCGGGCGTCGCGCGTCAGCGGTTTGGGGGGAGCGTGGCGGCGGGTCGCACCCCGCCACGCACGCCGGTCTGCGTGAGAAACGGCCGCGGATCGAGCGGTGGGCCATTCCAGTAGGTGCGGGCATCAAGGTAGCGCATAACCTGAAAATGCAGGTGCGGCGTGTTCTTCGGCGCGTTGCCCGTCGTGCCCACATACCCGATCACCTCGCCCTGCGCCACGCCCTGCCCTTCACGAAGCCCGTCGGCGTAGCGGTCAAGGTGGGCGTAGTAGAAGACGAAGCGCCGCTCCGGATCCGTGGCGTAGATGGTGATGCCGCCGAGCGTGCTCTTGGTCAGCCGCAGGATGGTGCCGGAGTCAACGGAAAGGACCGGCGTGCCGCGTTTGGCGAGGATGTCCACCGCCTGATGGGCGCGAGCGCCGCCGTCCCGGGCTTGCCAATAGGTGTCGGGGACCGCGTCCGGCGTAATGCCGTCCACGGGCACCATGAGGGCGCGCGTGTGGAGGTAGTCCTCATCGCTCAGCGACAGCGGGGCCGCGGGCGGCGGGGACTCGCTGCGTGGTTCGGGCAGTTCCATCTCCGGCACGCGCACAGGCGCCACTGGCCCGAGCGGCCGAATGGCCGGGCCGCACGCGGCGGTGAGCAGGGCCAGCGCGGGAAGAAGGTGCGACGCACGCATGTCACTCCACAAACGAACGGCGCTCGCGCGCGTCACGAAACGGCGGGGCACATATTCGGGAATAGGCCTTGCCCTTGCATATATTGCTATATAGACTTATAGCCATATGTACTCGACCCGCGATTCCTATGGCCGCGCCGTGCCGTTCGCCGCGATGGCCGCCGCCTCCGCTGAATACGGCGCCCTGCTCACCGCGCAGCGCGCCCGCGCCGTGGTGCCTGACGACCTCCTCGCCCGCGTGACCGCCCTCGGCGGCTCGTGGCGGCTCCTCGTTATCTCCGAGGACTGGTGCATCGACTCGCAGAGCATCGCGCCGGTCGTCGCCGCCCTCGCCGACGCCGCGCCGAACCTCGAACTGCGCACGATCAGCCGCGACGCGGATCCCGCCCTGATGGACGCCCACCTGACTAATGGCACCGCTCGGGCGATTCCCGTGGTGGTCGTGCTCGACGCTGACTATGTCGAGCACGGATGGTGGGGATCGCGTCCCCGGGCCTTGCAGGCGCGCGTCGCCGCCGAGTGGAAGCAGTTGGAGAAGCCCGAGCGCAACAAGGAAGTCCGTCGCTGGTACGCGATGGACAAGGGACGCTCGGCGCTCGAGGAGATCGTCGCGCTGCTCGAACAATTCGCTGCGTCGACGGCGGGCGCGGCCGCCGTTCAGTCGGCGAGCGCGACGGCCGGCGCGTAGACGAAGACCCGGTCGCGCTTGCGGCCGGTGAGCTCGGTGAGAAAGCCGGCTTCAACGAGGCGATCCACCGCGGCGTTCGCCGCTGGAGCGGAAACACCGGTCGCCGCCATCGCCCGCGCCACGGAAGTCGCTGGATGCCCCGTCAGGAAGCGCACCAAGGCCGTGGCCGTCGGCGCCCCGCGGCCGAACGTGGCGCAGTGCGCTTCGGCGGCCGCGCAAGCTGCGTGGTAGCCGGCGAGCCGACGCTGCACGCCTCTCGCCTCGCGGGCCATCGCGTGTAGCGCGCTCGCCGCGTCCGGCGACGACGCTGGAACGACGTAAGCGACCGGCACGAGTCCATCGACGAGCGGGGCCACCGTCCGGGTGAGCGACGCCGCAATGCCACGCTCGCGTCCGCAAGCACCCGAGGCCAAGTCGGCCGCCAACAGAAGCGCCGGCCATCCCTCGTGCTCGGCGACGCTCAGCGTCGCCTCCATCAACGGCGGTAGATACGCCGCGGAAAGCTCCGCCGTGCGCGCCGCCTCGTCGATCGCTCCAGGCGTCAGCGCGCGCCCATCGCGCACCTTCGCCGTTGCTTCGGTGAGCGCGACAGCGATCGCGCGCAACAACGGATCATCCACGACGAACGCGCGCGACTCCGGCGCGTACCACCACGCAAGCAGCGCGGCGAACGCCGGCTCACCCTCGGGGATGGTCGCCGGCACCGCGGTCGCTTCGCTAGTGCCTTCGAGATCGGTCGCCGGTAGCCGTTCGTTTTCCGCGAGGATAGCTTGAGCGCTTCGCAGCGTAAGGAGCTGGGCAACGCCTGGCGTGCCGCGCGCACCATCGTCGAGGCGCGCGAAAGCGTCAACGGCATCTGCTACTGCCCGTAGTACTCCGTAGTCGAGTTGCACGATTTAGGCTATTTAGTTTTTCAACTATATCCATAAATTACCGTTTTCGCCACACACACCTGAGCGAGACACGAGGAATCTTATTTATGTTTATCGCCTCATTCTTATTTTTCTCGCTTCAGGCCACTGCGCAGCCAGCGGCACCGGCGCAGGATACCGCTGTCGCGAGGCATGTCGCCTCCGTTTCTTCATACACGCCCCACCGAGTCTATAAGTCTGGGAAGAAACGATTTACGGACTTCGAGACTATGCTCGCCGAGGCCGCCAAGCAGGATCTGGTCTTCCTTGGAGAGCAGCACGACGATCCCGGGACGCACCGATTGGAGCGTGCGGCAACTGAGGGGATCGGTCGCCGCCAACCGAAGGTCGTGCTTTCCCTTGAGATGTTCGAGCGGGACGTGCAGGCGCGGCTCGACGACTATCTGGCTGGCAGGATCTCTGAAGCCGACTTCCTGAAGACCGCCCGCCCATGGCCGCGGTACGCGACCGACTATCGCCCGATGGTGGAGCTTGCCAAGGCGAAGGGGTGGCCCGTGATCGCCAGCAATGTCCCACGCCGCCTGGCCTCGCTGGTGGGTCGCCGTGGGTTGTCGGCGGTGGACTCATTGCCTGCGGCGGATCGCGCCCTCATTGCCGCGGAGTTGAACTGCCCGCGGGACAAGTACTATGACCGCTTCAAGGAATCGATGGGGGATATGAGCGGCCACGGCCAGGCCAAGCTCCCCGCTGATTCGGTGCAGCGAATGGTCAGCCGCTTCTATGAAGCGCAGTGCGTGAAGGACGAGACGATGGCCGAGGCAATCGCCGCCGCGCGCACGAATCACCCGGATGCGGTCATCGTGCACGTGAACGGTGCGTTCCACTCGGATTTCGGCCAGGGCACGGTGAATCGCGTCACGCGGCGCGTGCGCTCGCGCGTCGCGCTGGTCAGCTTCGTCCCGGTGGAGAACCTCGACGTTGCCGACGGCAAGAAGCATCGGAAGCAGGCGGATTACATCACGTTCACGCTGAAGCCGCCCACGCCGCCCAAGGCACCCGCGCCTGCCGCGGTCCCGCCGGCCAACCCGCCGGCCAACCCGCCGGCTCCGCCGACCGCGCCCGCGACGAAGCCGCCGCAGGCTCGCTGATCACCCGCTGGCGGCGCGCACGCGGCGCGCCGCCCTTCGCTGACGTCCAGCCACGGACTCGTCCATGCGCCACACCATCGCTCGCTCGGCCTTCGCGCTCTTCGCGCTCGCCACGCTTCCCCTGCAGGCCCAGGACCGGCTCCGCTCGATGCCGGGCTACGATCGCTACAGCCAGATGACGCCGAAGCTCGCCACCGCCATCAAGTCCGGGGCGGTCACCGCGCAATGGGCGGACGACGGCAAGTCATTCGAGTTCGCGCGCGACGGCAAGCGCCTGCGCTTTGACATCGCCCGCAAGGCGGCCGACACGCTCACCGGCGCCGGCGCGACCGGCGCGCGGCGTCCGATGGGACCGGCGCGCGGCCGACAGTCTACCGAGGCGTGGACGACTGACTCGTCGCGCAAGGCGTTCTACAAGGACCGCAATCTCTTCCTCGTGAATCGCGACGGGTCGGGCGAGAAGCAGATCACCAGCGACGGCAGCGAGAAGGAGCGCATCAAGTACGGCACGGCCAGCTGGGTGTATGGCGAGGAGCTCGACCAGACGACGGCGATGTGGTGGTCGCCCGACGGCACCAAACTCGCCTACTACCGCTTCGACGAGAAGCCGGTGAAGGACTACTACCTGCAGACCGACCAGACGACGGTGCAGGGCTCGCTGATGACCGAGGCGTATCCCAAGGCGGGAACGCCGAATCCCATCGTGGACGTGTACGTCTACAACGAGCGCACCGAGCAGACGCGTCGGCTTGAGATCCGCGACGGGGCGCCGTTCACCGACGCGGCCGTAGGCCACTACGTGTATGCCATCTCGTGGACCAAGGACGGCAGCGAACTGCTGATCCACCGCACGAACCGTCGGCAGAACATCATGGAACTGGCCGCCTGCCACCCGATCACGGGCGTCTGCCGCACCATCGTGCGCGAGGAGTGGCTTCCCAGTTGGACGGAGAACCATCCGGCCCTGCGCTGGCTCGCCGACGGCAGGCGCTTCATCTGGGAATCGGAGCGCACGGGCTTCAAGAACTACTACCTGTACGACCTCTCCGGAAAGCTCCTCGCCACGCTCACGCAGCACCCGTTCGAAGTCGCGGGCATCGTGAAGGTGGACGAGGCCGCCAAGGCGCTCTGGTACTACGCGCGCAGCGGCGACAACTACATGAAGCTGCAGCTCCACCGCGTGGGGCTCGACGGCAAGGGCGACACGCGCCTCACCGATCCGGCCCTCAACCACACGGTCAGCGTCTCGCCGGACGGCAAGCACTTCACCGACGCCGCGCAGACGCACGCCATCGCGCCCACCACGACACTGCGCGACGCCAAGGGGAAGGCGGTGACCGTGATCGCCGAGAGCGATGTCTCCGGGCTCGCGACCGCCGGGTTCAAGCCGGTCGAGATGTTCGCCTACACCGCGGGCGACGGCGTCACCAAGCACTTCGGGATGATCAGCAAGCCGTCAAACTTCGATCCCGCCAAGAAGTACCCGGTGCTCTTCTCGGTGTACGCCGGCCCGGCCACCAATGGCGCGCGCGAGACGTTCGCGCCGCCGTCGGCCACCGCCGAGTATGGATTCATCGTCGTGTCGCTCGACACGCGCAGCGCGGCTGGACTGGGCAAGAAGGCGCTAGACGCCATCTACCTGAAGCTCGGCGAGACGGAGATCGACGATCTCGCCGCCGCCGCGAAGCACTTGGCGACGCTGCCGTACGTGGACGCCAAGCGCATCGGCATCTTCGGCACGTCGTACGGCGGCTACGCCGCGGCGCTCGCGCTGCTTCGCTACCCCGACGTCTTCGCCGCGGCGTCAGCCCAGAGCGCGGTGACGAGCTGGCACCATTACGACACGATCTACACCGAGCGGTATATGTACACGCCGCAGGAGAACGAAGCCGGTTACAAGAAGGGGAACGCGATGGAATACGCGCGCAACCTCAAGGGCCGGCTGATGATCTACTACGGCACCGCCGATGACAACGTGCACCCGAACAACTCGATGCAGCTCATCAAGGCGCTGCAGGGCGCCGGCAAGAGCTTTGAGGTGCAGGTGGGGCCCGACGCGGGTCACAGCGCGTTGAACGCCATGCGCATGATGGAGTTTTTCATCCAGGCGCTGGTGCTCGACGCGGTGAAGGGCTAGAAGACCTCCCACGCGAATCCGGCCGTCAGGCGCTCGGCGCGCCTGGCGGCGAGATTGACGCGGAGGACGGTCGTACCGCCAGCGCGAGCGGTCGTGCCGCGCGCAGCGAGGTCGTCCACCCCGTCGCCGTCCGCGTCGAACGCGGTGAGCAAGTCGTGCGCGCGGAACCGGCCGTCTTCCACGCGCAGCGTCGTCACCGCGCCATCGGGCGCGACGAGGACCACCCGCTCGCGCACCCATTCGGCGTCGCCAGCGCGCAGGCTCACGACCAGCGCGCGGCGCGCCTCGCCGAAGCAGCCGCGCACCTGGCTCGTCGCCAGCTTCAGTCGGCGCTGCAACCGCTCATAGGGCGGACGCTCGAGGCGAAGCACGGCCTCGAGTGAGTCACGGACAAAGGTCACTCGAGCGGCAAAGGCCGAGTCCGCCGACTTGCGCGCGGCGGCCTGCCCCCGGCGTTCGGCCGGCGTCAGCGCCGCGAGCGCCGCCAGCGCCGCACTGTCTGGCGGAAGGCGCAGTTCGCACGTCGCTGGGGCCGGCGCGGTGGCGCTGTCGGCGCGCAGGGCGTGTGCCGCCCACGTGCCCTTGCCGCGCGCTACGCTGTCGAGCGCGACCGATCCGAACACTCGCAACACGATGCGTCCGTTGTAGACCATGAACGAGTCCACCACGACATCCTCAGCGCCCAGCGCCCAGTGCAGGCGGAAGACGGCGCGCGCCGGAACGGGGCTCAACACTGAGGCCGCTTCGCGGAACGCGGCGAGTCGCGCTGTGTCCTTGCGCACGTCGAGATCCATCCGGCCGATGTCGATCAGCCAGCGGGAGTTCCTGACCGCCGCCACGAAACGCCGCTCGTCGGCCGGCGCGAACACGAGAAAAGGCGCTATCGAATCGGCCGCGAGCGAGAGGCGACCCGCAGACGCGGTGTCGCGCACCAGCGCCATCGCGGCCGCGGAGTCAGCGGAATGCAGTTGCGCACTATCTCGTGCGGCGCCCGTGTCCGTCGCGGCGCTCGTCGACGCGATGACGCCGCGGCGCGATGCGGCGTCGCAGGCCGCGCCACCGGACAGGAGCAATGCGCACAGCAGCGGGCGCCACAGGCGCCGTCTACCGCCGCGGCACGCAAGCGCTACGGGGTCGCGCCGGCGTGGCGATGCCGCACGGTGGCGGCCGCACGCACATTCCGTCAGCTTCATCAGGCGTTCGTGTGGCACGAACAGAAGATAACGCCACGTCGCGTCGGGCTCGTCCACCAGGTTTGCATGCACCCCTTCAGCTACCATCCGGCGGTTTCGATTGACGACGCCCTCCGCGCGCTGGCCGCGCCGGACGCCGCGCCGCTCGGCGGCGGCACCGACCTGCTGGTCGCGATGAAGGAGGGGCTCGCGCAGCCGCAGACGCTCGTTGATCTGCGACGCATTCCCGGCCTGCGCGACATCACGCTACATGATGATGGATCGGCGCGCATCGGCGCCGCCGTGCGTCTGGCGGAACTGGCCGAACATCCCGGCCTCACGGCGCGATATCCCGCGCTAGCGCAGGCGGCGGCCGCCGCTGGCACGCCGCAACTGCGCGCCATGGGCACCATTGGCGGCAACCTCGCCCAGAGGCCGCGCTGCTGGTACCTGCGCGGCGCCCTTCCCTGCTTCAAGAACGGCGGCGCGGATTGCCTCGCCGAGCGCGGTGAGAATCACTACCACGCGCTATTCACCGCGGGCCCCTGCCACGCCGTGCATCCGTCGGATCCGCTCGTCGCGCTGGCCGCGCTTGAGGCCAGCGTTGAGGTCCGCGGCGCTGGCGGCACACGCACCCTGGCTCTCGCGGCGCTGTTCGAAGGATCCACGCGTCGCGCGGCCGGCGAACTCACGCTCACCGCCGGCGAGTTCATCAGCGCCGTCTGCCTCCCCGCCTCGGCGGCGGGCGGCGAGCAGTTCTACGAGAAGTTGACGCAGCGCGCCGCATGGGACTTCGCCACCGTCTCTGTTGCCGCGCATCGCCGCGCGGACGGCGAAGTGCGCCTCGCGCTTGGTGGCGTCGCGCTTGGCCCGTTCCGGGTCACGGCATCGGTTGAGCAAGACGTCGCGACCGGTGGACTCGACGACGACAGCATCGAGTCGCTCGCCGAGCGCGCGATGCACGACGCCGCGCCGCTGGAGCACAACGGCTACAAGGTGTGGCAGGCGCAGGCGCTGTTGCGCCAGGCGATCCGGCGCCTCGACCCGCCGCGCTGAGTCCGCCATCCGCCATCTGCCATCTGCCATTCGATGAGCGCCAACAAACAGCATCCGTTTGCCGCGATCGTGCTCGCCGCGGGTGCCGGCACCCGTTTCGGCGCGCCCAAAGTTGGCGCCCGGCTTCCCGACGGTCGCCGGTTCCTCGACGCGGTCATCGAGCACTGCCTCACCGCTGGCGCCGATCCCGTGGTCGCCGTTGTCCCGCCGGAGACGCCGGTGCCGGAGGAAGCGCGCGTCGTCGTCAATCCACGCGCGTCGGATGAGCAGGTCACCAGCCTGCGCCTCGGCCTCGCCCAGCTCGCCAATGTCACGGCGGAGGGGGTGCTCGTCTGGCCCGTGGACCATCCGTTCGCGCTCGCGACGAGCGGACTTGCCGTGGTGGACGCCGCGCGCCGCACGGGCGCCCCTGTCGTGGTGCCGGTTCACGACGGGCGACGCGGTCATCCGGTCTGGTTTGCCCGCGAGACGTGGCGCGAGTTGATGACGGTGCCCGAGGGCGGCGCCCGAGCCGTGGTGCACGCCTATGGCACGCGCGTGCACGAGGTGGGTGTCAGCGATGCCGGTGTACTGCGTGACATCGACACGAAGGACGACCTCGACGCCTAAGGAACGGGAGCGTCCGAAGGGAGCAGGGACCTCGACACATCCACGGCGCGTACAAACCCTGCGACCGACGGCAGTGTCCAATAGGGGATCGACGGGTCAGGCGCCGGCGGAAACCCGCGACGTCAGCCCGTCGTACGGGCTTTGAATCCCTGCACCTCCCCCCGACGAGGTACCGTCGTATGCGTGCTTCCTACGTTCTCCCGATCTGCCTGCTTGCCACCGGTTCGCTGCTGGCGCAGGACCAGACGAGTTCAAAACCCACGCGGCATGTGCTCTCCATCGGCGACTACCCGAACGTCTCCGGATTGCGCATCAACTTCCTCGATCGGACGCTCGGCGACGTGCGCGGCGCGAACGTGACGATCTGGACGCCCTATGGCGGCGAGGCCGGCGGCTCCGTGCGAGGCATCGCGCTTGGGTTGCCGCTCACGTCGGCCGGCTCAATCCACGGAATCGCGACGGGCATCTTTGGTGCCGGCGCCGAGACCGAGTTGCGCGGCATCGGCATTGCGCCGGTGGGCATTGGCGCCGGATCTCGACTTAAGGGCATTGCCGTGGGCGGCGTCGGGGTCGGCGCCGGGGGCACGGTAGAGGGCATCGCCTTTGGCGGCGTTGGCGCGGGCGCGGGCGGCAACGTCCGCGGCATTGTGGGCGGCGGCATCGGCGCCGGGATCGGCGGCAACCTCCGCGGGATCGCCTTCGGCGGGATCGGTGTCGGCGCTGGCGGGCGAGTGAAAGGCATCGTCGCGGGCGGCATTGGCGCCGCAGCCGGCGGTGACATGGAAGGAATCGCCTTCGGCGGCATCGGCGTCGGCGCGGGCGGCGATGCGCGGGGCGTGCTGATCGGCGGCGTCGGCGCCGGCATTGGCGGCAACTTCCGTGGCATCGGCGTTGGCGGCATCGGCGTGGGCGCAGGCGGCAGCGGGCGCGGCGTGTTGCTGAGCGGCGTGGGCGCCGGCGTGGGCGGGAGCTTCCGCGGCATCGGCGTGAGCGGCATTGGCTTCGGCGTCGGCGGCACGCTGCGCGGACTGGCGGTCAGCGGCGTCGGCATCGGCGCCGGCACCGAGATCGACGGCGTCGCCATCGCCGGACTCGGCATCGGTTCACCGTCCATCCGGAAGTTTGCGATGGCGACAGTCGTTGGCGCCCAGCGCATGAACGGCCTGATCGTGGCGCCGGCGCTGGCCCGCCTCGAGAAGGGCGGGCGGATGCGCGGCGTGTCGGTCTCCACCGTCAACGCGATGCGCGGCCAGCAGACCGGCCTGACGATCGGCATCGTGAACTACGCGCGCGAACTCGACGGCATGCAGATTGGCGTGATCAACATCGCGCGCAACGCGAATGTGAAGTTTTTGCCGATCGTCAATTATCACAGACGATAGAGGATTTGGACCGAGGATTTCGATTCAGGATTCCGAAAACGGATTGCGATATGCGATGAAGGGCCGGTGAGATGCCGGCCCTTCATCGTTGATCACAGTCACGAATCGAACTCCTGAATCGAAATCCTCGGTCCAAGTCCTCAATCACCTGTACAGCAGGTACTTCCCCCGCACACGCAGGAACGCCTCCACCTCCTGATCCCACGATGCGAAGATCTCCGCCGGCGTTCGCCCCGCGGTGATCATCGCCTTGAGGCGGGGCGTTGCCACGAGGCGGTCGAGCACGGCGTCATTCCACGTCAGCCGGTCCGCGTGCAGGCGGTGGACGGCCCAGACGAGCGCGACGCCGGCGCGGTACGGCTGAAACGCGTTCCGGTCAGTGACGCGCAACTGGAGGCCGTTGAGTCGCTGGCCGGCCAGTTCGGGAGGACGCGAGTGGAACATCTGCTGCGTGGGCGTGAAGGTGACCGTGTCGAAGCGCACGCCGGGAAGCCGGAGGCCGTTCAGCAGGCGCGCCGCTTCGACGTGATCGAGCCAGGGCGCGCCGATCATCTCAAAGGGCGCCGGGCTGCCGCGCCCTTCGGAGACGTTGAGCGCCTCGAAAAGGCAGGTGCCAACGTAGGCGGTGAGTGACTGCAGCGTGACCAGATTCGGCGACGGCTTGCGCCACGGCAGACCGGTCTCGTCGAGCCACATCGCGCGCCTCCATCCCGTCATCGGCACCACGTGCAACCGGACCGGACGACCGCCCTGCAACAGCCGCTCACCGTTGTACAGGAGGGCCAGCTCGCCCATCGTCATGCCGTGCTGCACGGGGACGCGTGCATAGGACCCGAATCGGAATAGGTACGGCGCGTCGGTGACGAAACCGTCCACGCGGACGCCGGTCACCGGATTCGGCCGGTCGAGCACGACGACTTCCAGTCCGTATTCGGCGGCCGCATCCATCACGAAGCCCAGGATGTTGATGTGCTCGTAGAAGCGCGCCCCGACTTCCTGAATGTCGAAGACGACGACCTCGGCGTCGGCGAACATCTCCTGCGTCGGGCGGTGCCGCTGGCCGTACAGGTTGTACTTCACGAGCCCCGTCTCGGCGTCGATCGCGCGCTCCGGATCGTGCGGCGCCGCGTAGTCGTTGGTCCGGATGCTCTGGTCCATGCCGAAGAGCACGCGCAGCGGTCGGCCCGGCAGGGCGAACAGCGCGTCGGCGAGGTGCGTGCCGTCGGCGAGCCGGCCGCTGTGGTTGGAAACGAGGGCCAGCCGTTTCCCGCGAATCAGGTGCGCGGAGTCGGTCAGCAACCGGTCGGCGCCGACCACCACCTGACCGAGGCTAGCGCGAGGACCGACAAGCCCAATCGCGAGGGCGACAACATATGACGTGAACAGCAAGCGTCGGGTGATGGACGCGCTCATTCAGCGTTCTCCGTGATAAGGACGTGTGGGAAGTTGCGTCGCCGCTGTGCACGACGCCACACGATTGAAACGGGACCGACACCCCATATCCGGAAAAGCCAGACGCCGCAGCGCTGTGTCAGCCGCTGCGGCGTTGACTTACTCACCCCCACCCCTGGAGGCTATCTGTATAACCCTACTTCTTGGGCCGATGTTCCATGACCCACGCCTGCATCTGCTGCCGGGCCTGTTCGCGGGTGATTGTTCCCGCCATCACCTTGGCCCGAACGGCCTGCCGCTGGGCGCGGAACTTCTCCACGAAGGCCTTCTGCGCCGGTGTCGCGTTGGCGATCCGTTCCGCACGCACTCCGGCGCGGAACCCGGCGCGCGCGCCGGCCCGGATCCCCGCTCCCGCCAGCGCCTGCTGACGGCCGCCGAACCCGCGCGCCCCGACAAAGCGCCCGTGTGCCTGGCCCGGCCCGAAACGCCCCTGACCGGCACCCATCGGCGCGAAGCGACCGCCGACCGTGCGACCCTGAGCGACGTGCTGCCGGAACGCCGCCCTCTGCTGCCCCCTCACGCGTCCGAGCGGCCGGACGCCCATCCGTTGAAGCTGATGTTGGCGGGCAACGCGCGCCGCCTCGATGCGGGCGAGCCGGTCAATGCCAGGGAAGGCCCCGGGCTGAATGTTGCCCTGCGCTTGCAGGGAGCCTGCGACCGTAGCCAGCGCCACGGCGAAACCAAGGAACTTGATGGTGCGCATCTGCGCCTCCTAATGAACGTCAGGGCTTGATCGCCCCGTTGTCGAGTTGACGCGTCAAGGAGACCGATGTTAATCGGGCGGTGCTCGCTGAGTTATCAACACAACAATAACACAATATGACACATATATTTAGCTAGCAGTTATACTCATTTGTTTGTGTTCTTTTCCACACCGCCAGCCTCCAGATCCGATAGATCTGACGCGATGCTCGGCCACGTCGGAACATTTCACACACGTTTTCGTTTGCAAATTCAGTCTTCCCGAATATCTTTATCGGTATGGCCGCCACCTCCTTGTCTCTCGCTGGCTTCAAGGGCATTCGCAGCGACATCCTCGTCGCCCTGCGCAAGGAGCAGCCACTCACCATCAAGGTGTTGGCCGCGCGGTTCGGCGTGACCGCCAACGCCCTGCGTCGACACCTGACCGATCTGGTGGACGCGGGATTGGTCGTCTACCGCCGCGAGATTCGCGGCCAGGGCGCGCCCGTCTTCGCGTACTCCCTCAGCGAAGCGGGAGAGGCGCTCTTTCCGCGCGCCTATGTCGACCCGCTGGTGGACGCGCTCGAGGCGCTGCGCGAACGCGAGGGCACGGAGGCCGTGGTTCGGCTGTTCCGCCGCCGGTGGGAGTCGCTGGCCGAGTCAGCGCGCCCGCGGCTGGCCACGTTGCCGATGCCTGAGCGCGCCCAGCTCCTCGCCGAGCTCCTCGCCGCCGAGGGCTACATGAGTGAAGCGGTGGCCGGTGACGGGACGGCCATGACCATTCGCCATCACAACTGTGCCGTGCGCGAGATCGCCCTGCGCTTTCCGGAAGTCTGCTCCGCCGAGGCGGAGTTCATCGAGGCGGTGCTTGGATCGCCCGTCGAGCGCCGCATGCACCTGAAGGACGGTTGCAGCGCCTGCGAGTACGGCGCGATCGGACGCGCTCCGCGGAGCGCGTCCGCCAGCGTGTCCGTGCCTGTTTCCATTCCTGAGACCCCGCAATGAGTTCCCAGATCGAATCGCTGGTCAACAAGGAGTACCAGTACGGCTTCGTGACCGACATCGAGTCGGACGCGATTCCGCCCGGCCTCACCGAAGAGACCGTCCGCCAGATCTCGACGCGCAAGAACGAGCCGCAGTGGCTGCTCGACTGGCGCTTGAAGGCGTTCAAGCGCTGGCAGTCGATGACCGAGCCCCGCTGGCCGAACGTGACGTACGGCGTCATCGACTACCAGGCGCAGACGTACTACTCGGCGCCGAAGAGCGTGAAGCCGCTGCAGTCGCTCGACGAGGTGGATCCCGAGCTCCTGAAGACGTACGAGAAGCTCGGCATCTCGCTCAACGAGCAGAAGCGCCTCTCCGGCGTGGCCGTGGACGCCATCTTCGACTCCGTCTCGGTCGGCACGACGATGAAGGAGGAGCTCAAGAAGCACGGGGTCATCTTCTGCTCCTTCGGCGAGGCGGTGCTTGAGCATCCGGAGCTGGTGCAGAAGTACTTGGGCTCTGTCGTCCCGTATTCAGACAACTTCTTCGCCGCGCTCAACTCGGCGGTCTTCAGCGACGGCTCGTTCGTGTACATCCCCAAGGGGGTGCGCTGCCCGCTGGAGCTGTCCACGTACTTCCGCATCAACGCGGCCGACACGGGGCAGTTTGAGCGGACGCTCATCGTGGCTGACGAGGGCGCGTCGGTGAGCTACCTCGAAGGGTGCACGGCGCCCAAGCGCAGCACCAACCAGCTGCATGCGGCGGTGGTGGAGATCGTCGCCCTCGACAACGCGCAGGTGAAGTACAGCACCGTGCAGAACTGGTACGCCGGCGACAAGGACGGCGTGGGCGGCATCTACAACTTCGTCACCAAGCGCGGCAAGGCGTTCACGAACAGCAAGATCTCGTGGACGCAGGTCGAGACCGGCTCGGCGATCACCTGGAAGTACCCGAGCGTCATCCTGCAGGGCGACAACTCCACCGGCGAGTTCTACTCGGTGGCCGTGGTCAACAACAAGCAGCAGGCCGACACCGGGACGAAGATGATCCACATCGGCAAGAACACGAAGTCGACGATCATCTCGAAGGGCATCTCGGCCGGGCACGGGCAGAACTCGTACCGGGGCCAGGTGAAGGTGCTCCCCAAGGCCACCGGGGCGCGCAACTACACGCAGTGCGACTCGATGCTCATCGGCAACCAGTGCGGCGCGCACACCTTCCCGTACATCGAGGTGGGCAACAACACCGCCACCCTCGAGCACGAGGCGAGCACGTCGAAGATCGGCGAGGACCAGATCTTCTACTGCAAGCAGCGCGGCCTGAACGCCGAGCACGCCATCTCGCTCATCGTCGCCGGCTTCTGCAAGGAAGTCTTCAAGGAGCTGCCGATGGAGTTCGCGCTAGAAGCTCAGCAACTCTTGGGAATCTCCCTTGAGGGTTCGGTGGGGTAGCGAGTGACGGTAGACGGTTGACGGTTGACGGTCGCACAGCCGTGCCACGCTTCAACCGTCCACCGTCCACCGTCTGTTCTTCCACCGTCCACCGTCCACCGTCTACCGTCACTATCATGCTGAAGATTGAGAACTTGACCGCGAACGTGGGTGAAAAGGCGATCCTCAAGGGGATTTCGCTTAGCGTCAACCCCGGCGAAGTGCATGCCATCATGGGGCCGAACGGCTCGGGCAAGTCCACGCTCGCGCAGGTGATCGCCGGCCACCCGGGCTACGAAGTCACCGGCGGCACGGTGACCTACGACGGACAGGACCTGCTCGAGATGGACGCCGAAGTGCGCGCCCAGCAGGGCATCTTCCTCGCTTTCCAGTACCCGGTGGAGATCCCTGGCGTCTCCAACGCCTACTTCCTGCGCGCCGCGTACAACGAGATCCGCAAGGCGCGCGGAGAGGAGGAAGTGGACCCGATGGAGTTCCTCGACATCATGGCCAAGAAGCTGAAGGTCGTGGAGATGGACGAGGCGATGCTCCAGCGCTCGGTGAACGCCGGCTTCTCCGGCGGCGAGAAGAAGCGCAATGAGATCCTCCAGATGGCAGTGCTCGAGCCGAAGCTCGCCGTGCTCGATGAGACGGACTCCGGCCTCGACATCGACGCGCTGCGCATCGTTGCCGAGGGGGTGAACAAGCTGAAGCGCCCGGACAACGCCACGATCGTCGTGACGCACTACCAGCGTCTGCTCAACTACATCGTGCCGGACTTCGTGCACGTCCTGGCGCAGGGACGCATTGTGCGCTCCGGCGGCAAGGAGCTGGCCCTCGAACTGGAAGAGAAGGGGTATGACTGGCTGCTCGAGCCGGCGGGGGCTTCGGCGTGAGCGCGCACTCGAACTACCGGGAGCTCTTCGATACGGCGAAAAGGGGCGGAGCGAAGGACTGGCTCCCGCACCTGAAGATCGCCGCCATCGAGCAGTTTGAGGCGGTCGGCTTCCCGACGACCCGCGACGAGGACTGGCATTTCACCTCGGTGACGCCGATCGCCGAGCGCACCTTCCGCCCAGCGCGGTCGTCGGGGACGACGCTGACGGCCGAGGACATCGCCCGCTTCACGTACGGTCAGGAGGACTGGCACCTGCTCGTCTTCGTGAACGGGCGTTACGAGCCGGCGCTGTCGTCGTTCGCCACACTCGACGCCGAGGTGCAGGTGATGACCTTTGGCGAGGCGCTCAAGGAGGCCCCCGAGCTGCTCGCCGAGCGCCTCGGCACGCTGGCGCCCGCGCAGCAGGCGTTCACCGCGCTGAACACGGCGTTCATGGCCGACGGCGTCGTGATTCACGTCCCGAAGGGCGTGGCGCTCGAGGCGCCCATCCACATCCTCTACGTCACCGACGCGCAGGCGAGCGGCGCCTCGCTGCACCCGCGCACGCTGGTCATCGCCGAGCGCAGCGCGCAGGCCACCCTCATCGAGACCTTCACCACCCTCGGCGGGGGCGCGTACTTCACGAACCACGTGGCCGAGGTAGTCGTGGGTGACAACGCCCGCGTGGATCACTACAAGGTGCAGCGCGAGGGGGCTGAGGCCTTCCACGTGGGCACCACGCAGGCGACGCAGGGACGCGACTCGATCTACCACGCGTTCACGTTCACCACGGGGGCGCAGCTCTCGCGGACGAACGTGTACTCCAAGCTGCTCGGCACCAACGCCGAGGTGCGGCTGAACGGCCTCTACTCGCTGGAAGAGGCGCAGCATGCCGACAACCAGACGTTTGTGGAGCACATCGCGCCGGCCTGTTCGAGCCGCGAGGTCTACAAGGGAATCCTCGACGGCTCGTCGCACGGGGTGTTCAACGGCAAGGTCTACGTGGACCCGCAGGCGCAGCAGACCGACGGCAAGCAGACGAACCATACGCTGCTCATCGGCGACGCCGCCCGGGTGGACACGAAGCCGCAGCTCGAGATCTTCGCCGACGACGTGAAGTGCACGCACGGCGCGACGGTCGGCCGGCTGGACGAGCTCGCGCAGTTCTACATGAAGAGCCGCGGCATCGGCGCGGAGCGCACGCGCGCCCTGCTCACCTATGCCTTCGCCGCCGAAGTGCTGGAGCTCATCGAGCTCGAGCCGCTCAAGCTGGCGCTCGAGGGACTGCTCTTCGAACGCTTCATCCCGCCGGAACCGGTCTGAGGGCCTGCGCGTGTCCGCCGAACTCGACGAGCTGTACCAGAGCATCATCCTCGACCACAACCGCCGGCCGCGGAACTTCCGCGTCATGGAGGATGCGAGCTCGCATGCTGAGGGGAAGAACCCCCTCTGCGGCGACCAGCTCACCATCTGGCTCAAGCTCGACGGGAATGTCATCAGCGACGTCTCGTTCCAGGGGAGCGGCTGCGCCATCTCCAAGGCGAGCGCTTCGCTGATGACGGCGGCCATCAAGGGCAAGACGCGCGCCGAGGCGGAAGCGATGTTCAACACGTTCCACGGCGTCGTCACCGGCGCGCACCCCGAGGATGCGGAGGCGCTGGGCTCGCTGAAGGCGCTGAGCGGCGTGTCGCGCTTCCCGCTCCGGGTGAAGTGCGCGTCGCTGGCCTGGCACGCGATGCACGCCGCGCTGCTCCGGCAGGACGGGGCGGTGGCCGTATCCACGGAGTGAGCCGACGATGACGACCCGGACGGCGTTCTCAGACCTGCGGGCGGACTTCCCGCTGCTCGCTGCCAATCCGGGACTGGTCTACCTCGACTCGGCGGCCACGTCCCAGAAGCCGCGCGCCGTGCTCGACGCGGTGCGCGACTACTACGAGACCGCGAACGCCAACCCGCACCGCGGCGCGTACAAGCTGAGCGGCACGGCCACTGACGCCTATCACGGCGCCCGCCGCGAGATCGCCCGGTTCCTCGGGGCCGCCGACGCCGACACGCTGCTTTTCACGCGCGGCACCACCGAGGCGGTGAACCTGCTCGCCACCGGGTGGGGACAGGCGCACGTGCACCGCGGCGACCGCATCGTGGTCACCCGGATGGAGCATCACGCCAACTTCGTCCCCTGGCAGCAGCTGGCCCGCGCGGTCGGCGCGGAGTTCCGCATCTGCGAGCTCACCAAGGATGGACTCGTGGACCTCGACCAGCTCCGCGCGCTCGTCACGGCGAACACGAAGGTGGTCGCCTTCGGGCACGTCTCGAACGCGCTGGGCACGATCAACGATGTGCGTGAGATCGTGGCGATCGCGCACGGCATCGGCGCCGTGGCCTTCTGCGACGGCGCGCAGGGGGCGCCGCACCTGCGGGTCGGGTTCGACGATCTGGGCGTGGACGCCTACGCGTTCAGCGGGCACAAGATGCTCGGCCCGATGGGGATCGGGGGCGTGATTGTGAAGCGGCGCGTGCTGGAGACGATGCACCCGTACCAGTTCGGCGGCGACATGATCGAATTCGTCTTTGACGGCGACACCACGTGGAACGTGCCGCCGCACAAGTTCGAGGCGGGCACGCCGAACGTGGAGGGCGCGGTGGGGCTCGCCGCCGCGGTCCGCTATCTCGAGGCGCTCGGCATGGATGCGGTCCGCGCGCACGAGATGGCGCTCACTCGCTACGCGATGGAGCGGCTGGCGGTGATCGAGGGATTGCACCTCTTCGGACCGGCGTCCGCCGAGGCGCGCAGCGGCGTCGTGAGCTTCACGCTCGGGGACATTCACCCCCACGACGTGAGCACGATGCTCGATGTGGACGGCGTCTGCGTGCGAGCCGGCCATCATTGCGCCCAGCCGCTGATGCGCGCGCTCCACCAGAGCGCGACGGTGCGCGCGAGCTTCTACGTGTACAACACCGCCGACGACGTGGACGCGCTCGTGGCCTCCCTGGTGAAGGCGAAGGCCCGCTTCCACGCGCACGCCTAGGCGCAGCGATGTCCACAACGGCTGACGGCGGCGCGCGGATCGCCGCGCTGTACCAGGAGCGCATCCTCGAGCACTACCGGCATCCTCGGCACAAGGGGGCGCTGGCCCGCGCCACCGGCACGCGGGGAGAGAAGAACCCGTTGTGCGGCGACGCGGTGGCGGTGGCGGTGTATGTGGTCGATGGAATCGTTCAGGAAGCGGCTTGGACGGGGACGGGCTGCTCGATCATGCAGGCGACGGCTTCGATGCTGATGGAATTCGTGCCCGGGCAGTCTCGCGAGGCGATCGAAGGCTTCGGCAGACGGTTCGACGCGATGCTGGCCAGCGGAGCGCCGGACGACGCGCTCGGTGAACTCGCGGCGCTCGTCGGTGTGGCGCCGTTCGCGGCGCGGCATAAGTGCGCACGGCTGCCGTGGAAGGCGCTGCTGGGAGCGGTGGGAGACGGTGGACGGTAGACGGTAGACGGTGGACGGTGGACGGTGGACCCCCGCAGGCATCCACCCTCAACCGTCAACCGTCCACCGTCACTCTCCCTGCGCGCCGACGCCTGACGCATCTTTACTCCATGCGCCGTCTCGCTCTCACCGCCCTCGTCGCCTTCGCCGCCGCCTGTTCCGGGGACGGTCCGACCGGTCCCGTGACACCGCCGGCCCCGCCACCGCCGGTCACGCCACCGCCCGTCACGCCACCGCCGGTCACGCCGCCCAGCGCCACGCCGCCGACCGTCGCGCGCGAGTTCCGCGGCCTCTGGGTGGCCACGGTCGCCAACATCGACTGGCCGACGCGCACTGGGCTGAGCCAGACCGAGGCGATGGCGGAGATGCGCACGATCCTCGACAAGGCCGCATCGCTGCGAATGAACGCGGTGATCCTGCACGTGCGCGCGTCGGGCGATGCGCTGTACCGCTCGAACCTCGAGCCGTGGGCCAGGGCGTTGACGGGGACGCAGGGGACTGACCCCGGCTGGGATCCGCTGGCCGTCTGGGTGGACGAAGCACACGCGCGCGGTTTGGAGCTCCACGCGTGGTTCAATCCGTTCCGCGCGGGGAATATCAGCGACACCACGCGACTGGCCGCCAACCACCTGTGGAAGGCGCGCCCGGATCTGGCGCGGATCTGGGAGGGGCAGCTCTGGTTCGATCCCGGTGAACCGGACGTGCATACGTGGACGCTGAATGTCATCAAGGACGTGATCGCCCGGTATGACATCGACGCGGTGCATCTCGACGACTACTTCTACCCGTATCCGCAGGGAAGCGCGCCCGTCTTCAACGATGACGTGTCGTACAACAAGTACCTCGCGGCGGGGGGCGCGGCGATGGCGCGCGCCGACTGGCGGCGTCGCAACGTGGACACCTTCATCCAGCGGCTGTACACAGAGGTGCGCGCCGCCAAGCCGTCGGTGAAAGTGGGGATCTCGCCGTTCGGCATCTGGCGCCCCGGCAACCCGACGGGCATCACGGGCCTCGACGCGTACAGCGCTATCTACGCCGACTCCAAGAAGTGGCTGGACAATGGCTGGGTGGACTACTTCGCGCCGCAACTCTACTGGTCGCTCGCCAGCACCGGACAGAATTTCACGGCGCTGCTCGATTGGTGGATCTCCGTGAACTCGCAGAAGCGTCATCTCTGGCCCGGACTCGCCGCATATCGGGTGGCCGACGGCGGCTTCCCGTCCGCCGCCGAGATCAACAACCAGATCGCGGTGACGCGGTTCCGGGCCGGGCCGAACGCGGGCGGCGGGAGCGGCACGCTGCTCTACAACACGACGGCGGTGCGGACGAACGCGAAGGGGCTCGCGGACTCGCTCGCGGCGACGGGCTACGCCGGACACGTCATCCCACCCGCCTACACGTGGCTCGACAACACGGCGCCCACTGCGCCGACCATCGCCGTGACGGACCAGAATTCGATCATGCGCGTGACCATTTCCCCGGCGGGGGCCGAACCGGTGCGCTGGTGGATGGTGCAGTGGCGCAACGCCACGACGTGGAATCATCGGCTCGTGCTTGGCACATCCACGATCGTGAACCTCGCGTACTCGACCGCGGCCGAGAAGGCGGACCGCGTGGTGGTGACCGCGCTCGACGCGGCGTGGAACGCATCGACCGCCGTCACGTGGCAGGCGGCCGCCCGGTAGCGCATGACCCTGACTAATCCGTCGCGACCGAGCGGCGGGCACCTCGTGGCCGAGGTGCTCCGGCGCCACGGTGTGCGGTCGCTGTTCGCGCTCGCCGGTGGCCACGTGTCGCCGATCCTCGTCGCCGCGAAGCAGGCCGGCATCCGTGTGGTGGACACGCGGCAGGAGCAGACAGCGGCGTTTGCGGCCGACGCGACGGCGCGTCTCACCGGGGTCGGCGCCGCGGTGGTGACGGCCGGACCAGGCGTGACGAACACGCTCACCGCGCTGACCAACGCGAAGATGGCGCGGTCGCCGATGCTCCTGATCGGCGGCGCCACGGCGACGGTGCTGCGCGGCCGCGGCTCGCTGCAGGACATCAACCAACTGGCGGCCGTGCGCCCGCACGTGAAGCACGTGGAGCAGGTGCGTCGCGTCGCCGATATCGTCTTCGCCCTCGAGCACGCGCTGCGCATCGCGCGCGAGGGCGTTCAGGGTCCGGTCTTCGTGGAGTTGCCGCTCGACGTGCTCTATCCCGAGCCGCTGGTTCGAGAGACGATGGGCGTTACCCAGCCGCTGCCGGCGGGGGCGTCGTGGCGGCGCCGCATCGAGCACTGGTACCTGTCTCGGCATGCCGATCGTGTCTTCGCCGAGGGGAGCGCAATTCCTCGCGACCCGGTGCACGTGATGCGGATGCAGCCCTCGGCGCGCGCGGTCTCGCGCACCGCCTCGATGCTCGCGCACGCCGAGCGGCCAATACTCGTCATCGGGAGTCAGGGGTGCGAGGCGCCGGGGGAGGTCACGGCACTCGCTGATGCCGTGCAAGCGTTGGGCATCCCGGTCTTCCTTGCCGGGATGGCGCGCGGGCTGCTGGGCGCCGGCGACGCGCTCCAGGTACGGCACCATCGCAAGGAGGCGCTGCGCGAGGCGGATCTGGTGGTGCTCTGCGGCGTGCCGATGGACTTCCGGCTCGATTACGGGCGGCACATCGGTGGCCGGGCGCGGATCGTCGCCGTGAATCGCGATGCGGGCGAGCTGCACAAGAACCGGCGTGTGGCGTTGGCGGTGGATGCCGACGCCGATCTGTTCGTGCGGGCGCTCGCTGCGGCAGGGGTCCGCGCGCGGTGCGAGGCGTGGATCGCGCGCCTGCGCGAACGCGACGCCACGCGCGACGCGGCGATCGCTGCGGAAGCGGGTGCGGCCATCGCGCCGGTGAATCCGCTGGCCGTCTGCCAGAGCGTGAACGCGCTGCTTACGGAGCGTTCAACGGTCGTGGCGGACGGCGGCGATTTCGTCGGCACCGCGTCGTACGTCGTGCGGCCGCGCGCGCCGCTGCGCTGGCTGGATCCCGGGGCTTTCGGAACGCTAGGCGTCGGCGCCGGGTTCGCGCTGGCCGCCAAGCTCGCGCGCCCCGATGACGACGTCTGGCTGCTCTGGGGCGACGGGGCGGCGGGCTATGGCATCGTCGAGCTCGACACGTTCGTGCGGCACGGCCTGCCCGTGGTGGCCGTGATCGGCAACGACGGCGCGTGGACGCAGATCGCCCGCGGCCAGGTGGAGATGCTCGGCGACGACGTGGGCACCCAACTTGGCCGCACCGCCTTCCACGAGGCCGCCGAGGCGCTCGGCGCCCGTGGCTTCTTGCTCGACGATCCCTCGAAGATTGAGACCACGCTGCGCGCGGCGCGTGATACGGCGCGCGAGGGGCGCGTCGCGCTTGTCAACGCGATGATTGGCGCGGGGGAGTTTCGGAAGGGGAGTATGAGTATGTAGAGGACGACAGAGAAAGACAGAGAAAGACAGAGAAAGACAGAAACGACAGAAACGACAGAGAACGACAGAGAACGACAGAGAACGACAGAGAACGACAGTCACAACAACACCGAGGGGCGCCGCGAATGACCGCAGCGCCCCTCTGTGTACCTGCCGATTCCCGCCCTTTACTGTCGTTCTCTGTCGTTCTCTTTACTTCAACGGTTCAAACCTCGCCTGGAAGAAGCGCAGGTACTTGGGCTCGTAGACCATCTTCAGCCCCTTCACCGTTTCGCGCTGCTCGTAGACGGCCTTCACCGACTCGGCGACGACGTCCATGTGAGCCTGCGTGTAGACGCGGCGCGGGATGGTGAGGCGGGTGAGTTCGAGCTTGGGCCGGTAATGGTCGCCAGTCTTCGCGTTACGTCCGGCGCTCACGATGCCGCGTTCCATCGCGCGGATGCCGCTGTCAAGATAGAGCTGCGCGGCCAGCGTCTGCGCCGGGAACTCGTCCTGCTTCAGCTGCGGATAGAAGCGCTTGGCGTCGAGGAAGATGGCGTGGCCGCCGATGGGTTCCATCATCGGCACGCCCCACTCCTCGAGCAGATCGCCCAAGTAGCGCACCTGGCCGATGCGGGCACGGATGTGGTCGTCCTTCACCGATTCGGCGGTGCCGATGGCCATCGCCTCCATGTCGCGGCCGGCGAGTCCGCCGTACGTGTGCAGCCCCTCGAACACGACGACGAGATTGCGCAGCTCCTCGAAGACGTTCCAGTCGTTCACCGCCACCCAGCCGCCGATGTTGACCAGCGAGTCTTTCTTGGCGCTCATCCAGGCGCCGTCGGTGTAGCCGCAGAACTCCTTGAGGATTTCAGCGACGGACTTGTTGGCGTACCCCGTCTCCCGTTCCTGGATGAAGAAGGCGTTCTCCACGGCGCGCGTCGCGTCGAGGTAGATCTTGATGCCGTGCTTATCGCCCCAGGCGCGCAGCGCCTTCACGTTGGCCATCGAAACCGGCTGGCCGCCGGCCATGTTCACGGTGGCCGCCAGCGAGACGTAGGCGATCTTGTCGGCGCCATGCTCCTTCACGAGCGCGTCAAGCTTCCCGATGTCCACATTGCCCTTGAACGCGCCGCGGTGCAGCGAGTCGTGGGCCTCGTCGCAGATGACGTCCACAAAGATGCCGCCGGCCATTTCCTGATGAAGGCGCGTCGTCGTGAAGTACATGTTGCCCGGCACGTACTGGCCCGCCTTGATCTCCGTGCGGCTAATCAAGTTCTCGGCGCCCCGCCCCTGGTGCGTGGGGACCAGGTATTTGTAGCCGTAGTACGTCTGGATGGCGTGCTCGAGATGGTAGAAGTTCTCCGACCCCGCGTACGCCTCGTCGCCGACCATCATCCCCGCCCACTGGCGGTCGCTCATCGCGCTTGTGCCGCTGTCGGTCAGGAGGTCGATGTAGACGTCGGCGGAGCGCAGGAGAAACGTGTTGTAGCCCGCCTCAGCCATGGCACGCTCGCGCGCGGGGCGGTCGGTCATGGTCAGCGGCTCGACCATCTTGATCTTCCACGGTTCGGCCCAGGAGCGGCGGCCGAACTGCTGGCCCATTGTGCGGGGCACTTCGTGCTTGTCGGTCATATGAGGGGCGCAGCAGCGCCGGTGGGAGGAACATCGCGTCACGCGCCCGCAAATTCGCCATTCGCCTCCCCCGCAACGAATCAGAGTTTTCACGACACCGCGTCAGGAAACACCTGTCTCCGAGTCCCATGCATTGTCGGAACCGCCGCAGGCTGGCGCGTCGCGGTCAGACGAGCGATGCTTGACCGATTGGCGGCGGAACCGCCGCCGTGTCGCACGCACCCTCTCGATTCAGACGCCCATGCGCCGAACCCTTCTGCTCGCCGTCGCCGCGTTCCTCGCCCCCGTCACGGCGGCGAATGCCCAGGCGGACCCCGCCCTCGCGGCCAAGATCCGCAATGACTACCGCAAGCTTGAAGTGCGAATTCCGGTGCGCGACGGCGTGAAGCTGTTCACGTCGATCTACGTGCCGAAGGACACTTCGAAGCGGTACCCGGTGCTGATGTCGCGCACGCCGTATTCCGTCGCTCCGTACGGCGACACGGCGTATCGCGCGGCGATGGGGCCGTCGGGCAATCCAAGGTATGTCGAGGATGGCCACATCTTCGTGTATCAGGACGCGCGCGGCCGGAACTACTCGGAGGGGAAGTTCCGGGAGATGACGCCGATTCTCGAGAAGCACGAGAAGCCAACGGATGTCGATGAAGGAACGGACACCTACGACACCATCGAGTGGCTGCTCAAGAACCTGCCGACCAACGGCCGGATGGGCATCTACGGCACCTCATGGCCCGGGTTCTACGCGAGCGCGAGCTGCCTGTCGCGGCATCCGGCGCTCGTCGCCTGCTCACCGCAGGCGCCGATGACCGACATCTGGATGGGCGATGACGACTTCCACGGCGGCGCGTTCCTGCTGGCACACAACTTCGGCTTCTACGCGAACTTCGGGCGCGGACCGCGCACCGAGCCCGGGCCGGACAAGCGGTATCCGTTCACCCGTGTGCCGCAGGACGCCTACCAGTTCTACCTGAACATGGGCCCGGTGGGGCCCGGATCGCAGAAGTACATCGCTCCCGGCACGAGCGAGTGGTGGGAGGCCGTCCTCGCCCACCCGACCTACGACGACTATTGGCAGGCGCGCGATGTCCGACGCCACCTGCGCGACGTGAAGGCGGCGGTGCTCACGGTCGGCGGCTTCTACGACACGGAGGACCTGCACGGCCCGTGGTGGGTCTACGAGAACATCGCCAAGCGCAGCCCGGCCACGGTCAACACGCTCATCGTCGGCCCGTGGTCGCACGGCGGCTGGAGCCGCGGCGACGGCACGGTTCTCGGCAACCTTCGGTGGAACTACAAGACAGGACCGTTCTACCGCGACACCGTGGAGTACGTCTTCTTCAGCCAGCACCTGCGCGGCGGCGAGCAGAAGATCGACCCCGGCGTGATTGTCTTCCGCACCGGCGGCGACCGTTGGGACAAGTACCCGACGTGGCCCGCTCCCGGCGCGCAGCGGAAGGCGCTCTACCTGCACCCTGACGGCAAGCTCGGCTTCACCGCGCCCGCGGCGAGCGGCGGTTTCGACGAGTACGTCTCCGACCCCGCCAAGCCCGTGCCGGTGGTGGGGCGCATCGAGTCGAACGGCATGCCGCGCGACTACATCACCGATGACCAGCGGTTCGCCGCGCGCCGTCCGGACGTGCTCGTCTACCAGACGGAGCCGCTGGCGGAAGACCTCACGGTGAGCGGCCCGCTGACGCCGGTGCTGCACGTGAGCACCTCAGGCACCGACGCCGATTTCATCGTCAAGCTGATCGACGTCTTCCCGGACGACGCCCCTAATTGGGTGGGTGACCAGAGCGGGTTCCTTGTGGGCGGCTATCAGCAGCTGGTGCGCGGCGAGCCGTTCCGCGCGCGGTATCGCCAGTCATTCGAGAAGCCGGTGCCGATGGTGGCGAACCAGCCCGACTCGATCCGCTTCGAGATGCCGTCGGTGCACCACACCTTCAAGAAGGGGCACCGCATCATGGTGCAGGTGCAGAGCACGTGGTTCCCGCATATCGAGCGCAATCCGCAGACCTACGTGCCGAACATCTTCTTCGCCAAGCCCGAGGACTACCAGAAGGCAACCATGCGCGTCTACCACGCGGCGGCGAAGGCGACACGGATCGAGTTGTTGACGCTACCGTAGGCTGATCGCTCGAGTCGAGACGAACGGCAACAGCATACCACAGAGTCACCAAGAGCACGAAGGGCCACGAAGACGAACTGGAGGTAGAAACCGCGCGCCACGCAGATCTCTGCGTGGCGCGCGGTCATTCCCCCATGGAGTGCTTCGTGTTCCTTTGTGCCCTTGTATGTCTCGTTTCGTGAGAATTGGTGCATCTTCTGCACAGCGTCAGCTCGATTGTGCCTGGGGCCGAATGAGCCCGCCACGAAGCCGGAGCGGCGCTGCTGCACTCGCCACGAGCCCGAACGACTGCCGGGGCCACGAACCCGTATCCGGCAAGGAGGGGCCACGACGAGGACCTCGGTCACGGAGACGCGCCATGATGTACGCGGGCATTGATGTTTCGAAAGGGACGCTGGATCTGGCCGTGCACGGCGGCCCCGGCACGTCGTTCGCGAACACCGAAGCGGGCATCCAGCAGCTGCTTGCGGCGCTGCCCCGCGTCACGCTGCTCGTCCTGGAGGCGACGGGGCGCTATCACCACAGCGTGACCGCGGCGCTGGTCGCCGCGGGCCATCCCGTGGCGGTGGTGAATCCCCGCCAGGTGCGCGACTTCGCGCGGAGCACGGGGCAGCTCGGCAAGACGGACCGGCTCGATGCCGCGCTGCTCGCGCGCTTCGCCGCGGTCGTCCAGCCGCCGGTGCATGCGCTACCGGACGCGGCCACGCAGGAACTGGCCGAGCTGGTCGCGCGGCGCCGGCAGCTGCTCGAGATGCGCGTGGCCGAGCAGAACCGCTTGGAGATCCGCTCCAAGCGCATCCGCAAGAGTGTGCATCGTACCCTGCGGATGCTCGATGCGGAGCTCGCCCTGCTCGAACACGATCTGGACGACACCATCCGTCAGAGCCCCGTCTGGCAGGCGACGGCCGATCTCCTGCAGAGTGTGCCGGGCGTCGGCCCGCAGACCGCCCGCGCGCTCATCGCCGAGCTGCCGGAACTCGGCCGCTGCACGCGCCGCGAGATCGCGAAGCTCGTCGGCGTGGCGCCGCATCCCCGCGACTCGGGCACGTATCGCGGCGCCCGCCACTGCTGGGGCGGGCGCGCAGCCGTGCGCGCCGCGCTCTACATGGCCGCCGTCACCGCCGCCCGGTGCAATCCCGTGAGTCGCGGGCTCTACCAGCGCCTGCGCACGGCGGGGAAACCCGCGAAGGTCGCCCTCGTCGCGGTGATGCGCCAACTGCTCACCATCCTCAATGCGATGCTCAAAACAAATCAGCGGTGGCAGCCACCCCTGGCCACCACCGCTTGATTTTCAACACGACTGCTTC
>Ga0194119_10000095_pt1 | contig 160920 bp, 167 predicted proteins | sample TA2MahC100mmetaG_FD_148620 | JGI IMG/M metagenome (GOLD analysis project Ga0194119, IMG submission 148620) | Freshwater microbial communities from Lake Tanganyika, Tanzania - TA2015018 Mahale Deep Cast 100m | ecosystem: Environmental > Aquatic > Freshwater > Lake | place: Tanzania: Lake...
CTTCTTCGCAGCAGGCTTCTTCTTCGCAGCCGGCTTCTTCGCAGCAGCCTTCTTCGCAGCAGGCTTCTTCTTGGCAGCAGGCTTCTTCTTGGCAGCGGCCTTTTTCGCAGCCGGCTTCTTCGCAGCAGGCTTGCGCTTGGCCGGCGCCTTCTTCTTCGCCGCGGCCATGGCCATCGCCTGAACGCGCGGGGTGTCTTCGGTTTCGGTGGTCTCGACAATATCAGTCATCAGAGGATGAATCTCCATGTGTTCCTGTTGAAGGCCTTCATGGGAAGGCAGCGCTTCGCGCGGCAAATTCCCAATTCCAACCCGGGGTACAGCAGGTGTGGGCGGTGATGGCGGCGACGCGCGGATCCCGATGCGCGGACCGACAGGACTGAAAGTCTCCGCGAAGCGCAGCCGCCAAAGGCTTCACAGCGCGCGGCATTCCAGCGCGGCGTGTTCCCCCTGGCCTCTCTCCCACCCCTTGCACACGCCATGACGGCGGCTTGGAGTGGTGTGGGGCCCTGATCGCGTGAAGCGAAGAGCCCCGTGAGTCTGCGGTCCATGGACCGTCCTTCCCTGCTGCGGCAACTCTGCCTTGCCGATCGCAGTACCTTCCCGCTTCACTGCACCAGATTCAGGAAATGCACCTGATCTCGGGAGCAACTTCTCGCGGCGTTAAGGCGGTGCGAATCGCACAAGAGAATCGCGCGCAAGGACACGCTATCTTCATCACCATGAGTTGTGTCAATAAAATCCGTCACATTTCGCAAAAAAAAATTGCGCGCATCGCATTATGATGCAAGCAGTGTGACATTCGTGCTCCGGTTTTACACCTTGCAGCGCCGCTTCACCATCTCTAAAAAATGACGTAGGCATCTGCAAACTATCGCGCCGCCAGCGTTGGGACCGGGCGCTGTTCCGGCCCCGTATACCAGGAAAGCGGGCGAATGAGGCGATTATCCGTGCCCTGCTCAATCACATGCGCCGACCAGCCCGTGATGCGGGAGGCGACGAAGATCGGCGTGAAAAGCGGAATCTCAAAACCCATCAGGTAATAGGCAGGGCCTGCCGGGAAATCGAGATTGGGGTGGATGTTCTTCTTCTCCAGCATCTCACCGGCCAGGATGCGGCTGATCTCCATCCAGGTCTTGTCACCCACGACTTCGGCCATTTTCTCGGCATATTTACGCATGGTGGGCACCCGGCTATCGCCTGATTTATAGACGCGGTGGCCAAAGCCCATCACCAGCGCCTTATGGTCAAAGCGGCTTTGGATCCATTCCTTCGCCAGCTTCGGGTCGCCAATTTCCTTCAGCGTGTGCATCACCGCCTCATTGGCGCCGCCATGGAGCGGCCCCTTGAGCGAGGCGATGCCCGCCGTGATCGCGCCATGCATGTCGGCGCCCGAGGAGGTCACCAGGCGCGCCGTATAGGTGGAGGCGTTGAAGGTATGCTCGGCATAAAGAATCATGGAAACATCGAAAGCCTTCAGCACTTCCGGCTGCGGCACCTTGCCCAGGATCAGGTTGAAGACATTCTCGCCAAAGCCATGCGCGGGGTTCGGCGCCACCACCGGCAGGCCACGGGAAGCGCGATAGGCCGCCGCAATTGCCGCAGGGATCTTCGCAAAAAGCCGCTTGGCCTTCCGATACTGCGCGGGCAGGGAGACATCGGAGGTCTCAGGGTCTTCCATCCCCATGAAGGACACGGCGGTGCGGATCGCATCCATCGGGTGCGCATCCTTGGGCATTTCGCGGATCACGCGGTGCAGCGCGGGGCTGATCTCACGCTCGGCTGCGGTCTCAGCCTTGAACTCAGCCAGCTGCTTGGCATTGGGCAATTCACCTTCCCAAAGCAGATAGGCCACTTCCTCAAAGCTGCAATTCTCGGCCAAATCCTGCACCGCATAACCGCGATAGGTCAGGCTATTCGTCTCCGGCATCACCTTCGATACAGCAGAGACATCGGCATAGACGCCGACCAGGCCCTTATAGATTTCGGGTTTCGTCGTTTCGTTCATTGGGTTTCTTCCCTTGCTATCCTTGCTTTTGGACGGCGCGCGCGGCACCGACCCTGCCTTCCTCATTCAGACTTCAGAAGATGCCGGGCTTGCTGTCCAGCAGGCCGCCAGCCGGTAGTACGACGTTCAGCGCGCTGAGTTCGCCCGCCTTCAGCTTGGCCAAATCCTGCGCCACTTCCAGGAAGCGGTTGGACTCGCGGGGGGAGATGATGCCATCCGTGATGGTTCGGAATTTGCGGATGTAATCCGCCCGGCCAAAGGGTTTGGCGCCATTCGGGTGTGCATTGGCAACGCCAAGCTCATCCACGAGGCGCGATCCATCCTTGAACAGGATTTCAACGCGCCCGCCGAAGGAAAGCTCATTTGGGTCGCGGGAATGGTATTTGCTGGTCCATTCCGCATCTTCCCGCGTTTCGATCTTGTGCCAAAGCCGGACGGTATCGGCGCGGCCCGCCCGCTTCGGCGCGTAGCTATCCACATGATGCCAACGGCCATCCTGCAACGCGACCGCGAAGATATACATGATGGAATGGTCCAGCGTCTCACGGCTCGCCTTCGGGTCCATCTTTTGCGGGTCATTGGCGCCGGTGCCAATCACGTAATGGGTGTGATGGCTGGTATGGATGATTATCTTCTCAATCGCCTCCATATCCGCAATCTGCTCACGCATACGGAAGGCCAGGTCAATCAGCGCCTGGGATTGGTATTCGGCCGAGTGTTCCTTGGTATAGGAGTCCAGAATGGAGCGCTTTGGCTCCCCCGCTTCCGGCAGCGGCACTTCGTAATAGACCGGGCCATAGACATCCTGGCGGTTGGACCGCCCGGACAGCGCCCAGGCAATCACGCTGTCTTCACCCTCATAAATCGGCGAAGGCGCGCCTTCACCGCGCATGCAGCGGTCCACCGCTTCCACCGCCAGCTTGCCGGCATGGGCGGGGGCATAGGCCTTCCAGGATGAAATCTCGCCCTTGCGGGATTGCCGGAAGGAGACCGAGGTATGCAAAGCCTGCTGGATGGATTGGAACACCACTTCCTGCTTGAGGCCGAGCAGCGTGCCAATGCCAGCCGCCGCCGCAGGGCAAAGATGGGCGACATGGTCCACCTTATGTTCATGCAGGCAAATCGCGCGCACCAGATCAATATGCAGCTCATAGCCAGTGGCAAGGCCACGGATCAGATCACGGCCGGATTTTTCCATGGCCTGCGCGACCGCCAGGATCGGCGGGATATTATCGCCAGGGTGGGAGTAATCAGCGGCCAAGAAAGTGTCGTGCATATCCAATTCACGCACGGCGGTGCCATTGGCCCAGGCCGCCCATTCGGGGGAAACCGTGGTCGCCGATTTCACGCCAAATACCTGCGCGCCACCCGCCTTCTTCGCATGGCCGAGCGCCATGCCGCGCGCCGAGACCACCGGGCGGCGGTTGATGGCAGCGATGGCGACAGAGCCATTATCGATGATCCGGTTGATGATCATCTCCTGCACCGGCTTTTCGACCGCGACCTTGTCTACAGCGACTCCGGCCATTTTCCAGGCCAATTGATCTTCGCGCTTCAATAGCGCTTTTGATGGGTGAACCTTTAGCTGGTGCAGTTTCATCTGGGGCTTCTCCCTTTGTTGCTGGCAACTTGCCTGATGGGGTGATCTTGTGCGCCCATCCTGCGCCATCGTCCAATCCAATTGACGTGGCGCGCTGATAGGTTTTCCGTATGGGCGAAACCGCATGGGATCGAAGATGGATTTTCGCCTGATCCGCCGCCTGGGGCATTTTCTCGCCGTCGCCGAGGAAGGTCATTTCGGTCGCGCCGCCGCACGGCTTGGCATTTCGCAGCCACCGCTGACGGCGCAAATCCAATTGCTGGAACGCGAATTGGGCGTGAAGCTGCTGGAACGCTCCGGCAAGGGCGCGCGCCCAACCCGCGAAGGGGAAGCGCTGCTGCCCCTCGCACGGCGTATCGCCGGCAATGCGGCTGATCTGGAAAGCCTGGCGCGTGAATTGCGCATCGGCCATCACGCGCCGGTTGCCATCGCCTGCGTCACCTCGGCGCTATTCGATTACCTGCCGCCCATCGTGCGCGCCATGCAGGCCGCGCGCCCCGAAGCCGCGATTGGCGTGCGTGAAATGGACACCGCCGAGGCTTTGGAGGCGCTGCGCCGGGGAGAGGTTGAACTGGCCTTGCTCCGCGCAGATCGTGATCGCGCGCCGATCAGGCTGAGACCTTTGGGGGAAGACAGGCTCGCCGCTGCCTTGCCGGAAGGCCATCCGATCCTGAGCGGTCCTGACCCCTTGCCGCTCACGGCACTCGCGGAAGCGCCGATGCTAATGCTGCCGCGCGCGATCAGCCCGGCCTATTCGGATGCCATGACAGCGGCCTGTCACGCGGCGGGCTTCACGCCCCGCGTGGTGCGTGAAGTGGGATCGGCCATGGCGCAGCTTGGTTTTGTGGCTGCGGGGCTTGGGGTGGCCTTGGTGTCAGAAGGCATGGCGCGGCTCAATCCGCCCGGGGTTGCCTTTCGCATTCTGGCTGGTCCCATTCGCGGTGTCGGTGTGGCGCTGGCCTGGAATGCGGAGCGGGAGAATGAGGCAACCAGCCTCGCGCTTGAAATCGCGGATGCGCAATTCCCGCCCGCAGCCCTGGTCCGCAACACGGGGCTGCGTTAGCCTCACCCACCGATCAGATGACCCTTGTAGGAGTAGCCCATGCCCGCCACCACCCCTTTTGATCGCGTCATTCGTGGCACTTTGGTGCTGCCAGATCGCATACTTGCGAATGGCTGGATCGCCACGCGCGGCGGGGTGATTGCCGGCATTGGTGAAGGCCCATCACCGGTTGCGACCTCGGTCGAGGATTACGGCAGCAAGCTGATCATGCCGGGGCTCGTGGATGGGCATATGCATACCTCATCCTCTCGCGGTTGGCCGGGCATTGAAGGTGCGTCCAAAACCGCTGCCGCTGGCGGGGTCACGACTTGCATTGACATGCCCTATGACGTGCCGCGCCCGGTGACAGATGCCGGCATTTTCACGGAAAAGGTGGAGTATGCGAACCGCCTGTCGCATGTGGATATGGCGCTTTACGGCACCATTCTGAAATCGGGCGGGGTGGATGCCATTGCGGGCCTGGCTGAAGCGGGCGCCTGTTCCTTCAAGCTTTCCACTTATGAATATGACCCGGTGCGCTTCCCGCGCATTGACCACCCGACCATGGTCGCGGCCTTTCGCGAAATCGCCAAGACCGGGCTGATGGTCGCCGTGCATAATGAAGACCAGGAAATTGTTGTGCGGCTGACCGAGGAAGCCAAGGCCGCTGGCAATACCTCGCCCATCTGGCATTGCCGCACCCGCCCGCCGCTGTGCGAGACCATGGCGGATTTGGAGATTTTCGAAATCGGGCTTGAGACCGGCGCGCATGTGCATATCGCCCATTCATCGCTCGCGCGCGGCTTTGAGATTGCCGAGGTGTTTCGTCGCATGGGCGGCAAAGCATCGGGCGAGGCCTGCCTGCAATACCTATGTATGACGGAAGAAGACATCATCCGGCTGGAAGGCTTCGGCAAATGCAACCCGCCCTTCCGCACGGCGGATGAGGTAGAGCGCATGTGGGGCGCCTTTGCCAAGGGGCAGGTTGCCTATGTCTCCACCGATCACGCGCCCTGGCCGCGTGATCGCAAGACCTATACGGGCGATATCTTCACCGTGGGCGCGGGGCTCACCGGCATGCAAAGCTTCGCGCCGGTGATGTTCACGCTGCTGAAGCAACGCGGCCTGTCGCCCAGCCTGATGGCGCTTTATTGCGCCGAACGCCCGGCGCGCTTCCATGGGCTTTATCCGAAGAAGGGCGCGCTGCGCGTTGGTGCGGATGCCGATTTGCTGGTGATGGAAGAAGGCGATTTTACCTTTGATGCGCAGGATATCCAGGACCAGGAAGACGCCAAATGGTCGCCTTATGATAGCATGAAGGTGAAGGGCCGCGTTGCCGCCACCTGGCTGCGCGGGCAGCAGATTTGGGATGGCAAGCAGGTTCTGGCCAAGCCCGGCGCCGGGCGTTTCGTGCCGCGTCAACATAGGCAAACCTATGTCGGGGAATAAGGAAAAGCAGCGCCCCGCCGGGCATTGGATTAAGCGACCACCGCGGCCTTCGAAGCAAGCTGCTCCGCCGCTGCGGCGCAAGCCCGGCCTGGTGCAGGCGATGATTGCGGGTTCGGTTGGCATCATGCTCGGGATGCTGAATGCCGCCGTGACTGGCGCAGGAGGCCTGCCCGATCCGGTGCCGGCGATTGCTGCCGGGAGCGGGCTTTGCATTGGCGCCATTGCCACCTGGCGGCTGTTTGGCGGCACGCGGCAAGATTTCCGGGATCTGTTCTACTGAACCCTGGCTTGCCGCCGTGTGGCGCTTGGCCCATGGAAGGCCCTTCAATTTTTCGCAGGGAGACGCCGATGAATTCCGCAGATTATTATGTGAAGCACCTCGCGGTGGATTTGCCTTTGGCGACGGCCGATAAGATCGCCGATGTCACGCTGGCAGCGGGCCGCGCGGCGGGCATGCTGCCGCTGACCGTGGTTGTGCTAGATGCGGGCGGGCATGTTGTAGTGCAAAAGCGCGAGGATGGCTCTGGCATTCTGCGGGCCGAAATCGCGTACGGCAAAGCCTATGCCGCGCTCGGCATGGGCATTGGCAGCCGCGTTGCGCGCGACCGCTTGAAGGAACGCATCGCCTTCCAGGCCGCTGTCGCCGCCGCTTCCGATGGCAAGTTCGTTCCCGTACCCGGTGGCGTGCTGATCCTGAATGCCGCCGGTGCGGTGATTGGCGCGGTTGGTGTGAGCGGTGATGCGTCAGACCGTGACGAACACGCGGCGTGCGAGGGCATCAAGGCTGCCGGGCTTGCGTGCCACCCCGATGCGGCAGTGGAGAATTGGCGCGATGCTGCCTTGTAGTTTTGGCCGTCGCACCACGCTGCTTGGCGCTAGCGCGGCGCTGGTCACGGGCACGGGGCGGGCGCAGGAGGTGTTTCCCTCCCGCCCGATCCGCATGATCATCCCCTTCCCCGCCGGCGGTCCCACTGATGTCTATGCGCGGCTTTACGCTGAGCGCCTGGGCCGCGAATTGGGCCAATCGGTGGTGACGGAAAATCGCGGCGGTGCGGGGGGCGCGATTGGCTCGCTCGAAGTCTCCCGCGCGCGGGCTGATGGTTATACGATCTTGTTTGGCACGGCTTCGACCCATGCGCTTTATCCGCTGGTCGCGCGCCAGCCGCAATTTGATGTGTTGCGCGATTTCACGGCCATTGCGGAATTGGGCGGCGGGCCGCTTTGTTGGCTGGCGCATCCCTCGCGCCCCGCAACGCTCCGTTCATTTCTGGACGCGGCGCGCAATGCAAACCCCCTGGTTTCCTATGGCTCACCAGGCAGCGGGACCATGATGCACCTTGCCACAGAGTTGTTGAAGCAGCAGGCGGGCGGGGTTGCCATCACCCATGTGCCCTATCGCGGCGCAGCGCCGGCGATGAATGATTTGGTGGGCGGCACCTTGGCACTTGCCGTCAATACCTTCGGCGGTGGCTTGCCTTTGCATAAGGGCGGACGGGCACGCATGCTCGCGGTGGCGACAGCCCAGCGTTTGGAAGCCGCGCCCGATGTGCCGACGGTTAATGAGGCGCTCGGGGTCACCGGATTTGAAGCCGTGCTGTGGCATGCGGTCTTCGCACCCCCTGCCCTGCCGGCGCCCATCCTGGAACGGCTTTCGGCGGCAACCAATGCTGCCCTCAGTGATCCGGCCTTCCGCGCCAGCCTTACCGCATCCGGCATCACCGCTTCCGCGCCTGGCACGCCTGTCAGCGCAGCCGCCTTCATCGACGCCGAGACACAGCGTTACGCGCCTGTGGTCGAGGCCATTCGTCCGGAGCTTGAACAATGATCCGCACACTCTGCCTTGCCGGCGCCCAAATGGGACCGAACCAGAAAGCCGATAACCGAGAAGCGATCCTGGCGCGCATGGTGGCACTTTTGGAGCAGGCCGCCGGTGCCGGCGCGCAGATGGTGGTGTTCCCGGAATTGCCGCTGACCACGTTTTTCCCGCGCTGGCTTTTCACCGATCAGGCGGAGTTGGATTCTTACTTTGAGCGCGAAATGCCAAATCCGCGCGTGCAGCCCCTGTTTGATTGTGCGCGTGCCTTGGGCATTGGTTTTTATCTTGGCTATGCAGAGCTCACACCGCATGGCAAGCGCTACAATACGGCGATCACGATCGGGCCGGATGGCAGCGTGCTTGGAAAGTATCGCAAAATCCATCTGCCCGGTACGGTGGAACCGCGCGCGGGCGATCGCTTCCAGCAATTGGAAAAGCGCTATTTCGAATATGGTGATCTTGGCTTCCCTGCCTTTCGCGGCCCGGAAGCCTGGGGCCGTCCCGTGCTTGGCATGATGATCTGCAATGACCGCCGCTGGCCGGAAGCCTGGCGCTGCTATGGTCTGCAGGGGATTGAGCTGATGCTGATTGGCTATAACTCGGCCGCCTATGATCCGATGGGCGGCGATAGCGAAGACCAGTCGCTCCGCACCTTCCATTCAACACTCGCCGTTCAGGGCAATGCCTATATGAATGCGACCTGGGCGATTTCGGTCGCCAAGGCGGGTGTGGAAGATGGCTCGGGCCTGATTGGTGGTTCGGTGATTGTGGACCCGAATGGCTGCGTGGTGGCGGAAGCCAAGACGCTGGGTGATGAGATCATTATCGCCGACGTGGATTTTGAAGCCTGCCGGCAGGGGAAGGAGAAAATGTTCAACTTCGCCGCCCATCGCCGGCCGCAATGGTATCGCACCATGATTGACCAGGTGGGGGCGGTGCCGCCGGCGTGATGCGCGCCGCGCGGATTGCGATAGGATACACTTATACAGCGAGATTTGGTGGCAAAGCGACTGTAAAACGATGCCCGTCTTCAGTCTGAACCTGAATAAGATTGCCCTTCTCCGAAATTGGCGGGGGAGCGATGAACCCAATGTTTCCGACTTCGCGCGAAAGGCGATTACTGCCGGCGTCCGGAGCCTGACGGTCCATCCGCGTGAAGATGCGCCTCATATCAGGCTCGATGATGTGGTCAGGCTGGCAAGGCTGCCAGAACTGGCCTCGGGCGCGGTGGAACTCAACATCGAAGGCGATTTGCGCGCCGAATTGATCACGTTGGTTGAGACGCTACGGCCGAGCAAGTGCACGGTAGTCCCGGTCACTCCAGGCGAAGTGACATCGGATCACAGCTGGCGCGCTTACGACCCCCATGCCGAACCGCGGCGCACAGTCGAGCGACTGGCCGGGCTTCGCGTCGCCGTGTTCTGCGACGCCACGAATGAAAGCTGCGATTACGCCGTTGCCGCTGGAGCCCGCGTGATTGAGCTCTACACCGGTCCTTTTGCGAAGGCGTTCAAGACAGGTACGCATGCGGCGGAGGTCAAGGCGCTGTGCAAAACGGCCGAGCATGTACGACGTTTAGGGTTAAGAGTAAATGCGGGACACGACCTGACGTTGGAAAACCTCGCCGCGCTGCGCGCTTCCGTGGAGATTGACGAGGTGTCCATCGGCCATCAGGTTACTATTGACGCCGTCGTCAGGGGTTGGGCGGCGGCACCCACAGCCTACATGCAAGCCTGTCGATGATCTACGAACAGGTAAAACCGCTCAAAGGATAAGCAGATGACCCGTTCCCTTGTTCTGGCCGCCGCGCAATTGGGCCCGATCCAAAAGGCCGAGGGCCGTGATGTTGCGGTCGGGCGCATGATCCGCCTGATGGAAAAGGCGCATCAACGCGGAGCGCAGGTGGTGGTGTTTCCGGAATTGGCGCTGACTACCTTCTTCCCGCGCTGGTATGAGGAAGACTTGGCCAATGCCGATCATTGGTATGAAGCGGCACTCCCTTCCAATGAGACCGCGCCGCTATTCGAAGCCGCGCGCAAATATGGCATCGCTTTTCATCTGGGCTATGCCGAGAAAACGCCAGAAGGCCGGCGCTTCAATACCGCGGTTTTCGTGCTGCCATCTGGCGAGATTGTGCTGAAATACCGCAAGGTGCATTTGCCGGGCCATAAGGAATTCGACCCCGTGCGCCGTGTGCAGCATCTGGAAAAGCGCTATTTTGAACCGGGTGATCTTGGCTTTCCCGTGATCCGCGCACCCGTTTCAGGCCAGCCCGTCAATCTTGGCATGATGATCTGCAATGACCGCCGCTGGCCGGAAGCCTGGCGAGTGATGGGCTTGCAGCAGGTCGAATTGGTCATGCTCGGCTATAATACGCCGTCGCTGAATATGGAAAATCGCGGCTTTGAGGCGCCGCATCTCCGCGTGTTTCACAGCCATCTTTCGATCCAGTCCGGGTGCTACCAGAATTCCTGCTTTGCGGTCGCGACCGCCAAGGCCGGCACGGAAGATGGGCATGAGCTGTTCGGCCATTCCATCATTGTGAACCCGCAAGGGGAGATCATGGCGCAGGCGACAAGCTGGGATGATGAGCTGATTTTGGCGGAAGCTGACCTCGGCAGATGCGAATTGGGGCGGAAGACGATTTTCGACTTCGCGCGCCATCGCCGCGTGGAACATTATGGCCGGATTGCCGAACAGGTAGGCAGCGTGGCGCCGGCGGAATGGAAAGGCGACGCCTGACCTCAGACGACGATAACGCTTTGCCCTGCCGTCAAAATGCCGAACGGATCAAACACCAAGGGGGCGGCGCGGATGATCGCCGCCAGATCAAAAGCGCGATGCGGTGTGCCGAGGATGGCCGCATCAGGCTGCGCACCATCCGGCATTGAAAGAGCCACGCTGCGCGGCACTGAGGTTAGCGTTTTGGGCGCCGTGCCGATCACCGGATCATGCCAGGCAAGCTCAGCCTGCGCACCGTGCAGGCCGCGCAAGAGCCTGAGCGGTGCTGCGGCGCGCAAATCTGCGACATCGGGTTTATAGGTCACGCCCGCCACCAGCACGCGCTTGCCCGCCAGATCATCACCAAGCCGTGCGCGGATTTGCGCCAGCACGCGCGCCACGCGCCCGCGATTGCGCGACGTCGCCTTGGCCAGCAAAGCGGAGGGCGCGCCCACGCGCCCTGCCTCCATCTGCAAAAAGGCCGGGTCTTTCGGAATGCAATGCCCGCCCGCGCCAAGCGCTGGCCAAAACGGCGCAAAGCCGAAGGGTTTGGTCGCCGCCGCCGCCACCACATCTCGCGTCGCCACACCAAGCGCGGTGAAGGCAGCGTGGAGTTCATCCATCAGCGCGATATTCACGAGGCGATAGGTGTTTTCCAAAAGCTTGGCGAATTCAGCGACCTCGGGGCTCGCCACCACCTCAACCTGATCCATCAGATGGCGCCAAAAGGCCAAGGCGCGGCGGCAAGAGGCATCATCGGTCGCACCCAAGAGGCGCGGAACGCTGCGGGTTGGCGGCGCATATGGCCCTGGGTTTTCGCGTTCCGGCGAAACCGCGAGGAAGACATCCTGCCCCACACGCCAACCTGCTTCTTCAAGGATGGAACGGCACAACCCATTTGTCGCCCCTGGCTGGCAGGTGGAAATCAGACAAACCAGCGCGCCTGGCTTGAGGCCACGCGCCGCCATCCCAAGCGCTGCGCGCACGGCTGTCAGATCAGGCCGTCCGCGCGCATCAAGCGGGGTTGGCACGCAAATCAACCAGGTATCGGCACCGGCAAGCGCGGCGGGATCGGCGCTGGCGTGGAAGCTACCCAAGCCCTGTTTGCAACCAGCAGTGGCAAGCCAGCGCGCCTCTAGCGCCGGGTCATAGCCAACCACGTCATAGCCAGCAGCAGCGGCGCCAAGCGCCGAGGGCCGCCCCACATAGCCGAGCCCGAGCACAGCCGGCGGCCACGGCTGAGGCGCAGCAAAGGCGCAAGGGCGGGACGTAATAGGCTCAGGTTCACACCTTCATGATTGCATTATTTTATAAAAATACAGCCTAGTGTTATCTTTTTAGTTGAACTGGCTCCGCCATGAGCCATCTGCGCGGCCAGGGATGGGTGAAGCAGCAAGGTTAAACCCCTGCTTTTGGGCCATCTCATGCCGGAAATCCCATTTCCCCAGCCCGCGATTCTCCCCTAGAAACGCGCTTCAAACGGCTCGGGGGCAGCCATGGCAATGGTTTCAAGATCGGGTGACGACGACATGCTCACGGTGGTCGGGCATCCCTTGATCGAGCATCGCCTGTCGCAAATGCGCGAAATATCCTGCCCGGTGCCGACCTTCCGCGCCTTGCTCCGCGACATCGCCATGCTGCTCGGCGCCACTGCCCTGGCTGATTTACCCCTTGAAAAACGGGAGATCGAAACGCCGCTGGAAAGCATGGCAGCCCCCAAGCTCGCCGGCAAGCCGCCGATTTTCGCCCCGGTGCTGCGTGCAGGCATCGGCTTTCTGGATGGCCTGCTGACCCTGCTGCCGGAAGCGGGTGTCGCGCATATCGGCGTCTATCGTGATCACAAGACACTGCAAGCGCATGAATACTACTTCCGCGCGCCGGAGGATCTCGCCGAACGTCTCGTGATCTTGCTCGATCCCATGCTGGCGACTGGCAATTCGGCCGTCGCCGCGCTGGATCGGCTGAAGGCGCGTGGAGCGACACGTATTCGCTTCATCTGTCTGCTCGCCGCGCCCGAGGGTATCAGGCATGTGCGGCAAGCCCATCCCGATGTCGCGATCTGGACCGCCGCGATTGACGAAAGGCTGGATGAAAACGGCTATATCCGCCCCGGCCTTGGTGATGCGGGGGACCGGGTTTTTGGCACGTGAGACCGAGCCTCTTAGATATCGAGCTTCTTAGATATGCAGCGCCCGCCCATCCACGGCGAGGGCGGCTTCCTTCACCGCCTCATTCAACGAAGGATGCGCATGGCAAGTGCGCGCGACATCTTCGGCACTTGCGCCAAATTCCATCGCCAACGCCAATTCCGCAATCAGCGTGCCGGCATCCGGGCCGATGATATGCGCGCCCAGCACCTTGTCTGTCGCCTTATCGGCCAAGATTTTCACAAACCCATCCATATGCCCCATGGCGCGGGCGCGGCCATTCGCGGTGAAGGGAAATTTACCGACCTTATAGGCGACACCGCGCGTCTTGAGTTGATCCTCGGTTTCACCCACGGACGCCACTTCCGGCCAAGTATAGACCACGCCCGGGATCGCGCCGTAATTCACATGCGGCTTTTGACCCGCCAGCATTTCCGCTAATGCCACTCCTTCTTCTTCCGCCTTATGCGCCAGCATCGGCCCGGTGATCACATCGCCAATGGCATAAATGCCCGGCACATTGGTGGCGTAATGGCCATCCACCTTGATGCGCCCGCGTTCATCCAAAGCGACACCCACTTTATCCAAGCCAAGCCCCGCCACGTAAGGCCGCCGCCCAATCGCGACCAGCACAACATCGGCAATCAGTTCTTCCGCCGCACCACCGGCAGCAGCTTCCACCTTCAGCGTCACACTCTTTTTGGACTTGGTGGCACCCATCACCTTAGTTTTCAGCTTGGTCTTGATGCCCTGCTTCGCCAGGATGCGTTCAAATGCCTTGCCCACTTCAAAATCCATGCTCGGCACCAGACGATCGAGGAATTCCACCACCGTCACTTCTGAACCGAGGCGGCGCCAGACGCTGCCCAATTCCAACCCGATATAGCCGCCGCCAATCACCACCAGATGCTTCGGCACGCTCGTCAATTCCAAGCCGCCGGTGGAGGTCACGATCTGCTTTTCATCCACTTCCACACCCGGCAGGGGAATGCTCTCACTCCCGCTCGCGATCAGGATGTGCTTTGCGGTGTAGTCCTTGCCGGCGACGCTGACAGTGCCGGGCGCCGAGATGCTGCCCTCGCCCTTCAGCCAGGTGACCTTGTTTTTGCGGAACAGGAATTCGACCCCCTTCACATTGGCGCCGACCACTTCACCCTTGCGCGCCAGCATCCGCGCCAGATCAAGCTTCACCGAACCAACAGAGACACCATGATCCGTAAGCTTATGCTGCGCTTCTTCGTAATGTTCGGATGATTGCAGCAGCGCCTTGGATGGGATGCAGCCGACATTGAGGCAGGTGCCGCCCAAGGTCTCACGCTTTTCCACGCAAGCCACCTTCAGCCCCAATTGCGCAGCGCGAATGGCGCACACATAGCCGCCGGGGCCGGCGCCAATCACGATCACATCAAAAGCGTCACTCATGGTCAGGCATCCTCAACCCGTTTGATTTCGCCGCCATGTTTGGACCGGGTGGTCAGGGCGATCAAGCCATGGAATTAGGGCTTGGGTTTTGCCCGCTTTTCCCCCTATCCTGCGACCTGAAACAGGCGCCGCAAGACGCGCCTTGGGGAGGAGAAGCCATGACGAAACCTTTCTTAGCCTCACGCCGTGGCTTACTGGCCGCAACCGGGGCGGCGCTTGCTGCGCCAGCGCTGGCACAGGCCCGCTATCCTGACCGGCCCATTCAGCTTGTCGTGCCCTGGCCTGCCGGCGGTTCCGCCGATGCGCAGCTGCGCTCCATCGCGGAGCTTGTCGGCAAGGCGCTCGGCCAGCCCATGGTGGTACAAAACCGCCCCGGCGCTGGCGGCACGCTGGGGCCGTTGACGGTCGCGCAGCAGGCGCGGCCCGATGGCTATACGCTGACGCAGATGCATCTTTCGGTGCTGCGCCGGCCCTGGATGATGCGCACACCAGGTTGGGACCCGGTTGGCGATTTCACCCATATCATCGGCATGACCGGCTGGCTGTTTGGCACTGCCGTCAAAGCCGATAGCCAGCACAAAACCTGGCAGGATTTGCTGGCCTATGCCCGCGCCAATCCCGGCAAGCTGACCTATTCCACCAGCGGGATCGGCACCACCAATCACCTTGCCATGGAAAGTATTCAGGAAATCGAGAAACTCAGCCTAACGCATGTGCCCTTTCGCGGCGCCAATGAAGGTGTCACCGCCGTGCTTTCCGGCCAGGTGGATATGATTTGCGATGCCTCCACCTGGGCGCCCAATGTGGAAGCGGGCCAATTGCGGGCACTCGCGGTGTGGAGTGCGGAACGCGCCCCACGCTTCCCCGCTGTGCCAACGTTGAAGGAGCTTGGCTATGATATGGTAGTAGCCTCCCCTTACGGCGTCAGCGGCCCCAAGGCCATGGACCCTGGCATTGTGCACGTGTTGCATGATGCCATGAAGGAAGCACTTTTCAGCACAGAAAACACCACCATCCGGGGTCGTTTTGACATGCCACTGGTCTATCACGACACGGAAAGCTACCGCCGCTTCATTTTGGAACGTGTCGAATACGAAAAGGCCATGGTGCGGCGCCTTGGTCTGACCTTGGATGGCTGAAGGGGCAGGCGCCATGACTCAACTCTCCCGCCGCGCCGCGCTTGGCTTTGGCGCGAACATCCTGGCCACACCCGCGCTAAGCCAGGGGCGTTTTCCCAATCGGCCCATTCGCTTCTTGATACCCTGGGCTCCCGGTGGATTGCTTGATGGCTTCATGCGCCTGCAAAATGAATTGTTCCTGCAGGAATATGGTCAATCCGTCATTATTGAAAATCGCCCCGGCGCGCGCGGCACGCTGGCGGCCCAGCAATTGCTGACGCAAGCCAGGCCAGATGGATATACGATAGCGCATCATCACCTATCGGTGATCCGCCATCCCTTTCTCACCAAGCGCCCAACCTGGGACCCGGTGAATGACTTCACGTATATTATGCAACAGTCAGGCTTTATTTTTGGTCACGTGGTGCATCCAGCTTCGGGATGGAACAGCCTGAAGGACATGTTTGCCGAAGCACGGCGGAAACCAGGGCAATTGACCTATGGCACATCAGGCATAGCCACTTCCAATCATCTTGCGATGGAAGAATTATGCGAAAAGGAAGATGTGGAAATGACCCATGTGCCCTATCGCGGCACATCGGAAAATATCACGGCGCTGCTCGCACGCCAGATCGACTGTATCGCCAATTCAAATTCCTGGGCGCCGAATGTCGAAGCAGGGCAGTTGCGTCTATTGGCAGTGTGGACTCGTGAACGCCTTGGCTCCTTTCCCAATGCACCAACCTTGCGCGACTTGGGCTATGACATGGTGGTGACTTCACCCTACGGGATCACAGGCCCTAAAGGCATGGATCCCGAGATAACCGAATTCCTGCATCACGCCTTCAAAAAGACTCAGTATCACCCGCTGGTTCAGGAATATATGAAGAAACACGACTTACCCAATGAATATCTTGGGCCAGCAGACTACACGGCATTCGCCCGTGAACGCGCGCTCTATGAAGAGCGCATGGTCAAAAGATTGAAGCTGAGCATCGACTGAAAGGGAAACGGGAGGGCTATTTGCCCTCCCGCATTTTTCAAATATCCAACATAAGCCTGCGCGGGTCTTCGATGCTTTCCTTCACGCGGACCAGGAAACTCACCGCCTCCTTACCATCCACAATGCGGTGGTCGTAAGAAAGCGCGATATACATCATGGGGCGGATATCGATCTTGCCGGCAACCGCTATGGGGCGATCCTGAATCTTGTGCATGCCAAGAATGCCCGATTGCGGCGGGTTCAGGATTGGCGTGGACATCAGCGAACCGTAAATGCCGCCATTGGTGATGGTGAAGGAACCGCCAGCTAATTCATCCAGCTTCAAGGCACCATCACGCGCGCGCTTGCCGAATTCACCGATGCGCTTTTCAATTTCGGCAAAGCCCATCGTGTCCGCATTGCGCAGCACCGGCACCACCAGGCCCGAAGGCCCGCCGACAGCAATGCCCATATGCACGAAATTCTTGTAGACAATCTCATCGCCATCAATCTCGGCATTCACGGCGGGAAATTCCTTCAACGCCGCAATGCACGCCTTCACGAAGAAGGACATTAAGCCAAGCTTTACGCCATGGCGCTTTTCAAACGCATCGCGATACTCAGAACGCAGCACCATCGCGGCTGACATATCCGCCTCATTGAAAGTGGTCAGCATGGCCGCCGTATTCTGCGCTTCCTTGAGCCGCCGCGCGATGGTGGCGCGCAGGCGGGTCATCTTCACACGCTCCTCACCCGCTTCCGGCGGGCGCGAAGCCCGCGCGGCAGGGGCCAGCGCCGGCGCGGCAGCGGGCTGCGCCAAATAGGCCAGCACATCGCCCTTGGTGATGCGCCCACCCTTGCCCGTGCCCGCACCAATCGCGGCGGCAGAAGCGCCGGTTTCAGCGATGATCTTGGCCGCCGCCGGCATTGGCGCATGCCCTAAAGCAGCCGCCGGCGCGGGTGCAGACGCCGCGGCAGGCTTGGCCGCAGGGGCTGGCGAGGCTACGGGCTTTGCAGCACCAGCGGCAGCGCCGACCTGAATGCTGCCCAGTACGGCGCCGGGTAGCACTTCCGCGCCTGCATCAGCGGCAATGGCGGCAACAACACCGGTCACCGGCGCATTCACCTCCACCGTCACCTTATCGGTTTCCAGCTCCACCAAGGGCTCATCGGCCGTCACGACTTCACCGGCTTTTTTCAGCCAACGCGCGACGGTGGCGGTTGAGACGCTTTCGCCCAGGCTGGGCACGACAATATTGGTCATTGATCGATCCATTCTAAAACCAATACGCGTCAGCCCATCAGGGCTGCGCGCACCAATACTTCCTGTTGTTGTTGATGCACTTTCGCAAGGCCGGTGGCGGGGCTCGCCGCGTCCTCCCGGCCCACATAATCGGGGCGCTTGGCCTTGATATCCAGCGTCTTCAAGACGCCTTCAATCTTGCGATCCACAAAGTTCCAGGCACCCATGTTTTCCGGTTCTTCCTGGCACCACACCACTTCGGCATTGGGATATTGCGCCAGCACCGGCGGCAGGCTGATCCTCGGGAACGGATACAGCTGTTCAAGCCGCACAATCGCGACATCCTTGATGCCCTTGTCGCGGCGCTCCTGCAGCAGATCATAATAGACCTTGCCGGTGCAGAGCACGACGCGACGGATTGTCTTGGGCGGCGCAATCTTGTCCACCTCATCAATCACATGGCGGAAACCGCTGCCGGGGCCAAATTCCGACAGATTGCTGATGGCAAGCTTATGCCGCAGCAGGGATTTCGGCGTCATCACCACCAAAGGCTTGCGGTAATTCGCCTTCATCTGCCGGCGCAGGGCATGGAAGTAATTGGCCGGCGTGGTGAAGTTACAAACGCGCATGTTGCGCTCAGCGCAAAGCTGCAAATAGCGCTCAAGCCGCGCCGAGGAATGTTCCGGCCCCTGCCCTTCATAGCCATGCGGCAGTAGCATCACCAGGCCCGACATGCGCAGCCATTTGGTCTCACCAGAGGCGATGAACTGGTCAATGATGACCTGCGCACCATTGGCGAAATCGCCAAACTGCCCTTCCCAGAGCACCAGCGTATTGGGATCGGCAAGCGAATAGCCATAGTCAAAGCCCAGCACGCCAAATTCCGCGAGCAGCGAATTGAAGGCTTCAAATTTCGCCTGACCTTCGCGGATATTACTGAGCGGCGTGTATTCAGCCTGACTACCCTGATCAATCAGCACCACATGACGATGGCTGAAGGTACCGCGCTGCACATCCTCTCCGGACAAGCGCACGCGATGGCCTTCCAACAATAAGGAACCGAAGGCCAAAGCCTCACCGGTGGCCCAATCAATGCCTTCACCCGTTTTAATCCCCTGACGCTTCTGTTCCAATTGCCGTACGATTTTCGAATTGACGCCGAACTCAGCCGGCACCCGCGACAACGCAAGGCCGATTTCCTTCAGCGTCTCGGGCGCGACCGAGGTCGCTTCAAGCTGCTCCGCCTCATCCGTCGAACCGGCGGGACGCAGGCCGGACCAATGGCCTTCCAGCCAATCCGCCTTATTCGGGCGATAGGCTAGAGACGCCTCAAAGGCTTCTTCCAGGCGCGCATTAAAGGCATCCAGCATCGCCTTGGAGGACTCAGCCGGGACCGATCCTTCCTGCGCGAGCCTTTCCGCATAAAGATTGCGCACGGTGCGCAATTCGCGGATGCGGTTATACATCAGCGGCTGGGTAAAGGCGGGCTCATCGCTTTCATTATGGCCGTGGCGGCGATAGCAAACGATATCCAGCACCACATCCGCACCAAAGACCATGCGGAATTCGGCGGCCAAGCGCGCGCAGAACACCACCGCTTCCGGGTCATCACCATTAACATGCAGGATGGGCGCCTGGACGGATTTCGCCACATCCGTGCAGTAAAGCCCAGAATGGGCATGCGCCGGCACGGTGGTGAAGCCGATCTGGTTATTAGTGACGATATGCAACGTGCCGCCGGTGCGATAGCCTATCAATTGGCTCATCGCCAGGGTTTCATAAACCACGCCCTGCCCGGCAAAGGCAGCATCGCCATGCAGCAGCATGCCCATCACGGAACGTCGGCCCTTGGTGTCGCCGCCCATATCCTGGCGCGCGCGCACCTTGCCTGCCACCACCGGATCAACCGCTTCCAGATGCGAAGGATTGGGTTGCAGCGAAAGATGAACCTTGTTCCCGGCGATATCGATATCGGTGCTGGTACCCAGATGGTATTTCACATCGCCCGAGCTTTCGATGTCATCCGGATTGGCCGAATTGCCCTTGAATTCCGAAAACACCTGGGTGAAGGATTTTTTCACCACATTGACCAGCATATTGAGGCGCCCGCGATGCGCCATGCCGATCACGATTTCCTTCGCCCCCTGCTTGGCGGCGGTTTCAATCGCGGCCTGCACCGCCGGGATGGTGGTCTCGCCCCCTTCCAGGCCAAAGCGCTTGGTGCCCACGAATTTCCGCGCGCAAAAGGCTTCAAAGCCTTCCGCTTCGGTCAATTGCTGCAGAATCTGATTCTTCTGTGCGGTATCAAAGGCGCCATTCCAGGGCGCGCCTTCAATGCGGCGCTGGATCCAGGATTTCTGATCCGGGTCTTGGATATGCATGAATTCGACGCCGATTGAACCGCAATAGGATGCGCGGCAAATCGCCAGAATCTCACGCAGATTGGCGGTTTCCTTGCCCAACACAAAATCGAGGAAAATCTGGCGATCCCAATCCTCCTCTGTGAAGCCATAGGTCTTGGGGTCAAGTTCGGGATGGGATTTCGGCACTTGCAGGCCGAGCGGATCAAGCCGCGCTTCGAGATGCCCGCGCACGCGATAGCTGCGGATCAGCATCAGCGCCCGGATGGAATCGAGCACCGCACGGCGCGCCGCCTCCGGGTCGGCCGCGGCTGGCTTGGCGCCCTTGGCGGGGGCGGGCTTTTCGGGTTCCGGCCCAAAGGCGCCGCGAATACGCGGCGCCCAGGATGCGCCAGAGGCATCCGTCAGCACCGCCCGCGCCTCATCATTCAGGGAAGCGAAAAGCTCCGCATAGGTGGGGTCGACGCTTCCGGGATTTTCTGCCCATCTGGCGTAAAGATCAGCAAGATAGGCAGCATTCGCCCCCGTCATCGCGGTTGCGAGAATATCCACTCCGGCCATCAACCCTCTCCCTCCCGCCTCGGCTACCCATGCTGGGGTTGGGCGGATGTATTCTTGTGGTGCCGTGCAACGCCCCGGCGCCGGGGCCAAGGGATCCCAGCATAAGGCCATAACGCCCGATGCGGCAGCCCCCCAGTGTCAACTAATTGGCGATATCAGCCGCCAAGCGCCTTGACCATGGTGGAGCCCAGCGCAGAAGGACTATCCGCAACGTGAATCCCGGCCGCTTTCATAGCAGTCATTTTCGCTTCTGCGGTATCGGCGCCGCCGGAAATCACCGCCCCGGCATGGCCCATCCGCCGCCCCGGGGGAGCCGTGGCGCCGGCGATGAAGCCCACCACCGGCTTGTTGGGCTTGCCAGGGGCGAAATTCTCCCACTTCAGGTATTCGGCCGCCAGGATTTCAGATTGCCCGCCAATCTCGCCAATCATGACGATGGATTTGGTTTCCGGGTCGGCCAAAAACATCTCAAGTACTTCAATGAAATCCATACCCTTCACCGGGTCACCGCCAATGCCAACGCAGCTTGATTGGCCAAGCCCGGCGGCAGTGGTTTGCGCCACAGCCTCATAGGTCAGCGTCCCGGAACGGGAGACAATGCCAACCGACCCAGGCTTGTGGATATGACCCGGCATGATGCCGATCTTGCAGGCGCCAGGCGTGATCACGCCCGGGCAATTCGGCCCCACCAGGCGGGATTTTGACCCATCCAGCGCGCGCTTCACCTTCACCATATCCAAGACCGGAATGCCTTCCGTGATGCAAATAATCAGCGGCACTTCCGCATCAATCGCTTCCAGAATGGCGTCCGCCGCGAAGGGTGGCGGCACATAAATCACGGAAGCATTGGCGCGCGTCGCGGCCACGCATTCAGCCACCGTATCAAAGACCGGCAGGCCGATATGGATGGTACCGCCCTTGCCCGGCGTGACACCGCCAACATAGGCCGAACCATAGGCAATGCCCTGTTCGGCATGGAAGGTGCCCTGCGAACCGGTGAAGCCCTGGGTCATCACGCGGGTATTGGCGTCAACGAGTACAGCCATGGTTCAGGCTCCCTTCACGGCAGCGACGACTTTCTTCGCCGCATCGGCCAAATTATCGGCAGTAATAATGGCAAGCCCGCTATCAGCGAGGATTTTCTTACCGAGATCAACATTGGTGCCTTCAAGCCGCACCACCAAAGGCACTCTCAGCGACAACGTCTTGGTCGCTTCCACAATCCCCGTGGCGATCATGTCGCATTTCGCGATGCCGCCGAAGATATTCACCAGAATGGCCTTCACATTGGCGTCCGAGGTGATGATGCGAAACGCCTCGGTCACCCGTGCCGCCGTCGCGGTGCCGCCCACGTCAAGGAAGTTTGCTGGGCTTGAGCCATAAAGCTTGATGATGTCCATCGTCGCCATGGCCAGGCCCGCGCCATTGACCATGCAGCCGATCTCGCCATCCAAAGCGACATAATTCAAATCATTATTGACCGCGTCCAATTCCTTCGGGTCCATTTCGCTGTCATCGCGCAGCGCTTCCAGATCCTTATGGCGGAACAGCGCATTATCATCAAAGGACACCTTGGCATCGAGTGCGACGATCTCCCCTGCCCCGGTCTCGACCAGCGGGTTGATCTCCACAATCGCGCAATCAAGCTCAACAAAGGCGCCGTACAGCGCCAGCACAAACTTGGTGAAGGACAAAACCTGCTTGCCGGTCAGGCCAAGGCCGAGGGCCAGCTTGCGTGCATGAAAGCCCGAGACGCCCGAAGCCGGGTCAATCGCGACCTTCAGGATTTTCTCGGGGCGCTTTTCGGCGACCTCCTCAATTTCCATGCCGCCTTCGGTGGACGCCATGATGGTCAGGCGCGATGTGGCGCGGTCCACCAGCAGGCCAAGATACAATTCGCGGGCGATATCGCAGCCATCTTCGACATAAACGCGCGAGACAAGCTTACCGGCGGGGCCGGTTTGCTTCGTCACCAGAACCTTGCCAATCATGGCATCGGCAGCGGCCTTCACATCGGCGGCTGACTTCACAACCCGCACGCCGCCCTTGCCACTCGGGTCTTCCTTGAAGTGGCCCGCGCCGCGTCCCCCCGCATGGATTTGCGACTTCACCACATAGACCGGGCCAGGGAGCTTTGCCGCTGCTGCAGCGGCTTCCTCGGCATTCCAGGCGACATGGCCTTCAAGTAATGCAACGCCATAGCGGCGCAGCAGCTCCTTCGCCTGATATTCATGGATATTCATGCAAAATGCCTCCAGTCCGGATGCGAAAAAGGGCCAGGCGAGGCCTGGCCCTGGGCAATCAGCCCACCAGCTTGCGCGACGCTTCGATTAACTCCTGCACCGCGGCGCAGCTTTTATCGAAAGCGGCTTTTTCAGCCGGGTTCAGTTCAATCTCGACAATGCGCTCAATACCGCCAGCCCCGATCACCACCGGCACGCCGACATAAAGATCCTTGATGCCATATTGGCCCGTCAGCCAAGCAGCGCAGGGCAGCACGCGCTTCTTGTCCTTCAAATAGCTTTCCGCCATGGCAATGGCAGAAGCCGCCGGCGCGTAGAAGGCGCTGCCGCGTTCCAAAAGCTTCACAATCTCGCCGCCGCCATTGGCGGTGCGCGCCACGATGGCATCAATCTTTTCCTGCGTGGTCCAACCCATCTTGATCAGGTCAGGCACGGGAATACCGGCCACGGTGGAATAACGCGTCAGCGGCACCATGGTATCGCCATGGCCACCCAGCACGAAGGCGGTGACATCTTCGACCGAGACATTGAATTCCTGCGCCAGGAACAACCGAAAGCGCGATGAATCGAGCACGCCCGCCATGCCGACAACCTTGTGATGCGGCAAGCTGGAATTTTCGCGCATCACCCAGACCATCGCATCAAGCGGGTTGGTGATGACGATCACAAAGGCATGCGGGCAATTATTCTTGATGCCTTTCGCCACCTGCGCGATCACGCCGGCATTCTTCGCCACCAGATCATCGCGGCTCATACCCGGCATGCGCGGGAAGCCGGCTGTGACAATCACCACATCCGAACCGGCAATCGCGGCGTAATCGCCGGTGCCGACCATATGCGAATCAAACCCATCCACCGGGCCGGATTGCATGAGATCGAGCGCCTTGCCTGCGGCAACCCCGGGGAAGACATCGAACATCACGACATCTCCAAGTTCCTTGAGACCAATGAGGTGGGCCAAAGTGCCGCCGATATTACCGGCGCCGACCAAAGCAATTTTTTTGCGGGCCATGTCGCTTCCTTAAACCTTGTCTGGAAAACGCCCGTCTCCTAGCCCCGAAGCCCCCGCCCGGCAAGGCGGCAACCGCTCAGGCAGGGGTTTGGCGTCCCAAATGCGGCAGGGCCAGGTATTCCTGACTTTGCATTTCGGTGAGGCGGGACGCCGTGCGTTCGAACATCGCGGCATTAGTGCCGCGTTCATAAAGCTGATCAGGGCTGCAAGCCGCACTCGCCACCAGCTTGCAGCGATGTTCATAAAGCGTGTCTATGCAGATGATGAAGCGGCGCGCCTTGTCAAAATTCTCCGGGCCGAGGCGGGGGATATCGTCCAGCAGCAGGGTATGGAAGGCCTCGGCAATCGCCAGATAATCTGCGGGGCCAAGTGGTTTGCCGCAAAGCTGGTTGAACTCAAACCGCGCCACGCCGAGGGCGGCTCCCGGTACCTCAATCTCCCGCCCGAGCACGGCGAGCGCGGTCGGCGTCCCCCTTGTCTGCCCGGTAAGTTCGGCAAAGGCGGCGTCCAGTGCCGCCTCCGACCGGCCATCGGCAGGGACGTGCCAGGTGGGCAGGTTTCGGATTCGCGCGCGCCGGTAATCTCGCGCGGCCACCAGGGGCCAAACTTCAACATGTCGGTTGATCAGGGCGATGAAGGGCAGGAAGGCATCGCGGCCGGGCTGGCCCTTGAAAAGGTCGTCAGGCGCGGTGTTGGACGTGGCCACAATCACAGTCCCACGGGCAAAAAGCGCCTCAAACAGCCGGCCCAGGATCATGGCATCGGCAATGTCATGGACCTGGAATTCGTCAAAACAGAGCAGCGCGGCATCAGCGGCGATGGAATCGGCCAAAGGCGAGATCGGGTCCGCGCTCTCGCCATGGGCCTGCTTCCAGCCATGAATGCGCCGATGCACTTGCTGCATGAAGGCGTGGAAATGGAGCCTTTGCTTGCGCGGCACCTCGGCCGTCTCAAAAAACAGGTCCATGAGCATGGATTTGCCGCGTCCGACCTCCCCCACCAGATAGAGCCCTTGCGGGGGATCAGGGCGCGCCGGGGCAGTGGCACGGCCCAAAAGCCGGCCAAGCAGCCCAGCGGGTTTGGGCGCGTCAGCCAAGGGCGCGGGATCATAGGCGAGCAGCGCCCGCCAAAGCGCCTGCAAACGCTCTGTCGCCGCGGCCTGGGCCGGGTCGGGCGCCAATTCACCGCTGGCCAGGCGCGCCTGATAGGCGGGCATTGGCCCAGGCGCCTTCCTTGCGGGTTTCGAGTCGCTTTCCCCGACAATCTGCATGCTGCGCGCTTACCCTGAGCGGCCCGCCCCCACAATTGGGGCAGCACTGATCGGGGGCGGGGAAGGAATTACTGACAATAAAGCATCCAACGTGTGGAATTTCGTGACCCGTTCCGTTGCCATTCTTTATGCCGCTGATGGCTATGTTTCTCAGGGCCGCGCCATGCTGGGCCGGCGCGTCGCGGGCAATAGCTTCCGGAATGGCTTGCTCCGCCATGGCGGGCTGGAAAGCCTGGTAGGGCTGATGCTCTGAATAAGCGGTAGGCACAGGGCTTTCCCGCGGAAATCCAGGCCCGCACGCCCGGCCTGCAGGTGCGCATGGCCAATTACGAAACGCCGCAACCTGTCGCCGAAGCGGGCACCCCGTTCCTGCCGGGGCCGGGGCTTGGCTCATATAGTTATTGGCGTCGGCGTCTGGGCAGCCGGCACGCTTCCAGCCTTTGCGGTGTTACGCATACCACCTCCACCGATCGGGTGATGGATGCACTTTCAAATGGCCTGACCGAGCCAGTGCAACCTTGGGATGCGATCATCTGCACATTCCGCGCGGTAAAGAGCATGGTGCGGCTTCAATTGCAGGAAAACGTGGCCTATCTGCAAAGCGCGGTGGGGGCGACGCGGGCCGGCGTGCCTATGCTGCCCACGATTCCGCTGGGCTTGGATTGTGATGCCTTCAAGCGCAACCCGGCGCTTGGCATCGCGTATCGTGCCGAATTGGACATAGGCGCAGAGGATATCGCCATCATCCTGTTCGCGCGCCTGTCCAATGCGACCAAATTCTAGCCGCTGCCGATGTATCTGGTGCTACAACGCGCTGCCGAAAGGCGCGGGCGAAAGCTGCACCTGATCCTGCCAGGCAAGTTTGACGATGATGTCTCGCGCATCATCTTCACCGAAGTCGCCAAGCGGGCCTGCCCGGATGTGACGGTGCATTACGTTGATGGCCATGATGCCGAGATCCATGCCAAGGCCTGGGCCGCAGCGGATGTTTCACCCTTCCGGCGGATAACATACAGGAACCTTCGGCCTTGCTCCGGTAGAGGCCATGGCGGCCGGTCTTCCCGTGGTGGTGACCGATTGGGATGGCTTTCGCGATACCGTTGAACACGGCGTCACCGACTTTCTTATCCCAACCATCGTGGGCGGGAATGGCGGTGAGATTTTTTTCAGGCACCAAATGGGCACCGATAACCACGCAAGCTTTTTGCGCAATGTCGCCCAAGCTACCGCGATGGATATTGGCGCGGCGGCTGATGCCTATTGGCGCCTGGCGGAGGACGCCAATTTGCGCCGGCAAATGGGCAAAGCTGGCCAGGCAAGGGCGCGGCGGATGTATGATTGGCGGCTGTCATTCCGCAATATCTGGCGCTTCGGCAGGAACAGGCGCGCATACGCGCCGAGGCCCGGAAATTCGCGCCCTTGGTCAAGGGCCATCAACCCGTGCCTGCGCGTCCGGATCCCTTCATGCTGTTTGCCGAATACCCAACTCATCGGCTTAATCCCAAGGATCGTGTCAGCCTGGTGCCTGCCGCATCACTTGAACGCCTGCAGGCACTTGCTGCCATCCCCGGCACCGTTGCGCGCGGGTCGCTCCTGCCATCCTTGCGGGCCTTCGGGTTGATGCTGGATCGCCTGGCGCAGGGCAGCATGACGGCAGCGGAACAGGGCGGCCCGCTACCAACGGACCAACGCTCCCGCGCTGGGGCTGGCATGATTTGGTTGATGAAGCTTGGCCTGATCATCATCGCACCCGCCGAGGAAGCCAAGCCCGAGTGACTTGACGCGCCTGCCATCCGGGCCTCCGATGCGCTCCCCATGCGCAAGGCATGGTGAGGGTTGGGATGGACTATCATGGCAGCGCATCATCGGCAGGAAGCATTCGATCCGATCAGCCTGGAAATCTACTGGTCGCGGCTGATTTCCATTGCCGATGAGGCCGCAACCGGCCTGTTGCGCACCGCCTTTTCCACCATTGTGCGCGAATCAAATGATTTTGCGACGGTGCTGATGGACCGCAATGGCAACTCCATCAGCGAAAATACCGGCGGTATTGCCTCCTTCTCCTGCATTTTGCCAAAAACGACTAAAACCTTTCTGGAACGCTTCCCGGCGGAGAGCTGGGCGCCGGGCGATTGCGTCATTACCAATGATCCCTGGCTTGCGACCGGGCATTTGCCGGATTTCACCGCGGTCAGCCCGATTTTCCATCAGGGACGACTGGTCGGTTTTGCCGGTTCCATTTCCCATTCGCCTGATGTTGGCGGCGCGCTCTGGTCCGCTGATTGTTGGGAGCTGTTCGAGGAAGGCATCCGCATCCCCCCTTCCCGACTGTTTAGCGCCGGCAAGCGCAATGAGGATTTGGCGGAAGTGCTGCTCGCAAATGTGCGGCTGCCGCGGCAAGTCATGGGCGATCTGGAAGCGCAGGTAATCGCGAATGAGGTCTGCGCGCGGGGCGTGGATGAATTCCTGGGCGATACGGGCCTGCCCGATTTGCAAGGGTTGGGCGCGGCGTTGCATCAACGGGCGGATGCCGCCATGCGCCGCGCCATTGCGGCACTGCCCGATGGCACCTGGCATTCCACCCTGGAAGCGGATGGCTTTGATGAGGCGATTACGCGCATTGCCTGCGCTGTCACCATCAAGGGTGAGACCATGCATATTGATTTCGCGGGTACATCGAAGCAGGTGGATCGCGGCATCAATTGCGTGATGAATTACACCCATGCCTATGCGGTTTATCCGGTGAAATGCGCGCTTGATCCCTTCACCCCGCGCAATGAGGGTTCCTATGGCGCCATTACCGTGAGCGCGCCGGAAGGCAGCATTCTGAACCCACGCTTTCCAGCGGCTTGCAGTGCGCGGCAATTGACCGGGCATTTGCTGGCGGGTGCAATCTATAAGGCACTGGCGCCGGTCATGCCGGATAAGATCATTGCGGAATGCGGCGGTGCGCCCACCATGCGGGCATTATTCAGCGGGTTGGATGGCGCGGGGGATCGGTTTTCGCAGGTGCTGTTCGCTTCGGGCGGCATGGGCGCCTCCCCGCACCGCGATGGGCTGCCGACCACGGCCTTCCCGACCAATGTCGGCGCTGGTTCGATTGAGGCTTATGAGAGCGTCGCACCCCTGGTTGTGTGGAAGAAACGCCTGCGCGCGGATTCCGGTGGCGCCGGGCGCTTCCGCGGTGGCTTGGGCCAGGAAGTGGAGATTGAAGTGTGCGCCCCAGATGAGGTGCGGCTTTCCTTGCTGTCCGACCGGCGCGACCACCCCGCGCAAGGTGTATTGGGCGGCGCAGCAGGCGGCGCCGCGGTGATAGCCTTTCATGATGGCACCCGCCCGCATCCGAAATCCCGCACCACTGTCACCCCTGGAACGCGCGTGACGCTGCTTTATCCCGGAGGTGGGGGGTATGGAGACCCTGGAACGCGTGATCCCGAAGCCTTGGCCGCCGATATCCGTGATGGTTATGTCTCGGCGGAAGGTGCCACGCGCGATTACGGGGTGAAGCCATGAAGGCGACCGCCCGCATCGGCGTTGATGTCGGTGGTACCTTTACCGATTTCGTCTTGCATGATCCCGCGCGCAATCTGGTCGCTACCGGCAAGCGGCTGACAACGCCGGATGATCCATCGGAGGCCATTGTCGCCGGCATTTCGCGACTTCTGGAAGAAACCGGCCTGAAGCCCGGCGATCTGCACAGCATCGTGCATGGCACGACGCTGGTGACCAATACCATCATTGAACGCACCGGCTGCAAGGTGGGTTTGCTCACCACCGATGGCTTCCGCGATTCCATCGAAATCGGGCGAGAAATCCGCTACGATCTTTATGATCTTTTCTTGGAAGCGCCGCCAACTTTGGTGCCGCGCCATTTGCGCCTGGAAGTACCGGAGCGCCTGGAGGTGAAGGGCGAGGTATTGCTGCCCCTGGATGAGGCCGCGCTGATGGCCGCTGCGCGCCAATTGGTTGAAGCTGAAAAGGTAGAAGCCCTTGCGATTGGCTTTTTGCATGCCTGGCGCGACCCGCGCCATGAACGCCGCGCGGCGGCGGTCATTCGCGGCCTATTCCCTGATCTGCCCATAACGCTTTCTTCTGCGGTGGCGCCGGAAATTCGTGAGTTTGAGCGCATCAGCACCGCCTGCGCCAATGCCTATGTGCAGCCGCGCATGCAGCGCTATTTGGCGAAGCTTGAAGCATCCCTCTCCGCGATGGGCGTCACCGGGGCGCTTTATGTCATGCTCTCGGGCGGTGGTATCGCTTCGGTGCAGGAGGCGAAGGATTACCCAATCCGGCTGATTGAAAGCGGGCCGGCGGCCGGCGCTATGGCGGCATCATGGCTCGCGCAACGCGCTTCGCTGGATAAGGTGATTTCCTATGATATGGGCGGCACCACCGCCAAGATGTGCCTGATCCAGAATGGCGCGCCGGACCGGAAATTCGATTTTGAGGCGGGGCGCGTACGGCGCTTTCAAAAAGGTTCAGGCCTACCCTTGAAAGTCTCCGTGGTGGATATGATCGAAATCGGCGCCGGAGGCGGTTCCATCGCGCGGGTTGATCCCGCTTCCGGCCTGATGAAGGTTGGCCCGCGCAGCGCGGGCGCGAAGCCTGGGCCAATCTGCTACGGGCGCGGCGGGGTTGAGCCCACAGTGACCGATTCCGATCTGGTGCTGGGCCGGCTTGATCCTGCCTATTTTCTCGGTGGCGAAATGGCGCTTGACTTCAACGCCGTGACGCGCGCCGTGAGCGATGATCTTTCCGCCAAGCTGTGCGTGCGTGCGGATGACGCCGCGCTTGGCATTCGCCGCATTGTGGATGAGACAATGGCAGCTGCAACGCGCATGCATATGGCGGAAAAGGGCCGCGATCCGCGTCGTTTTACGCTGATTGCCTTTGGCGGTGCCGGGCCGGTACATGCCTGTGATTTGGCTCGACTATTGAAAATCGAGCGCGTGCTAGTACCGCTTGGCGCCGGGGTCGCTTCTGCGATTGGCTTTCTGGTGGCACCACCCGCGACCGATCTGGTGCGCAGCCTGGTCGGGCGGTTGGAACGGCTCGATTGGGCGAAGATCGCGGCTCTTTATGCGGAAATGGTTGCGGAAGCGCGCGGCCTGCTGATTGGCGCTGGCGCTGATCCGGCGGACATCATCTACAAGCCGGCGGCGGATATGCGCTATGTCGGCCAGGGGTTTGAAATCCCAGTACCGATGCCAAGCCTGACGCCCGGCCCGCAGGATATTGCGGCGATTGAGCAGAATTTCCTGGCGGCCTATCGCGAACGCTTTGGCCGCGCGCTCGATGGCCTGCCGACTGAAGCGCTGACCTGGCGGCTGGCCGCATCAGCGCCGAGCCGAGATATCGCCATGGAAGGCGCACAAAAATCCGAAGTCGGTGAGGCGAAGCGCGGCAGCAGGCGCGCGTTGTTTGAAGGCCACGGCTGGTGCGATTGCGCGGTCTATGACCGCTATCGGCTGGCCCCCGGTGCGGCTTTTACGGGGCCGGCCCTGGTGGAAGAACGCGAATCAACCTGCGTCATCCCGCCCGGCGCGCAGGTTTCCGTGGACAGGCATCACAATCTTGTCATTGAATTGAGCCAAAGCTGAAGGAGGCTGCCATGCATTCCATCCAACGCCGCCTGGTTCTGGCCGGCTTGCTTGCCGCGCCCACGCTTCGGACTGCTTCCGCGCAGGAGGTTTGGCCCGCGCGCCCGGTACAGATCATCAATCCCTGGCCCGCGGGTGGGTCATCAGACACCATGGCGCGGCTTTTCGCGCAGCGTTTCAGCCAGGCTTTCGGCCAGCAATTCGTGGTGGATAATCGCGCCGGCGCATCGGGCACGATTGGGCATGGTGTTGTCGCTCGTGTGCGGCCGGATGGTTATACGCTGCTGTTTGCGACGAACAGCACCTATGCCATCGTGCCCCATCTGATTGATCCCCTGCCCTATGATAATCGCGCGGGCTTTACCGGGATCAGCCTGGTGGGGCGCACACCGCAGGCGCTTTGCGTGCATCCTGGCGTGCCAGTGAACAATATCACGGAATTCCTGGCCTATGTACGCGCGCGGCCGGAACAGGTCTCCTTTTCCTCCGCCGGGATTGGCGCATCAAGCCATTTGGCGACAGAAATGCTGATGGCGATTGCGGGCTTGCGCATGCTGCATGTGCCCTATCGCGGTGGCGCGCCTTCCATGCAGGCGGTAGTGGCTGGCGAGACGCAAATGTCCTTCATTGATGCGGTATCTTCCCTGCCGCATCGCGCTGCCGGCACGCTGAAATTGCTGGCGGTGGGGACAGCGACGCGATCCTCGCTTTTGCCGGAATTGCCGACACTGGCGGAATCAGGCGTGGCTGGGTTTGATTCCTCGACCGACATGGCGCTGATGGGTCCGGCGGGCTTGCCGACCGTGGTGGTGGAAGGGCTGGCGGGTGCCGTGCGCGCGGCAGTGGATGATCCGGCCTTTCGCCAGCAGATGATCATGCAGGGGACGGAGCCGATTGGTTATGGCCCGGCGGAGTTTCAGGATTACTGGAAGCGGGAGATCGCCAAATGGGGTGAGGTGATCAAAAGCCGCGGCATTCGCGCGGCGGGGTGAGGACGCGACCTGCGGCAAAATGAGGATTTTAGTGCAAGAAATCGTTCTTGTTCTATTTTTGTTCTTGCCAAAACCCTAACCTCTTGGCATCTTTCCCCTTGCACCGAATCGAGGTTCCAGGGCCTTGTCGCGGGGCTCTGACGAATTTTCTGGTCACATAACCATAAGCTGTGGCAACTGTGGCGGAAATCGCGTTATGGTTGAAATCATCACGGGTTACTCTCCAGCATCAGGGGTGCAGCATGGACAAGGGAAAGGCGCTCGACGCAGCGCTCAACCAGATCGAAAGGGCCTTCGGCAAGGGCTCCATCATGCGCCTAGGCGCCAAACAATCCCAGCAGGGCGATATCGAGGTCGTGTCCTCAGGCTCGCTTGGGCTTGATCTGGCGCTTGGCATTGGCGGTCTACCGAAGGGGCGGATTGTTGAAATCTACGGGCCGGAATCCTCGGGCAAGACCACGCTTGCCTTGCATGTGATCGCGGAAGCGCAGAAGCGCAGCGGCACGTGTGCCTTTCTGGATGCGGAACACGCGCTCGATCCCGGCTATGCCAAGAAGCTTGGTGTGGATGTGGATAATTTGCTGATCAGCCAGCCCGATGCCGGCGAACAGGCGCTTGAGATCGCCGATACGCTGGTACGGTCGGGCGCGGTTGACGTGCTGGTGGTGGATTCTGTCGCAGCGCTCGTGCCGCGCGCGGAGTTGGAAGGCGAAATGGGCGATAGCCATGTCGGGCTGCATGCGCGGCTGATGTCGCAGGCGCTCCGCAAGCTCACGGGTTCGGTCGCCAAATCCAATACACTGCTGATTTTCCTGAACCAGATCCGCCTCAAGATCGGGGTGATGTTCGGTAATCCGGAAACCACCACGGGCGGCAATGCGCTGAAATTCTACGCCTCGGTCCGCATGGAAATACGCCGCATTGGCGCCATCAAGGAACGTGATGAGGTAACGGGCAATCATACCCGCGTGAAGGTGGTAAAGAACAAGATGGCGCCGCCCTTCCGAGAGGTTGAATTCGACATCATGTATGGCGAGGGCATCAGCAAACTTGGCGAATTGATTGATCTTGGCGTGAAGGCCAATATCGTCGAGAAATCGGGTGCCTGGTTCTCCTGCGATAGTCAGCGCATCGGCCAGGGGCGCGAAAACGCCAAGGGCTTCCTGCGCGACCATCCTGGAATGGCGGCGTCCATCGAACAGCGCATTCGCGGCCAGGCGGGCCTGCTGGCCGAGAAGATGCTCTCGGGCGATACATCAGAAGAAGAGGAAAAGGCGGCGGCGGAATAATCGCCGCCCGCCTATTCAATCCGCATAAGCGCCGGCGGCTTCAATTATGGGCCGCCAGCGATCCACTTCCCCAGCCACGAAGCGGCGATGGAAGGCGATGGAAGCGCGTTCATCCGAAGGCACATCGGTCAGCAGATCGGCAAAGCGCTGACGAAGCCTTTCTTCGCGTAAAGCCAGGCGCAGCGCGGCAGAGATCTGTTCCTGGATCGGCTCTGGCGTGCCGGCAGGCGCGTAAAGCCCGTGCCAGGTGGACATTGCGATGCTGGGGGAACCGCCCTCCGCCGTGGTCGGCACATTCGGCAGGCCAGCCAAACGTTCTGGGCTGCTCACGGCAAAGACCCTAACGCGATTATCGCGAATATAGGGCACAGTATTGGTTGCCTGATCGCATAGCACGTCAATCCGCCCGGCCATCAATTCAGCAATGGCGGGGGCCGTGCCGCGAAACACCACAGTCGTGGCGCGCGCGCCTGCCGCCTGCTGCACCAATAGCCCGCAAAGATTGGCGGCCGAGCCAATCCCGGCAGTCGCCAGATTGATCACATCCGCCTTCCGGTTCATTTCCGTCATCAGCTCCCGCAAATTGGCGACCGGAAAATCGGGCCTTGTGATCACCGTCATGGCGGCGTCAGAGACAATGCCAAGCGGCGCAAAGCTGCCCGGCACCTGATAAGGCAGGCGGCGGAACAGGGTGGCACTCGCCGCCATGCCGATATTGTTGATCATCAGCGTATAGCCATCCGGGCGGGACTGGGCTAGGCGCTGCGGCCCCACCACAGAACCGCCAATTGCCTCCACCACCACGGATTGGCCGATATGCTTGCCGAGATTATCGGCAATGATGCGCGTGATGGTATCGGTCGGCCCCCCGGCGGCACCGGCGGCGATGATGGTGATCGGGCGCGCGGGAAAGGCTTGGGCCTGGGCTGCGGGGGCGGCTAATACTCCTACCCCCAGGGCGAGGAATTGGCGGCGCTTCATGGTTTCCTCCTGGCTTGGCCTGGCCGGGTTTGCGCCCTGGCTTCGGCAGCGCTTATCCTGACAGGGGAAGGCTGGGGCGCGAAAGGGGGTGAGTTAGTGAATTCTCACCAAAGCCCCTGCTCAAGACAGTTTCCTTTTGCACAAGGCTCCGGTAGCTTGTCGCCAATGATTTAAGAATCCCACCTCCTGAGCGGGATGGGCTTTCCAACAGGGGGTACCCGCTTCATGGCGCCACTTTTGGCGTTCAGTCGGTTTATCGACTGGATCAATCAGAACATCGGTAAAATCTGCGATTGGCTTGTGCTGCTCGCCGTCCTGGTCAGTTCCGTCAATGCCATGATGCGTTATGGCTTCGACATGAGTTCCAATGCCTGGCTCGAAGCGCAATGGTATATGTATGCCGCCATCGTCATGCTTGGCGCCAGCTATACGCTGAAGCGCAATGAACATGTGAGGGTGGATATCCTGTACATGATGCTGTCGCGGCGCGGGCAGATCCTGCTGGATATCGCCGGCATCATCGCTTTCATGCTGCCGGCCTGCATCCTGCTCGGCTGGCTGTCCTGGCCCTTCTTCATGCAGTCTTTCTCAGTGAATGAATGGTCCAGCAATGCCGGCGGCTTGCTCCGCTGGCCGGTGAAATTCCTGATCCCGCTTGGCTTCGGCCTGTTAACGCTGCAGGGCATTTCTGAACTCATCAAGCGCGTGGCGGCGCTGAACGGCCATGACATCCCCGACCTTGAAGCCCATTACGAAAGACCGTTGCAATGATCCCGTTGGAGTGGATGCCGCCCCTGATGTTTGCGGGGCTGATTGTCTTTTTGATCATCGGCTTTCCGGTGGCGTTTTCGCTGGCGGCGGTGGGCTTGTTCTTCGGTATGATTTCCATGGCGCAGGGCTTCTTCACGCTGGACTTCCTGCAAGCCGTCCCTGGGCGCGTTTTTGGCAGTATCCTGGCCAATGATCTGCTGCTCGCCATTCCCTTCTTCACGCTCATGGGCGCGATATTAGAAAAATGCGGCCTCGCTGAGGATATGCTGGAAAGCATGGGCCAGCTTTTTGGCCCCATGAAGGGTGGGCTTGGCTATTCGGTGATTATTGTAGGCTTCATCCTGGGCGCCATTACCGGCACCGTCGCCGCGCAGGTGATTGCCATGGCGCTGATCACCATGCCGGTGATGATGCGCTACAATTACAATATCCGCTACGCGACAGGCGTCTTGGCGGCATCGGGCACCATCACCCAGCTTGTGCCGCCGTCATTGGTGCTGGTGGTGCTGGCTGACCAGCTTGGGCGTTCCGTCGGTGACATGTATCTCGGCGCCTGGGGGCCTTCTCTGCTGCAGATTGCAATTTTCGCCATCTATACGTGGTTCCTGACCATCATTCGCCCGCAGGATTTGCCGCCGGTGCCGCGCACACTGACGGGTAGGCCGTTGCTGATCAAATGCATGTGGGGCATCATCCCGGCTGGGGTGCTGATCTTCCTGGTGCTCGGCACCATCATGCTGGGGCTGGCAACGCCCACTGAAGCCGGCGCGCTGGGTACAGTTGGCGCCATCATTCTTTCCGTACTGCGCAATACCAAAATGTCGCGTGTCGATCAGATCGCCTATACGTTTGGGCTGGTGGCAACAGGCCTTTGCATCCTCTTCAGCTTTACTGCTGGCATGAAGACCCTGCCCTTCCGGCTCAGCTTCTCGGCGCTTTTTGCCTCGATCATCTGGCTATGTTGGCGCGCCTGGCAGGATAAGCCGCTGCATGATTTGATTGTGGAGGGCATGCGCTCCACCATGCGCATCACCGCCATGGTGGCCTTCATCGTGGTGGGGGCCACCTGCTTTTCCATCGTCTTTGCCGGGGTGGATGGAAATCTTTGGGTGGAACATGGGCTGAGTAGCCTGCCGGGCGGCGTTTGGGGCTTCCTGATCGCGGTAAATCTGCTGGTCTTCTTCCTGGCCTTCTTCCTCGATTTCTTCGAAATCGCCTTTATCATCGTGCCCATGCTGGCCCCGGTGGCGCAGAAGCTATTGACCCCGGTGGTTGGTGCGGATGCGGCGCTGATCTGGTTCGGCGTAATGCTTTGCGTGAATATGCAAACCAGCTTCATGCACCCGCCCTTCGGCTTTGCGCTGTTTTACCTCCGTAGCGTCATTCCAAAGACCATCAGCAGCGCGGATATCTATTGGGGCGCCATTCCCTGGGTGGGCTTGCAGCTCATCATGGTCGCCATTGTCATCTTCATGCCGATCACCGTTACCTTCTTCCTGGATAAGCCGCATGGTATTGACCCCAATACCATCAGGATTGAGGTCGCGCCGCCCCCGGATGAGGATGACCTACCGCCGCCAAGCTTCGGCCCGCCAAGGTAAATCCTGGCCCAACCCTAGAGGCAAACCCCATGGCGCATCGCCATGGGGTTTTTCTTTGTCTGCAACGCGCATAAAAAACCGGTCAGATGCTGTCACCTGACCGGCTCTGAAAAAACCAGCTACGCGTCTGGATCAGATGCGGTTGGCCGCCGACATCCTGTGCATGAAGCCGTCAAACGTGGCCTCCGCAACACGGAACCAGGCGACGGTATCCGGACGGAACGCCTTCATGCTGTCGAGCAGCTTCTTGAACATGGCATTCTGCGCGGCGACTTCATCATAATATTTCCAGCACTCATCATAACAGGCTTGCAGAACAGGTGTCGAGAAGGGCTTCAGCTGCGTACCGCCAGCAAGCAGACGCTTCATGGCCTGCGGGTTCAGCGAGTCATATTTCGGCACCATGGATGCGGTGACGATACCTGCCGCAGCTTCAATCATAGCCTGATAGCTCTTGGGAATGGAATTCCAGGCCCGTTCATTGATGAAGAGCGTGCCGCAAGACGCGCCTTCCCACCAGCCGGGGTAATGATAGAAGCGCGCGACCTTATTGAAGCCGAGCTTTTCATCATCATAGGGTCCGACCCATTCGGCGCCATCAATCGTGCCGCGTTCCAGCGCCGGGTAGATATCACCCGCGCCGATCTGTTGTGGCACAACGCCAAGGCGGCGCAGGATATTACCGGCAAAGCCACCGACGCGGAATTTCAGGCCGCGCAAATCCTCAACCGTATTGATTTCCTTGCGGAACCAGCCGCCCATCTGGCAGGCCGTGCCGCCAAAGGAGAAGGACCGGACGCCAAGCGGGCGGTAGAATTCCTGGATCAATTCATGGCCACCACCATTGCGGAGCCAGGCATAATATTGCCGTTGATTGAGGCTGAAGGGCAGGCCCGTCTCAAAAACGAAGCAGGGATCCTTGCCGAAATGGTAATAGGCCGCGTCCTGCCCCATCTCAACCGTACCGTTTTGCACCGCGTCATAAACTTGCAAGGCAGGCACGATTTCACCCGCAGCGAAGATGCGGAGCTGGAACTTGCCATCCGACATTTCATTGATGATTTTGGCTAAAAGCTCTGTCCCCCCAAACAGCGTATCGAGCGACTTCGGAAAGGCCGAGGTATGGCGCCAACGGACTTCCGGCATGGTCTGCGCGATGGCGGGGCTCGCCAATACGGTGGCGGCGACGGCGGTAGAGCCGAAGCCGGCCTTTTTGATGAAGTTACGACGTTCCACTTCGGGAAACTCCCCTGTTGTGTGGTTGATGAGGTCTGCCAGCACCCTTATGGCGGGGCTTGGAAATTTCATTTATAATACGGCAGTCGGCGCTAGAAAAGCCGAATCTGCGGCCGAGACCACCCTTAATGGCCAGGTTTTACGCCAGTCGGCATGGTGGATAGCCGATCCACCAGCGCAATCCCAATCGCCGAGAGGATAAAGATGGTGTGGATGATGGTCTGCCACATGATCCCCGTCTCGGTGAAGGCGGCTTGGGGCGAACCCAGATTCCCGGCCTCAATAAAGGTCCGCAGCAAATGGATTGAGGATATGCCGACAATCGCCATGGCCAGCTTGATCTTCAGCACGCTGGCATTAACATGACTTAGCCATTCTGGCTGATCCGGGTGGCCGTCCAGGTTCAGGCGCGACACAAAAGTCTCAAATCCGCCAACAATCACCATGACCAGCAGATTGGCTATCATGACCACATCAATCAGGCCAAGGACAATGAGCATGATCTGCTGTTCGGAAAAGGTCGAGGCGTCCACGACCAGATGGATCAATTCCTTGAGGAATTTATAGACATAGACGCATTGCGCCACGATAAGCCCGAGATAGAGCGGCAATTGCAGCCAGCGCGACCCGAAGATCAGGGCGGCTATGGGGCGGAGCGGCTTCAATTCATCAGGCTGGGCCATGGGAATCCTCGGCTTGGTGGCACGGCGCCGACGACATAGAGCGGTTTAGCCGAATTGTCAGCAGGGTAACCCCTGGTCCAGGCAGCGTTAACCCGGCAAGATGCCAACATGAAACACTGGCCCGCCGCTCTTGGCGCCACCATGCTGATGCAATTGGTTGCCTCCTTCATGGGTCAGAGCTTGCCGGTGATCGCCCCCCTGATCATGGCAAGCACGGGGCTGGCGCCGGAACGTGTGGGAAATCTCTCATCGCTGACGGCACTCGCGACCGTGCTGTATCTGATGATTGGCGGCATATTCCTGGTGCGGATGGGGCCGGTGCGGATGCTGCAATTGGGCACGGCCATGGCGGTGACGGCGCTATTGGTGGCAAGCCTCGGTCAGGCCTGGGCTATATTCCTTGCGGCCTTCATGCTGGGACTTGGCTATGGGCCAACGCCGCCGGCGGGCAGCCGCATGCTGGCGGCAACCGCGCCGCTGGCGCATCGTTCGCTGATCTTTTCCATCAAACAGGCCGGCGCGCCAGCCGGAGGCGCCTTGGCCGGGCTGATCGCGGCTCCCGTCGCCCTCGCCTATGGCTGGCCGGCGGCGTTGATGCTGGCCTTTGGTGTTGGCGTTGCCGCTATCCTGGTGATCCAGCCGCTCCGCCCGGCTTTCGATGCGGAGCGCAATCGCGCGCAGCGGCTTCGCTTGTCCGACATATTCTCGCCGCGCGCCATCAGCGCGCCCTTAGCAAGCTTCAAGCAAAACACAGCGCTGAAGCGTGTCACGGCGCAGTCGGTTTCCTTCGCCATTTGCCAGGGCTGCCTGTTTTCCTTCACCGTCACGTGGCTGGTCGAAAAGCGTGGCTTTGATCTGGTGCTGGCGGGCAGCGTTTTCGCCGGCATGCAATTCGCTGGCGTGGTGGCGCGCATTCTGCTGGGCTGGTTGGCGGACCGCACCGGCAACGCACTCGCCAGTCTGGTGGCGCAGGGTTTTGTCGCGGGCGGCGCCATCCTTGCCTTGGCGCTGCTGCCAGCTGATGCCGGCTTCTGGCCGCTCGCGCTGATTTGCACAGTAATAGGCTTTTTCGGTGCGTCCTGGAACGGGATTTCATTGGCCGAGGTCGCGCGGCTTGCGCCACCCGGCAAGGTCGCAGATGCGACCGCGGGTTCGACGATCTTCGTCTTTCTCGGCTATGTCGCGGGGCCTTCGATTTTTGCGACGCTGGTCAGCTTCACCGGAAGCTGGACCTTGCCGCAAATCCTGATGGCAGCCCAGCTTCTGCTAGTCTCAGCGCTGGTCGGATTGGGGCTCAGGACACCCAGGCAGGGGGGCGCTTTTCCCTGAAGGCGGCGATGCCCTCTCGCGCCTCATCGCCCGAGGCGCAACGCGCGAAGGCAAGCGCACCAGCTTCCGCATAGCCATCCGGCGAAAGCGGACCAAGGGCTGCGATCAGCTTCTTGGTCTCGGCCAGCGCACGCGGCGCGCCCTGCCGGCAATCCACGATCACCGCTGCCACCGCTGCTTCCAAAGCCGACGCATCGGCAACCATCTGATGCACCAAGCCAATGCGCGCCGCCTCGGTCGCATCGATGGCATTGCCTTGCAGCACCATGCGCGCGGCATTGCTGCGGCCCATGCGGCGCACCATCCAGGGCAGGATTTGCGCCGGCACCAGGCCGCGCTTGGCTTCCGGCGCGGCAAAGCGCGCATCAGCCGTGGCAATCGCGATATCAGCAGCGCAAACCCAACCAAGCCCACCGGCATGGGCCGCGCCTTGCACAGCTGCAATCACCACCTGCGGCAGGTTGCAGAGCCGCACGAAGCGTTGCCCGGTCGCGTGATTGCGTTGCTGCGCGACAGCCAATCGTTCCGCCTCCGTGCCCTGCGAACCCACTTCCGTCAAATCAAGTCCAGCACAGAAATGCCCGCCAGCACCTGAGAAAATCACAATGCGGGCGGAGGTATCTTTCTCCAACGCATCAAGCGCCGCATCCAGGGCAACCCCCATCGCGGCTGACACGGCATTGCGCCGATGCGGCCGATTGAGGCTAAGGCGCACCACTGGCCCTTCCCGTGTGAGCAGAACGGGATTTTCAGTCTCAGACATGTGATGCACCTTCGCTTTGTTACGAATTCGGCCCGCGTTCCATGGAATAGGGCTGCCAACGCTTGAGGCTTGTACCCGTCAGCACTGTTGGATTGACGCAAGACAGCGGCCAACGGCCGGAAAGCACGAGTGAAATATTCTGCCCCACGCGGCGCTTACGCGCCGGGTCAAACCGCGCCGAGGCCGAGGCATTATGCGGCGACAGGATCACATTTTGCATCTTGTGCAGGGGATTATCCGGCTTGGTCGGCTCAATTTCAAACACATCAATGCCAGCGCCCGCGATCCAGCCCTTTCGCAGCGCCTTGATCAGCCCGGCCTCTTCCACCGTCGGCCCCCGGCCTGTGGTGACAAACACCGCGGTCTTCTTCATCTGCTTGAAGTGCTTTTCCTTGAAGAAGCCGCGTGTTTCGGGGGTATCCGGCAAATGCATGGAAAGAAAGTCTGAGGTGGCAAGCAGATCGGAAAGGCTAGCAGGTTCCACGCCAAGCGCTGACATGGTCAGTTCTTCCACGAAGGGATCGAAGGCCTTCATATGCAGGCCAAAGGCGCGGGCGCGATGCGCGGTCGCGCGGGCCACACGTCCAAAGCCGATGAAGCCCATGGTCTGGCCCATCAGGCGCGGGATTTGCAGCAATTGCGGGCGGCCTTCACCCCAACGGCCTTCACGCACCATGCGGTCCTGTTCAATGCAGCGCCGATGGGTTGCCAACAACAGCATCATGGCGTGATCGGCCACTTCTTCAATGAAGGTATCCGGGCAATTCGTGACCGGAATGCCCTGCGCGGTCGCGGCAGCCACATCCACATAATCAACACCAACAGAACCAAGCGCGATGATGCGGCACTTCTTCAGCGCCTTGATCATCTTGGCGGTGAATTGCATACCCTTGGCATAGACCGCGTCCGCCTGCCCTGCCTTGGCGATGAAATCCTTCTCAGTCGGTTGGCATTCGATGATCTCCGCCCCCATGCCATCAAGCGCCTCAAGCTCATAATCATAGCCGCCGCCGGAGGTGGTGAAGGACGCCGCCGCGGGCGTCAGGATGGTAAATTTAGCCATGTGATCGGTCCTTTTCAGATCATTCCTTAACCGCACCGGTCAGGGAGGAAACGTAGTAATCCACGAAGAAGGAATAGAAGATCGCAACCGGCAGTGACCCCAGCAAGGCACCCGCCATCAGCGCACCCCATTGATAGACATCGCCTGTGACCAATTCGGTCAGGATCGCGACGGGAACGGTTTTGTTCTCGCTCGATTGGATGAAAGCGAGCGCATAGATGAATTCATTCCAGGACAAGGTGAAGGAGAAAATGCCCGCGCTGATCAGCCCCGGCACGGCGAGTGGCAGGGTGATCCGCCTCAGGATTTGCAGCCGCGTGGCGCCATCAATCAAAGCGCACTCCTCAAGCTCATAGGGAATGGATTTGAAATAGCCAATCAGGAGCCAGGTGCAAAAGGGCACCAGGAAGGTCGGATAAACCAGGATCAGCGCGAAGGGCGTATCAAATAACCCAAGCTGAAACACCATGGTCGCCAGCGGAATGAACAGGATGGAGGGCGGCACCAGATAGGCGAGATAGATCGCAAGCCCGACATATTGGCTGCCGGTGAAGCGCAAGCGCTGAATGGCATAGGCAGCGAGTGTGGAACTGACGAGTGAGAGAATGGTCGCACCAACTGCCACCATCATTGTGGTCATCAGCCATCTTGGATAGGCCGTATTGAAAAGCAGCAGCCTGATGTGATCGAGCGTCGGGGAGCTGATCCAGAAGGGGTTATGCGTCTTGTAGTCGTAAAGCTCCGCATTCGGTTTGAAGGAGGTGATGGTCATCCAATAAAACGGAAACAGCAGGATGATCAGAAAGCAGGCGAGCGGCAGATAGATGGTGACCATCCGCCGCGCCTTGCTGTCCCAGGCCATGGCTTCGGTTGGCGGGGCAGCGCTGGACTGGGTTTCTACTCCTTGCCTTGTGGCGCTCATGGCATTTTGCTCCCGGCGTCAATCATTGCTTTCACCCTGCTGCCATTTGCGGCGTGCCAGAGCGAAATAGCTGAACAAGGTTGCGAAAACGAGGAAGGGAATCATAGAAACCGCAATCGCCGCACCCTCGCCCAATTGCCCTGCCGGAATGCCGCGCTGGAAGGCAAGCGTTGCCAGCAAATGCGTGGAATTCACCGGCCCGCCGCGCGTGATGGCATAGACCAACTGGAAATCCGTGAAGGTGAAGATGATGCTGAAGGTCATGACAATAGCCAAGATTGGCAGCAGCATCGGGAAGGTGATGTAGCGAAAGCGCTGCCAGGCGGTGGAGCCATCCAGCAGCGCGGCTTCATAAAGCGATGGCGAAATGGTCTGCAAACCCGCGAGCAGCGAAATCGCAACAAAGGGAATGCCGCGCCAGATATTGGCGGCAATCAGCGACCAGCGCGCGGGCCAGGCGGTATTGATGAAATCAACATTGGTGTCGCGCAGACCAAGCTCGATCAGCATCCAGGAAATGACAGAAAATTGCGGATTATAGATCCACCAAAAGGCCACCGCTGTCAGCACCGTCGGCACGATCCAGGGCAGCAGAATGATGGCGCGTAGCAGTGATTTGAACGGCAAGTGATTATTCAACAGCAGCGCCAACCAGAGCCCAAGCGCGAATTTCCCAATGGTGGCAACACCTGTATAAAACACGCTAAAGAATACTGCGTTCCAGAAAATCGGGTCTTCGATCATGAATTCAAAGTTTTCGAGCCCGACCCAGCGTCCGCTCCGCCCGATGGTGGTATCGGTGAACGCCAACCAGATGCCAAGCCCCAGCGGATAGGTCAGGAATACTGCCAGCAGGCCAACCGCCGGCAGCAGGCAGAGAATGATCAGAAAGGGCTTCCAATCGAGTAGCCTGGTCAGCCAGTTCTGCTCGATCTTCGGCCTGACCCATCCTGTAGTGCTGCTGGACATTCAAGAGGCTCCGGGAGGGGGCGGCCTTTGCATGGAAGGCCGCCCTTGTTCGGTTTACGCGCGACGGAAGATGCGGCGCGACCGCCGTTCGGCCTCACGCATCGCCGCGTCCGGCGTCGCCTGACCAGCAGCAACTGAGGCGAACATCTGCACCAGCACATATTCCGCATTGGCCTGGCCAGAGGCTTCCGAAATCGGACCCTTATAGCCATTCCAGAATTGGCTATTCATGCCATCACGGAAGATCGTGACCTTCGGATCGCTGGTCCAAACCGAGGCAGCCCGATAGGCGTTCAGCGGATGCGCCCAATAGCCAAGATTGGCATTGAGCCATGGCTCATATTGTTCCACTTCCATCATGAAAGCTACGAAGGCCTTCGCCGCATTGGGGAAGCGGCTGTGGCGGAAGACCATGGCATTCAGGATCAGGGGCGCATTGGGCCAGCTATTCGCCTGACCAAGCGGCATGACGCTATGTTCCGAATCATCGGCAATGGCGCGCGTCGCCGGATCATTCTTCAGCGCAAAGTAAAGCGATACGCCATTTTGCGTGAGCCAGCAGGTATTCGCCGCATAGGCCTGATTATTGCTGATATCGCCCCAAGCAATCGTGCCGCCATCAACAAAGGTCGGGTAGAGTTCCCGGAGGTAATTCAGCGCTGCCAGGGTTTGCGGGCTATTGACCGAAACCGCGCCACTTTCATCGATGATGGAAGCGCCATGGCTCCACATGAGCCAATTGGCGAAGCCATTTCCATCACCGATTGCATTGCCGAGCGCGAAACCAGCCGGCTTATTGATACGGCGCAGGCGCCGGCAGAGTTCAAGAAAGCTCGTCAGATCATTGGGCGGTGATTGGAAGCCCACCTCATTCACGGCGGATTTACGCCAGATCAGCGGGCCAGAAGTGCCGCCCATAGGCAGGCCAATCCAATTATTGGTGCCGTGCCGTTTGCCAAGTTTCTCACCGCCGAACATCCAGCCGCCGAATTTCTTACCAAGATATTCGGCAATATCCGAAAGTTCAATCAGCTTATCGGCATAGATATGGGGTGAATCACCAAAGCCGATGATGCAATCCGGGCCCGCGCCAGTATTGGCGGTGACAGCGGTTTGCTGGTTGATGTCTTCCCAACCCACGAAATCCACGCGCACCTGCACGCCGGTTTGCTGGGTGAAGCGCGCGGCATTTGCACGGAACACTTCTTCATCGGGTGCCACGAAGCGGACCGGACGCAGGATGCGCAAGGTTGCGCCGTTTTCGATCGGCAGGCGCGGCGCCGCAACGCTAGCATCGCCGCGTACCCGATTTTGCGCCAGTGCCTCGCCGCCGGCAGCAAGTGCCGCCATGCCGACACCGGCACCAAGAATGCTGCGTCTTGTGATGATATTGGCCATTTCTTCACTCCTTGATGTTTGGTTGAAAGGTGACTAAATCCTCTGCCCGCTTGCCTTGTCGAAAATATGCGCAAGGGAAAGTTCGGGAGAAACTGCCAGCGCATCACCACGATGAGACGCGATCCTCTCACGGAATGCACCCATGATGGTAATGTCACCCACCCGCAGGATCACCTGCGTCTCGGAACCCGTGGGCTCCACCACCTGAATGGTGGTCTTGATGCCATCGGGATCAAGGCGCAGATGCTCAGGCCGAATGCCATAAATCACTTCCGCCCCTTCGCGATTGGCATAGGCGGTTGGTAGTGGCCAGCTTGTGCCGCCACCATCAATGAAGCTGCCATCCTTAATCCGCCCGGCAAGCAGGTTCATCGCCGGTGATCCGATGAAGCCCGCGACGAAAAGATTGGCTGGCCGGTCATAGAGTTCCAAGGGCGCGCCGGCCTGTTCGATCCGGCCATGGTTCATGACCACAATCTTATCCGCCATGGTCATGGCTTCGATCTGGTCATGGGTCACGTAAACCGTGGTGACCTTCAGGCGCTGATGCAATTCCTTGATCTCGGCCCGCATCTGCACGCGCAGCTTCGCATCAAGGTTGGAAAGCGGTTCATCAAACAGAAAGACTTGCGGGTTGCGTACAATGGCGCGCCCCATGGCAACACGTTGGCGCTGACCGCCGGAAAGCTGGCGCGGATAGCGGTGCAGCAATTGCTCCAACCCCAAAATCCGCGCGGCCTTCTGCACCTCCTGGTCCATTACCTCCGTGGGCGCGCCGGCCAGTTTCATGGAAAAGGCCATGTTCTGATAGACGGTCATATGCGGATAAAGCGCGTAATTCTGGAACACCATCGCAATATCGCGGTCCTTGGGCGGCACCTTGTTCACCACCCTATCGCCGATCGCGATCTCACCACCCGTGATATTCTCAAGCCCCGCCAACATGCGGAGCAGCGTGGATTTGCCACAACCGGAAGGTCCAACGAGAACAACGAATTGCCCGTCTTCAATATCCACGCTCACGCCATGCAATACCTGCGTGGAACCGAAGGCCTTGCGTACTTCGCGAATTTCTACTGTCGCCATATACCCTAATCCTTCCCGACCCACGGCTCCCCGTTGCTATTGGCGTGAGATTTCCGTCTCCTTGGAGGTGATGAATTCCAGCAGCGCCGGCGTGCCATTCTTTGTCTGCTCAATGCCGCGCTTGATGGCCGGGATGATATCCGCGACCTGTTCCACCCTTTCGCCATAACCGCCAAAGGCGCGCGCCATCGCGGCATAGTCGCCCGAAATATCGGTGGAGCGATATTTCTCCGTGCTGATCGGCATGACCTTCAATTCGATCGCCATGGAGAAGTTATTGAGCAGGATTGACAAGATCGGGATACGTTCACGCACCGCCGTTTCGAAATCCATACCCGTAAAGCCAATCGCCGCATCGCCCCAGACATTGATACAAAGCTTATCCGGTGCGGCAAGCTTCGCGCCCATGGCCAGCCCAAGGCCATAGCCAAGCTGCGTCGTCTTGCCCCAGCCGAGATAAGTCAAAGGCTTGCGACTGACCCAGAAGGGCGAGAGCTGATCGCGCGGGCTGCCAGCATCATGGGTAATGATGGTATTGTCCACATCCACCGTTCGCCACACATCGCGCAACACGCGATAGGGGTTGAGCGGCGAGGCACCGCTATCCGTCTTATGCGCCCAGGCTGCCAGCCATTCCTTATTGAGCCCTGCAATTTCCTTCGCCACGGCCGTGGGGCTGCGCGGCTTTTTGATGCGCGAAGCTAGATCGGCAATCAGCCCACCCATCGTCAAGCCAGCATCGCCGACGAGGCCGATGTCAATCGGCAGATCCTTGCCTAGATGGTCAGGATCAAGCGTCGCGTGAATGACCTTCTTGCCGCTTGGCATTTTCACACCGAAATTGGTTTCCGTAAAGGAACATCCAATACCGAGGATCACATCGGCATTATCCAGGAAATGCCGCACGCCACGCCGCATCGCGAGGCCACCTGAACCCAAGGCCAGCGGATGATCTTCCGGAAAGGCTGATTTTCCGCCAAGGCTGGTGGTAACAGGTGCCGCCAACATCTCCGCCAAGGCCTGCAATTGCGGCCAGGCGCGCGCCCAATGCACGCCAGTGCCGGCATAAATCACCGGGCGCTTCGCCTTGGCCAGCATCGCCGCCGCGCGTTCCAGATCAACCGGGTCAGGGCCATACCGTGTGGCCGCCACCGGGTGATAGGCGAGCGGTTCCGGCACTTCCTCACTCCACATATCGGTCGGGATTTCGACCAACACGGGGCCGCCACGGCCGTTGCGCAACCGTGCGAAGGCGCGGCGAAGGATATTCGGCACCTCAGCCGCGCTCATGATGGGTTCGGCGGATTTGGTAATGCCGCGCATCTGTAAGGAAGAATTGAAGTTGGGATCAATATGCGCAATGCGGCGCGGATAGCCCATGGGCAGCACCAAAACCGGCACGCTTTCGCCATAGCATTGCGCAACCCCGCCATAGGCATTCTCGGCACCCGGCCCATGCTGCATGCAAAAGGCACCAATGGTGCGCCCCGATGTCACGCGCGAAATCGCATCCGCCATATGCAGGCCGATTCTCTCCTGCCGGACCATGATGGGGCGGATATCCGCATCGGCGGCATATTCAATCAGATAATTGACCGGATAGCCGGTGAGGATCTGAATGCCCTCACGCTTCATGATTTCCGCGATGGCCGCGCCGAGTTTCATGACTTTCCCTACCCTGGCGCCAGGCGCCGTTTCATCCCTTGGCACGCTGTCGGTGCCTCAGGGGGAAGCCTAGGCGTGCTTTGCACCCGGATGCAATAAGGCAATGGCCTTGCGCCCCTAAGCCCGACCCGGCAGGCTTGCCCCTGCCCTTTTGAAGGATCGCCTATGCCCATCCCCGCCTTGTTTCAGGGCAGAGTCGCCCTGCCGGTGATTGCCGCGCCCATGTTCCTGGTCTCTGGCCCCGATCTGGTGGTGGAAACCTGCAAGGCGGGCGTAGTAGGGAGTTTCCCGGCGCTCAATCAGCGCAGCACGGAAGGCTATGGCGAATGGCTGGCAGAAATCCGGGAGAGGACCGGCAATGCCGCGGCACCTTTCGGGGTCAATCTGATCGTGCATCGGTCCAATACCAGGCTGGATGCCGATTTGGCAGAAACCGTGCGCCAGTGCGTGCCCTTCGTGATCACCTCACTCGGCGCCGTGTCGGAAGTGGTGGATGCCATCCATGGCTATGGCGGGTTGGTGTTTCATGACGTGATCAATCTGCGCCATGCGCAGAAGGCGGCAGAAGCTGGCGTTGATGGGCTGATTGCAGTATGCACCGGAGCGGGCGGGCATGCCGGCACCTATAACCCCTTCGCCTTTGTGCAGGAGATCCGGCAATTCTATCAGGGCACCATCATCCTATCAGGTGCCATGTCCAACGGGGCGCATGTGGTCGCGGCGCGCGCGGCTGGGGCGGATTTTGCGTATTTGGGCACGCGTTTCATCGCGACAACGGAAAGCCGCGCGCCAGAGGATTACAAGCAGATGATTCTGGCCGCAACGGCGAAGGATATTGTTTATACCAATGCCATCAGCGGGGTGAATGGCAATTTCCTGCGCGCATCATTGGAAGCCGCGGGGCTCGATCCGGCGAATTTGCCCGAATTCAACAGGGAACTTCATCTGGGCAGCAGCGAAAAGCGTGCCTGGAAGAATATTTGGTCGGCGGGCCAGGGGGTGGGCGCTATTCATGATGTGCCGAGCACGGCTGGATTGGTGGCGCGGCTGCAACGGGAATATGCGGCGGCGGTTGCTGGGTTGAACAGGGGCTTCGCCGCCTGATTCAAATTGTTGCGGACCGTAGCCAATCCGCCCTCAAACGCCGGCGCGCGCCTCCGCGCGCTTGGCTTCGCCGCATAAGCGGCGTCGCCAATTCGGGCTCGCGCCCGCCTTTGGCGGGCGTGTGGCACTCAGCCAGGCCAACAATGACCCTATTTCCGCAATTCCATCTGTATTGGCCCTTCCCGCTCACCATGAGCGAATTGGTCCACCATGGCATTTCCGGTATCGCCAAGTTTCGCGGCCTCGCCGGTCCAGACGATGCGGCCCTTATGTATCATGGCGGCGTCGTCGCCGATGCGGCGCGCGCTTGGCATGTCATGCGTGATGGAAACCGCCGTGGCACCCAGCCGATGCACCACATCCACAATCAGCCCATCAATCACTGCGCCCATGATGGGATCAAGCCCGGTTGTCGGTTCATCGAAGAAAATGATCTCAGGCTCGGCCGCAATGGCGCGCGCGAGGGCGACGCGTTTCTGCATACCGCCTGAAAGTTCAGACGGCGAAAGATCACCCACCGATGCGGCAAGGCCCACTTGCGCCAAGACCTCGGCCGCCTTGTCGCGGGCGCGGGCGCGGGCGATGCGCTTTTGCGCCAGTAGCTTGAAGCAGACATTCTCCCAGACCGGCAGGCTATCGAACAGGGCGCCATTCTGAAACAGCATGCCGATACGGTCATTTAGTGCCTCACGCTCGTGCCGCGGCAGCGCCAAAACATCCCGTCCATCAATTTCAATGCCACCGGCATCGGGTTCAATCAACCCCAGGATGCATTTGATTGTGACGGATTTGCCGGAACCCGATCCCCCCAGAATGACCATGCCATGCCCTGCGCGGATATCGAGGTCCACGCCATCCAGCACCTGCTTCGGGCCAAAAGCCTTTGAGAGCCCACGCAGGCGGATTTTCGGCACCGCGCCACTCATCGCGCGAAAAACATTTCGGTGATAATGTAATCCAGCGCCAGAATGAGGATGGAAGATATCACCACCGCCGAAGTTGCCGCCGCCCCAACGCCCTGCGCGCCGCCCTTGCTGTTGTAGCCGCACCAGCAGCCCGTCAACGCAATCACAAAGCCAAAGACCGAAGCCTTCACGAGGCCGGAGACCACATCCATGGTCTGCGTGAAATCAAGCGTGGCCCGCAAATACCCGGCCGAGCTGAAGTCAAGCTTCGCCGTGCCGATCAGCCAGCCGCCCATCACCCCAAGCGTATCGGCAATCAGAACCAGGAAGGGCAAGGCGATGGCGGCGGCCAAAAGCCTTGGCGCCACCAAGTACTTCATCGGGTTGGTGGAAAGCGTGGTCAGCGCGTCAATCTGATCCGTCACGCGCATGGTGCCGATTTCAGCGGCAAAGGCAGCACCAATGCGCCCGGCCACCATCAGCCCGGCAATCACCGGACCCAATTCGCGCGTGATGGAAAGCACCACAACATTCGCGACCGCTCCTTCCGCATTAAAGCGCGCGAAACCCGTATAGGTTTGCAGCGCCAGCACCATGCCGGTGAAAATCGCCGTCAGCGCCACGACAGGCAGCGAGAAATAACCGATTTCTACCACATGGCGCAGAAACAGTCGGCCATAAAAGGGCGGGCGCAGCAGATGCGAAATACCCTCAAGCGCGAACAGCACCACGGCACCAATGCGCTGCAACGCCCCCAGCACGGCGCGGCCAAGGGTGGCGACGGGATCGAGGATTGCAGCCAAGCTCAGCCCGCCCCGTAATCGCGACGGTAGCGGTCGCCGAGCGAGGTCAGGATCTCATAGCCAATCGTGCCAGCTTGCGCTGCCAGATCATCCGGCGATGGCGCAGCACCGCCGATCAGCGTGACGCGATCCCCTAACGCCAGACCCGGCGTTTCCGTCACATCCAGCGTGATCAAATCCATGGAAACGCGCCCCACCATCGGCAGAATCATGCCGCGATAGGCCGCGACACCTCGCCCAGATAGGCTTCTCAGGTAGCCGTCCGCGTAGCCAACCGCAATGGTTGCGATCCGGCTGGGGCGCGCCGCCACGAAGGAAGCGCCGTATCCAACGCTGGCACCGGCCGGGATATCGCGGATTTGCAGAATGGGCGCTTCCAGCCGGATCGCCGGCCGCATCGGATTGGGTGCGCCTGGAGTCGGGTTGATGCCGTAGAGCGCGCAGCCTGGCCGGGCAAGGTCTGAGGCGTAATCCGCGCCCAAAAACAGGCCGGACGAATTGGCAAATGACCGCTTGAGCCTGGGCAGCACCGCACAGGCGCGGGCAAAACGCGCGGCCTGTTCGGCATTCAAGGGATGATCCGGTTCATCCGCGCAGGCCAAATGCGACATGACATACAGCAGATCGAGCCCCGCCAGCAGCGCATGATCGGCGGCTAGCCCCGCCTGTTCGCCCACATCCAGCCCAAGTCGCGCCATGCCTGTATCCAGATGCAGTAGCGCCTGACGCGCCCGGCCCGCGCTACGTCCCGCAGCCGCATGGGCAAGCACATCGCCAAGGCTGTTCAACACCGGGACTAGCGCAGCGCCCTCATCCGCGCCGGGCGCGAAGCCATCCAGCACGGCAATCATTGGCCCGGCGCCAAGGGCCGCGCGCAGCGCCATGCCTTCTGACAAATGCGCAACAAAGAAATGCCGGCAGCCTGCGGCAACCAGGGCAGGCGCGACGCGCGCCGCACCAAGCCCATAGGCATTGGCCTTCACTACCCCCGCGACAGCACCCGGTGAAGCATGTTCGGCCAGCGCGCGCCAATTAGCGGCAATGGCCGTAAGGTCAATATGCAAAACCGCGGTCGGGTCCATCATGCGGATGCTGGATCAGCCCGCAAAACCATCATCATGCTGCGTATCCAAATCCCCGAAACGCGTGAATTCTGCTTCGAAAAACAATTTGATGGTGCCGGTTGGGCCATGGCGCTGCTTGGCGATGATCAGCTCCGCCTTGTTATGCGCCATTTCCATATCCTTCTGCCATTTATCTACCGCACCTTGGAACTTTTCGGCATTGTCGAAGGAAAGCTCCTTGGGCGCGCGCTGCATCAAATAATATTCATCGCGATAGACGAACATGACCACATCGGCATCCTGTTCGATCGAACCTGATTCACGCAAATCCGAAAGCTGCGGGCGCTTGTCTTCGCGGCTTTCCACGGCGCGCGACAACTGCGACAGCGCAATCACCGGCACCGATAATTCCTTTGCGAGTGCCTTCAGCCCCTGCGTGATCACGCTGATTTCGAGTACACGGCTTTCCGGCCGCGTGCCCGCTGCCGGGCGCATCAGCTGCAAATAGTCAACCACAATCAGGTCAAGCCCCTTGCTGCGCTGCAAGCGCCGGCAGCGTGTGCGTAGCGCCGAGATGCTGATCGCCGGCGTGTCATCAATATGCAAGGGCAGTGATGCCAATTCGCGGCTGACTTCCAGAAACCGGTCAAAATCACGCTGGCTGATTTCCCCACGCCGGATGCGATCCCCCGAAATGCGTGATTCCTCGGCGAGCAAGCGCGTCGCCAATTGATCCGCGCTCATTTCGAGCGAAAACAACGCAACGCCACCCTTAGGCACCGCATTCGGGTCTGCTTCCTGCGCGGTACGCAGCACGGATTTCGCCGCGCCAAAGGCGATTTTGGTCGCAAGTGCCGTTTTGCCCATGCCAGGCCGGCCCGCGATGATGAGCAGATCGGATGGGTGCAGCCCGCCGGTCTTGTTGTCTAAATCGCGCAGGCCCGTGGGCAAGCCGGAAACCCCGCCCGGCGTGGTGAAGGCCTTTTCCGCCTGATGCACAGCCAGCGTCAACGCACGCTCAAAAGTCAGGAAGCCGCCTTTCCCCGCGCCGTCTTCCTTGGCCAATTCAAAGAGTGATTGTTCGGCGGCTTCCAACTGCGCCTTGGCGTCCAACTCGGCTTCCGCACCAAAGGCCCGGTTCACCACCACTTCGCCCAAATCCACTAATTGGCGGCGGAGCCAGGCATCATAAATCACCTGTCCATATTCACCGGCATTGATGACACCGACCATGGCCGAGAGAAGCTGCGCCAAATAGGCCGGGCCGCCGACCTCATCCAACAGGCCGGAATGTTCAAACTCCGCGCGCAAGGTCACCGCATCGGCAAGCTGGCCCGCTTCCACGCGGCGCTTGATGGCCTGGAAAATCCGCCCATGCACCGCATCGGCGAAGTGTTCCGGCGCCAGATATTCGCCAACACGTTCAAACGCCTTGTTATTGGCCAAAAGCGCGCCCAGCAGCGCCTGTTCGGCGGCCAGATTGGATGGCGGAACACGCTGCGACAGGCCGAGCAAACCGGGCCCAGGGGTGCCGCCGGGCGAGGGGTCAAAATTATTCATGCGCTTGTATAGCCCAGCGCGGAGGAGTCGGCGCCTGGGGATAGTGGGGATTGCAAGGAAAAGCTGCGCGCTATTCCGCCGCGCCGCGAAGCCCATCCCACCAGGGGCAGGCGCCAGGCATAAGGGTGTGATTGCCGGGCAGCACCTGCACCGGCGCCCTTTCGCCGCGCGCTGCCGCAGCCATGCGCATATCTCGCCCCTTGGCGACCGCTTCCGCCCCGGCCCAATGCCGATCATGGCCCCATAGGCTTGGCCCGCCATCCATACGCTCGGCCTGCCAAGAGCTAGGGTTTATATGCCGCCCACCCCAGCCATATTCGACCAGAAAGCCCCCCGGCGTGCGCGCATAAAAACTCGTCATCCAATCATTGGTGTGGCGGCCAAGCGTGGTACCGATGCGGCCTTCCTCAGACAGCGCAATGTCATAGCCCTGCCCGACATCATCTAGGCTGAGGCATCCCATCATGAGGTGATGCAAGGATGCCTTGCCCGTTTCAATCAGCGCCAGCGAATGATGCCGGCCATTCACATGCATGAAATAGGCGCGGAAGGGATTTTCTACCCAATCCGAAAGCCCAAAGCCGAGCACTTCCCGATAGAAGGGCAGCACATCTTCAATGCGCGGCACATTCAAGACAGCATGGCCCATGCCAAGCGGCCCAGTGCGAAAGCCCGAAATGGCGCGACCGGGAATGAAAGGCCGGTCGGTCACTTCCGGCCCATGAAACAGCTCCACCCGATTGCCGAGCGGATCGGTGGTGACAATCACTTCCGCCACTCGCCGCCGCGCGGCCAAGGCGGCACTGCCGGCTGCGACGCGATGCCCCGCCGCTTCCAGGCGGGCGGCCATGGCTTGCAATGCCGCCGCATCCGCCACTTCCCAGCCAAAGGCGCCGAGGCCATCATGCGCATCAGCGCTGATGATCACGCGCTGGCGCCGATCATCCATGCGGAAGGCGATTTCGGTCGCGGATTTTTCGGCGAGCATCAGCCCAAGCAGGCGCGGCCCGAAGCCGGCCCAATCATCCAATTGGCTGGCGCGCAGTTCCAGATAGCCCAAGGTGGTAATGGCCATGGCGCAATCCCCTTGCTTGCGGCCATGATGGCGCCAAAGCCGCCTAAAGGCCAAGGGAGGAAATCATGCTGCGTTGGGTCATGGTCTTTTTTGCATTTTTTTCAGCCTGGGTATTGCCGTTGCGCAGCAATGGGCACCGGATAGGCCAGTCACCATCCTGAACCCCTATACCGCCGGCAGCACGACCGACCAATTGGCCCGCGCACTCGCAGCCGGCATGGCGCCGCGGCTTGGTCAGCCCGTGGTGTTCGTCAATCGCGACAGTGCTGCTGGCGGCGTTGGTACTGCGCAAGCGGCACGCGCCACACCCGATAGGCATTACCTGCTTTTCGCCCAGGCAGTGGTTTTCTCCGTCCTGCCCGCGCGCGGCGAAATCGGCTTCACCGCCGCATCTTTTGTACCGGTCTGCCAAAGCTTCGAAAATGCCATGGCGATTGCGGTGCGCCCGGAAAGTCGCTTCAGTTTACTGACTGATGTTATCGCTGCCGCCCGCACACGGTCCGGTGCCATCACCTATGGGCATCAGGGCATTGCCTCGGTCCCGCACCTGGCCGCGATAGAATTGGCGGAGGTTGCCGGCATACAGGTGCAGGAAGTGCCCTATCGCGGAGAGCCTGCGCTGGTCACGGATTTGCGCGCCGGGCGCGTGGATTTCGCAGTGCTGGTCATGCGATCGCTCGCCGCCGGGGGCTTTCGTACGCTTGGCGTCTTTGCACCGGAACGCCACCCGCTGCTGCCGGATGCACCAACGGTGATGGAGCAAGGCTTTGCCGTGGCACCCACCAGCTTTGGCGGGCTTTCTGCCCCTGCTAAAACGCTAGCCGCCAAAATTGCGCGGCTGGAGGCCGCCTGCCTGGAAGCAGCACGCGAAGAAGCCTATCGCCACGTCGCCACGCGCATGTTTCAACCAATGCGGCCCGAAGCCGATGCGGCGAGCCTTGCCACAAGGCTCGCAAGCGATGTTGCCGATAAGCGCCGGCTGCTTAGCCTGATCAATGAGGCGCGATAGCCGGGGCGGATCAGTCTACCTTCACCCCCGCCGCGCGGGCCTTTTCCATCATATAGCCGCGCGCCCATTGCATATCTTCAAGCGACCCAAAGGCATTGGTGTAGTGGCCCTTGAAGCCGCGCGCTTCGATCAGGCGGAACATATCGCCGAAATCGAAATCACCCTGGCCGGGCACCAGATGTTCCTCATGCCCATTGCGCCAGCAATCCGCGAGCCGCACTTCGCGCACGCGGTGCATCGGAATGCCCGTCACCCAGGAAGCGACGCCATCAGGCATCAGATGCGCGTGATTGGCGGTGAAGGAAAGCGCGAAGGCGGGCGAATGGATGGCATCGTGATAATAGCGCCATTCTTCCTGCGTATGCGCCAGGTAATGCACCTCTGCCGTTGGGGGCTCCACATTCAGGTTCTCCAGCAACAACAGCGCGCCATGCTTTTCGGCGTGCTGCACCATGCGCTGCAGGCGATCCCGCCCCGCTTCCATGCGCATCGGCAAATCAGCGGTGAAGTGATAACCGGCATGCACCACGATCCATTCCGCTGCAAGCTTTGGCGCCACTTCAATATAGGCGCGCAAATAGGCATCCACGGCTTCCGACAGGAAGGGGGAATATTCCGCAACATTCACGGCAGAGAGTGTGTGCAGCGCAATCGTCACGCCATTGGCCCGGGCTGAGGCAACAATGGCGCGGCAGCGCCTGTCATCGAACATGGTCACCTTATTCTCACCCGTGTCCAACTGGATATCTATGTGACGCACCTGGTTGCGCGCCGCCCATTCAATGGCGCCTTCCAGCTTCAACTTGCGCCCAACATCCACCCCAATCCGGTCAATCAACGCCATGGCATGCCTCCTGTTTTGGGCATGGTTTACAGGCTTCCGGCAGGGTGGCAAGCTTCCTTTAAAGCAAGCGGGAGCACCCTTGGCGCACCCGCAATCCCCGGGGGAAGTCACGCAATGATGATGCTTGATCGTCGCGGCATTTTGGCGCTCGGCGCCTGGGCCGCCGCCACCAGCAAGGCCTTTGCCCAAGGCCCAATGCCGGAACATGAGCGTGTGCTTTATGAGGCCGCACGGCGCGAAGGCGAAATCACCTGGTATTCCGGCCAATACAGCGCCGAGGCTTCGGAAGCCGCTGGCCGCGTTTTCAATGAACGCTACCCGGGGGTGCGCTGCAATGTAGTGCGCAGTACCTCACAAGTGGCATTTCAACGCCTATCTCAGGATTTGCGTGCCGGGGTAGCACAATGTGATGTGCTTTCTTCTACCAATGGCGGGCATTATGCTCAGTTGAAGCGCCAGAACCGCCTGATGCAATTCCGGCCGAAAAATGCCGATGGATTGCTGACGCCCCTACGGATTGCGGACCCAGATAATTTCTATCAATCCACCTTCCTTGGCATTTTTCTGCTGGCGCATAATACGCGGCTAGTATCCGAAGCCGATGCACCCAAATTCTGGAAGGACATTCTTGACCCCAAATGGAAGGACAAGCTCGCGGTCGGGCATCCGGGCTTCAGTGGTGCGATTGGCCTTTGGGCGATGGAGATGCGTCGGCTCTATAGCTGGGATTACTTCAAGCAGCTTGAGCGCAATAAACCGCAAATTGGGCGTTCTTCCATCGACCCTATCACCACCATGAATGCCGGCGAACGCGGCGTTGGTGTTGCAGTGTCTTCTGCCTCCACGCTGTTGAGCATATCCCGCGGTAATCCGCTCAAGCTGATTTATCCCGAAGAAGGCGTGCTGGCCGCACTTTCGCCTTCCGCCATTATCCGCAATGCGCCCCATCCAAACGCGGCGAAGTTGTTCATGGAATTCCAGACAGGCGTTGGGCTTTCAAACGCTATCAGGCTACTATTCAATGAAAGCATCCGCCCGGATGTGCCGCCACCGGAAGGTTCGCGCCCGCTTGATCAGGTAAAGATGCTGGCTCCTTCGATTGAAGATGCGGAAAAGGGCGTACCGGAAGTGCGTGACGCCTGGCGCGATACCTTCGGCGTCTGACGCTACCCATGGCTGAAGGCGCTGAGTTGGCTACGGCGCCGCGCGCAGGCTTGCGCGCACGGCTTGCCATGCTGGAACCAGTCACGCTGCTTTGGCTCGTGCTGGTTGCGGGCTTGATTTTTCTGGTGGCCGCCCCGTTGCTCAAAATGCTGCTGATCAGCTTTGAGGAACAGGACACCGGCGACTTCACGCTAATGAATTACGCCACGGCCTATGGCCGGCAGCGCTATCTGGATGCCTTGCGCAATTCGCTGCTTTTGGGGCTTTTGAGCGCCGCCATTTCCACCATCATCGCCGTACCCATGGCCTGGGCGGTTTCGCGGACAGATATGCCGGGCAAGGGTTTCACTTGGGCCATGGTTTTGGCTGCGTTTGTAATGCCGCCCTATCTTGGCGCCATTGGCTGGATTTTACTGGCCGGCCCCAATGCGGGATGGATAAACCAGGTCTGGCGCGCCGTGACGGGCGCCCAGGAACCGCTGATCAATGTCTATACATTCGGCGGACTTGCCTTTGTGATTGCGCTGCATTCCTTCCCGCTGGTCTTCATTTTCGTCAAATCAGCGCTGGATCTCATTTCCTCGGAAATGGAGGATGCGGCGAATATCATGGGGGCCGGGACCTGGACCACCATGCGCAAGGTGACACTTCCCTTGGTTTGGCCTTCCATTCTGGGCGGCTTCATTCTGATTTTTCTTGAAACCATTGCACTTTTCGGTACGCCGGCCATCATCGGCATCCCGGCGCGCATCAATGTGGTGACAATACAGCTTTGGCAGTTTTTTGAAGACCCGGTGCGTGTGGAAGTGGCTGCCGCCTACGCCATTCCGCTACTCCTGATCACAGTTGCGCTGATTGGTGTGCAAAAGCTGCTGCTCTCGCGCAAGGGCTTTGTCTCCCAGACGGGAAAGGGCAGCGAAAGGCGGCAGCTCAAGCTTGGCCCTTGGCGTTGGGTGCTGTTTGCCTGGTGTTTTGGGGTGGCACTGCTCGCGGTGCTGAAACCCTTGCTCGTGCTGTTGCAGGCATCCTTCGCCAAGGCATGGGGGCGCGGATTTTCGCTTGATAACCTTACGTTGCGCAATTATCGGATGCTGCTTTTTGAACATGATATGGCGCTGCAATCGGCCTGGAATACCATTTGGTTTTCCGCGGCTTCCGCCGGGCTGGCGCTCATCCTGGCGTTGCTTGTGGCCTATATTGTTGTGCGTCGCCTGATCCGTTTTGCTGATGGCTTGGCCTTTCTTGCCATGGCGCCTTTCGTCATTCCCGGTATTGTCATGGCGATCGGCTTCTACGCTGCTTATGCAGGACCGCCGCTGATGCTGTATGGCAGCGCGCTTCTGATCATCCTGGCCTTCACCGCGCGCTTCCTTCCGATTGCCTATGCCAATGCGCAAGCCTCCATCCGTGCGGTGCATCCGGAAATGGAAGAAGCCGCGCGCATCCTTGGTTGTGGGCGCCTGCAAACCATCCGCCGCATCACGGCGCCTTTACTGAAAACATCCTTGCTCGGTGGCTGGCTGATTGTCTTCATCGTCGCTTCGCGGGAATTGTCAGCCGCGATCTTCCTGGTCGGCCCGCGTACGCGCACCATGTCTGTTTTGCTCTATGACCTAAGCGAGCAGGGTAATTTCGAATTGGTCTCCGCCTTTGGCGGCATATTATTGGTAATCACCATGGTCTTTGTCGGTATCGGCATGAAGCTTGTCGGCCGCGATTTCATGCTTCGGAGGGATTGAAATGCCGCGCCTGACCCTTTCCGGCCTGACCAAGGCCTATGGCAAGACCACCGTCGTGGATGCCATTGATCTGACCTTGGAGGAAGGCGAATTCCTGTCACTGCTCGGCCCATCCGGCTGTGGCAAGACAACAACGCTGCGGATGATCGCCGGTTTCGTTGAGCCCAATGCAGGCACCATTGCGGTGGATGGCAAAGTGCTTTCCGCACCAGGCGCAGTGCTGCCGCCCGAACGCCGCGGCATGTCCATGATTTTTCAATCCTACGCCATCTGGCCAAATATGACGGTGGCCGAGAATGTCGGCTTCGGCCTGGCACTCCGCAAATTGCCGAGTGACGAGGTCAAGCGCCGCGTGGCTGAGATTCTGGATGTGGTGAAAATGGGCCATCTGGCAGCCCGCTATCCGGCCGAGCTTTCCGGGGGTCAGCAGCAACGCGTGGCACTGGCCCGCGCCATTGTGGTGAAGCCCGCCGTGCTGCTGCTGGATGAACCGCTTTCCAACCTGGATGCCAATTTGCGCGAGGAAATGCGTTTCGAAATCCGCCGCCTGCATGATGAATTCCGCATAACTACCGTCTATGTCACGCATGATCAGGCGGAAGCCATGGCAACATCGGACCGTATCGCCGTGATGAATGCCGGCAAAATAGAACAGGTTGATGCGCCGCATCTGCTTTATACCAAGCCGCGCACCCGTTTTGTCGCGGGCTTTATTGGGCGCACCAATTTATTAGAAGCACGCGTCGAAGGAAGCGCCTTGCTGCTTGGTGGCCTATCGCTCGGCCCAGCCGCAGCGGTAGGCATTGCGCCGGATGTTTCGGGCGAGGTTCTGCTTTCGCTTCGCCCACAAGCGATGAGCCTGCACCTTTCGGAACCGACACAGGACACCCATGTGCTGGTCATGCCCGTTGAATTGCTGGAACGCACTTATCTTGGTGAATCCTGGGATTATGTGCTGCGTCCGGGAGGTGCGGCACTGCGCTTGCGCGCCGCGGCGCCGCCCCTTAACGCCTATTCGGTCGGCACCAAACTTTGGCTACGGATAGACTCACAGCAGATCGCGGTGGTGCGGTAGCCTTCAGTGCAAGGGCAGGCTGATCGGCGCAATCTCATCGCCGCTGCGGCCGCGATAATCCCGCCCAACTGAATCACGCAGCATCTTGGCTTGGCTTTCGGCCAGAATGCCGGCAGCGTCCGCTACATTCAGCTTTTTCGGTTTGCCATCTGCGTAAATCGTTTCGCCCCCCACCAGCACGCGCTTCACGGCGCGGTCAGCGGCGTGAAAGACCAATGCACGCAAGGGGTCACGCGGCGGCGCCATCAGCGGATGCGCCAAATCCACCAGCACCACATCCGCCGATGCACCTTGATGCAAACGCCCAAGATCAGGCCGGCCAAGCGCGGCAGCGCCGCCAATCGTTGCCGCGTGGAAAACACTGCCTGTATCAGCGGCAGCGACATCGCGGCAGGCATTACGCGCCAGGATGATAGCAAGCCGCATTTCCTCAATCAGATTGTGCGGCGCGCAATCCGTACCAAAACCAAGATTGACACCGCGCGCGCGATACTTACCGAAATGGCGCAAATGCTCGCCATACCGTGCGAAGGGTGATGGGCAATGCGCAACCGTCGCACCTGTATCAGCAATCAGCCCGACATCCTTGGCGGTATGCCAGCCGACCGAGATGTGTTCATCCACAAAAATCGCATGGCCCAGAATGCTGCGCGGCGTCAGCAGCCCGATATTCGCAGCCCATTGAATGGGGGTGATGCCATGGCGGCGAATAATCTCCCGCACTTCGACAATGGATTGCGCGATATGGGTGGTGAAGGGTCGGCCTGTTTCGGCAGCATAGGCGATGCTTTCGCGTAACATCTCCTCTTCCACCGTGTCAATCTGCGCGGGGAAGACGATGCCGGTCAGGCGGCCGGAGGCTTCGGCCTCGGCGTCCTTCATAAATTGTTTGGCGGCATCGAATTGCCGCCGCGCGTCTTCGCATTTCCACATCCAGGTCACGGTTTGCGGTGCTTCCATACCCCAACGCGCCGCAGCATAGCCCGCACCGGCCCAACCGCGCAGGCCGCTTTCCGCCATGATGGAAAGCCAGGACGGAAAGGGCGGCGACAAATCCACCACACTCGTCACGCCAGACGACATCAACTCAGCATATGCCAAACGCATCGCCGCAGCCTGACCTTGCTGGTCCAGGCGAAAGGCTTGCAGGCGCTCGAACAGGCCAGTCATCTGCTGTTCCGGCACGCCATGATCTTCGCGTACGCCACGCCCGGCGGGTTCAGTTGTCGGGTGGGTATGGATATTGATCAACCCAGGTATGAGCAGCAATTTGCTGCCATCGATCACTTCGGCGCCGGCAGGCGGCGGAGTATTCGGATCATGTGGCGTCACAGCAGCGATGCGCCCATCGGCAAGCAGCACATCTCTGCACTGCCCATAGACATGCCGCCCTGCTGCGGCATCCCATTCGGCGGTCCAGGCAGCGTTGCGGATCAGGGTGGACATGGGCATGGCGGCCTCCTGGCTTGCGGCAAACATCGAATACCGCAAGCCAAGCGCGAAGCGCGCCGCCTTTCAAGCGAAAAGAGGGAGTGCTTCAGGCTTCCGCAAAGGCGGGCGCGGCGCGGGCAATGCCGCCATAGGCATCCAGCATCCTCTCCCGCCACGCATAAACCGCGTCATCCTTTGCCAGCAGCGGGAAGGCACTGACGCAGCGCGCCCATTGGAAGCCACCAAAGACGATCATATCCGCATAGCCCGGCGCATCACCATGCAGAAAGGGCGCGGCGCGCAGCGCAATCCGCAGGGGCATCAGACTGTCGCGAAAACCCTTCACGCGTTCCGCGCGATCCGCCGTCACGGCTTCAAGCGTCATGCCAAAGCGCTTTTCACGATCCGGGACAAAATACGCCACGTCTTCCGGCGCCAGATGCTGCGGAATGTCTGAGACCACCAGCCGAGCAATCCCGGCGTGCAATATTGCATCACCCCAGGCATTGATGAAGCGCGCCAAGTCCCGCCCGCCGGTACCGCCAAACAGCGAAGGCCGATCCGGGTATGTATCTTCTAGATATTTCGCAATCACCCAGGAATCAAGGATCGCGCGGCCATTATGAAGCATCACCGGCACTTTTTGCGACCCATGCGCGCCAATCGCGGTTTTTTCGGCGAAGCGCCAGGGAATGGTCTCAAAGGCCAGGCCCTTATGCGCCAGCGCCAGATGGCTCCGCCAGCAATAGGGGCTGAAGCGCCGCGCCGGATCGGCACCGCAGAGTTCGTAAAGCTGAAAGGCCATCGCGCAATCTCCTTTCCCGCATTATGCTATACGCGGGAGGGAAAGGCCACGGCATGAAGACCCCTTTGCTGCTTGCGCTCGATCAGGGCACAACCTCTACGCGCACCATTGCTTTTGGGGCGGACCTGGCGCCGCGCGCGACCGCGCAGATGGAATTGCCGCAGCATTTTCCGGCCCCAGGCTGGGTGGAACATGAGCCCGAGGATATCTGGCAGGGCGCCATCACAACCATACGCCAGGCCCTGGAAAAAGCCGGCGGAATTGCCGGTGATGTGGCCGGCATTAGCATTACCAATCAACGCGAAACCACGCTGCTTTGGGATCGCACCACGGGCCGCTGCCTGCATCGCGCCATTGTTTGGCAGGACCGCCGCACGGCGGATGCCTGCACAAAACTCCGCGCTGAGGGGCATGAGGCGTTGCTAACAGAACGCACCGGCCTGCTGGCCGATCCCTATTTCTCGGCCACCAAGCTCGCCTGGATGTTGGACAATATCGCGGGCGCGCGGGCAGCGGCGGAACGCGGCGCGCTCGCTTTCGGCACGGTGGATTGCTTTCTGCTCTCGCGCCTGACGGGCAGGCGGGTACATGCAACCGATGCCACCAATGCCGCGCGCACCATGTTGTTCGATATCCGCCGCGGCATTTGGGATGCGGATTTGCTGCGGCTGTTTCGCATCCCGGAAGCCATCCTGCCAGAAGTGCGTGATTGTGCTGGGGATTTCGGCGCGACGGAACCCGCTTTGCTCGGTGCCGCCATTCCCATTCGCGGCATGGCGGGCGACCAACAGGCTGCCACTATCGGGCAGGGCTGCTTCGCGCCAGGCATGGTGAAATCCACCTATGGCACGGGGTGTTTCGCGCTGCTCAATACCGGTGAGGCGCCGGTTGCGTCGCGCAATCGGCTGCTGACGACCATCGCCTATCAATTGCAAGGCAAGCGGCATTACGCACTCGAAGGTGCCATTTTTGTTGCCGGTGCTGCGGTGCAATGGCTGCGTGATGGCTTGGGCATCATCAGGCATGCGAGGGAGGCCGGGGTTCTGGCCGCGCAAGCCGATCCCGCGCAGCGCGTGGTGCTGGTGCCGGCCTTTGCCGGGCTTGGCGCGCCGCATTGGGATGCCAGGGCGCAAGCTGCGATTTTTGGCATAACACGCGGCGCCGGTCGTGCCGAGCTTTGCCGTGCTGCCCTTGAAAGTGTCGCGTTTCAAACACGCGATCTGATCGAAGCCATGCATGCGGATTGGCAGGGCGCGCGTGAAACCGTGCTCCGCGTTGATGGCGGCATGGTTACTTCCGATTGGACCATGCAATTCCTTGCGGACCAGTTGGGCGCCCCGGTGGACCGCCCGACAGTGCTGGAAACCACCGCACTCGGTGCGGCCTATCTTGCCGGCATGCAGGCCGGGCTTTGCGCACCGCCAGGTGCGGCGGGGGCTACGCATTGGCGCCTGGAACGGCGTTTCATACCACAAATGAACCGTGCCGAAGCGGATGGTCATTATGCACTTTGGCGTGATGCGCTTCGCCGCACTCTTTCGGAACAACCCGCATGATTTACGATAATCTTGGCGTGCCGCGCATCATCAATGCCTATGGTACCAATACGCGGCTTTCCGGCGGACTGATGGCGCCCGAGGTGCTGGCCGCCATGGTAGAAGCCGCACGTGCCACGGTTGAAATGCATCATTTGCAAGCCGCTGCCAGCCGAGACATCGCCAAGGCCACGGGCGCGGAAGCAGGCATTGTCACCTCTGGCGCTTCTGCCGCTGTGTTGCTGGGGGCAGCCGCCTGCATGGCGCGACTTGATCCGGGCGCGATGAACCGCCTGCCCGATACGCGCGGCATGCCGGATGAATTTATCACCATCCGCAGCCAGCGCAATATGTATGATCGTGCGCTGCGCGTCGCGGGCGGACGCATCATTGAAATCGGCATTCCGGACCGCGTTTCCGGCCCCGGCGTGCGCGATGCCGCGCCTTGGGAAATCGCTGATGCCATCACGGATCGTACGGCAGCAATCCATTACCTCGCTGGTGCGAATAGTGAGCCACCCTTGCCCGATGTGGTGCGCGTGGCGCGTGAACGGCATATCCCCGTATTGGTGGATGCGGCAGCGCAATTGCCGCCCGCCGATAACCTGAAGCGCTTCATCACTGAAGGCGCCGATCTAGTGTGTTTTTCCGGTGGCAAGGCTTTGGGCGGGCCGCAATCTTCCGGCATTCTCGCCGGGCGGCGCGATCTGGTTTCTTCAGCGCTGGCACAGATGCTTGATCTTGATATGCCGGAAGCGGAGTTCATCGCTCCGCCGGAATTCGCGCCCCTCGCGCAAATGCGCGGCCTGCCGCATCACGGCATTGGACGTTCTTGCAAAATTGGCAAGGAAGAAATCATTGGCCTGATCATGGCCTTGCGATATTTTGTTGCGGAAGACCCGGCTGAGCGTAGCGCGCGCTGGCAAGCGCGGCTGGAAGCGGTGCTGGCAGCGGCCGGGCACCCGGACGCATTGCGTCTTGTCCCTGATGGCGCCAAGCCTGGCCTGCCCATTTTGGAATGGTGCTTGCCCGATGCTACCGCCGCGCACGCCGCAGATGCGCGGCTGCGCGCCCAACGCCCCGCCATTCACCTCGATGCCGGGCGCTTCAACCAGGGCTTGCTTGCCATCAACCCGATTGCCTTTGACGATAGTGACGCGGCTATGCTCGGCGCCGCGATCAAGGAGTGCATGGCGTGAGTGATCTGTTTCTTGTCGGCAATGGCGCGGGTTTTTCTGGTGACCGCGTGGATGCGCCCATTCCTGTGATGCGCAGCCTGATTAAGCGCGGCCTGCCGGCAGCGATGTTCTTTGAATGCCTTGGCGAACGCACCGTGGCGCTTGCGCAGCTTGAACGCCGGCGTGATCCCCAAGCGGGCTATGAACCGATGCTGGAACGCCTACTCGAGCCAATCCTCGCGGATGCGGCGCGCGCGGGTATCCCGATCCTCGGCAATTTCGGTGCGGCCAATCCGCTTGCTGCCGCGCGTGCCATTGCGCGGTTGGCGAAACAGCTTGGCCTGCCGGGCCTTCGCATCGGGCTTGTCACCGGCGATGATGTTTCCGCCAGCATCAATCTGGACAGCATGGCCGTGCATGAAGCCGATACAGGGCTTGATATGTCTTCCTGGAAGCTCGTTTCCGCCAATGCCTATATCGGTGCGGCGCCCTTGGCAGAAGCACTCGCCGCCGGTGCGCAAATTGTAGTGGCAGGGCGCACCTCGGACCCTGCACTCGCTATTGCGCCGCTCATGCATCATTTCGGCTGGGCCGAGGATGATTGGCATGCACTCGCAGTCGGCGCCGCGACCGGGCATTTGCTAGAATGCGGCAGCCAGGTCACGGGCGGCGTGTTTTGGGACCCGGGGTTCAAGGATATTCCAGACCCCGCGAATATCGGCTTTCCCATCGCGGAAGTTGGGCGCCATTTGTCGTTGCTGATCACTAAGCCGGAAGACACTGGCGGCATTGTTGATCTGCGCACCGTCAAGGAACAGCTTTTGTATGAGGTGCATGATCCTGCGCGCTACATTACGCCCGATGTGACCTTGGATATCACCGCCGCGCATCTGAACATGGCGGGCAAGGATCGCGTGGCGGTGCATGGCCTGCGCGGCAACCCGCGCCCTGATCTGCTGAAAGTCACTGCCTGTTATGAGGGTTCATGGCTCGGTGAGGGTGAAATCAGCGTCGCCGGCCCCAATGCGCTCGCCCGCGCCAAGGCGACCGCGGATGTGCTGCTGGAACGCGTCAAGCGCCGCGGCCTTGCGCGCCGCGCACGGGCTGATCTAATCGGTGTTGTTTCCGTGCATGATTCGGATGATGGCGCGCTGTGGCGTGGGTATGACGGGCCAGCACCGCAAGATATCCGCATTCGCCTGGCGGTTGAGGCCACGACGCGTGATGATGCAGATCAGGCATCGCGTGAGGCCCTCGCTTTGCTCTGCTGCGGCACCGCCGGCACTTCAGGCGCGCGTTGGCGCGTCACACCACGCATCCTAACACGGAGCTTCCTGGTCCCGCGCGATCAGGTGCCGACCGAAAAGCGCGTGCTGCCGGCGCGGGAGTGGAATTGATGAGCAATACCACTACAATCACCCTGCATGACATCGCCCATAGCCGCGCAGGCGATAAAGGCAATCGCGTCAACCTTTCCCTCATGCCCTATGATCCGGCACATTATGATCTGCTCGCCGAACAGGTCACGGAGGAGAGGGTGCTGGCGCTGTTTCTTCATCGCGGCGCCACCGTTTGCACGCGTTACGATTTGCCGCTGCTGCACGCCTTCAATTTCGTGATCGATGATGTGCTGGAAGGCGGCGTGAATGGCAGCCTCAATCTTGACGGCCATGGCAAGAGCCATTCCTTCCGGCTGCTAGCCATGACCATTGAAGTGCCGCGCAACAGGCTCAACCGCCCTTGACGCCCTCTGTATTCACATAAAGAGCATACAAGGATTGCGCCGCGGCCATGAATAGCCGGTTGCGATAGCGCCCACCGAAGCAGACATTGGCGCAGCGTTCCGGCAGATGGATATGGCCAATGGGTGCGCCGGTATTGTTATAGACGCGCACGCCATCGAACTCGGCCGTCATGCCCCAACCGCACCAGAGATTACCATCCACATCCACGCGGAAGCCATCCGGCGTTTCACCCGGCTCACAGGCCACGAAAACCCGGCGCTTGCGCAAGCTTTTGCCACTCGTCACCACATCATAGGCGAGGATATTACGCGGATCGGCGCGGCTTTCGATAACGTACAAAATCTTTTCATCCGGGCTGAAGGCCAGGCCATTCGGATGGTTCACATCATCGACCACCAGCGTGATTTCCCCGCTTTGGCCATCAATGCGATAGACATTGGTATGCGGCAATTCGGGTGTGGCGCGTTCGCCTTCATAATTCGCCATTAGGCCGAAGGGCGGGTCGGTGAACCAGATGGACCCATCGGATTTCACGACCACATCATTCGGGCTGTTCAGCCGCTTGCCCTTGTAGCTATCGGCCAGCACCGTGATCGCGCCATCATATTCAAAGCGCACCACGCGGCGGCCGAAATGCTCGCAGGCAATCACGCGGCCCTGCCGGTCCCGCGTATGGCCATTGGCGTGATTGGCGGGCTTGCGCCAGGCGCTGACCGCGCCGCTTTCCTCTTCCCATTTCAGCACCCGATTGTTTGGAATATCGGACCATAAAAGGCAGCGCGCGTCACCAAGCCAGACCGGCCCCTCACCCCAGCGCGTGCCATGATACAGCTGCTCAACGGCCGAAAGCGCCAGGTGATATTTCTTGAAGGATGCATCCAGAGCCACAATTGATGGGTCTGGATAGCGCAGGCTTTGCTGCCAGCTTGGGTCTTGGTTCATGGCGTTTCTCCCTGGGCCATGACGCGAGCATGGACCAAGCGCCGCAAAAGGCCAATCAGGCGCGCAGCAGCACGCGTCGGCGGAGCCGCACCGCCCCTGCCGGCATGGCGGCGAATATGTCCTTCTCGGCTTCGATCAGACAAAGCCCGGCCCAGCGCGCGGGGCAAATGGCGCGGCCCACCTTTTCCCAAGCCGAGCCAGCGCGCATCAGCGGCGTGAAGGGCGGTACGTAAAGCGCGGCATCACGGCGTTCCACACGAAACATCTGCGCCTGCAACAGCCTTGTGATCTGGGGGGGCGAATAAGGCCGGCCATGGCCGAAAGGCGTATGGTCAAACTGCGCCCAAATGCCACGCCGATTGGGTGCCACCACCAGCAGTCGCCCATCATCGCGCAGCAGGCGCCAACATTCGCGCAGCAAGCGCCCGGCATTCTCAGCCGCTTCCAGCCCATGCACCAGCAGGATGCGATCAAAGCTCAAATCCGGGAAAGGCAGCGCGTCTTCTTCCGCCAGTACGGCGGATGAAACCCCAGCATGGGCAAAGCGCGCCGGGCCGAGTTGCGCCGGCGCCAGCGCAATGCAACGCGCCGCTTCTTCGCGCCACACGGACAAATAGGGCTCCGCATGGCCAATCCCCAGCACATCCAGCCCAGCAAGGCGCGGCCACAGCGTCGCCAGGCGCCGACGCAGCAGGCGCGCGGTCAGCCCGCCCGCGGGGGCGGCGTAGAACTCGGCCAGGCCATGGATTTCCTCGCGCATACGGGTAGATATAGGCGCTTCCGGGGCCGCATGGGATGGCCCCCTGACAAGGTAGCCCCATGGCACTGACCGCGACCCCGATCCCCTGCCTTTCCGATAATTACGCCTGGCTGCTCCGCACCGCGGATGGCCGCCTTGCGGTCTGCGACCCGGCAGAGGATGCGCCCGTGGCCGCGGTGATCGAAGCCATGGGCAGCAAGCTTGATTTGATCCTGCTGACGCATCACCACGGCGATCACGTGGCCGGCGTGCCAGGGCTGGTGGCGCGTTATGGCGCCAAGGTTATCGGCGCGGCGGCCGATAGGCATCGCCTGCCGCCACTCGATCAGGCGGTGTCACCCGGCAATCATGTGGATGTGCTGGGCAGCACGGCGGCAGTGCTGGCGAGTGATGGCCACACACGCGGCCATATCGCCTTCCACATCGCCGATTCGCATATTTTGTTATGTGGGGACACGTTGTTTTCGCTCGGCTGCGGGCGCCTGCTGGAAGGCACGGCAGAGCAGATGTTCGCCTCACTCGCCGCGCTTGCTGCCCTGCCGGGGGAAACGCTGGTGTGCTGCGGGCATGAATATACCGAAAGCAATGCGCGCTTTGCCACCACGGTGGAACCCGACAATGCCACGCTCAAGGTCCGCATCGCGGAAGCCCATGCGCAGCGCGCCGCCGGCAAGCCGACGCTGCCCAGCACCATCGCTTCCGAACGCGCCGCCAATCCTTTCATGCGTGCGCCGGATATCGCCACACTTGCCCGCATCCGTGCCGGCAAGGACAGCTTTCGTTAATCCGTCAGAAGGAAACGCTCCATGAAACTGCATTACTCCCCAGCCAGCCCCTACGTGCGGAAAGTCATGGTCTGCGCCATCGCCCGCGGCATTGGCGGGCTTTTGGAAAAGATCTCGACCAATCCACATCAATCGCCGGCCAATCTGCTGGCCGATAATCCGCTTTCCAAGGTGCCCGCCTTGGTCACCAAGGATGGCATGGCGATTTATGACAGCCCGGTGATTTGCGAATACCTGGACACGATCGGCGGCGCCGCGCCGCTTTTCCCGCCAACCGGCAGCGCGCCGCGCCTCAAAGCCATGATCCGGCAAGCAACCGCCGATGGCATTCTGGATGCCGCTGTGGGCCGGCGCCTGCAGATGGGCCAGCCGCAGGATGATGGCCGCAAGGCGTTTGACGCGCGCCAAAAGGCCGCTGTTGAACGCGCTTTGGCCGTGCTGGAGAGGGACCCGCCGCGCGGGCTTGGCGATATCGGCGCCATCAGCATTGCCTGCGCGCTTGGCTACCTCGATTTCCGCTTTGCCACTGAACCCTGGCGCGATGCCTGCCCGAAGCTCGCCGCCTGGTTTGACGAGGTCTCGAAGCTCGCCCCACTCGCTGAAACCGTTCCGGTCGGCTGAACCATGATTGACCTGCGTGATCCGGGTGTGACCGCCGCGCAGGTCATTGCTGCGCTTGGTTTGGCCCCGCACCCGGAGGGCGGCCATTACCGCGAAATCTGGCGCGATGCGCCGGAAGGTGGCGGGCGCGGTGCCGGCACGGCGATCTATTTCCTGCTCGCTGGCGATGAATTCAGCCATTGGCATAGCGTGGATGCCGCCGAAGCCTGGCATTGGTATGCGGGCGGGCCGCTGGCGCTAAGCCTTTCCCCGGATGGCCATGATGCGGAAGCGCTGCGTCTCGGCCCCGATCTTTCGCGCCATCAGCGCCCCTTTGCGCTGGTGCCGAAGGGCTGGTGGCAAAGTGCCGTGTCGCTTGGCCGCTGGAGTCTGGTGGGCTGCACCGTTAGCCCTGCCTTTGATTTCGCCGGCTTTGAATTGGCGCCGCCCGGTTGGCGCCCCACCCCGCGAGGAAAATCATGAGCACCAGCCTGGCCTGGGATGAACGCTACCAGAATGGAGGCTTTGAGTTTGGCGAGGCGCCGAACCTTTATTTGCAATCCCAGGCGCATCGGCTGCACCCCGGCATGCGCGCGCTGGCAGTTGGCGATGGCGAAGGCCGCAATGGCGTCTGGCTGGCCCGTCAGGGTTTAGCGGTAACCTCGCTTGATTGGTCGGGCGTGGGCCTGGCCAAGGCAGCCTCCCTCGCCCGGAAGCGCGGCGTGGTGCTGAACACCATCACGGCAGATGCCGCCGCCTGGGATTGGCCATGCGCCGGTTTTGACCTGATTGCTTGGATTTATCTGCATCTGCCACCCGAAGATCGCGCGAAGGCCACCGCCGGCGCCATAGCAGCGCTCGCCCCCGGTGGCTTGCTGGTGCTGGAATGTTTCACGCCCGCCCAGGAGGGCCGCCGTAGTGGTGGGCCGAAGCTGCGCGACTTGCTCTGGAGTCGCGCCATTGTCGAGGAATGCTTCGCGGGGCTTGAGGTGTTGGAATTGCTCGAAGGCACCGTGTTCCTGGATGAAGGCCCACGCCATCAGGGCCATGCCGAGGTCGTGCGTGCCCTGTTAAGGAAGGTATAGGCGCTCACGCTAGGTTGTCCCGACAAGGGCTGAAGGTTACAAAGGGAATCGTGCACGCCGCGCCGCTCATCACCCCGTCGCTTCTCGCCGCCGATTTCGCCAAACTCGGTGAGGAAGTGCGTGCAGTGACCGCAGCAAGCGCCGATTGGCTGCATTTGGATATCATGGATGGGCATTTCGTTCCGAATATCTCCTTCGGGCCGGGGCTTATCAAAGCGCTCCGTCGCCACACCACCATCCCCTTTGATGTGCATCTGATGATCGCCCCGGTTGACGCCTATTTGCAGGCTTTCGCCGATGCCGGGGCGGATCTGATTTCGCTGCATCCCGAAGCGGGGGCGCATTTGCATCGCTCACTGCAAACCATTCGGGGCCTCGGCAAAAAGGCCGGCGTGGTGCTGAACCCGGCCACACCCATCGCGGCCATCGAACATGTGATGGATCTTTGCGATCTTATCCTGGTCATGTCGGTCAATCCCGGCTTTGGCGGGCAGAGCTTCCTGGAAAGCCAATTGCCGAAAATCGAAAAGCTGCGCCGGCTGATCGAAGCCTCGGGCCGCGATATCCGCTTGCAGGTGGATGGCGGCGTCACGGCCAAAACCGCGCCGCTTTGCGTGAATGCCGGCGCGGATGTGCTGGTGGCGGGAACCGCCGTATTCGGTGCGCCGGATTACGCCGCGGCGATCAAGGCTTTGCGCGGGGGTGCAGCATGATCAACCTGCTGCGCGGCGCAAGACAAAAACTGGCACGTCTCCGCCCCGTGCGGGTGCCCGATGCCCCTGCCCGCCCCTTCCGTGATCTGTGGCCCGGCGATGCCGCGCGCGGCGCGCGGCTGCTGCGCGGAGAAGCCGATTTCGCCGGCACCATCCGCCCCATGCGCCTACTCGCCGAAGGGGGTGAGCCCTGGGGTGGCAAGGGTGCCTCCCCTACCTGGCGCGCCTCGGCGCTTGGTTTCGCCTGGATGCGCGATTTGCGCGCGCTTGGCACCGATGCCGCGCGGCTCCGCGCCCGTGCACTCACAGCCGATTGGCTGCAAAGCGGCTGGGAAGAAGATATTGCCGATGCGGCAGAGGTGTTCGGCGCGCGCATTTCCGCATGGCTTGGCCATTGGGATTTCTTCGCTGCGACCGCCGAGGATGTCTTCCGTCGCCAGGTAATGCAGCGCCTCGCGCAGGATGCGCGCGATCTGGTCGGCGCGCTGCCGGCGGAAGAAGAACACCGCGGCGCGCTGGTGGCGCTGAAGGGTGCGCTTGCCGCCGCCGTTGCACTGGAAGAAGAGGCCTATCTGCAACGCGCCATTCGCTTCCTGCCTGCCGAGATTGAGCGTCAATTCCTGCCCGATGGCGGGCACGTGGAACGCTCCCCCGCGCAGCAACTCGCGGCGCTGCAAGACCTGATTGAAATCCGCAATCTGCTGCATGGTGTTGGCGTGGAAGCGCCGCCACATTTGCTGGCGGCACTCGACCGCGCGGCGCCGGCTTTGCGTTTATTCCGCCATGGCGATGGCGGCTTGGCGCTGTTCAATGGCGCGCGGGAAGAAAACTCGGCGCTGCTTGATCTGGTGCTGACGCAAGGCCAGGCGCGCGGGCGCGGCGCGCTGGAATTGCCGGAAACCGGCTTTCAGCGCCTGCAAGCCGGGCGCAGCGTCATCATAATGGATGCCGGGCCGCCGCCACGCGGGCGCGCGGGCGCTACTGGCCTCGGTGGCTTGCCGAGCGGCGCGGATCGCTTCGCCCATGCCGGCACGCTTTCCTTTGAAATGTCGGTCGGGCGTGATCGGCTGATCGTCAATTGCGGCGCGGCCCCAGCCGGTGAGGAAGGCTGGCGCGATGCGCTGCGCGCCACCGCCGCCCATTCAACGCTCGTGCTGTCCGACACCAATTCAAGTGAGCTCCGCCCCGAGGGCCTTGGCCGCAAGCCTGAGACCATTGAAGTGGAGCGTCAGGAAGCAACCGGCGCGCAATGGCTGGAAGCAAGCCATGATGGCTGGCGCGGCCCCTTTGGCGCGGTGCATCGCCGGCGGCTTTACTTGGCCGAATCAGGCGATGATTTGCGCGGTGAGGATGTGCTGGAATTGCCGCCCGATGCGCCGGTGCCGATTTTCGTCGCGCGCTTTCATCTGCACCCCGCGGTGACGGCGAATCTGTTGCAGGATGAAAGCGCGGTACTGCTGCGGCTCGCTTCCGGTGCGGGCTGGAAGCTGCGCGCGAAGGGCGCGCGTGTTGCTTTGGAAGACAGCATCTATCTGGGTGGTGAGGCGCGGCGCAGCCTGCAAATCGTGCTCTACGCGGAAGACAATGAGGTTTCGCTGCAATGGGCAATCACGCGTGTAAGCCTGCCCGGCACAGCACCCATCCCAAGCGCGTGAGCACGCAAAGCGCCCCATGAAAATCTGTTTTGTCGCGAATGTGGATTTCGCCATGCGGCATTTCATTTTGCCGGTGATGCGCGGCGCGCGCGCGCGTGGGCATGAGGTTGTCGGGCTTTGCGCCGAAGGCCCCTTGCTTGAGTTTCCCCGCGCTGAGGGGTTTCGCATTGAAGCCATTCCCATGGCGCGCAGCATGAACCCGCTGGCACAGTGGCGCGCCTATACGGAGGTGCGTGATTTCCTGAAGCGCGAAGGGTGCGATCTGGTGCATGCGCATATGCCGATCAGTGGCTTGATCGGGCGCGCGGCGGCGCGGGCAGCTGGCGTGCCGCGCATTGCCTATACCTGCCATGGTTTTCTGTTCAATCAGCCAGGCCCTGGGTGGCGCCGCACCTTGGCGCTGGAATTGGAATGCGCTGCCGGGCGCATCACGGATATCTATCTGACTGTCAGCGCGGAAGAGGCAGAAGATGCGCGCAGGCTTGGTATTCACCCGCATGCAACGGCCATTTTGAATGGGCGCGATCCGGCGCAATTTCATCCCGATGCTGATGCGCGCCTTAGTTTACGCGCCGAATTGGGCGCTGATCCCGATGATTGTGTGATCATCGCGGTCTCCCGGCTGGTGCGCCACAAGGGCTATCCAGAATTGCTGCGCGCCATGGAGGCAACGCCCGAAAATGCGCGGCTTTGGGTGGTGGGCGAACGGCTAGCCTCCGACCACGGCCAGGATATGGAACCGCATTTCGCCCGCGCGGCCGCAGCGCTCGGCCCCCGGCTGCAAAGACTTGGCTATCGGCATGATGTGGCGCGGTTGCTGGCGGCGGCGGATATTTTCTGCCTACCCTCGCATTTTGAGGGCCTGCCCATGAGCGTGATTGAAGCCATGCTGACCGGCCTGCCCGTGGTGGCGACCGATATCCGCGGCCCACGCGAACAGGTGGTGGCAGGCGAAACAGGCCTGTTGGTGCCGCCCGCCACCATCCCGCCCCTGGCCGAAGCGCTGTCCCGGCTTGCGAGCGACCCAGCACTACGCACCCATCTGGGTGAGGCCGGGCGCGCCCGCGCGTTGGAACGATTTGATGAGGCGAAGATTATCGCGCGTACGTTGGATTTGTTGGGGTTGTAGGCGCTTCACTCCGCCGTGGCGCCGGCGTCCCTGACAATCTCGGCCCAAATCGGCATTTCTGCCTGCACAAAGCGGCCAAATTCTTCTGGGCCTTCGCTCGGTAGCGCTTGTAGCCCTTCATGCGCGAAACGCGCCTGCACGGACTGTTACGCCAATACGGCGCGGAGGGCGCTGAACATCCGGTCCCGGATTGGGTTCGGCAGGCGTGCTGCGGTCCACACGCCCCACCAGCCAGTGATGTGAAGCGCGGGCAGCCCCGCCGCTTCGCTGCCCGGCACATCGGGAATGACCGGCGATGGCAAACGCGTGCTGAGTGACAGCGCCTTCAACGTGCCGGCGCGGATTTGCGGTAGTGCCACAGGCGGTGTGCCAACCAGGATTTGTACATCCCCAGCCAGCACGGCTTGCAGCGAAGGCGCACCACCTTGGAAGGGCACATGAGTAATGTCCTGCCCCGTCACTTTCGCAAGCTTGGCGCCCACCAGATGGCTTGGCGTGCCGATGCCGGTGTTGCGTAATTCCTACGCCCCGGTTGCGCGCGCATCCGCGCCGCGAGCTCCACCAGGTTATTGATGCCGGTATCAGCGCGCACGGCGATGATCAGCGGCAGGTCACTCACGCGCGTGATCGGCGTGAAATCATTGATGGGATGAAAGGGCAGGCGGCGATACATGGCCGGGTTCACCGCATGGGTGAAATTGCCGCCGAGAAGTTCGTGTAGCCATCCGGCTCGCTCCGCGCGACATGTTCGGCAGCGATATTGGAACCGGCGCCAGGGCGGTTATCCACGATGATGGTGGCGCCGCCCAACTCGCGCGCCAAAGGATCGCTCAGCGTGCGTGCAGGGAAGTGGCCGGAGCCGCCGGGCGGAAAGCCAACCACAAGCCTGATAGGCCGACCTGCGGGCCAGACAGCGCCGGATTGCGCGGCGGCGTGCTGGGATGGGGCGAAGACGAACGGCGCGGCAAGGAGGGTTCGGCGGTGAAGCATTCTTGCTCTCCCGGTGCTGGTCTTGGTAGGTTTTTGGGGCTGGACCGGGACCAAAACTGACAGGCCGGCGCGGCGCGATCAATCAGGGACCCTACCGCCTTTTAAGGCATTGCGGCATCGTGGCAGAGTTGCAATGATGAAAAAATCACCGGGAAGGATCTCTAATAAAGCGTTGTTTTCGCCTACCCCTCCTGTTTTTTTCGATGGCCACATTGTCAGCTTGCGCTACCGCCACAAGTGGAACCGACCACACCTTATTGGTAGAGTCCGATTCCGTCAGCGCAACTTGCCTCTTGCGTCGCGGGGGCACAAATATCGCGTCCGTTAATCCCACCCCTGGATCCATGCGCACCAGCAAATCACGCAACGACATTACGGTGAGTTGTGAAAAGGCAAATCATGAGCCGACCAGTAGCACCGTCACCGCCGGCTTCCAGGCAATGACTCTGGGCAATGTGTTGATTTGCGGTGTCATCGGGCTGGCTGCTGACCTCGCTTCCGGTGCGGCGATTACCTACCCAGAATCGGTCAAGGTGGTGCCCCGGCCACAACGCTTCCCGAGTGGAGCCGCGCGCGATGCGTCTTTTGAGGGGCGGCTTGTCGATACCCGTGCTAATTTTGCAAGGCGCATCGAAAGTGCGCAAGGCGCCTGTGGTGGTGCTACGGATCAAAGCTGCTTGCAACGCATTCGCAAATTACGTTATCAGGAACAGGAAGAAATCGGCGTATGGAAGAACGGCGCGCATCCAATCCGACTGGAACCTGAGGGCGGGAAGTACCTCATGGGGGTACCCGCTTCGCCCCCATGACCGGCCAAAGGTCGAGCTTCCGCTGAACATTTTGCAGGATTGGGGGTGATTAATGGTCCAGAAATTTCCGATGCTCCGGCCCATCCGCCAATTCCTGCTGCTCAGCTTCTTGGCGCTTCTCTCCGGCTGAGCCACTGTAACGACCGGGACAGAGCATGCAATGCTCATTCAGACCGAACCTGCTGGCGCTGCCTGCATCTTGCAGAGAAATGAGTCGATTTTCGGCGCCGTCAATCCAACCCCGGCTTCAGTACGAAACGGCAAATCGCATCATGATATTCGTGTGCAATGTGAAAGGGCAAATTACCAAGCGACCAGCAGGCTCGTCACCGCTAGCTTTCAAGCCATGACCGCGGGCAATCTTTTGATCGGTGCGATCATTGGCCTCGCGGCGGATCTAGCCTCTGGGGCAGCGACAATCTATCCAAAAGGCATCACGGTAGTTCTTTGGCCTGGTAGCTTTTCGAGCCCCGAGGAGCAAAACGCTTTTTACGAGGCAAGGCGCACGGAAGCCATGGCGGATTTCGTGCAGCGTTACGAAAAAGCGCGCAAGGCCTGCGGACGGCGGATGGATCAGAACTGCCAACAGCGCTTGACTGACTTGCAAACAGGCTATCGGCAAGAGAATTGCGCTTGCTGATCCAAAGGCGCCGCCAGACGCCTATCAGTTAATTGCGCGCAACCGGAATCAAAGAATAAGTTCAGCCTCTCATCATCCCGCCTACCCCACCCCCAACCGCTTCCAAACCCCATCCGCATGCGCGATCAGCCGATCACCCGCCGTCAACTGCCCGCGCACGAAAACGATGGAACGCGTGACACGCATCACCTCAGCTTCCGCCACCAGGAAATCTCCCTGCTTGGCGCCGGAGATGAAATGCACATTCAACTGCACCGTCACATTGGGGCCGCGATCCGCTGCTTCCCACACCGTATGGCCAAGGGTTTGATCCAAGAAGGTAGAAATCATGCCGCCATGGACAATACCGTGGATATTGCTGTGCTTTTCTTCGACCAGCAGGCCATGCAGGCGCCGCCCATCCACGGTTTTCTGCCAAAAAGGGCCGACCAGGGCGGGGAAGCCATCCTCATGCCAGACGAAATCCGTCCAGCCATCGGCGGCGGGGTCATAGGGTGTTTTCGCGTTCATGGGGGCGGGTGTAACGCAAAGCGGGCCGCGGGTGAAATGCCGGCCCTCGTCAAGCTTGGCACAAAGAGTTAGGCTTTCCAGATGCAGCTTTTCCATTCCGCCGGCTCGCCCTATGCCCGCATCGCCCGCATGGCGGTTCTGGAACTTGGCCTTGAAGGCCGCATTGCCTTTACCGAAACCACCTTGCGCGATCCGGCTTCCTCCCTGTTGCCGCATAACCCGGTGGGGCGCGTGCCATCACTCGTGCTGGCAGATGGCACCACCATCACGGAAACGACGCCCATTCTGATGGTGCTGGATAGTTTCGTGGCACCAGAAAAACGCCTTTTGGGTGATGGCGCCGATGGCTGGAAGCGGCTTGCCGCCTATGGCCGTGTGCTTGGCATGCTTGATGGTATCGCGGTCTGGAACCGCGAATTGCGCCGGCCTGTCCATGAAAGATCACCGGGCGTGATTGTTTTGGAAGAAACCCGCGCCGCGCGCATTGCGGCCGCGCTGCAGGATGATGTTGCACAGGGTGTTTATGCAGTGCCTGATGCTGGCTTCCTCACGCTACTCGCCGTGCTTGGCTATTGCGAAAGGCGTCATCGTGTTTGGGCTTGGCGCGATGGCGTGCCCAACCTCGCGGCCTGGTTTGATCGCGTGTCAGGCCGTGCTTCCTTCGCCGCCACCATGCCGCCCGTGAGCGGCATCTGACATGCTTCCCCCAGCGCCGCGCCATAATGGCGGCCCGACCTTGGATGAGGAGCAAGATGTCAATGCCTCCTGGCGCGCCTGGCATTGGCGCCGCGCCCATAAGCGCGCCTGGAAAATCCCTCCGCGGGAGATTGCGCTAAGGCGCCTCGCGCGCGCTGAGGAATTGGGCATCACCTACAAGGAATATACGCTCGAAATTCTGGAACGCGGCAAGTATCTTTAGTGTAATTGCCAATACCGCTCACGGTGAGGCATTCAGGAGCCTCGGCTCTCCCATCTTGAACCAGGCCTTGGAAATCTCCCCGTCTCCGACCTCATAGAGTGCAATCACGTCAACCTCGCCAGGGCCTTCCGGGAATGTCCGCGTTAAAACCTCCCGATCAATGACAAGGTTACCCAAGCATAATCGCGTGATCAGGCGCCCGTGCGAATTCGGTTCGCGAAAACGCATCAGATGCTGCTCCCGGACCTCTGCAACTCCCTTGGCCAAAGGCTGGTCCGAAAAGCCGTAATAGCAGCAATCCTCGGCCCACCAACGCATAAAGGCATCAACATCTCGCGCGTTACAGACTTCAAGTTGTTGCTGCACACAGTGCGCTGGGTGGGTGGACTGGTTGTCTTCCATGTTACTTTCCTTTGTTCAGATCATAACATTGTCCACGACGAAAGGACGCGGCGATCAGCCCGGCACCAGCACCGCTTCCAGCGTCATCAGCACGGGATTATCGCCAGGCGTCAGCACGCCCGCGCTCAAACGCCCGGTCAAATCCACCATCGCCACATCAAGCCGCGTGGCACCCGGGCGAATCACACCATCGCGGATCAGCATTTCGGTCGCGAAATTATCCACCAGCGGCGCATTGGCATAACGCGCGCCGATGATGCTGCCGACACCGCCATGCAGCCGCGCGGAAGCAAAGCCGGCTCTCGCCGCCGCCGTTTCAAATGCCGCGGTAACATCCTGATTGGGGCAAAGCCGGATCGCGATGCCATTGGCGCTGGTAGCATTTGGCGGCGAGGTCGCAACAGGGGTGAAAAGGTTGAAGCCCGTTTCGGCATCCTGGCGTGCTTCAAACCGCGCGCCTGAAATCAGCACACCCTGCGCGCGGATTGGAGCGGCGATGTTGGTTTCTTCAGGCAGCATATGGCCACCGCCGGCGCGGCCATCGGCTTCGGTCCAGAAGCCATGGCAGTGAAAGAAGGGCGCGCCATCGCGAAAGCCGACCGTGATGGACGCCACATCAAGCCGCGTGGCGCCCGCGGGGCGGAAAGTGTCGCTGTAATAGGCAGCATGGGATAGGTCAGGCGCCAGCGCCGGGATCACATAAGCGAATGGCGCAAGCGCGCCGCCCGAGAGCGTGAGGCACCCACCTTCTGCTCCATGCGCACGGGCCAAATCATGCAAAGCAGTAAGCAAGCTGGCGCCGCGCGGCAATCCCACATCCACAGCCTGCGCGCGCACCGGATGGGCGATGATGCGCTCGGGCCCGGCAGGCCCCGGTTGCTGGATATGGCGCATGGTCTTTCTGCCCCCCTGGTCGTCGCCGCCCAGTCTCGAGGGGTTTCAATGCAGCGTAAACACCCCATTGGCATAACGAAGCTCCGCCGGGCGCGTCAGCGCGGCCGAGGCAATGCGGACCAAATGCAAAGGCCCGTCAATTTCGCGCCGCCAAAAGGCGAGGAAGCGGTCCAATTCCGGGAAATCGGGCGCCCGATCCAGCTTCTGCCAAATGAAGCTCTCCAGCACATGCGGGTGATCGGGCAGATGATAGAGCAATTCGGCCGTAGTCAGCCGCCAATCCGGAATTCGCACCACGTTTGCGAAGCCCTGAAGTTTAAGGCTCATTTTCCTTGCTCCTATGCTGTCACAAGCGATCCTGCCCGGTGCTGTCACAAGCGATCCTGCCCGGCTTGCCGCCGAGGGGGCATTAAGCTTGCCATGACAACCCGGGAATTTTTCAAGAAAAATGTTTGATATGAATGTATTAGCACTTGCATGCTTCGAGCGCTGCCAACCGCTTGACGTGCCGCGCCGGCCAGACTACATAATTGGCACTCCTTTGGGGTCAGTGCTAACGGCCGGGGCGCCTTCGGTGACCGACCAGTCTTCCCAGAGTGAGGCATCATCAACCCGAGGCTCAGAAGAGGACCTTATGAAATTTCGTCCCCTGCATGACCGCGTTCTGGTTCGCCGCGTAAATGCGGAAGAAAAGACCGCCGGTGGTATCATCATCCCCGACACCGCGAAGGAGAAGCCCCAGGAGGGTGAAGTCGTCGCCGTGGGCGCCGGCACTTTGAACGAAAAGGGCGATCTTCGTCCGCTCGATGTCAAGGCTGGCGACCGCATCCTGTTCGGTAAGTGGTCCGGCACCGAAGTGAAGCTGAATGGCGAGGAACTCCTGATCATGAAGGAATCCGACGTCATGGGCATTCTCGCTGCCTGATCGCCGAATTTCCAATCAGAACCTGAAAAGGACACGCAAACATGGCTGCTAAGGACGTTAAGTTCGGCGCCCACGCACGGGAGCGTATGCTCCGCGGTGTGGATATCCTGGCCGACGCTGTAAAAGTGACCCTCGGGCCCAAGGGCCGCAATGTCGTCATCGACAAGAGCTTCGGCGCGCCCCGCATCACCAAAGACGGTGTGACGGTTGCGAAGGAAATCGAACTCGCTGACAAGTTCGAAAACATGGGCGCGCAGATGGTGCGCGAAGTTGCTTCCAAGACCAATGATACGGCGGGCGACGGCACGACCACCGCGACCGTGCTGGCCCAGGCCATTGTGCGCGAAGGCGCCAAGGCTGTTGCCGCCGGCATGAACCCGATGGATCTGAAGCGCGGCATCGACAAGGCCGTGACCAAGATTGTCGAGGAATTGGAAGCCAAGACAAAGAAGATCACGACCTCCGCCGAAGTTGCGCAGGTTGGCACGCTTTCCGCCAATGGCGAATCCGAGATCGGCGAAATGATTGCCCAGGCCATGGAGAAGGTCGGCAATGAAGGCGTGATCACGGTTGAAGAAGCGAAGTCCATCCAGACCGAACTTGATGTCGTTGAAGGCATGCAGTTCGACCGCGGCTATGTCTCCCCGTATTTCATCACGAATGCGGAAAAGATGGTCGCGGAAATGGAAAATCCGTACATCCTGATCTTCGAAAAGAAGCTGTCCCAGCTTCAGCCGATGCTGCCACTGCTTGAAGCGGTTGTGCAGTCTGGCCGTCCGCTTGTCATCGTGGCGGAAGATGTGGAAGGCGAAGCGCTAGCGACCCTCGTCGTCAACAAGTTGCGCGGTGGCCTGAAGATCGCAGCCGTAAAAGCACCTGGCTTCGGTGATCGTCGCAAGGCGATGCTGGAAGACATTGCGATCCTGACCGGCGGTGAAGTGATCAGCGAAGACCTTGGCATCAAGCTTGAAAGCGTGACGCTCGCGCAGCTTGGCCGGGCCAAGACCGTGCGGATCGAGAAGGAAAACACAACCATCGTTGATGGCGCTGGCGCGAAGGACCAGATCACTGGCCGTTGCGAGCAGATCAAGGCTCAGATCGAGGAAACCACCTCGGACTATGACCGAGAAAAGCTGCAGGAACGCCTAGCGAAGCTCGCCGGTGGTGTTGCCGTGATCCGCGTTGGTGGCTCGACCGAAGTGGAAGTGAAGGAGCGCAAGGACCGCGTTGATGACGCGCTGCATGCGACCCGCGCTGCCGTGCAGGAAGGCATCGTGCCTGGTGGTGGCGTGGCCCTGCTGCGCGCTTCCACGAACCTTGATGGCCTCAAGGGTGCTAATAGCGATGAGCAGGTGGGGATTGAAATCATCCGCCGTGCCATCCAGTCGCCCTTGAAGCAGATCGCCGAGAATGCCGGCAAGGACGGCGCGGTGATCGCCGGTGAAGTGCTGCGTACCGATGCCTATGCGCATGGCTATGACGCGCAAAAGGACGAGTACAAGAATCTTGTTGCAGCCGGCATCATTGACCCTACCAAGGTTGTGCGCACCGCGCTGCAGGATGCGGCTTCTGTCGCGTCCCTGCTGATCACTACCGAAGCCATGGTGGCCGAGCGTCCGGAGCCGAAGGGCGCGCCGGTCGGTGGCCCGCCCGGGGGCGGAATGGGCGGGATGGATTTCTGATCCATTGCGCATTGCGCAAGCATGATGGGGCGGTCCTGCGGGACCGCCCTTTTTTGTGGTGGGGTTTCGCCTAAAATATTGGCATTGGACTGTTATTTAAGCTGGTTTCCCTTGTAGACTTTGCTTGAGGCTAGCCTTCCCGGACTCCCTCTTTGGCATGGAAGTTGCGAAAGACACTCGTCGGCTGAAGGATGCAACGCTCACGATGGCTACCCAGAGTTCGGCCTCTCAGCAATTGCTGCTGAACGGCATTGTTCATAGCTACGGCGCCGCGCGCGCCGTTGATGAAGTGACGGTTGAAGTGAAGGCGGGCGAATTGGTGGCCCTGCTTGGTCCTTCCGGCTGCGGCAAGACGACCTTGCTCCGTATTGTCGCTGGTTTCATCCGACAGGCTTCCGGCCAGGTTGTCATTGGTGATCGCGCCGTGGATGATCTGCCGCCCAACTTGCGTGAAGTCGGCATTGTGTTCCAGAACTATGCGCTGTTTCCGCACATGACGGTCGCTGAGAATATCGCCTATGGCCTGGTGGCGCGCGGCGCGGGCAAGGCCGAACAACGCGCGCGCGTGTCGGAAATGCTCGCCACCGTGCGCATGGCAGGCTTTGCCGATCGCAAGCCGCGGCAATTGTCAGGCGGGCAGCAGCAGCGCATCGCGCTCGCCCGCGCGCTTGCGGTGCAGCCGCGCATTCTGTTGCTGGATGAACCCTTCGCGGCGCTCGATAAGAATCTACGGCTAGATATGCAAATTGAGATTAAGCGGTTGCAGCGCCAATTCGGCTTGACCGCCATTTTGGTCACGCATGATCAGGAAGAAGCCATGTCCATCGCCGATCGCATCGCGGTGATGAATCAAGGCAGGATCGAACAATTGGGCACGCCGGTTGCGATCTATGACGAACCCGCGACCCCCTTCGTCAATAGCTTCATCGGATCATCCAATATCCTTGATGGTATCGTCACTGATGCCGGGATCAGGCTTTCGGTTGGCGCTTTGCTCCCCTGCCAAACGCCCAACCTGCCACAGGGCAAGCCCGTTCAGGTTTCCATTCGGCCGGAGCAATTGATGCTGGTGCGTGACGCCGCACAGGATCGCATTCCGGTGACGCTGACACTCAGCCTGCCGATTGGTGGGCATTTCATCCATGATGTCGCGGCGGCGGATGGCAGCACGCTTAAAATCGCAACCGCGCGGCATCCGGGTGATGCTTCCACCCTGCCGGGCATATGGCATTGCGCGCTGACGCCGGAAGCGCGGCCTTCGATCTTTCCCCAATCCAACCCGTAACCCTTCAGGAGAATTCCCATGGTTTCCAGACGTCGTTTTCTTGCCGGCATGGCCGGTGTGCTTGCCGCGCCCAGCATTGCGCGTGCCTCCGGTTCCATGACGGCGGCCATCTATCCTGGCACCTGGGATGAGGCCTATCGCGAAGTTGTCGCCCCCCTGTTGCGTCAGCGCTATAATGTGAGCGTTGCCTTTGAACCACTATTCGCGGTGGATCAGGTTGCGAAGGTGCGCGCCGCGCGCGGTGTCGCCCCTTTTGATTGCTTCGTTCTGGACCCCGGCCCGGCGGCAGCGGCGCGTCAGGCGGGGCTGTTTGAGCCGATTGACCCGCGCATGATCACCAATGTCAGCAAGCTGCCCGATGGCATGCTGATGGCGGATGCGGCGACGGTGAATGTGCAAGTGGTCGGCATATGCTACAACCCGAAGAGATTCCCGGAACCTCCGAAAAGCTGGGCGGATTTGTTCCGCTCACCCTATGTGGATCGCCTCGGCCTCACGGGGTTTCAGACCACTTTCGGCACCGTATCGCTCATTGAAATGGCGAAGGTTTTTGGCGGTTCCATCACCAATGTCGAACCGATCTTTGCCAAGCTGAAAGAGGTGCTGCCGAAGGTTGCCGCAGTATCCACGCCGGCCGCCTTGCCGGGCCTGTTCCAGCAAGGCCAGATTGACATCATGTATACCAACACAAATAACGCGGCGACGCTGAAGGGCCGCGGCGTTGACATTGCCTTTGTCGCGCCGAGTGAAGGCGCTGTTACCTTTGCAACAACACTGCATATCGTAAAGGGTGCTGAGAACAAGGCCAATGCGCATCGCTATATTGACGTAGCGATTTCGGCCGATGCGCAAAGCAAGCTACAATTGGCGCCCTTCAACATGATCCCGGTGAACAAGGATGTGCAGCTGACACCCAACCTGGATATCAAATCACTCGATGAATTGTCCAAGATGGTCACGCATGATTGGAATGTGATCAATCCGCGCCGCGCCGGTTGGATTGATCGCTTCAACCGCGAAATCACGAAGTAATTTCATGCGCCCAGCAGCGGTGGATTGGCGCTTGGCCGCGCCTTTGGGGATTGTCTACCTCGCGCTTTTTGCGGCACCGCTGCTGTTGTTGCTTGGCATATCGCTCCATGCGGATCAGGATTTGCAGCAATGGGGCTTGGATAACTGGTCCAAATTCTGGGGCGATGCCTTCTACCGCGGCGTTGTCTGGGATACGCTTAGGCTGGGCGCGGCGGCGGTGCTGGCGACGTCCCTTTTCGCTTGGCCGCTCGCGGTATTCTTCTGCAATGCCAGCCCCCGCACGCAGAAGATCCTGATTTTCATCATTCTGCTGCCGTTGCTGACATCGGTCGTTATTCGCACCTTCGCATGGATCGTGATCCTGGCGCGGGAAGGGCTGGTCAATCAGATGGTGCTGGCGCTTGGCCTTAGCGCCACACCGCTCAGGATATTGCAGACGGAAACGGGGCTTATCCTGGCGCTGATGCAAATCGAAATGCCACTGATGCTGCTGCCCTTGATTTCCGTCATGCGCGGGCTTGATCCAAATCTGCCCGATGCGTCACGTGCGCTTGGGGCAGGCATGTGGCGGAGCTTTTTTCGCGTCATCCTGCCGCTCAGCCTGCCAGGTTGGATCGCTGGCGCCACCTTGGTTTTTGCTTCCGCCTGCACGGCCTTCATTTCGCAATCCGTCATTGGCGGGGCGCGGCTTGTCTATCTGCCATCGCTGATCTGGCAGCAGGCCATGGTGGTTTATGATTGGCCCTTCGCTGCCGTTTGTTCTGTGACGCTGCTGGCGACCGTGCTGGCCGGCATCATGATGCTGAATTGGCTTGGCCGCTATGCAAGGACCGATTAAATGAGGCAACGTCGCACCTTTGCCGACCAAAGCTTTTCCTATGTCTTTGGGGGGCTTACTTTGCTTGGCCTGCTGATCCTGGTTGGCCCGGTATTGATTGTGCTGATTACGAGTTTCACCACCTCGGCATCCTTGCGGTTTCCGCCGCCAGAAATGTCGCTGAGGTGGTATCAGGCGCTGTTTGACACAACGCGGTCTGCGCATATCCATCGCGCTGCCGGCAATTCGCTTTGGGTGGCTGGCATGGCAACGCTCGGGGCCACAATGCTGGCCGTGCTCGCGGCCCTTGCCATTGGGCGGTCGCGTCGGCCAGCGGCACGCGCCTTGGAAGCAAGCTTTCTGTCACCGTTGATCCTGCCCTCGCTCGCTTATGGGCTCGCGACCTTGATGTTTTTTTCGTTGCTTGGGCTACGCCCATCGCTCACGCATTTGATCGGGGGGCATTTGGTGGTGATTGCGCCTTTTGTGTTCCGCACCACCTTGGCGACCGTCACGCAATTGGAACCGGCGCTTTTGGAAAGCTCCGCCAGCTTGGGGGCAGGGCACTTCATGACCTTCCGGCGCATTACGCTTCCCCTGATTGCGCCAGGCATTTTCGCTGGCGCCTTCCTCGCCTTCGTGGCCTCCATGGATAATGTGCCGGTCTCGCTTTTCCTCTCCAGCGCGCGGACGGATATGCTGCCCATCCGGATGTGGGGCATGATGGAAAGCACGCTGGATGTGCGCGTTGCTGCCGTATCTGGCGTGCTTATTCTGGCGATATTGGTGCTGATGTTCGTGATGGATCGGCTGACCGGGCTGACGCGCCGGATGAGTCTCTAGTCTCGAACTACCGCAACAACACCCCATGCTGCCGCAAGAACCCGAGCAAGGGCAGCAAGGGCAGGCCAAGAATGGCCGGCTGATCGCCCTCGATCCTGTCAAATAACTGCGCGCCATGGCCTTCCAGCCGATAGGCGCCGACAGACGAAAGCAAAGCCTCGCCCTCGGCAGCCAGATAGGCCTCCAGAAACGCATCCGAAAAATCGCGCATGGTCAGGCGCGGCTTCGCCACATGCTGCCAGATGCGCTGCCCGCCACGATGGCAAACGAGCGCCGTCACCAATTCATGCCGCCGCCCGCGCAGGCGCTGCAAATGCGTGCGTGCGGCAGCCATATCGGGTGGCTTGTCGTACCAGGCGCCATCACAGACCAGCAATTGATCCGCGCCGATCACTAGCGCATCAGGCGCGGACCGTGCCGCGCGTTCCGCCTTGGCATCGGCCAGGATCAGCGCGGCCTCATCCGGCGAAATCCCCTCGGCTTGCGCCGCTTCCTTGATGGCGGCCTCATCCACGCCGGCGATGCGGGTTTCGAACCGCAGCCCAGCGCCTTCCAGCACGGCACGCCGCGCCTTGGATGCCGATGCAAGAATAACGACCGGTGTTGCGGCCTGGATCACTGCCGCGCTTCGGGCCTAAGACCGAGTGCCGCTTCCTCACCGGCTGCCGCCGCCAGATAGGCGGCATAGGCTTTGGCATCACGCAAATCCTCGGTCATGCCAAGCCGCGTCATGACAGCCTTGACGGCAGAGGAGCGCAATGCCGCCGTGAAGGCAGCCTCCAGCCTTTGGCGCTCAGCTGACGGCATATTGGGCGGGCCAATCAGGCCGAAGGGCGCGGTTTCGGTCAGCCCATAGCCAAGTTGAACCAGCGTCGGCACGTCGGGCCAGCGGGGATTGCGCTGGGGCGACCAAAGCGTCAGCCAGCGCGCATCGCCCTGATCCACCGCCATGTGCAGCCGCACGCCGCCCGCCATGACGTCCAAATCACCCGCCATCAGCGCTTCCACGCCATCTGCCGCGCCGCGGAAGGGCAGATGCACTGCCTGGATGTTTTCCTTCACCATCAGCCGCGACATGGTGACGTGCCCAACCGAACCCACGCCAATACTGCCGAAGGAAAGCTGGCCGGGCTTCTGACGCGCCTCGGCGACAAAATCACGCCAGCCGCCAGGGAAGCGATCCGCCTTGGCAATCACGCCATAGGTGCCGCCGGCCAAACACATGATCGGCGTGGCATCGCGCCCCATGGTGAAATCCACCCCGCGCTCTACCAGGGCGCGTAGCGTCACGACCGGGAACAGCATCACCACGGACCCATCGGGTGGCGCGCTGCGCAATTGGGTCAAAAGCCTGAGCCCGGTGCGGCTTGCCTTATTTTCCAGGCGGATTTCCTGGCCCAAAGCCTTGCTCGCGGATTTTGCAAGCGCGCGCATCAGTTGATCCGTCGCCCCGCCTTCCGCGAACGGGATCAAAAGCGTCACGCCACCTTTCTGCGCCAGCGCCAGATTTGGCGTGGCCAGCAGCCCAGCGCTTGCCAGAAACAGCCGACGCTTCATGGCATCTCGCTTGCCAACCGCGCGAGCGCGGCGCGATAGGTTGTGTCAAACAGCGCATCCAGGCCAGGGTTCACGCCCTTAAGCCCCGTCGCGACGCGCCCCGCCCAGCCAACATATTCGATGCGGCGCGCATGGTTCCATTTCGCCGGCGGACTATCGGCGATGGAACGCAAATTCGCGATTTTGTCAGCAAGTTTCAATTGCTTGGCCGCTTCGCTATGCTTTGGCGCCTGGCTGATCTGCAAGGCCTTCCTGATTTCCTTGGGCTTTTCCTTATCATCGGTTGCTTCCGCCACCAAGCTTGCAATGACTGTGCCGAAAACCGCCACCAGATCAGCATCCGTGGTTTCGGTATCTTCCACCGTGTCATGCAGCAGCCCGGCCAGGATGGCTTCCTCTGGCGCGCCATGTTCTGCCAGGATCGCGGCAACCTCGATCACATGGTTCACATAGGGCTCGGCAGCCGCACCTTTCCGCACCTGCCCGGCATGGGCGCGGGCGGCGAAAAGCGTGGCGCGCAGGATTTGCGCGGAGAAATTGGCCTCCATGGAGATTTTTCTAGCGCCCCTGGGCAGAATCGGAAAGGGGATGCAAGCGCTGGCAAAGCCTGATACAGCACCCCCATGCCGAGAGAAACCGTGACGCGCCGCGCCTTGATCGCGGCCAGCCCTTTGCTTGCATCCCCCGCCTTGGCGCAGGCACCCTTTCCCAATCGCCCGATCCGCCTGGTTGTGGGCTTCACCCCTGGCGGGGCGACCGATATTTCCGCTCGCGCCGTTGCGCCCAAAATGTCGGAAGTGCTGGGCCAACCGGTGATTGTGGAAAACCGCCCAGGCGCGGGCAGTAACCTTGCCACTGAAATCGTCGCGCGCAGCCCTACCGATGGCTATACCATCCTGCTGGCAACGCTCGGCGCACTCGTGATCAGCCCCATGGTGATGCGCCTGCCGATAGACCCGGCGCGCGACCTGGTGCCGATCTCCATCGCCGTTGACCTGTTCAATATCCTGACCGTGCCGGCAGAACGCCCCTGGCGCACGGCCGCCGATATCATTGCCGCCGCCAAGGTGCGGCCCGGAGAGCTTTCCTGGGGCCATAGCGGTATCGGCAGCGCGCCCCAATTGGCCGGCTTGCTCTTTGCCAAAATGGCCGGGATTGAAACGATTGAGGTCTCCTATCGCGGCGGGGGCTTGGTCGCGACGGATTTGATTTCGGGCCGGCTGGATTACGGCTTCCCGACATCGCCTTCCGTCATGGCGCATATCGAAAGCGGCAAGCTGAGGGGGCTTGCGGTGCCAACCCTGCAACGTTCCCGCCTGCTGCCGAATATCCCAACAGTCGCGGAAACCGGCCTGCCCGGCTTCAATGTGCCGTCCTGGTATGCGGTGGTGGCGCCGCGCGGCACGCCGGAGCCCGCCGTGCAACGTCTGGCCCAGGCCATGCGCATTGCGCTGGAAGACAAGGACGTGGTCGGCATCCTGAACCGCAATGGTCTGGAGGCGATGCCCTCCACGCCCGCGGAATTCGCTGCCGCCTGGGCCGCCGAGCGCACCAAATGGGAACCGATCATTCGCGAAAGCGGCATCAAGATCGAATAGCGGCGCGGGGGTTAAGGACCTATAAGGCGGCAGAAAGGAATTTTTGCCCGTGAACGCCATGCCCCCCGATTCCGCCGAGGCCCTGCAAGACGCCGCGCGCGCCGCGCGTGCCGCCACCACTGTACTCGCCTCGGCGCCGCGCGCGATCAAGGATCAGGCGCTGCTGCTGGCGGCGGCGGCGCTGCGAGAGCGTCAAGCCGAGATCATCGCCGCCAATGCGGAAGACATTGCCGCAGCGCCTGGGTTGTCGCCAGCCTTTCGGGATCGGCTGCTGCTCAATGCCGCGCGCATTGAAGCCATGGCCAAGGGGCTTGAGGAAGTGGCCGCGCTGCCTGATCCGGTGGGCCGTATGCTTGCAGAATGGCAGCGCCCGAATGGGCTGCGCTTGCAGCGCGTGGCGCAGCCGCTTGGCGTGATTGGCATGATTTTCGAAAGCCGGCCCAATGTCACTGCCGATGCCGCCGCGCTTTGCCTCAAATCCGGCAATGCGGTCATCTTGCGCGGCGGGTCTGAAAGCTTGCGGAGCGCCACCGCCATTCACGCCTGCATGGTGCAAGGGCTGAAGCTGGCGGGCTTGCCTGAAGCCGCGGTGCAAGTGGCGCCGAGTGCGGATCGCGCCTTTGTTGGTGCCATGCTGCGCGCATCCGGCCTGATTGACCTGATCATTCCGCGTGGCGGCAAGGGGTTGGTGACGCGCGTTTTGGAAGAAGCGCGCGTGCCCGTTCTCGCGCATGCGGAAGGGCTGTGCCACACTTACATCCATGCCGACGCGGATCACGCCATGGCCCGCGCTATACTCGCCAATGCCAAGATGCGCCGCACCGGTGTTTGTGGTGCCACTGAAACCCTGCTGATTGATGCCGCCATTGCGCCCGCGCTCCTGCCGGCACTGATTGCCGATTTGCGCGCCCTTGGTTGCGATTTCCGCGCCGATGACGCAGCGCGCGCCATTGTGCCGGGCCTTACCGCCGCCACTGGCGAGGATTATGCCACCGAATGGCTGGATGCGATCCTATCGGTGAAGGTGGTCGCGGGCGTTGACGCAGCCCTTGCCCATATCCGCCGCTTCGGCAGTGAGCATACGGAAGCGATCATCACTGAAGATGCCAGGGCAGCGCAGCAATTCCTGGATGGCATTTCCTCGGCTGTCGGGCTTTGGAATGCGTCCACGCAATTCTGCGATGGCGCCGAATTTGGCTTTGGCGCCGAGATCGGCATCGCCACTGGCCGGCTGCATGCGCGCGGTCCTGTGGGGCTCGAGCAACTCTGCACCTATCGCTACAAGATTTTCGGCACGGGGCAGGTCAGGCCGTGATGCTGCGGCACGTCTTTGCCGCGCTGCTGATCGTCTTGGCGCTGGCGCCCGCCGCGCGTACTGGCGGCTCAGGTCTGGACTGCGCGATATGAAGGCTTGGTTTAGGCGCAGGATGTGGTGGTACGTTTCCGTTGAGGCGGACGTTTCGCCGAAGCGGCGACCTCTGCTATCGTAAACGTTAGATTTGTTGGTGATCAGGAAAGACCGGAAGCATGCCCGATACCGCCCCGCTCCAAAGCACAAGCAATCTGCTTTCCGTCGAATATTTTGATGTGCTGATTGTGGGCGCCGGCATTTCCGGCATTGGCGCTGCCTATCACCTTACCACGCAATGTCCGGACAAAAGCCTTGTGGTGCTGGAGAATGAGGAAAGCTTCGGCGGCACCTGGTGGACGCATAAATATCCCGGCATTCGCTCGGATAGCGACCTGCATACTTTCGGCTATCGCTTCAAGCCCTGGCGCGGCGCGCCGATTGCGACCGCCGAGGAAATCCTGAGTTACATGGGCGAAGTGATCGCGGAAAATGATTTGGCGCGGCATATCCGCTATCGTCACCATATCACCCACGCATCCTGGGATAGTCAGAATAGGCTTTGGACCCTGGAGGTTCTGGACAAGGCCACTGGCCTGCCGCGCCGCTTCACCGGCAAGTTTCTTTACATGTGCCAGGGCTATTATCGCCACCGGCAGGGCTATATGCCGGAATGGCCGAATATGGCGGCCTATCAGGGACAGCTGGTGCATTCCGAGGAATGGCCAGAGGGCCTTGACTACACCGATAAGCAAGTTTTGGTGATTGGGTCAGGGGCGAGCGCCGCGACCATTATTCCAGCCATGGCGGCCAAGGCCGCGCATGTTGTGATGCTGCAGCGATCGCCCACTTTTTTCCGCGTGGGCCGCAACGCAATTGAAATTGCGGAGGAATTGCGCACGCTTGGCGTTTCGGAAGATTGGATTCACGAAATCACGCGCCGCAAAATCTTGTTCGAGCAGGATAAGTTTGCGAAAATGTCCTTCTCCCAGCCGGACAAGGTGAAGGAAGCGCTCTTGGATGGCATTCGCGGCATTGTCGGGCAGGATTACGATATCGCGACCCATTTCACGCCGCGCTATCGCCCCTGGCGGCAACGCGTGGCCTTTGTGCCCGATGGCGATCTGTTCCACGGCATCGCCCAGGGCACGGCGAGCGTTATCACAGATGAGATTGAGCGCTTCTCCGAGAGGGGCGTTGTGACCAAATCCGGTCAGGAATTGGTAGCGGATATCATTGTCGCGGCAACGGGCTTTCACCTGAATGTGCTTGGCGATATCGCCTTTGAGATTGATGGCAAGCCGCTCGATTTTCATGAGACCGTGACCTATCGCGGCATGATGTTCACCGGCATTCCCAATATGGTTTGGGTCTTTGGCTATTTCCGCGCTTCCTGGACGCTGCGCGCTGATCTGGTGGGCGATTTTGTCTGCAAATTGCTGAAGCATATGGATGCCACAGGTAAGCAGCAGGTGGAAGTGGCGCTGCGGCCAGAAGACCATAACATGCCGATCAAGCCCTGGATTGATCCGGAAAACTTCAATCCGGGCTATCTGATGCGCGGGTTGCATTTGTTGCCGCAGCGCGGGGACAAGCCCGAATGGATGCATAATCAGGATTATTGGGCGGAGAAGGATGAATTCCCCAAAATTGACCTGAACGATGCGGCCTTTGTCTATAAGTAGCCGCCCGCCACGCTATGGCGGGGCTATGCATTTCGGCCTTTTGATCCTGCCATGACGCCTTCCCGTTTCGGCGATAATCGCCGGCGCCGCATCGGCCTTTTGGGCGGGTCCTTCAACCCGGCCCATGCCGGGCATCGCCATGTCGCGCACCAGGCGCTCCGCGCGCTTCGGTTGGATCAGGTTTGGCTTCTGGTCTCGCCGGGCAATCCCTTGAAGCCGCTTGTGGGGATGGCGCCTCTGCACGAACGTTTGGCGAGCGCGCGGCGCATTGCCGATGGCAGGCAAGTGATCGCGACCGATTTCGAAAGGGCGCTCGATACGCGCTTCACCGCTGATACGCTGGCGAAACTGCGGCAGCGCTTTCCGCACGCGGATTTCGTATTTCTGATTGGCGCGGATAATCTGGTGCAATTACCGCGCTGGAAAGCCTGGCGTCGCATCGCCACTTCTACCCCATTGGCGGTGTTACCGCGTCCCGGCTGGACAAGGCGCGCGCTTCGCGGTGCGGCGGCTTCGGTGCGGCGCCGCCAGCGTTGCCGGCCCGGGGCGTTGCTTGCCGGCACCAAGCGGGCTACGACACCGGCGAGATGGTGTTTCGTCCCTGCGCGGGAAAACGCTGCTTCGGCCACCGCGATCAGGGCGGCAGGGTTACACCCGTGATATATCGAGCAAGAGGAGGCGGCCATAGCCCGCAAGCCCACCCCGGCTGAAGAAAGCCCAAAGCGGCGCGTCGCCACCGCGCCAAAACCCAAAGCCAAGAGCAGCGCAAAGCCGAAACTCGCTGCTGCGTCCAAGGCGAAGGCCGCGCCGAAAGCCGAGGCTGCCAAGCCAGCCCCAAAGCGCGCTGGTGCGAAAGCATCCGCCGCGAAGCCTGCGGCCAAGGGCAGCAAGGCTGCGCCGAAGGCGAAAGCCGCGATCGCCAAAACACCGACAGCACCGCGCCCAGGGCGCACCAAACGCCGCACGAAAATTGCGCCGGATCGGCTGGAATTGCTTGTGGATGCCGCGCGCAAAAGCCTGGAAGACGACAAGGCCGAAAACATCGTCGTCTTGGATGTGGCGGGCCGCGCCGATTACACGGATCGCCTGATTATCGCGACCGGCCAGGTGGAGCGCCAATTGCAAGCCATGGCAGCGCATTTGGATGAGGCGCTTGGCAAGGCCGGGCTGCATCTCCGGCGCGATGCCGTCCAGGCCTCGCCGGATTGGGTGCTGATTGATGCGGGCGATCTGGTGATCCATCTGTTCCGCCCCGATGCGCGAGAGCTCTATCGGCTGGAACGCATGTGGGGTCCGGAAAGCCCCGCGCAGACGGAGCAGGCAGACGCTGCGCGCGGTTAGGATCATTGCCGTCGGGCGGATCAAATCGGGGCCAGAGGCAGCGCTTTACGCCCATTACGCAGCGCGGCTGCGCCCGGCGCCCGAATTGGTCGAAATCCCCGAAGCGCGCGGCAGCGCTGGCGAAATCCGCCGGCGAGAGGGTGCGGCGATCCTCGCCGCCATGCCTGATGCTGCGGTGCCGGTGGCCCTGGACCTTGGCGGCGCCACACCGGATACTGAGGGTCTAGCCGCGCTGCTGACGCGCTGGGATGAAGCCAGGCGCGCGGTGTGTTTCATGATTGGTGGTGCGGAAGGGCTGGATCAGGCCGTGCAGGCGCGAGCGGAATACCGGCTCTCACTCGGCCCGCTCACCTGGCCGCATTTCCTGGTGCGCGGGATGCTGGCGGAACAGCTCTACCGGGTGCAGGCGATCAGGACAGGCCATCCCTATCACCGGACTTGGCGGCCATGATGCGTAGAGCCGTGTCCGCAAAAGATGGGGCCTCTCGCGGCCGCCGAAGGCGGACGAGCGCCCGAACGGGCGCCGCCGCCCCTGCGGCGAAGCCAAGCGCGCGGAGGCGCGCGCCGGCGTCTGAGGGCAGATCGTTCACGATCCGCGACAGAGGAAACAAGTCAAAGCAAGAAGCGGATGGCGCCAAATGGGCGATCCACCAAAAATACTTGCATAAACGATACGTCAGAAAATCTCGGTGATGCCCGCTTCGCCGTCGTGCTGGCGCGCGATGCCACGCCCGCCTGTGGTGCCTTTCTTTATGCCGTCACCAGTCAGGAGATCTATTGCCGCCGCGGTTACCAATCGCCACCGCCGCTGCGGCGCCATGCGCGTTTCTGCGCTGATAGCGCTTCGGCGAAAGCAGCCGGCTTTCGCCTCTGCAAGCGCGGCGACCCGCGGGGTGATCGCGCGCGTCTGCAAGCGGGAGCCGCGCGCGCCGCCTGCGCCATGATTGAAGCAGCCGAGGCTATTCCATCCCTCTCCAGCCTTACCGCGCGCGCCGACTATGCGCCGCATTACTTCCATAGAATATTTCGAGACATAACGGGCGTCACGCCGCGTTCCTATGCGGAAGGCGTGCGCGGGCAGCGCCTGTCAGCAGCACTCGCCGAAGGCACATGTGTGACGGAAGCGGTCGCGGGTGCAGGCTTCGACAGCAGAAGCCGCGTTTATGAGAACACCGCGCGGCATTTGGGCATACGCCCTGGCAGCGCGCGGCGTGGCGGCGCGGGTGAGGTTATTTGCATCGCCTGGGCAGAAAGCGCCTTTGGTCCCTTGCCGCTTGGTGCGACGGATCAGGGTGTATGCTTCATCGGTTTTGGTGAGGCGCGTGACGCGCTGGAAGGCGATTTGCGCGCGCGCTTCCCGAAGGCACGGATTAAAGCAGCGTCAGCGGATATCAGCGATTTCGCCAAACGCGCCATTGCCTTCGTCGCCGAACCACGCGCTGCCTTGGATTTGCCCCTGGATTTGCGCGGCACGATTTTCCAGCGCCGCGTTTGGGAAGCGTTGCGCGGCATTCCGTTTGGCAGCACCACGACCTATGGCGCACTCGCCGCCGCGATGGGGGAGCCGAAAGCAACGCGCGCCGTGGCGCGGGCTTGTGCGCAAAATCCTGTCTCGCTTGCGGTGCCCTGTCATCGTGTGCTGGGCAAGGATGGCGATATTACGGGCTATCGTTGGGGGGTGGGGCGCAAACGCGCCTTGCTGGCGGGCGAGAAGAAACGGGGGAGATAAGTCTTCCCCCCCCCCCCGCCCCTTCACTGCGGCTGAATGCCGGCAGCGCGCGCCACGGTCGCCCAGCGATCCACCTCGGCCCGCACGAGCCGGGCGAGCGATTCCGGCCCCTGCTGATCCGCCGCCGCAGGGATGGAGCCCAGATCCTCAATGCGCTTGCGGATGGCAGGATCATTCAAGGCAGCGCGCAGCGCCTCATCCAGCTTTTGCACCACGGGGGCTGGCGTGCCGCGCGGGGCAAAAATCGCGTTCCAGCCTTGGAAGATGTAATCGGGCACCCCGGCCTCTGCCGCAGATGGCACGCCCGGCGCATTCGGGTTGCGCGTGGTCGCCGCCGCCAGCAGCCCGCGCATGGTGCCGGATTGGATTTGCGGCACGGCGGCGGGGGCAAGCAGGCAGGCGCTATCCACCTGCTGCGCCACCACATCATTGAGCGCCGGGCCTTCACCGCGATAGGGGATTTCATTCATCTGCGCCTTGGTCAGATGTGCAAATAGCGAACAGGCCAGATGATTGGTAGAACCGATCCCGGCATGACCATTGGAAACCTGGCTCGGATTGGCGCGGACCCGGGCCAGGAATTCCTGCATGCTCTGCGCCGGAAAGCCATTGCGCACCACGAAAAACAGCGGCGTGCCGGCGATCAGCCCAATCGGCTGCAATTCGCGAGGATCATATTGGATGGACCGGTAGATCGAGGGTGCAGCGGAATGGCTGCCAAGACTGCCGACCGTCAGCGTATAACCATCGGGGGCGGCTTGCGCGCCGCGCGCTCCGCCAATCGTGCCGCCAGCGCCCGAGACATTTTCCACTGTCACGCGCTGATTAAGTGTTTTCATCATGTGATCGGCCACGATGCGTGCGAGCACATCCGTCGCCCCGCCGGGGGCGAAGACCACAATCATGTTGATGGTGCGATTGGGGAAATCCTGCGCGGTGGCAGGCTGGGCCAGGCCCAGAAATAACGCGGCCAGGGCCGTGACGATGCGTTTCATGATGCTTCCTCCCATTGGGCTTTGTCGGCGGGTTTGTCCCGTTCTGCGTCTGAGTGATGGAAGCTTCCCCAGGGGCTTGCCGTCAAGGCGCCACCCCTTGCGCCGCTGCCGCTGCCGTTTCAGGGTCTCGCCCAAGACGATCCAAGGAGGACCCCATGCTGCCGCCGCGCGAGAAAATGAACATCTGCTTTGCCCATGTCGCCTATCGCTTTGCCGATCGCTTCGCGCTGCGGCGCACGGGGGTTGAGTTCTTCGAAGTGCGTAACCGCGATGATCTGGATGCGCGGATTGGCAGTGCCGATGTGCTGGTCTGTTCCGGGTTATGGCGGAATGATTTACCCAAGCTTTCGCCGCGCTTGCGCTTTGTGCAATCCGCCAGCGCCGGGACGGATCAATATGACCGCGATGTGATGCGCGCGGCGGGCATCAGGCTGGCCAGCGCACAGGGCTGTAATGCCAATGCGGTCAGCGAACACGCGATTGCGCTAATGCTGGGCATTCTCCGCCGCGTGCCGGAAGCGCGGGACAATCAGGCCAAGCGCTTCTGGCGCGGCATGATGGGCGATTTCGCGAAGCGCGAGGATGAAGCGGGCGGCAAGACCGTGATTGTGGTCGGCACTGGGCGCATCGGCGGGCGGATTGCGCGACTCTGCAAGGCGCTTGATATGCGGGTGATTGGCGTGCGCCGCGATGCCTCGGCTGGGGCGAATGGCGCCGATGAGGTACATTCCTTCCGGAACCTGCCAGCACTTTTGCCGCGTGCGGATTTTGTGGTGCTGGCCTGCCCGCTCACGGATGAAACGCGCGGGCTGATCGGTGCTGCGGCGCTGACGGCAATGAAGCCCACTGCGCATTTGGTGAATGTCGCGCGCGGGCGCGTCGTGGATGAGCCCGCGCTGATCGCCGCCTTGCAGGCCGGGTGCATTGCGGGTGCTGCCCTAGATGTGACGGTGGATGAACCGCTGCCGGAAGCAAGTCCGCTTTGGACCATACCCAATGTGCTGGTTACGCCGCATACGGGCGGAGAGACGCATAAATACGAAGACAATGTGCTAGATATGATGATGGAAAATCTGAACCGGCAATGGCGGGGCGAGACCGCTTTGTTCAACCAGATTGTTTGAGGTGCCTGATGTCCAGCCGTGAAGGCGCGCTTGCCCGCGCAGCGACCTATTTCGATGATGGGAGCTACAAGAGATTGCTGACCGATCTTGTCGCCATTCCCTCCACCGCACAGGAACCAGGCCATGAGGCGGATTTGCACCTCTACCTGGAAGGCGCGATTGGACCCTGGTTGGAGAGGCTCGGCTTTGCCGTCACCGTCCACCCCAATCCGCTGGAAGGTTTCGGCCCCATCCTGACCGCCACGCGGATTGAGGATGCGGCAAAACCGACCGTGCTGCTTTATGGCCATGGTGACACGGTGCGCGGCCTGGATGACCAATGGCGCCCGGGGCTCAAGCCTTGGGAATTATACGAAGAAGATGGCCGTTGGTATGGGCGGGGTTCGGCCGACAATAAGGGCCAGCACGCGCTCAATATCGCAGCGCTTGAAGCGGTGCTGGCGGAACGCGGCGGCAAGCTTGGTTTCAATGTGAAGATTCTCTTGGAAATGGCGGAAGAACGCGGCTCTCGCGGCTTACGCGAATTTGTGGCAGCCCATCGCGATATGCTGGCTGCCGATGTGCTGATCGCCTCAGACGGGCCGCGCGTGGAACCCGGAGTGCCAACAATCGCCACCGGCACGCGAGGCATTTTCCAGTTTGACCTGGTGCTGAAGCTTCGCCCCGGAGGCGTGCATTCCGGCCATTGGGGCGGGCTGACGACGGACCCTGCCATTCGGCTCAGCCACGCGATTGGCGCGATTATTGATGCGCGCGGCAAAATCCTGGTGCGTGATTGGCTGCCGCAAAATGGCGTGCCGGCGGAAGTGCGCAGGGTGCTGGATGGCTGCCCGGTCGGTGGTGGCGAAGGCGCTGCCACCATTGATGCAGATTGGGGCGAACCCGGCCTCACGCCCGCTGAGAAAATCTATGGCTGGAACAGCTTCATTGTGCTGGCCATGCTCTCCGGCAAGCCGGATGCGCCGGTGAATGCGGTCGCACCCGATGCGCGCGCCACCTGCCATATTCGCTACACGGTGGATACTGATCCGAACACCTTTGAGGCGTCGCTTCATCGGCATCTCAATGAACAGGGTTTTAGCGATATCGTGATCGAAAATGCCGGCGTGCGCATGGCGGGATCCCGGACGCCGCCCAATCACCCTTGGGTGCGCTGGGCCCAGGACAGCATGCAGAAAACGCTGGGCAAGCGGGTGCAGATCATCCCTAATTCCTCGGGCGGGCTGCCGGGCGATGTATTTGTGGACCATATCAGCGTGCCGCTGGTGTGGGTGCCGCATTCCTATAATGGCTGCAAACAGCACGGGCCGGATGAGCATTTCCTCATCGCCCCGGCACGAGAGGGCATTTTGGCCTTCACCGGCATGTGGTGGGATTTGGGACAGGGCGCGACACCCTGATCGCTGTTACCTTTCTTCACCCGCGGACTGCGCTGTCGCAATGCGGCTGTTACAGAAGGGGCGCATAAAGTGGCCACGGCATCATGCCGTTAGCAGGAGTTTGATATGCATTCCAAAACTTCCCGAACCCTGGTGCTGGCTTCTGTCTTCGCCCTTGGCGCAGCAGGCCTGGCAAGCGCCCAACCCGGCCCTGGCCCGCAAGGTGCCACGCCATATCAGATGCACCAGATGCAGCATGGCCAGCGTACCGATGGCATGATGGGCTTTGCCGCTGGTGAGGCTTTCGCCCGCGCCGACGCCAATAATGACGGCAAGGTGACGCGCGACGAAGCCAATGCGTGGCTGGCCGCGCGCTTTGCCGAAATTGACGTCAATAAGGATGGCGGCCTGACAATTGAAGAAATCCGCGCCTTCTACGCGGCCCGCCGTGGCGAAGGCCGTGGCCCACCTGACGGGATGCGGGAACGCATGGAAAGCAATCAGGCGGCGCGCTTCCGCTTCATTGATGCGGATTTGGATGGCAAGATCTCGCTGCCCGAACTCCGCGTCATGGCGGATGCCATGTTCCGGTCCATGGATGCCGACAGCGATGGCGCGCTCACACGGGTTGAGGTGCAACGCCGTGGCCGCCGGGGCGATGGGCCGCGCCAGCAAGCGCCTGAGCAGCCCGCGCCGAGGTAAGCTCCAGCTAAGGGGTAAACCCCAGAGACATGCGCGAGCCAAGTGTCTCGCTTGGCTCGCGCCAAGGCTTGCCTGTCGGTTCCGCAGAAACCTCCTGCAATGCCCAACACCCAGCACGTATTTCCGGATTAAGTCATTTTGTTTTGGTCGGCGTTTTGCTAGATATCGTCGCTATGCAGTTTCTTTCGAAGCCATGCCTTGCCTTGATTCTGGCCTTGGCGCCCGTTGGGTTTCGCCCGGCCGGGGCGGTGGAGGCTGTGTATCAGGTCACGCAAACCGGCATCCCGGTAGTGGAAATCACCGCGCAATTCGAAACGCGCCCCGATGGCTATTGGATGCGCTCGGTCAGCCGTGCCGTTGGTATTGGCCGGCTTTTCGCCGCGCATGAAATTCGATCAGAAGCGGAAGGTGTCTGGCGCGCGGAAGGCGTGGCCCCGCAGCGTTTCCAGGCAGAGGGCAATTGGCGCGGCGATGCCAGACGCACGGTCATGCTCTACCGCGAAGGCGTGCCCCTGCCGCTGGAATTGGAACCGCCAGAGGGCGCCACCAATGAACCCGTGCCCCTAACGGCGCGGCGCGGTGCGATCGATGGGCTGTCAGCTTTTGCATTGATGTCGCGCACGGTCTCGCAAACCGACCGGTGCGATCTTACAGGGCCGATTTTTGATGGCAGGCGACGGCTGGATTGGTCATCTCGTACCATCGGTTCTGTGCGCATCACCCATTCGGGAAAGGAAATCGAGTCCCTCCAATGTGGTTTGGAAAGTCGGCTCGTGGCGGGGGTGCGCCATGGCGATGACCGCGCCCGCGCCACGCAGCCTCGCGCGGCCATGGCCTGGCTTGCAAAGGTGGACCCGCGCCTGCCGCCTATCCCGATCCGGGTAGAGTTCCCGAGCACAATTTTCGGTAGCATGCGCATGGAATTGCAGCGCATAAAATAAGGGTTCAGCCCAGAAGGCTGCGCAGCCCCGCGATATCCGGCGCAATGGGCGCATCACCCGACATGCTTTGCGGTCCATAGCCCCAGCCGGCGAAAATCGCGCGCACGCCAGCGCCCCGCGCGGCCAGCATGTCATTGGCGTGATCACCAATCATCACGGCCTGTTCAGGCGCTGCACCCGCCGCAATGAGCGTCGCGCGCAAATGCCCTCCATGTGGTTTGCGCATGGGGAAGCTATCGCCCCCGCCAAGCGCGCTGAAATGGCGATCAAGCCCAAGGCCCGAGAGCAAGACCCGCGCCGCTGCCTCCGGCTTATTGGTGCAGACCGCCAAGCGCCAGCCGGCATCGCCCAGGGCGCTCAGCAATTCAGGGATGCCAGCAAAGGGCCGCGTCAGCAGGGCGGCATTGGCTTCGTAATCCACCGTGAAATGGTCGAAGCTCTCCTCATCCAGCGCGATGCCGCGCGCGGCATGGGCGCGTTCCAACAAAACGCGCGCGCCATCCCCGATCATCCCGACAACCTCAGCCCGCGCAAAGCCGGGCACACGGCGGCGCGCCATCAGCCGATCCAGCGCGGCATGGAGATCGGGCGCGCTATCCACCAGCGTGCCATCCAAATCAAAAACGGCGCAGCGCGGCGACGGATCAGGCATCGGAAGGCGGCACCCAGGGGATGCGCGCAATATCGATCCCTTCTTCGCGAAGAGCCTCAGCCTCATCTTCGCTCGCTTCGCCGAAAATGCCGCGGGCTTCGGCTTCGCCGTGATGGATCTTGCGCGCTTCCTCGGCGAAATCGGCGCCGACATAGTCGCAATTCTTTTCGATCTCGGTCCGCATGTGCCGCAACATGGCGCGCAGTTCCGCCGGCATGGCAGCCAGCGCTGCGGCGGGCAGCGCAGGTGGCGCGGGCGACGGTGCTGGCTGTTCAACAACGGGCGCTGGCAGCGCTTCGGGCTTGGCGTTGCGCGCCGGGCGACCCTTTCTCGGGATGGCCGGCGCCATCAGGCGTTTCGCCACCTTGGCTGGGCCGCAATGCGGGCATTCCACAACCCCCATCGCCGCCAGCTTGTCGAAAGCCGCGCTATCCTTGAACCAGCCATCGAATTCATGCGCCTGATCGCAGCGCAATTCGTAGCGGATCATGCCCTGATCACCCTGTCGTTACCGGTGTTTGTCGTCATAACGTAACTTGGCACTCCAAGACGCCGAGTGCCAGGGGGCAGCGCTCTCAATATTCATAATCAAAGGCAATCCCAACCCGATCCCCAGCCAGGCTATTGCAGCCGCCGCGCCGCCAGCCTTTCCAGCATCGCGGGGTTGGTGCGCGTTGTACCCGCCATACTTGGCCGCGCGAAATCCGCAAGCGGCCCTGGCGCGATGCGCTAGGTGATGTCCATGGTCTTGGTGTCGTGATCCACCACGGCTTCACGCGACACAACACTCGCCAAGGGATGGACCGCGCGGCGGAGTTCACGCAGCAGCGCTTCCTCGGCAGCGATATATCAGCCGGGCGGGCCGGGGGTGAGGATCAGCGAGACTGCCAGGGGCTTGGCGGCATCGGCCTCGGGCGGGGCAGCGCCGCGCCGGTTCACATCCTCACCGGAGATTTTAATCCGCGCCGCGCCCCCCCAGAAGCCTTCGGCGCGGAGCGCTTCGTCCAACCGGGGCAGATCGGCCCGCGCGCGCGCGAGCAGCCCATAGCCATCAGTGGGCGCGGTTTCGGCGAGTTTTATCAATTGCGAAACGGCCCCTATGGCAGAAACCAAGGCCCGGTCGTCATCCTGGGTGATTTCAACACGATATGGGATGGCGGGCGGTTCTTGCGCTGCCAGCGGGTTGGCCAAGATGAGGCAGGTGCATAAAAGCAGCCAAGGCAACCACCTTTGGTTGGTGGCGGTCCTGTCCGGGGAAGGGTAGGAAGGACGGATCATGACCGATGAATTTCACGCTACCCTAACTTCCTGGCGGAGGCACCTGCACGCCCATCCTGGCCTGACCCTGGAAGAAGGGCCGACCGCCGCCTTTGTTGTGCAGAAGCTGCGCGAGATGGGCATTACCGAGATCGCCGAGCATGTCGGCGGCCATGGCGTGGTGGCAACGATCCGCCGCGGCGGGGGCAATCGGTCCGTAGGGTTGCGCGGCGATATGGATGCGCTGCCCATTCAGGAACAGGAGGATGACCTGCCCTGGAAATCCACCGTGCCCGGCGTGATGCATGCCTGCGGGCATGATGGTCACACCACGGCGCTATTGGGTGCCGCTCGGCTGCTGCTGGAAGATATAAGCTGGACCGGCGCGGTGCATCTGGTGTTTCAGCCGGCAGAAGAAGGCGGCGGCGGCGCGCGGGCAATGATCGCCGATGGGCTTTTCACACGCTTTCCGATGGACCGGATTTTCGGCTGGCATAATTGGCCGGGCCTGGCTGCAGGCACCATCGCCATTCATGACCGCGCTGTGATGGCCGCCGGCGCACGGATTGAATTGATTTTCGATGGCCATGCCGGCCATGCCGCGCTGCCGCATCTGACGCGCGACCCTCTGCTCGCCGCAGGCCATGCCATCGTCGCGGCGCAATCCATCGTCGCGCGCAATGTGGACCCGCTGATGGGCGGCGTGGTCAGCCTGACCGTGATTGAAGGTGGTGAGGCGCAAAACCAGGTGCCGCGCCGCGTTGCGATCAGGGGCACGATCCGCTGGCTACATGAAGAAGCGGGCGATGCCATCAAGGAAGGCTTGCAGCGCGTCACCGATGGCGTGGCGGCAACCTGCGGTGTGAAGGGCACGCTGATCATCAGCCCTGGCCTTGGTGTCACGGCAAATTCCCCGGCGGAACGCGATTTGGCGGCGACGGCGGCGGCAAGCGTCACCGAAACGCGCCGCGATATGCGCCCCGCCATGACAGGCGAGGATTTCGCCTGGTTCCTCAAGGAAGTGCCAGGCGCCTTCGTTTGGATCGGCAATGGCCCCGCCGAGGAAGGGCGCGATTTGCACAATGCGCGCTATGATTTCAACGACGTGATTTTACCGGTGGCGTCGCGGTATCTGACGGAAGTGGCGAAGCGGGCGCTGGCGGGCGGCTGAGCCGCCCGCCCTTCGCACTCATCGCGCAAACCCCGGCTGCTTTTCGACAAAGCGGTTGGGCTTCAAGAAGATGGAAAGAAACAACGCGCCTTCCGGGGCGCGGGCCACATGCGTATTGCCCGCGGGGCGCCAGACGAATTCGCCCGGCCCGCAGCGCCCTTCCTCATCTTCCAGATAGCCTTCCATGACATAGGTCTGTTCAATATCCGTATGTTCATGCAGCGGCACTTCAGCACCGGGGGCCATGCGGAACAGGATGGTGGACATGCCGCGCGCCTCATCCCGGCACAGCAGTTTCATTTCAATCCCCGGAAATTCCGTGGCCTGCCACGCTATTTGATCCGGCTTCAGGTAGTGGGAGGCAAGCTTCGGATCGCCCAATTGGCTTTGAATGCGCTGTTTGGTGGCTTCATCAATCATGGTGTCTTTCTCCCGTTTTATGTCAGGCAAAACGCGCCTTGAGCCATGCGCCGCCCTGCCGCGCCGCGCGATCTGCTGCCACCACATGGCCAAGGGCGCGGAGGAAGCCGTGGATGGTGCCGGGGAAAACTTCCTCGGTCACGGCAACCCCTGCGGCGCGGAGTTTATTTGCAAATAGCCTGTTTTCATCGGCCAGAACGTCAAGCTCCGCGATATGCACCAGTACCGGCGGCAGGCCGTGCAGATCGGCGCGCATGGGGGACGCGAAGGGCGTCACGCGATCCGCTTCCTTCGGCGCATAGCAGCGCCAGTAGAAATCCATCTTCTCCCGCGTGAGGAAATGCCCGGTCGCGAAAGCATCATAGCTTGGCGTTGCCATGGCACTATCCATGACACCGTAATTGATGAGCAGGCCGCGCAGCTTCAGCGCGGGATCGGTCTCCCGCAACAATAGCGCTGTGCCGGCGGCAAGATTGCCACCGGCGGAATCACCACCCAACACAATCCGGCTGGTATCCAAACCCCATTCCGCGCCGCGCTTGGCAACCCAGCGCGTGACGGCGGCGCATTCTTCGAGCGCCTGCGGAAAAACTGCCTCAGGGCTCAGCGCATAATCCACGCCGATCACGGTGCAGCCGGATGCGGCAGCATATTCGCGCATCAGCCGATCATGCGTATCCACACTGCCCCAAACCCAACCGCCACCATGCAGATAGACCAAAACGGGATGCCCCGTGCCCGCCGTTGGGCGATGGAAGCGGCAGAGAATCCGCCGCCCGCGCAATGCCAACCAGCGATCCTCGCTTTCCGCCATCACCGCGCCACCCTTGGCCAGTGGCAGGCTGAGGCCGTCATTCAATTCCCGCGAATTATCCAGCGGCAATTCCAGCTTCACCGGGGGCTGCGCTGCGGCGCGCGCCTCCATCATTTCGGTGAACCGCAGCATTTCGAGGTCCCAATTCTCGCGGGCCATGGTGTTTCCTCATTTTTTGCCGGAAAGGATTTCGGCAGACGCATACTGGAGACCCTGGCGCGCGATAGGGCAAGCCCGGTTTCAGCCCGCCTGCACTTCCGCAATCAAAATCCTGAGCCTCTGCGCCGCCGCCATGCCCTTGCACGCCTGACGCCAGCAGCCTTCCGTGACACGTTGATGCACAGCCAAAGCATCATCGGCCGAGGTCACACTGACAATCCCCTGCGCCCAGGTGGGATGCGCATCCGCCGGGAAGGGATTGCTCTTGACAAAACCGCGCTCGCGGTTGCGGAAAATCATTGCCTGATTGATCGGCTCCGGTTCCGGCAAAAGCCCGATCTGCACGCCAAGCGGCGCCTGTTCCATTTGATTGGCAAGGTTTTCGGCCTCGGTCAACGCTGCGGCACGGGCTTCGGCCCGGCTGCGCTCCGCCAGGGGCAGGCCAGCGCAAATGCCATCGGTCAAAAACCGGCGAATGGCGGCTTCCGATAGCATGGCGATAATTCTGGGCCGGCGCTGTTCCAGGACCAGGCGGCGCTGGGCGAGCAGGATCAGGCATTGATCCACGGCGCTATTCGGCACCATATTCGCCGCTTCCTGCGAAAGTCTGCGCAGGATCTGCAGAAAACCCTCACTGGCCAGCGCAAGGCTGAAGGCGCCGGCAAGCTGCAATTGGCGATCGGCTTCTTCCTGAATATGGCGCTCGCGCTCAAGGAAGGAGGCCACGCGGGAAAAGTAATCCACCCCGATGCCGAGCAGCGCGAGGGGCGAGAGTTGCAACATCTCCGCCAGCCGCCGGACCGTATCCAGCTTGATGACCTCGCCCTTTTCATAGCGATAACGCGCGGTGCGGGAGATGCCAAGGCGCGCCGCGATTTCATCCGCCTTCAGCCCCGATTCCAGGCGATAGGTGCGAAGCTGTTGGCCGATTTCATCGAACCGCATGAAATGGCGCCTATGCTCTGGCCCTGGCCCGGCCAGAAACAAACCGCAGTAAAGCGCGAAAAATCTAAAAATCAAACGGGGCGGCGCTTTTTCGGCGCCAGCGGTCAAAATTGAGGGGGCTTCCACAGGTCAGGGAAGCCTTCTTTCAAGCCGAGATTGTGGCTTAGGTATCGGGCGCCACCGGATGCGCCGCCAGGGTTTCCAACGCCTTCACCAGGCCGGAATGGTCCAAATCCGCCCCACCCGCTGCAGCCACCGCGGCGAAAAGCTGCTGAGTGGAGGCTGTATTGGGGAGTGCGACGCCCAATTCGCGCCCCGCTTGCAGGGCCAGGTTCAAATCCTTCTGGTGCAGGCGGATGCGGAAGCCGGGCGCGAAGGTGCGCTTGATCATGCGTTCGCCATGCAGGTCCAGAATACGGGACGTAGCCAGCCCGCCCGTGATGGCCTGCCGCACCTTGGCCGGATCGGCGCCGGCCTTGGACGCAAAGGTCAGCGCCTCGGCCACCGCTTCGATGGTGAGTGCGACGATGATCTGATTGGCCACCTTGCAGGTCTGCCCCGCGCCAATGCCACCGACCAAGGTGATATTCTTGCCCATGGCTTCAAACAGCGGCTTGGCTCGCGCGAAGGCCGCGTCCGAGCCACCGACCATGATCGTCAGGCTCGCCTGCTTGGCGCCGACTTCGCCGCCCGAGACCGGGGCATCGAGGTAATCGCCACCCTTGGCCATGATTTTGGCCGCGAATTCCTTGGTGGCGGTCGGGCTGATAGACGACATGTCAATCACCAGCGTGCCGGGCTTGAGACCCTCGGCCACACCGCCCGCGCCAACCAGCACGGCTTCCACATCGGGGGTATCCGGCACCATCAGGATCACGGCTTCCGCCCCGGCGGTGGCGGTTTTGGCATCAGGCGCCACGGCGAAGGCCGCGCGATCCTCGGCGGTCAGGCTTTTGCGTTCGACCACGGTGATGGTATGGCCGGCGGTCTTCAAATGCCCGGCCATGGGGCGGCCCATGATGCCAAGGCCGATAAAGGCGATTTTCATTGTGTTTCAGTCCTTATAGGGGGCGAACCAGGAAAGCCCGGCGAGCGTCTCGCCGGTGGGGCGGTATTCGCAGCCGATCCAGCCGCGATAGCCCATTTCATCCAACTGGGCGAAGACAAAGGGCCAATTCACCTCACCCGTGCCTGGTTCATTGCGGCCTGGGGTATCGGCCACCTGCATATGGGCAATGTAGGGCAGCGCCGCGCGGGCACGGGGCACCAGATCGCCCTCGGTGATTTGCGCGTGATATAAGTCGAATTGCAGGCCGAGCCGGTCAGGCCCCACGGCTTCAATCACCTGGATGCCATTGGCGATGCCGGTCAGGGCATAGCCCGGCATGTCGCGCTGGTTGATCGGTTCAATGCAGCACTTCACCCCCTGGGCGATGGCGCGTTCGGCGGCCCAGGCAAGGTTGATGGCATAAAGGCAGGTCAGCGTGCCCTGCGCGACGCCGGGCGGCACCATGCCGGCCATGACATGCAGCCGCGGGCAGCCAAGCGCCCCGGCATAATCCAAGGCCCGCATGATACTGTCGCGAAACTCCTGCTCGCGGCCCGGGTGGCAAGCCATGCCGCGCTCCCCCTTCGCCCAATCGCCGGGCGGTGCATTGAACAGCACCTGTTGCAAGCCGTTATCCTTGAGCCGCGCGGCAATCTCGGCCGCCGGGTGCTCATAGGGGAATAGGAACTCCACCCCCTTGAAGCCCGCCTTCGCGGCCAGGGCGAAGCGGTCCAGAAACGGGGCTTCATTGAACATCAAGGAAAGATTGGCGGCAAAGCGCGGCATGAGCGAGGTTCTCTCGAACGGATGGCGGCGAAACTAAAGCAGTTTCGCGGCTGGGGAAATCTCCCCCCAAAAAGCCTCTTTCCGGCCGGAGCCGGCGCCCCTATAGGCCATAGCAGAGCTTTAACCAAAAACAGGAGAACGGGATGCGAAAGCTGTTATGGGCGAGTGCATTGGCCTGCGGGCTGGCGCTTGGCGGTGCGAATGCGGATGCGCGATCGGTGCGCTGGGCGGCTTCGGGCGATCCGAATACGCTTGACCCGCATAGCCAGAACCTTGGTACGGTAACCATGGTGCTATATCAAATTTATGACACGCTAGTCAGCCGCACCCAGGAACTGGGCCTCGCACCTGGCCTCGCCACGCGCTGGGAACAGCAGGAGCCCAATCGCTGGCGCTTCTGGCTACGCGATGGCGTGAAATTCCATGAGGGTGAGGCCTTTACCGCCGATGATGTGGTGTTCAGCGTCACGCGTGCTTTGGCGCCGACCTCCAATTACGGGATTTTCGTGGATACGGTGGAACGCGCCGTGCAGGTGGAACCGCTGGTGGTGGATATCATTACCAAGATCCCGGACCCGATCCTGCCCAATAAGATCACGTCCATCTTCATGATATCGCGGAGTTGGTCCGAAAAGCACAATGCCGCGCGGCCGCAAAACACGCGCCAACGGGAAGAAATGCACACGGTCCGCAACACAAATGGCACGGGTGCCTTCCGTTTGACGGCGCGGGAATCCGACGTGCGCACGACCATGGCGCGCAACAATGATTGGTGGGGCTGGCGCGAAGAAACCAGCCGGGAAGCGAATGTGACGGAAATCATCTTCCGTCCGATCGCGTCCGATGCGACGCGCATCGCAGCGCTGCTGTCGGGCGAGATTGATTTCGTGCTCGATCCGCCCTTGCAGGATTTGAACCGCCTGCGTCAGGCGCAAAATATTCGCGTGCTGGAAGGCCCCGAAGTGCGCACCATCTTCCTGGCGATGGATGTGTTCCGCGATGAATTGCTTTATTCGGACGTGAAGGGCCGCAATCCGATGAAGGATTTGCGCGTACGTCAGGCGCTTTATCACGCAATTGATATTCAGGCGATCAACCGCACCACCATGCGGGGCCAATCCGTGGTGACGGGCACCTTCTTTCCGCCCCAGGTGAATGGTTATTTGAAGGAAGAAGATATGCGCCTGGCTTATGATCCGGCGCGCGCGCGGGCGCTTCTGACAGAAGCCGGCTACCCGAATGGCTTTGAAATCACGCTGGATTGCCCGAATAATCGCTACATCAATGATGAGCAAATTTGCCAGGCGATTGTCGCGATGTGGGCGCGGATTGGTGTGCGGGCAAAGTTGAATGCCATGCCGCTGGCGCCCTTCTTCGCCAAGATCCAGAAAGACGATACGTCCATCTATCTGCTGGGCTGGGGCGTACCGACGCTGGATGCGCTTTATTCCTTCCAATCCCTGGTCGCGACCCGCAATGGCGCACAGGGCGATGGGATCTGGAATCACGGGCGCTATTCCAACCCGCGCATGGATGCGCTGATTGAACGTATGAAGACGCAATCCGGCGCGCCGCGCGATGAGGCGATCCGGGAGGCGCTCAGGCTCTACCGCGAAGATGTGCCGCATATTCCGCTGCACCATCAGATGATCCCCTGGGCCATGCGGTCCAACCTGACCATTCCGCATATGGCCAATAACCAGCCCCTTTTCCGCTGGGCGCGGATGAACTGATCCCCTGGCGCGGCGGGTCTTCGGCCCGCCAAGCTTAGAGCCATTTTGCCAAGCCTGCGCTCGGCAGAATGGCTCCCGATTTTGTCTGATAGTATTTTCCGGATCGCCAAGTGCTTGCACTTGACTTGAAAATGCTTAGTGGAGTTCAGCCCCTTTGTTCGCCTTCATCATCTCCCGCATCTTGCAGGCGCTGCCTGTGATGCTGACGGTTGCGGTGATCTCCTTCGCCATGTTCGCCTATGTGGGCGATCCGGTGGCAATTATGCTCGGGCAGGATTTCACGGAGGCGCAGCGTCAGGCGCTGGTGAAGGATTTGGGTCTGGATCAACCCTTCTGGGTGCAATTCGCGACCTTTCTTAGCAATGCGGTGCAGGGCGAATTCGGGCTGTCCTATCGCCTGTCGCGGCCGGTGTCTGATCTTATTGCGGAACGCGCGCCGGCCACGCTGGAACTGGCCTTCACCGCTGCCTTTCTTGCGCTGCTGATTGGTGTGCCCTTGGGGGTCTATACTGGGCTCCATCGTAATTCCTGGCTGTCGCGGTTTTTTCTGACCTTCAGCCTGGTGGGCGTTTCCTTGCCCACCTTTCTGATCGGTATTTTGCTGATCCTGGTTTTTGCCGTTTGGCTTGGCGTGCTGCCTTCCTTCGGGCGTGGCGATACAGTGAAGCTAGGCTGGTGGTCCACGGGTTTCCTGACCTGGACAGGAATCAAGGCGCTGGTGCTGCCTTCCATCACGCTGGGGCTGTTCCAGCTCACGCTCATTATGCGGCTGGTGCGGGCCGAGATGCTGGAAGTGCTGCGCGCGGATTACATCAAATTCGCGCGCGCGCGCGGCCTGCCGAACCGCGTGGTGCATTTCGGCCACGCGCTCAAGAATACGCTGGTGCCGGTTATCACCATTGTCGGGCTGCAATTAGGAGCCATCATTGCCTTCGCCATTGTGACGGAGACCGTCTTCCAATGGCCCGGTATGGGCTTACTGTTCATCCAGTCCGTCAATCAGGCGGATATCCCGGTTATGGCGGCCTATCTGCTGCTGATCTCCGCACTTTTCGTCACCATCAACCTGATCGTTGACCTGCTTTATTACGCGGTGGACCCCAGGCTGCGCATTGGCCGCGGTCAGGGGGCGTATTGATAATGGCTGCAACGCTGCGACGCTTTTTCGACAGTGATCTATGGTGGTCCTTCGCCCGATCGCCCGTCACCATGCTTTCCGCTGTGGTGGCGCTGATCTGCATTCTGGGTGCGTTATTGGCACCCTGGCTTGCACCCCATAACCCGTTTGATCTTGCCTCCCTCAATCTGCTCGATGCCTTCAAGCCACCTTCCTGGACTGAGGAAGGTGAGCGCGCCTATCTGCTCGGCACCGATGATCAGGGGCGCGATGTGCTTTCCGCCATCATGTATGGCGCGCGGGTTTCGCTGTTGGTGGGGTTATCCGCGACCCTATTCGCGACCACGCTCGGGGTTACACTTGGGCTGCTGGCCGGGTATCTCGGAGGCAAGCTGGATGCGCTGCTGATGCGGATTTGCGATGTGCAGTTGACCTTTCCGTCCATCCTGGTCGCACTGCTGATTGATGGTGTGGTCCGCGCTGCCCTGCCGCGCGAAGTGCATGATCAGATTGCGCTGTTTGTGGTGATTTTCGCCATCGGCATCAGCGAATGGCCAAAATTCGCCCGCACCGTGCGCGGTTCCACCATGGTGGAACGCAACAAGGAATATGTGCAGGCCGCCCGCGTGATTGGCGTGGCACCACCGCGCATTATGCTCTCCCACGTACTGCCCAATGTGATGGGGCCGGTCTTGGTCATTGCCACGCTCAATCTTGGGTTGGCGATATTATCTGAGGCAACGCTTTCCTTCCTCGGCGTTGGTGTGCCGGCAACGCAACCATCCCTCGGCACACTGATCCGTATTGGCAATGATTTCCTGTTCAGTGGTGAATGGTGGATCACGATCTTCCCCGGCATTACGCTGATTGCCCTGGTGCTTTCCGTCAATCTTCTGGGCGATTGGCTACGCGACGCCCTCAATCCGAAGCTCCGCTAATGTCTGCTCAGAGCCCCTTACTCGAAGTGCGCCATTTGCGCGTGGAATTCCCAACGCGGCGCGGCACGCTGTTGGCGCTTGATGATGTGTCCTTCACCATTTCTGCAGGCGAAGTGCTGGGCGTGGTCGGTGAATCAGGCGCCGGCAAAACCATGACGGGTGCAGCCATTATCGGCTTGCTCGAACCGCCGGGGCGCATCGCAGCCGGTGAAATTTGCCTGGATGGCAAACGGATAGACAATCTCCGTTATGAGGATATGCGCCGCATTCGCGGCAAGCATATCGGCGCGATTTTCCAGGACCCGCTCACCACGCTCAATCCGCTCTATACGGTGGGCCAGCAATTGGCCGAGACCATGACAACCCATTCGCCAATCACCCCAGCCGAGGCCCGCAAACGCGCCATTGGCTGGCTTGACCTGGTGGGCATTCCGGCAGCGGCGCAGCGGATTGATTCCTACCCGCATGAATTCTCGGGGGGCATGCGCCAACGCGTGGTGATTGCACTCGCATTATGTGCCGAACCACGCCTGATTGTGGCGGATGAACCGACCACGGCCTTGGATGTTTCCATCCAGGCGCAGATTATCACGCTACTAAAGTCGCTTGCGCGCGAGAAAGGCACGGCGATGATGCTGGTGACGCATGATATGGGCGTCATTGCGGAAACCGCGGATCGGGTTGCGGTGATGTATGCCGGGCGCATCGCGGAGATTGGGCCGGTGCGCAATGTGGTGAAGCAGGCAAGCCATCCCTATACGGTGGGGCTGATGGGCTCCATCCCGCCTTTGGATCGGCGTGTTGAAAGGCTGGCGCAGATTGATGGCGCCATGCCGCGGCTTTCCGCCATCCCCAAAGGCTGCGCCTATAATCCGCGCTGCCCCAAGGCCTTCGCGCGCTGCAGCCAGGACCGGCCAGAACTGCTGCCAGCGGGTGCGACGCAGGCTGCCTGTTGGCTCTATGCGGGGGAGGTTGCGGGCAATGGCTGATACGCCCATGCTCGAGCTGCGCGATGCGGCGCGGTATTTCGACGTCTCCCGCCCTGCCTTGCAGCGGCTGATGGCGAATGAGGGCAAGCGCATTCTCCGCGCCGTGGATGGCATCAGCTTTGCCGTGCCGAAGGGCACTACCCTGTCGCTCGTGGGTGAATCAGGCTGCGGCAAATCCACTGTCGCGCGGCTTGCGGTTGGGCTCTACCGCCCAAGCGGCGGTCGGGTGATGTTTGACGGGCGCGACCTTGCCGAAGCCCGCGCTGCATCCGAACAGCGCCGGCGGATGCAAATGATTTTCCAGGACCCCTATGCCTCGCTCAATCCGCGCTGGCGTGTCAGGGATATCATCGCCGAGCCCATTCGCGCCTTTGGTCTGCTGCCCAATCGTGCGGCGCAAGAAGCGCGCGTTGTGGAATTGCTGACGCAGGTGGGCCTCTCCCCTCTGGATGGCAATAAGTTCCCGCATGAATTCTCCGGCGGGCAGCGTCAGCGCATTTCAATCGCGCGCGCGCTTTCTTCCAATCCGGAATTTCTGGTCTGCGATGAACCGACATCCGCGCTGGATGTTTCAGTGCAGGCGCAAATCCTGAACCTGATGAAGGAATTGCAGTCCCGCATGGGGCTGACCTATTTGTTCATCAGCCATAACCTGGCCGTGGTGCGGCAGGTGAGTGACCGAATTGGTGTCATGTATCTGGGCCGAATTGCGGAATTCGCACCGGCGGAAAGCCTGTTTCGCCGCCCGCGCCATCCCTATACGCGCGCGCTGATGGAAGCGATCCCGGACCTTGATATGACCGGGCGGACACGCATTCCGGTGGGTGGCGAAGTGCCAAGCCCGATCACGCCGCCCTCAGGCTGCGCCTTTCATCCGCGCTGCCCGCTCGCAGGGCCGCGCTGTAAGGCGGAACACCCGGAATTGAAGCCGGCGGGTGACGCCATGGTTGCCTGCCATGCGATCGAAGAGGGACGCGACGCGGCCTGACTTTTACAGCCAGCGCGGTTCTGGTACCGCTATCGCCAAGCACCCCTTGAGCCCCGCCGCGCGAAATTGGGCAGAGATTTGACCGGCCAAATTCCACGGCAGGATCAGGAGCACTTCCGGCGCCATCGCCAATAGCGCTTCAGGCGAGACAATCCGGATGGCGCTACCCTGCAAAACCCGGTTTTGCTTCGCCGGGTTGCGATCTGCGACCGCGATGAAATCCGCGGATGTGGCTCCCGCGGCATTCAGGAAAGTATTGCCCTTGGCTTCCGCACCATAGGCGCCAAGCTTCAGCCCATCAGTGTGGCATTGCGCGAGTCACGCCCTGAAAGCCGCCAGCACCGCGGCGACGCGCGCATTAAAACCCTGATAAAAGGCGCCATCCGCAATGCCGCGCGCGGCTTCCGCGGCCCGCATCGCGATCACGCCTGGCATATCCGCACGAGTTCAATCGGCGGTCGCGAAATAGCGGAGACTGCGGCCATGGGTCGCGAGTTCTTCCACATCAAAGACGCGCAGGCCCTGCGCGCGGAGCAGATGCTCAATGGCGTAAAGCGACCAATAGGCGTAATGTTCGTGATAGATGGTATCGAATTGCACGCTATCCACGAAGGCCAGCAGATGCGGCGCTTCGATGGTGACAACGCCGCGCGGCCCGGCCAACTGCGCGAGGCCCGCGGCGAAATCCTTCACACCCGGCACATGTGCCGGTCCGTTATTGACAATTACGAGACCCGCATGGCCGCGCCGGCCCACAATATCCCGCGCTGCATCCCGCCCGAAGAAGCACACCTTGGTCGGCACGCCGGCAGCGACGGCACTGGCGGCGACATTCGCCGCCGGTTCGACACCGAGGCAGGGGATGCCGGCAGCGACGAAATTCCGCAGCAGATTACCGTCATTGCTGGCGATCTCGACCACAAAACTTTGCGCGCCAAGCGAAAGATGCTCACGCATCGCCGCAGCATAGCGCGCGGCGTGATCAAGCCAGCTCTCCGAAAAGGAGGAGAAATAGGCGTAATCAGTGAGGGTCGCCTCGTCCTCCACCACATGATCCAATTGCACCCTGCGGCACGTGCCGCAGACCACTTCCGCCAAAGGATAACGCGTCAAAGTTGGGGAACCCGGCAGCGGGATCACCGTGATCACGAAAAATCAACGCTAATTACAGGGTTGATCAGAGGTTCCCTAGTAACCCCGCGCCACCCCTTCCCGCCTGGGGTCGGAGGCGCCAATCAGCCCGCCATTGGTCACGCGGATCACTTGGAGGCCCGAAATCATTTCCCGGATGGTTGCCTCATGCCCGCGCGCCCGCAGCGCCGGCGCCAGGCCAGCCGCCGGCGTGCCTTGTTCCAGCTCCACCGGCCCGCCCATGCTGCCAATATGGGGTAGCGCCACGGCTTCCTCCGGCGACAGCCCCCAATCGAGCAAGCCAACCAGCGTCTTCGCCACATAGCCAATGATGCGCGGCCCGCCTGGAGAACCCACCACGGCATGCAGCGCGCCCGCGCCATCCTCAACAATGGATGGCGCCATGGAAGATCGCGGCCTTTTGCCTGCCTCCACCTGATTGGCGATGGGCCGGCCATTGGCTTCGGGTGCGAAGCTGAAATCGGTAAGTTGGTTGTTCAACAAAAAGCCACGCACCATGATGCGCGCACCGAACAACGCTTCAATCGTGGTGGTCATGGAAAGCGCATTGCCCGCACCATCCACAATGGCGATATGGCTGGTACCGGCTTCATAATCCTGGGTTTGCGGCGCGAGCGATGTTTCCCGCCAGGAAGGATTGCCGGCGCGCACATTTTGCATCGCACGATCACGATCCAGCAATTGCGCGCGCGCGGTCAGATAGGTGCGGTCTGTCAGCCCCTGCACCGGCACGGGCACGAAATCCGCATCCGCCAAAAATAGATTGCGATCTGCGAAAGCAAGCCGCCCGGCCTCCGCCAGCAAATGCGCCGCATCCACGCTGCGCGGATCAAGCCGCTTCATATCGAAATGTTCGAGCAACCCAAGGATTTGCGCGACCGCGATACCGCCGGATGATGGCGGCGGAAAGCCACAGACCCGAAAACCGCGATAGGGTGTGCAAATGGCGCTCCGGTGCCTTGGCTGGTAGCGTGAGAGGTCGTCCAGCACCATGACGCCCGGATTGGTCGGGTGGTTGTGGATGGCGGCGATGATATCCGCGGCAATCGGGCCCCTTTGCAACGCCGCCGCGCCATCGCGGGCGACTGCGCGGAGCGTTTCGGCCAGGGCAGGATTGCGGAGCAGATGGCCCGACGGCAGCGCCTGGCCATCCGGGGTGAAGAAATAGGCGCCAGCCATGGGGTCTCGGCGCAGCAGCAGCATATCGGCGGCGATTGCGCGGTTGAGGCGCGCACTGACAGGAAAGCCTTCCTCGGCGAGGCGAATGGCCGGTTCGATCAGCCGTGCCCAGGGCAGCTTGCCATGGGCGCGATGCGCCGCTTCCAAAACCGGCAGCGCGCCCGGCACGCCAACCGCGCGCCCGCTGGCCATGGCTTCCAGGAAGGGCATGGGCCGACCATCACGGAGGAACAGGCCAGGTGTCGCGGCAGCCGGCGCCGCTTCCCGCCCATCCCAGGCTTCCATCCTGGCATCAGCGGCGCGGCGGAACATGATGAAGGCGCCACCGCCAATGCCGGAGGATTGCGGCTCCACGAGGGTCAGCACCGCCTGCACCGCCACTGCGGCATCCAAAGCGCTGCCGCCATCCCGCAAGACGCCAAGCCCGGCTTCGACGGCCAGTGGATGGCCAGCCGCGACCATTTGGCGCTCAGCCGGTTGCGCGGCGGCAAGGAGGGGGGTGAGGAGGAGGGCGAGGAGAAAGAGGAAACGGGTCATGGCGTGGGCCTGCTGGTTTGGGGCAGGATAACGCAATGCCCCGCCAAACCCCAGACATGACCGCGATCCTATTGCTGCGCCGTGCTGGCAATGACAGGCTTCCCAGCAGACGCGCTTTGGAATTGGAGAAATCGTATGCGAAAATATTTCTCGGCTGTGACCCGCAAATTCACGCCTCTGGCGCTATTGGTTTTGGCGCTTGGTCTTTCGGCCTGCGCCAGTGGGGCCAAGCCCGACGCCATGCTCGCCCCGAATACGGCGCATACCACCATTTCACCGAATTCCAATCTGCGCGAGGCTGTCGGGATCGGGCAGGTTTCCGGTGGGCGCGAAACTAACCCACTTTTGATGTCTGACGTTTCAAGCAGCGATTTCGCTGAAGCGCTGCGCCTCAGCCTTGCAGCACGTACCATGCTAGCCATCCGAGATGAACGCTTCAGGCTTGAGGCATCCATGATCAATCTTCAGCAGCCCATGATGGGGATTGATATGACGGTCACGTCCAAGGCTCGCTATCGCCTGACAAGGCTTGCTGACAACGCCATCGTATTTGAACGGGAGATAACAGCACCCTTCACGGCGGCCTTCAGTTCGTCTCTCTTAGGCGTGGAACGATTGAAATTGGCCAATGAGGGTTCAATCCGTGAAAATATTTCCCAGTTCATGGCGGCCTTAATTGCGGCAGAAGCGGAAAACCCGGCAGCCTTTGGGCGCGCGAGCCGGCCTAGAACATCCTGATTGGATAGGCGGGCGGGCCAGTGCGGAGCCCTTGCGTCACGCCATGCCCCGCCAACCCCCACCCACCCATCGCCTGCCGCGCGGCCGGCGCGCCTATGCCGCCGGTCAGGATGCGGAAGCCCTCGCCGCCGCCGCGCTGACTGCCGAGGGTTGGCTTATCCTTGGCCAAAGGGTGCGCACTGAAGCGGGAGAGATTGACCTGATCGCCGAACGCTAAGGCTTGCTCGCCTTTATTGAGGTCAAGGCGCGGCCTTCGCTCGCGGAAGCTGCCTTCGCCCTTGGCCAACGCCAACGCGCCCGTCTGGTCGCGGCGGCTGAGGCCTGGCTTGCCGAACACCCCAACCACGCCAGCGCCGGCATGCGCTTTGATGTCATGCTGGTCGCTGCCGATGGCTCCATCCGGCGCATCGCCGATGCCTTCCGGGTGGAAACACCCTAATCAGGCTTCTCCGCCATCATCAGGTAATTCACGCCCGTATCGCGGGTGATCCGCCAGGCGCCCGACAACCCCATTTCCATCCCGGCCACATCCCCAACCCGCAACCCTGCCCCGCGCAGCCCCGCGCCAAGCTCAGCTGGGGTGACAAACATGCGCCAATCATGCGTGCCCACCGGCAGCAGCCGCAGCAGGTATTCGGCGCCAAGTTTTGCCATCAGGAAGGATCGCGGCGTGCGGTTCAGCGTGGACAGAAACACCATCCCCCCAGGCCGGGCGGCGCGCGCCAAGGCGGCCAGGAAGGCCGCGCGTTCCGTCACATGTTCAATCACTTCCAGGCAAACCACGGCGTCAAAGGCGCAATCTGCCGCGGCCAAATCCTCCGGCCCGCCCTGACGATAGTCAATCGCAAGCCCGCCAGCCTCGGCATGGGCGCGGCCGGCGGCCAAAGTCTCCGGCGCCGCATCCATCCCTGTTACCTTGGCACCCAGCCGCGCCAGCGCCTCAGACGCCAAGCCCGCCCCGCAGCCCACATCCAGCACCCTGAGCCCCGCAAGCGCGGCCCCGCCGGGTTTGCGGCCATGGGCGCGGGTGAGCCTTTCGGCAATCCAGCCGATACGGACCGGATTCATCCGATGCAGCGGCTTCATGGGGCCATTCGGGTCCCACCAACGCACCGCGAGGGCGTCGAATTTGGCGATTTCCGCCTGTAGCGCCGTTGCTTCCGCCAAAATGCTGCCCTTTCTTGCGCTGAAACTTCGGGGTGGGTTGCGTGTCCCCCGCCCCCCCGGTATCTGTCCCGGCCCGCGCGCCGGTGCAACCGCCGGTCCTTCCTTTTTCGCCCTGCTCAGGGAAAATCGCCTTCTATGGCTCGAATTGTCATGAAATTCGGCGGCACGTCAGTCGCTGATCTGTATCGTATCCGCAATGTCGCCGCCCGCGTGAAACGCGATGTGGAGGCCGGCCATCAGGTCGCTGTCGTGGTCTCCGCCATGTCGGGTGTGACCAATCAGCTGGTGAAATGGTGCCAGGACCTCTCGGCGCTGCATGATGCCCGTGAATATGACACGGTGGTTGCGACTGGGGAGCAAGTGACCACGGGCCTGACCGCCATTGCGCTGCAGGCGATTGGCGTTGATGCGCGGTCCTGGCAGGGCTGGCAGGTGCCGATCATCACCGACCAGGCGCATGGCAAGGCACGGGTTGACCACATTGATGGCGCGGCGCTGATTGAACGCATGGAACAAGGCCAGGTGCCGGTGGTGGCGGGGTTTCAGGGCATTGACCCGAAACGCAACCGCATCACGACACTTGGCCGCGGCGGGTCTGATCTTTCCGCGGTGGCCATCGCCGCCGCCGTCAAGGCAGATCGTTGCGATATCTACACCGATGTGGATGGCATCTATACGACCGACCCGCGGATTGTGCCGCGCGCGCGGAAGCTTGAGCGGATTTCCTATGAGGAAATGCTTGAACTCGCTTCCGTTGGCGCCAAGGTCTTGCAGACGCGGTCGGTTGAACTTGCGATGAAACAGCGTGTGCGCGTGCAGGTCTTGTCGAGCTTTGAAGACAAGCCAGGCTCGCTTGTGGTTGATGAGGATGAAATCGTGGAACAGCCCGTCGTTTCCGGCATCGCCTATTCGCGCGATGACGCCAAGATAACGCTCCGTCGCGTGCCGGACCGCCCCGGTGTGGCCGCCGCCGTTTTTGGCGCGCTCGCCAAAGCCAACGTGAATGTGGACATGATTGTCCAGAATATCGGTGCCGATGGCAGCACGGATATGACCTTTACCATCGGCAAGGTTGATCTGGCGCGCGCGCAGGATGTGCTGGCGAAGGCTGAGGCCGATCTTGGCTATGAAGCGCTGCTGGCTGACCCGGATGTGACCAAGATCAGCGTGGTGGGGATTGGGATGCGGAGCCATGCCGGGGTGGCCACCACCATGTTCAAGGCTCTGGCGGAAAAGGGCATCAATATCCAAGTGATTTCCACCAGCGAAATTAAGGTGAGTGTGCTGGTCAGCGCCGATTATACCGAACTCGCCGTGCGCGCCCTGCACTCCGCTTACGAGCTGGATGCGCCGGCATGAGTGATGACATGATCAAGGCCCTGGCGCAGCTTGATCGGCTGATGGGGCGTGGCGCGGCGTTTCTGGGCGCGCCCCATGCCATGATGGGTGGCGCCATGTCCTGGGTCAGCGAAAGGCATTTGGTCTCCGCCCTTTCCAATGCGGGCGCCTTTGGCGTGATTGCCTGCGGGGCGATGGAACCGCCGCGCCTGGCGGAAGAAATCTCCGGCACGCAGGCGCTGACGAGCAAACCCTTCGGCGTCAATCTGATCACCATGCACCCAAGGCTGGATCAGCTGGTAGATACCTGCCTGGCAGCCAAGGTTTCGCACATTGTTTTCGCCGGCGGCATCCCACCCAGTACCGCAATTAAGAAGGCGAAGGATGGCAGGGCGAAGGTGGTGTGTTTCGCGCCCGCACTCGCGCTGGCCAAGCGCCTGATCCGCGCCGGGGCGGATGCTTTGGTGATTGAGGGTAGCGAAGCGGGCGGGCATATCGGGCCGGTGTCGCTGACCGTTTTGGCACAGGAAATCCTGCCCCATATTTGCGACGTGCCGGTCTTTGTGGCCGGCGGCATCGGGCGGGGTGAGGCGATCCTCTCCTATCTGGAAATGGGCGCTGCCGGCGTGCAGCTTGGCACGCGCTTTGTCTGCGCGCGGGAATCCATCGCGCATGCCAATTTCAAGCAGGCCTTCATTCGCGGCAATGCGCGTGATGCCATGCCGACCGTGCAGTTGGATGAGAACTTCCCGGTGATCCCGGTGCGTGCGTTGCAGAATGAAGGCACCAAGCGCTTTCTGGAACATCAGGCCGAGACCATTCGCCGCTTCAAATCGGGCGAACTGACGAAGGAAGCCGCGCAGCTTGACATCGAACATTTCTGGGCCGGTGCACTCAGGCGCGCCGTGATTGATGGCGATGTCGAAAATGGCTCGCTCATGGCCGGGCAATCGGTTGGCATGGTCACGCAGGAACAAAGCGCTGCCGAGATCATCGCCGAATTGCGTGATCAGGCCGCGCAAGCGATCATGACGCGTTCTGCCGTCGCTGCCGCGTGACCCTTTGGAAAGCCCATGAAGCGCTCTGCCCGCACTGAAAACTCGCCCCAGGAAGCCGCCCGCGTAGGTGAAGAACTGCGTGAGGCGCGGATTGCGCTTGGCATCAGTGTTGAAGATGCGGCGATCCAGCTGCGCATCAACAGGCGCTATCTAATGGCGCTGGAGGAAGGGCGGGTAAAAGACCTGCCCGGCGCTGCTTATGCCGTTGGCTTTGTGCGGTCCTATGCCACCGCGCTCGGGCTTGATGCGGATGATGCGGTGCGACGCTTTCGCGATGTCTCCGGCACCGCGACGGCGAAGCAGGGTGATCTGGTTTTCCCGGAACCCGTGCCCCGGCGCGGCATCCCGACCGGCGTGCTGGCAGCGCTTGGCCTGGCGTTCGCCATGGGTGGCTATGTCGCCTGGTACCAATGGAGCGGCCAGGGAGAGCGCGTGGTGGATACCGTGCCGCCGCTCCCCCCCCGCCTAGAACGCGCCGCTGAAGCTACTGCCGGACGAGACGCACCTGCCCCGCCGGTGGCAGAGCCGCCAGCGCCGCCGCCGGCGCCGGTGGCGGCCCCCCTGCCGCCGCCACCCCCTCGCATAGACCCGGACCGGCCGCGCATTGTGATCCGCGCCAAGGGCGAGAGCTGGGTGCAAATCCGCGATAATCCCGGCAATCGGGTGCTGACAGATCGCGTACTGCGTGCTGGCGACAGTGTCGAAATTCCCAATCGCCCCGGCATTGTGCTGACGACCGGCAAGGCCGAGAACCTGGATATCCTGCTGGATGGGCAGGAGGTTGACCCCTTCGGTAGCCCCGGCGTGCGACGGAATATCGCGCTGGAACCTGACCGGCTGCGTTCGCCGCCTGCCCCGGCGCCGACCCCCGCTGCTACCCCCGCGCCGCGCCCGGCCCCGGCGACGCCCCCGCCGCCAACCCCGCCTCGGCCTTGAGATGTTTCAAGGCTTTCGGCGCGGCGAAAGCCCCGGCATAGTCACCAGCGAAAACCAGCCTTTGGGGTCCGCCGCATGTCCTATCGTCCCTACCAGAAGATCGAGCGCCGCAAATCCCGCCTGATCCATGTCGGGCGCGTGCCGGTGGGGGGCGATTCGCCGATCTCGGTCCAGACCATGACCAATACGCCGACCGAAGACGCGGCGGCGACCATTGAGCAAATCCGCCGTAGCGAATTGGCCGGGGTTGATATTGTGCGCGTGTCTTGCCCGACCGAGGAAGCAACCGCTGCGCTGGCCGAGATTGTGCACGAAGTGAATGTGCCAATTGTGGCCGACATCCATTTCCACTACCGCCGCGCCATTGAAGCCGCGCGGGCGGGGGCAGCGTGCCTGCGCATCAATCCCGGCAATATCGGGTCCAAGGAACGCGTGAAGGAAGTGATCAAGGCAGCGCGCGATCACGGCTGTTCGATCCGCATCGGCGTGAATGCCGGCAGTCTTGAGAAGCATTTGCTCGAAAAATATGGCGAACCCAACCCGGAAGCGCTGGTGGAAAGCGCGCTGTGGCATGCTGACCACCTGCTGCAAGAAGATTTCCACGAATTCAAGATCAGCGTGAAGGCATCGGATGTGTTTCTGGCCGTTGCTGCCTATCAGCAATTAGCGGAAGCCTGCGATCACCCCCTGCACATCGGCATCACGGAAGCGGGCGGCAAACGCACCGGCACGGTGAAATCCGCGATTGGCCTTGGGTCCCTGCTTTGGGCCGGCATTGGCGATACCTTGCGCGTTTCGCTTTCCGCCGAGCCGGAGGAAGAGGTTGCGGTCGGTTGGGAATTGCTGAAATCGCTGCATCTGCGCCATCGCGGGGTGAAGGTGATTTCCTGCCCAAGCTGCGCGCGGCAGGGTTTTGATGTGATCCGCACCGTGGAAAAGCTGGAGGAACGCTTGGCGCATATTGCCGAGCCCATCAGCCTTTCCATCATTGGCTGCGTGGTGAATGGCCCCGGTGAGGCACTGATGACCGATATCGGCCTCACGGGCGGCGGCGCTGGTACGCATATGGTCTATAGCGCCGGCAAGACCGACCACACGATCCGGTCTGAGGAAATGGTGGACCATATTGTCGGCCTGGTCGAAGCCCGCGCGGCGGCGCTGCGGGTGGCGAATGCAGCGGAGTAGCACAACATGCATGCCGCTTTTCTGCGCCACCGGGATACGCTGGCGGCCTTGTGCCGCCAGCATGGCGTGGCGCGGCTTGATGTTTTCGACTTGGCAGCGCGCGGTGTGGATTTCGACCCTGAGCCTAGCGTTGTGGATTTGCTCGTGGAATTCACGCCTTCGACGCCGCGCCGGCTGGCAGCCTTACTCGATTTTGAGGCCGAGGTCGGGAAGGCTTTAGCGCGGCCGTTTGAGGTAGTGGATCGTCGCGCCATTGAGGAAAGTGAGAATTACATCCGGCGGCGGCGCATCCTGGCGGAAGCGGAAGCGCTTTTCGTGGCATGAGCATGACGCCAGCGGAAAGAGACGCGGCGTTGCTTCTGGATATGCTGACCTGGGCGGGCCACGCGGCTGATTTATTGGAAAACATGGATGAGGTCGCCTTCCGCGCGAGCGAGCTGCATCAGGCGGCGGTGACACGCTGCGTCGCGGTGGTCGGTGAGGCAGCGGGGCGGCTTTCGCTGACGCTACAGGATCAGTACCCGCATATACCTGGACACTCAATCATTCCCAAATATCGAGTAGGTCGGCCGTGATTGTGGGCTACGGCACTTCCGATTTTATCGCGAATTGGCCTAAGGATCCGTATTTTTGCATTTTTGTGTATTAGTTTTGGAAAGCGTGTTGCATCGATAAGCCTTAGCGCTTTAAGGAAGATCATGCGGTGTCGTCATGCAATGTCCATTTTTTCTTTCTTTGTGTTTTTTTTCTTGGACCCATCACGCATTTTTTATCATTATTATTTTTTGGTGTTACTGAGTTTAATGTGCTTTTCCTTGGAACATTATTTTAGTCCACATATTATACCTCCAATCCACGGTCTATCGCGGATTTCGGGCGTGTCGCGTAGTATTTTTTGGTTCAAAAGGCGATTGTGGCTAGCTATTATTTTTGATTTGACGAGTGGTTTGCGAGCCATGGGCGCGCCGCGGTTGGCTAGGTGGTTATAAACGCACCTAATGCCACATGGAGGGTATCAGCGATAGAAAGTGACTTGGAGCAGTTATCTCATCTTTTTCCTGGGGGCCTTCTGGTCGGCCAACCTTCTAGGAGTATTTTACTAAGCCGCGGTGAAACAACGAGGAGACGAATGATGTCAGGCAGCATCTATGGAGGCTACACGCTTAACTACATCAGGTCGATGGCTCCAGCGGCGGCAAGAGCGGGTTATCGGCATGCGCAAAAAACTCATCCATCATTATGCCGGCGTTGCGCTGGATCTTCTGTGGCAGGTGACGCAGAAGGAATTGCCGCGCCTTGCCGCCCGCATTGGACCGCTCGTCCCGCCGAATAGCGCCCGCTAGCATTCCCAACTTGCCGTTCAACGTCAGACAGGATACCGACCCGGAATGTCCAGCCAATTACAGCCCGCCCGGGGCACCCGTGACCTGATCGGTGAAGAATTCCGCCGCCACCATGCGGTGGCCAAAGCCGCGCGGCGCATTTCCGCACTTTACGGTTTTGAGGAATGGGCCACACCCATTTTCGAAGATACGCGCGTCTTTGCCCGTGGCCTTGGCGATACCTCGGATGTTGTGTCCAAAGAAATGTACAGCTTCACCGATCGTGGTGGGGAAAGCCTGACGCTGCGCCCGGAAATGACCGCGGGGGTTTGCCGTGCGCTCGTCTCGAACGGCCTCACGCAATCCAACCTGCCGCGCAAGGTTTTTTATGCCGGGCCGATGTTTCGTTATGAACGCCCGCAAAAGGGGCGCTATCGGCAATTCCACCAGATCGGCATTGAAATCCTGGGCGCCGCAGAACCGCTGGCGGATGCTGAGGCGATTGCCTGCGGCTGGCATATCCAGCAGGAACTCGGCATCGCGGAAGGGACGGTGCTGGAAATCAATACCCTCGGCGATGCGCCATCGCGTGATGCCTATCGCGCCGCACTTATCGCCTATTTCAGCGCCCATCGCGATGCGCTGAGCCATGACAGCCGCGTGAGGCTTGAAAAAAACCCCCTGCGCATCCTGGATTCCAAGGATGAGACGGACCGCGCCATTGTTGCCGGCGCGCCGCTGATTGGTGACCATCTCACCCCCGAAGCGGCGGCGTTCTACACCACGGTCAAGAAGCACCTGACGCGCTTTGGCGTGCCGTTTCGCGAAAACCCGCGCATTGTGCGGGGGCTCGATTACTACAGCCACACTGCTTTTGAATTCGTGACGGATCGGCTCGGCGCGCAGGGTACGGTGATGGCAGGCGGGCGCTACAACTGGCTCGTTGAGGAAATGGGTGGCCCACCCACGCCTTCCGTCGGTTGGGCCGCGGGGATCGAGAGGCTTGCGATGCTGCTGCCGCAAAGCCCTGCCGCGCCGCGCCCCGTCGCGGTGATCCCGGTTGGTGATGATTCGGAAGGCCCAGCACTCGATATGCTGGGCGCTTTGCACCGCGCCGGCATCACGGCCGAGATCGCTTATCGCGGCAATCTGAGGCGCCGGATGGAGCGCGCCAATCGCATCAATGCGCGCGCCGCCGTGATTTTGGGCAAGGCCGAGATCGCCGCCGGCGTCGCGCAGTTGCGAGATCTGGATGCCGGCACGCAGGAAAGCGTCGCAGTCGCGGATATCCCCGCCCGGCTGAAATGAGCCTGCCGTCTCGCCTTGATCGGTTGCTGTCGCGGGCGGAGGAGCTGCGCCATATGCTCTCCACCGCGCCGGGGGCGGATATCGGCGCGCTCAGCAAGGAATTAGCGGAGCTTGAGCCGCTGGTCGAGAAATACGCTGAATATCGCGCGGCGCAACGCGCCCGCGATGACGCCCAGGCGATGCTCACCGATCCTGAAATGCGCGAATTGGCAGAAGCGGAATGGCACACGCAAAAGGAACGTGTGCCTGCGTTGGAACATGAAATCCGCATCATGCTGCTGCCGCGCGACACAGCGGATGAACGAAGCGCCATTTTAGAAATCCGGCCTGCCGCCGGAGGTAATGAGGCTGGGCTTTTCGCCGCTGAATTGTTCCGCGCCTATCAGCGCTATGCCGAAGGACGCGGCTGGCCTTTTGAAGTGCTGGATTACGACGAAAACGAATTGGGCGGCATCAAGGGGGCGACGGCGGAAATTGCAGGGCGCGGGGTTTTCGCGCGTTTCAAATATGAAAGCGGTGTGCATCGCGTGCAGCGCGTGCCAACCACCGAGACCCAGGGGCGCATCCATACGTCTACGATCACGGTCGCTGTATTGCCGGAAGCCGAAGAAGTGGATGTGCAGATCGAAGACAAGGATTTGCGCATTGACACCTATCGTGCGTCCGGCGCTGGTGGGCAGCATGTGAACAAGACGGATAGCGCCGTGCGCATCACGCATATGCCAAGCGGGATTGTAGTCGCGATGCAGGAAGAAAAAAGCCAGCACAAGAACCGCGCCAAGGCGATGAAGGTGCTGCGCGCCAGGCTTTACGAACAGCAGCGCAGTGCGGCTGATCAGGCCCGCGCGGCAGATCGTCGCAGCCAAGTTGGCACCGGTGATCGGTCTGAACGCATCCGCACCTATAATTTTCCGCAAGGCCGCGTGACGGATCACCGCATCGGCCTCACGCTGCATAAGATTGACCGCGTGATGCTAGGCGATTTCGACGATATTTTTGACGCGCTGATTGCCGAGAATCAGGCGGCGCGGCTCGCGGCGGAAGCGGCGTGACGGATACGCCCTGCGCCGATCCTGCCGGTACGATTGGGTTTTTTCTCTGTCAGGCCGTCCAAAGGCTGCGCGGGGCGGCGATTGAAGCACCCCGGCTGGAAGCGCGCCGGTTGCTCGCGCATGTGCTGGGCACAACGGAAGAGGCGCTGCTGCGTGACCCGCGCGCGGCGGTGCCTGCCGATAAGGCCGCGCATTTCGTGGCACTGCTGGCACGCCGTGTAGCGCATGAGCCCTTCGCCTATCTGACCAGGCGCGTCGGGTTCTGGACGCTTGATCTGGAAGTCTCCCCCGCCACGCTCATTCCCCGCGCCGATAGCGAAAGCTTGATCGAGGCCGCTTTGGAAGCCAGCCCGGATAAGGGCGCAGCGCTGCGCGTGCTCGATCTCGGCACCGGGACCGGGGCCTTGCTGCTGGCGGTGCTGGCTGAACTGCCCGCCGCGCAGGGAATTGGCCTTGACCTGAAGCCCGCAGCGGCGGCCTCGGCAGCACGCAATGCAGCGCGGCTTGGCTTGGCGGGTCGGGCGCGCTTCCTCGCGGGGGATTGGGCGGCGGCGCTTACCGGGCAGTTTGATCTGGTGTTGTGCAACCCGCCTTATATCGAAAGCGCGGCCATCACAGGGCTGATGCCAGAAGTGGCGCGGCATGAACCAGCCTCGGCGCTTGATGGCGGGACGGATGGCTTGGCGGCCTATCGGCACATCATCGCCGATCTGCCGCGGCTTTTGGCGCCGCGCGGTGTGGCGGTGCTGGAATTGGGGGCGGGCCAGCAGGCAGCGGTGCAAGCCTTGGGCAGGGCAGCCGGCCTCACTCCTGAAGCCTGCCGCGCAGACCTTGGCGGGGTGCCGCGTGCACTTGTGCTGCGGGCCACGTGATTTAGCCCTTGGCGCGGCGGGGCCAAGGCGCTAGAAGACCCTTGCGGTGAGGCGAGGAAGTTCGATTCCCCTCCCTGATCCCGAAAGGCGGTTGTTTAACTCGATCCTCTCGGCGCCGTTTGGATGCAACAGACTCGGAATTCAGGACGTATCCCAGGGTCTTGGCCCGCTACGCGCCAGAAATGCCGAATGCGGAACAGCGAAACGCAATACAGATGAACATGAAGCGCATGCGCGGCCGGGGTGGTCACCGTCATAATGGGGGCGGTCAGTTCCGTCATAGTGGCGGGGGTGGCGGCCAGGGTGGCGGTCAGCCGCTCAATCGCAACCACGTTTTTGATTCGAACGGGCCGGATTTGCGGCTGCGCGGTACGGCGCAACAGCTTTCCGAAAAATACCTACAGCTTGGGCGCGATGCAACCAGCGGCGGGGATCGCGTCATGGCGGAAGGATATTTCCAGCATGCGGAGCATTACTTCCGCATCCTGAACGCCATGAACCAGGCCGCGGTGCAGCATCAGCAGCAATATCAGCAGCGCCGCTATTCGCAGCAGGACGGCCCGGAAGGGCCAGAGGGCGGCGAAGGCGGCGTCCAGCCGGAATATCGCGGCGAAGCGCAGACAATCACGCCTGATTTGAATGAAAGCGGTGCAGAGGTGGTTGCCCCTACGCGGCCCGCGCCGGCGCCCGAACCCGCCTAAAACGCCACTGCCTTGCCGCCCGGCGCGCGGCGCCGGGTTCTGGGGAAAAGATCATGCCCGTGAACCCCGCCGATGGCGCCGTACTCGGCGCACTTTATGGCACGGATGCCATGCGCGCTGCCTTTGGCGAAGATGCCTGTTTGCAGAAAATGCTGGATGTGGAAGCCGCCCTTGCGCGCGCACAAGCGAGGCTTGGGATAATCCCGGCCGAGGCCGCAGCAACCATCACGCGCGTCGCGCGCGCCGCAGCGTTGGACCGCACCGCGCTTGCTACGGCGACGCGCAACACGGGCTACCCTGTAGTCGGCCTGGTCAATCAGCTTTCCAAACTGGCCGAGGACGATGCTGGACGCTGGACCCATTGGGGCGCCACCACGCAAGACATCATGGATAGCGCCCTTGTGCTGCAAATCCGCGATGGCCTCACGTTGATTGAAGCGGATTTGCGCGCGACCATTGCGGGTTTCGCCGCGCAGGCCGCTCAGCATCGCGCTACCGTGATGGCGGGGCGGACGCATCTGCAACACGCTTTGCCGGTGACCTTTGGCTATAAGGTCGCGGTTTGGGTCAATCCGCTAATCACGGCTTTGGAACGTTTACGCGAATTACGCCCGCGCGTGCTGCAGCTTGGCTTTGGGGGTGCTGCTGGCACGCTTGCCTCACTCGGTGATCAGGGCCTGCCGGTGGCGCGCGAATTGGCGCGGGAGCTTGACCTGATCGAAGCCGATATCCCCTGGCATGTGGCGCGCGATGGGGTTGCGGAAGTCGCCTGCTGGCTTGGCGTGCTGTGTGGCAGCCTTTCGAAAATCGGCACGGATGTGATGCTGCTTATGCAAACGGAATTGGCGGAAGTCGCCGAACCCCATGTGCCGAAGCGCGGCGGGTCTTCCACCATGCCGCAAAAGCGCAACCCGATCGCTTGCGAATATATCCTGGCGCAAGCGCGCGGCGTGCATGCGCTGGTGCCGCAAATACTCGCTGCCATGGCGCATGATCTGGAACGCGGTACCGGGCCTTGGCAGGCGGAAGCACTCGCCCTGCCGCAAGCCTTCCTGCTGACCCATGGCGCGGTGGCGCAGGCGCGATTTTTGTCTGAGGGCCTGCAAGTGGATGCGGCGCGCATGCGCGCCAATCTGGACGCAACCCATGGCATGATCATGGGTGAGGCAGTGATGATGCGCCTTGCCCCCATTTTGGGCCGGGGTGAGGCGCATCATGAGGTGAATGACGCCTGCGATACGGTGCGCGCCGAGGGCATTACGCTGGCCGCGGCCCTATCGCGCATCCCGGCCATTGCAGCGCGGCTTGATGCGGCGGCGGTGGAAGCCATGACGGACCCGAGCAGTTACCTTGGCAGCGCCCATGCCTTCACGGATCGCGTGGTGGCGCGGGCAAGGGAAGTGATGGCCGTAAAGTAGCCCCTTGGGGCAGGGGCTGCTATAGCAGCGACTCTTTTCGTGTGTTGCCCAAGGCTGCTTGGGCCAAAGGATGACTGACCCATGGCTCGTCGCCGCCAACTCTATGAAGGTAAAGCAAAAATCCTGTTCGAGGGGCCGGAACCCGGCACGCTGGTGCAGTATTTCAAGGATGACGCCACCGCCTTCAATGCCAAGAAGAAGGGCACCATCACCGGCAAGGGCGTGCTGAACAACCGCATCAGCGAATACCTAATGATCCGCCTGACCGAGATCGGCATCCCGACGCATTTCATCCGCCGGCTCAATATGCGGGAGCAATTGATCCGGGAGGTGGAGATCATCCCGCTTGAGGTGGTGGTGCGCAATGTCGCCGCCGGTTCGCTAGCGCAGCGTTTGGGTATTCCTGAAGGCCAGCGCCTGCCGCGGTCCATCATTGAATACTACTTCAAGAATGATGAGTTGAACGACCCGATGGTGGCGGAAGAACATATCACCTGCTTCGGCTGGGCTTCAACGCATGATCTGGATGACATGATTGCGCTGACCTTGCGCATCAATGATTTCCTGACGGGGCTTTTGCTTGGCGTCGGCATTACGCTCGTGGATTTCAAGCTGGAATTCGGCCGGCTTTGGGAAAATGAGGAAATGCGCATCGTCCTGGCCGATGAGATCAGCCCGGATAATTGCCGGCTTTGGGATGCCAAAACCGGCGAGAAAATGGACAAGGACCGCTTCCGCCGCGACCTCGGCAAGGTTGAGGAAGGCTATCAGGAAGTGGCCCGACGGCTTGGTATCCTGCCCGAAGCCGGCGTGCGCGACATGAAGGGGCCGGAGGCAATACAATGAGCACATCCGATCGTCGCAGGGCGCAGGCGAAGCCGTTCACCGGTGACGTGAATCTGATGCGCCAAACAAAACCCCTCACCAGGAGAGGCGATATGCAAAACCGGTGGTTGGTATTGATATGAAGGCGCGCGTTTATGTAATGCCCAAGGCGGGCGTTTTGGACCCTCAGGGCAAGGCCATTGGTCATGCTTTGGAGGGCCTCGGTTTTGGTGGCGTGCATGATGTGCGCGCTGGCAAGGTGATTGAACTTGACTTGGCTGTGGCCGATCCGGCGCAGGCAAAACAGATCGCCGAGGATATGGCGCGCAAGCTGCTTGCCAATACGGTGATCGAAAGCTTCCGGGTGGAGATCGTCTGAGGTGATCAAGGCCAGCCTGATCGCAACGCTTGTATTGACCGTGCTGATTGCCATGGGGCTTCGCTGGCGCGAACAACGCGTGCCGGTGGTCAAGCGCGGTAATATGGTGGCGCGCGGGAAGCGAACGATCAATCGCTGGGTGACGGCGGCGGCCTTGGCAGCGCTGCTGACAATGATATTCATGGGCGGGCTGCATTGGCTCCGCCTGATCAGGACCTGAAGGCCATGAAGGCAGCCATCATTGTATTCCCTGGCACGAATCGAGAGCGGGATATGCGCCTTGCACTCAAGCGCGCCTCGGGCCGCGAGCCGGCAATGTTGTTTCATCGCGAAGCGGCGCTTCCCCAAGGGCTTGATCTGGTGGTGCTGCCAGGCGGCTTTTCCTATGGCGATTATCTGCGCTGCGGGGCCATGGCGGCGCAATCGCCCATCATGCGCGCGCTGAAGGATTTTGCGGTTGGCGGCGGGCATGTGCTTGGGGTCTGCAACGGCTTTCAGATCATGATTGAAGCCGGGCTTTTGCCGGGCGGCTTGCTGCGCAATGCGACGCTGCGCTTTCTGTCCATGGATTGCCGCTTGCGGGTGGAACGCGCGGGCACGGCCTTCACCGCGCATTGGCAGCGGGGCGATTGCTTCCGCGCGCCCATGGCGCATGGTGATGGCAATTACTTCGCCGATAATGCGACGCTTGATCGGCTGGAAGGCGAAGGGCTGGTGGCCTTTCGGTATGTCGATGAAGCCGGTCAGGCGACGGATGCCGCCAATCGCAATGGCAGCGCGCGCAATATCGCAGGTATTTTCTCACCCAATCTCCGAGTCTGCGGCCTGATGCCGCATCCGGAAGATCTGGTGGATCCGCTGATGGGCGGCGAGGATGGGCTGCCCATGTTCCAAAGCCTGGCTGAGCGGCTTGTGGCCGTTTAGGCTTCGACCTGCTTCGTCGCGCGCCGCAGGGCCGCGCAAAGGCGTGAGAAGCTCAGCCAGAAAGAATCATGTTCTGGCGCGGGTTCCGGATGCTGCCCAAAGGCGGGCTAGCCGCGCCGCAATAGCGGCAGGCGCGCTTCAAACCGCCCACGCATGTTTTCCAGAAAGGCCGAGCTGGAGGCCATGTAAGGCTCCAGCATTGCGGCGGCCAATTCGAGTTCAACGCGCGCATTGCCTTCGGTCGTGAAGCGCTTCAGCGCGCGGCTGTCTTCGGCCAGGACGAGATGGATGCGATGCAAACCCTGCAAATGCGCCGCAACACGCTGGCGGCATTCGCGGGCGCTATCATCGGATCCGGTGCTTGTTGGTTCCATTGAGGACCTCCCAATAAAAGCATAGGTCGGATGCCTTAAATTTCCGTCAAATTGCAGCTGAGAAATCTCAAGGGCGCAAAATGGGCGGTTTCGTTAACAGAATGACCGCGGGCAGGCGCAGCGCGGTCAAATCCGCGGCGCTATCCACATCGCGCTTGGGCGGCAGCAGCGCCACGCGATGGTGGCGGAAATTGGCCAAGTTATCGACCAGCGCGTGGCGGCTGGACCAGCGCACATCTGCAAAAGGTTTGTGCGGGCGCCTTGGGCCAAAGCCGACCAGCCAATAGCCACCATCCAGCGCCGGGCCGAACACCGCATCGGCGCGGCCTAATGCGCGAAACCCAGCGGCGATATCGGCCGCGCCAAGCCCCGGAATATCGCTGCCGATCAGGATGGCGCGCGGGAAGGGGGCAAGTGCCTTCTCCATCCGCCGCCCCAAATCGCCGGAAACCTGAGCGATCCGCGGCGTGCCGGGCGGCGCAAGCTTCGCCCAATCAGCGCGCGCCCCGCGCGGCGTGATGGCCAGTACCGTGCGCCAGCGCCGGTCACGCGCAATCGGCCAGGCAGTCGCTGCCAGCATGGCGCGGTAGAAGCGCAAGGCACCACGCGCGCCGATACCTGCGGCCAGGCGTCGCTTCACCGCGCCAAGCCGTGGCGCGCGGGCAAAGATGATGACAACGGGGCGGCGCATGACCCGAAGAAAGCCGATCAGCCCCGGCGCGCATAGACCTGCGCTATGCGTTCGGGCGTAACCCCGACGAACCACAGCGACAGGCAAAACAGGTTGCGCGCCGAGCGCGCATACCAGCCATCGCGCTGCCATTTCTCGGCCGAGGTGATGAATTCCACCGGCAGCGCCCGAAGCCGCTTGCGACCAATGCGGCGGATCAGCGCGACATCTTCCATCAATGGCACGGGCTCATAACCGCCAAGCGCCTGATAGAAATCACGCGCGATCAGCAGACCCTGATCGCCATAGGGCAGGCCGAGCCAATGGCAGCGCCAGGCAACCATGGCTTCCAGGCGCCGTGCCTCGGGCGCGGCATCATCCAGCGCGAAGCGGAAATGGGCGGCCTTGGTCATATTCTCTTGCAGCGCAATGAAGCCCGCCACGGCATCCTGCCAGCCTGGGCCGGGGCGCGTATCGGCATGCAGCGCCAGCAGCCAGGGCTGGGTTGCCGCTTCAGCCGCCGCGCGAAGTTGCGGGCCGCGACCACGGGGCGCGCTGATCACGCCTGCGCCAGCGGCTTCGGCGAGTTCCATCGTCCCATCGCTGCTGCCGCCATCGGCGATGATGATTTCCGCCACCTGCCCGCGCAATACCGCAAGCGTTGCCGGCAGGCTGGCGGCGGCGTTCAGCGCGGGGATGATGGCGGAGACGGACAGAACAGACATTTGTTCTTAATTTGTTCTTGACCTGTCATGCCGGGTTAGGCATTGTGGGGGCAATTGGAAAGGGAAGCGTTTCATGCGTAATGGTATCCCCAACCTGACGTCCAGCGATAGCGGCACCGCCTGCTTCGCCATGCCATCCCTGGCGCGCAAGGGGCGCGGCGCAGTCTCCAACCCCGCGGTGCGCTTCGAACCTGCCCGGCGGGAGGCTTTTGATGATGGCTGGGCGACGCTTGAGCAATGCTTCGCCGGATTGCCGCCCTTGCCCACCAGCCTGATCGAGGATCGTGCGAAATCCGCGCTCAGCTACAATGAAAGCCCTGATCTGGGGTTTGATCGGTCCATCAACCCCTATCGCGGCTGTGAGCATGGATGCATCTACTGCTATGCGCGGCCATCGCATGTCTATTTGGGCTTCTCGCCGGGGCTCGATTTCGAAACGCGGCTTATGTTTAAGCCCGAAATTGCGGCGTTGCTTGAGAAGGAGCTGCGCAAGCCTGGCTATCAGCCTCGCCCGATTACGCTTGGCGCCAATACGGACCCCTATCAGCCGGTGGAGCGTCAATTGGGGCTCACGCGGGCAGTTTTGGACGTGCTGGACCGTTTCAGCCACCCTGTGACCATCGTCACGAAATCCGCCGGTGTTTTGCGTGATGTGGATGTTCTGCAGCGGCTCGCCGCGCGCAATCTGGTGCGGGTCTGCCTTTCGGTCACCACGCTCGATCCAGCTTTGGCGCGCATCATGGAACCGCGCGCTGCCACTCCGGCGCGGCGCTTGCAGGCAATTCGGGAATTAACGGCAGCGGGCGTGCCCACCGCTATCCTGGCCGCGCCGATGATCCCGGCGGTAAATGACATAGAATTGGAAAAGCTGCTGGAACAGGGCGCCGCGGCGGGCGCGACCAGCGCGGGCTACGTACTGCTGCGCCTGCCCTTGGAAATCAAACAGCTATTCGAAGAATGGTTGGCGCGGCATATGCCGGATCGCGCGGCGCGGGTGCTGTCGCTGATCCGCCAAACGCGCGGTGGCGCGCTGTATGACAGCCGCTTCGGCAAGCGCCAGACCGGCAGTGGGACCTATGCGGAATTGCTCGCGCGGCGCTTTGCGGTGGCGATGCGTCGGCTTGGGCTCGAAAAATGCGGTGGTGGGACGGGCGCACTGGATTTCGCGCGCTTTGCCGTACCAGGGGCGCAGATGTCGCTGTTTTAGAGAGGCGCCTCCCCTGCCCTGCTGGACGGGCAGGGGCTTTTCCGGGCAAGGAAGGCGCGCGCTTTTCAACCCGGAGGGAAACGCCTTGGCCTCGCCCGATTTGCAAGCCTCTCTCCGCCAGCATCAGGCCGCCAATCTGGATGCCGCCATTGCGGGCTATCGCGCCTTCCTGCAGCAGCAGCCCGACCATGCCGAGGCTCATCGGCTGCTCGGCCTCGCGCTGTTTGCGCGTGGTGAGGTAGCGCCGGCGCGTGCGGCTTTGGAACATGCCGTGAGCCTCGCGCCCGCCAATGCCGCGCTGCTGAATGATCTTGGCAATGCGCGCCGCGCTGCCGGTGAAAAGGCTGCGGCGATTGAAGCTTTTATTGCTGCCATCGCTGCCCATCCAGCCCTTGCCTTCGCCCATTTCAACCTGGCGGATGCGTTGCTGGAAGCGGGCGATATCCAGCGGGCCAGCGATGTTTATGATGAGATCATCAGGCACGGCTTTGTCGGGATTGATGGCGATTTCCATATCAATCGTGGACTATGTCGCCTGCAGCTTGGTGATGCGGCTGGCGCCATGAGTGCCTTTCGCGCCGCCTTGGCGCTGGAACCCGGCCATTCCCGCGCCGCTGCCGCCCTTTCGGATACGATGCAGAAGCTTGGTGCCCATCGCGATGCGGTGATATTTCTGACGGGCTTTTTGGACAAGCAGCGCGCCAGCCTTGAAACGCTTGTCTCGCTCGGCTCCGGCTTTATTGGCCTCAAGGATTACCCGCGTGCGCTCGGGCTGTTTGAACGTTTGGCTGCGGCCTCACCGCACTCCGTCAAGGCGCTGATCGGCAAGGGCCTCGCCTTGAATGGTGAGAACCGCCACGAGGAAGCGATTGCAGCGCTGGATGCTGCCATGGCGCTCGATGCGCGTGATGCGGAAGCGCTGATCGGCAAAGGGGTTGCGCTGAAGGCGCTAAGGCGCACGCCTGAGGCGATCGCGACCTATCAGCGCGCCATTGAAGTGGCGCCGCGCAATCCGAACGCGCATCTCAACCTTGGTCACGCCTTGGCGCTACTCAACCGCCATGAGGATGCGCTTGTTTGTTACGAACGCGTACTGGCGCTTGATCCCGGTGTGACGGAGGCGCTTTCATCCCTGGTTTACACCAAGCAGTGCCGCTGGCTTTGGGCGGGGCTTCCGGAGCAGCGACAATACCTGCTGGACCGTGTGCGCGCGCGGCAATATGTGGCCAATCCCTTTGCGCTGCTTGGCATTTGCGACGACCCCGAGCTGCACCAGATCGCCGCGCGCGCCTATACGCGCAAAACCTTGCCAATTGCGCCCGCGGTGCAGCCACCGCCGGCCAAACAGCATCAGCGCTTGCGCATCGGATATTTCTCGGCTGATTTTCGCAATCATGCCGTGATGCAATTGCTTGTCGGCGCATTCGAAGCCCATGACCGCGATGCCTTCGAAATCCACGCCTTTTCCCACGGGCCCGACGCGGAAGATGGTATGCGGGCGCGTATCCGGGCCACCATGGATCATTTCCATGAATGTGCGCGTCTTTCCGATGGTGCCTTTATTGCCCTGGCGCGACGCGCCGGAATTGATATCGCCGTTGATCTCAATGGCTATAAAAAGGATGTGCGGCTTGCCCCCTTCGCCGTGCGCCTGACGCCGGTACAGGTCAGCTATCTTGGCTATCCCGGTACAATGGGTGCGAATTTCTTGGATTACATCGTTGCTGATGCGATCGTTTTGCCCATGGATCAGCAGCGCTTCTATGATGAGAAGATCGTGCATCTGCCGGATAGCTACCAGGCAAATGATGCCCGCCGCGTGATTGCGCCCGAGACACTATCGCGCGTCGAAGCGGGGCTGCCGGCGGATGGCTTTGTCTATTGCTGTTTCAACAATGCCTACAAGATCACGCCAGAGGCATTTGCGTCCTGGATGCGCATTCTAAACGCCGCGCCAGGTTCCGTGCTGTGGCTACTTGCGAATGAGGCCGAAGCGATGCAGCGTTTGCGCGCGGTCGCGACCGAGCAGAGGATTGATCCGACGCGTTTGGTTTTTGCGCCCCACTTGCCATTGGCACAGCATCTCGCGCGGCATCGGCTTGCTGATCTTTTCCTCGATACGCTGCCCTATAACGCACATACTACGGCAAGCGATGCGCTTTGGGCCGGGCTGCCTGTGCTGACGCAAATCGGCAATGCCTTTGCCGGGCGTGTGGCCGCGAGCCTGTTGCACGCGGTTGGCCTGTCAGATTTGGTCACGCGCGATGCGGCAGCCTATGAGGCGCTCGCCATCGCGCTTGGCCGCGACCCTGCGCGCGCCGGCGCGCTGAAGGCGAAGCTGGCAGCGGCCATTCCAACCGCGCCCTTGTTCAACACGCCGCGCTTTACGCGCCATCTTGAAGGCGCCTATCGCATGATGTGGCAACGCCATGCGGCCGGCCTGCCGCCGGAAGGCTTTGCCGTACCGGCCGAGGATTAGGCGCACCTCATGCCGGATTTCGCTGCCTTTTTCGCCTCTGGCCATGTGGCTGATCTGATGGTGGCGGTGCTGCTGGTGGAAGCCTTGGCGCTATTGGCTTTTTGGAGGCTCACGGGGCGCGGGCCGCGGCCGCAATCGGTGCTCGCGCTGGTGCTGCCAGGGGTATTTTTCGCGCTGGCGCTCCGCGCGGCGTTGACCGGGGCCTGGTGGGGGTTTGTTTCAATTGCGCTGACGGCCGCGTTTTTCGCCCATGCTTGGGATTTGTGGCGGCGTTGGCGGGGGTAGGTGCATCGGGAGGAAGACCGAGGCCCCTTCATGCAGCCTTTCCCGACCAAAAGCCTTTGGTCAGAAGTGCTCTGCAAATGCCCGCGAGAAACATCGACAGGGCGCTTTCCAGGCGCCGTAGCTAATAGCCACTTCGCGGAACTGCTGGCGCAACTTCGCCAAGGATGGGTGCTTCAGGCATTCCAGGAATTCGGGGGTTGCGACCGCTACGGGGGAAGATGGCGCAAGCTTAACGAATATAGCGTTCAGCGGTCGGCACCAGCTTTAAATCAAGGGCCGCTTTGGCGTTGCGGAGCATCTGGCCCGCGTGATGGGCGCGCGCTCGCAGCATGATGTGCAGTACCATTTCGGGCGGCAGGGCCTGTTCATTCAAGTCAAGCGCGCGCCGTTCATGTTCAGCTGATTAGGCTGTGCACATCAAGGCCCGGGTCTGGCTGCGGGCATGGACCCGGCAATAGGCAACCGCGCCGGGGACATAGAGCGAGGGCACCTGTGTCGCGGCCCGGAACCAAAACTCCCAATCCCCGCATGAGGGCAGATCTTCTCTAAATAGGCCAATTTTTTAAATAGTTTCGCGCTTGATGAGCACAGCTGGAACGCGCAAAGCCTTGATGCGTTGCTCCAGAACCGCCTACCCATGCCGGTGCAGTTTGTAGCGCTAGGTCGCGGTATCCACCGCCTGGACCGGGCGGGCGCAGCCGAGGAACTGATGCAATAAAAAACATCATCTATCGTCCGCGCGCATCTGACCCATCCGCCCCGCCCCTTCCGCCGCCAACCAGGCGAGCCTGCCTTCCGCGAAAACCGCTACCGGCGCGCGGCGCACCCCGTCCACCACCAGCACATCACCACGCAGGCCCGCTGCCAGTCTGCCACGATCATGAAGGCCACAAGCCTCCGCCGGATTGGCAGAAACCAGCGCCCAGGCGCGCGGCAAATCCAACACTCCGCGCCCGGCCATGATGAAGGCCGCCTCCAGCATGGCCGGCCAGAAATAGTCGGACGCCAGCACATTCACCAAACCGCGTTCCGCAAGAGGCGCGGCGGAGGCCCAACCCAAATGGCTGCCGCCACGCACCACATTCGGCGCACCCATCACTACGGCTTCACCCGCAGCGCGAGCATCTGCCGCAACAGCTTCAGTGATGGGAAATTCACAAATCCGCGCGCCATGGGCTCGAAACAGCGCGCGCCGTTCGATACTGTCATCATCATGGCTCAGCATGGGAATGCCAGCACTTGATGCCGCCTCCGCCAAGTGCGCGCGGGCCGCCGGCACTTCATCGCGCCGCGCATACACCTCTTGCACCAGCGCAATAAAGGCATCGGCCTTCATGCCCGCACGCCCGGCATATTTTGCGACATCATCCAGATTATTGAGCTTCTTCACAATGCTTGGCGTATGATCATTGAAGCCAAGCAGATGAACATCGCCCGCAGCGATATCCGCCAGCGCATCATCCAGCGCATCGAAGTTGTCGGCCTCAAACCGAAGATGGACCCGTAGATCAGTGGCGGCGCTGCCTTTCATCTCCCGGAGCGCGGCTTTCATGCCGCGCCAGGCATCAAGCGAACGCAGGCCAGGTTCCCAGGAAAGCGTCACGCCAAGATAGGCTGTGGTAATGCCGCATGAGATCAATTGCGCCGCCGAATCACGCAAGGCGAGCGCTGCCGGAAAGCCAATGCCAGGGCGCGGCTGGAATTGCCTTTCATGCGCGTCGCCGTGAATATCCACCAAGCCCGGCATGACCAAAAGGCCGGAGGCATCAAAACGCCCGGCGTCACGCGCGGGGTTTTCAGTAATGACCCCAACCGTCATGAAAAGATCATCCCGCGCCAATGCCGTATCGCGCAATACCTGCCCGTTTTGAATAATCCAGGCCATGTTCAACTCTCCATCACCAATTGCACGCGCGCCGCGGCGTAGCAGGAGAGGGTCCAATCCACGGGCATGCCTTCCGGATCGGTATTCAAGGCTTCGGCCACAATCACCGGGCGGGACCGCGATTGCATGAGATGCTTGGCTTCTTCAGGTGTGGGCAGGCGCGCAGTGATGCGCGTGGATTGGCGCCGGTAATCCGGCACACCACAAGCCGCGAGCGCCACGGTGATGGAAGCCTGCTGCGTCAGGGATTGCGCCGCCGCTGCAAAGCGGGGCAGCAGAAAGTGATGCAGCCCAAGCACCAGCGGCCTACCATTCACGAGGCCAAGCCGCGCCACCCGCAACACAGGCCTGCCGCGGCGGATACGCAGACCGGCTGCCACCTGTGCATCCGCGGGGATTTCAGCAATATGCAAAACACGCCCACCTGCTTCACGATTCTGCCTAAAAATCGTCTCGGAAAACCGCGTACGCGGCCCGAGAGGATAATCCAGCACATCTTCCGCCACAAAGGCGCCGCGCCCCTGTTCCACGCGAATAATGCCGCGCGCTTCCAGTTCTTCCAAGGCGCGGCGAACCGTGTGGCGATTGACGGCAAAGCGTTCCGTCAGCATGGCTTCGGTCGGCAGCCTTTCGCCCGGCTGGCGCTTGCCGCCCGAGATATCGGCTTCCAGCGCCGAGGCAATCTGACGCCAGAGCGCCACACCCGCCCCACGCGCCAAGCCAGAGTTTGTCATCAAAGTTTCAACCATGACTGCGCAAATCCATGACATATCCGTATTGCACGCAGCGCGCTTCCTGTCTATAAGTCTAGACAAATCAGATGACCCAGACAGACACCCCTTCCTCCCAGGCCGCGCGGCAGAAATGGATGGCTGTGCTGGCACGTGCCTCGGCGCGAGAACTGGCCGATAGGCTTGCCGCGCTGCCCGCCCTGCCGGAAGCAGAGGTGCTACGCGCACCAGAAACCGGTCTGGTGATGGTGCGCGGGCGCGCCGGTGGCGATGGTGCTTCCTTCAACCTGGGTGAGATGACCGTCACGCGCTGCGCGATCCGCCTCGGCATGCATATTGGCCATGCCTATATCGCAGGACGCGATCATGCGAGAGCAAGGCTTGCCGCTTTGCTTGATGCTGCCCTGCAGGATGCCGTGCAGCATGATGTGGTGATGCAGGCAGTGGTGGCGCCCCTCGCCGCTGCGCAACAGGAAGCGCGTGCGGTTGAAGCGCGCAAGGCGGCGGCGACGCGCGTTGATTTCTTCACTATGGCGACAATGCGATGACACGCTTGACCCCAGGCTTCGCTGATCCCGTTTTGGATGCGCAAGCAAGCTTTCGCGCCATTCTGGAAGCCATAAGCCGCCCCGGGCGGATTCGGACGATTGATGCGCGCATCACCCCGCCCGCGCCGTTATGCTCGGCTGCCGGGGCGGCTTTGCTAAGCCTTGCAGATGGCGATACGCCACTTTGGTTGGATGCCGGCGATCGGGTGGGCGAATGGCTGCGCTTTCATTGTGGTGCACCCATCACGCCCGATATCGGTAGGGCGCGGTTCGTTGTGGCATGCGGTGCAGCACCATCGCTTGATGCGCTTGATATCGGCACGGATGAGGACCCGCAGCTTGGCACAACGCTCATCCTGCAAGTGGCAGCACTTGTCTCGGGCGATGGTTGGCGCCTGATGGGTCCAGGCATTCAGCTCGAAAATCGGCTGCGTGTAGTGGGTGCGCCCACGGATTTCGTTGCTGCTTGGGTGCGTAACCAGGCGTTGTTTCCGCGCGGCATTGATGTACTGCTTTGCGCTGGCGACAGTATCGCTGCCCTGCCGCGCAGCGTCATGATTGCGGAGGGCTGAGCATGTATGTCGCAGTTAAGGGCGGCGAAAAGGCAATCAGCGCGGCCCATGCCTGGCTGGATGAAACCCGCCGCGGCGATACATCGCTGCCGGAACTCAGTGTTGCGCAGATTGAACAACAAATGTCCTTGGCGGTAGATCGCGTGATGGCGGAAGGGTCCTGCCATGATCGCTTCCTGGCAGCACTCGCCATCAAACAGGCCAAGGGCGATTTGATTGAAGCGGCGTTTCTGCTGCGCGCCTATCGTACCACCTTGCCGCGTTTTGGTGCCTCCCTTCCTCTTGAAACCAGCCGCATGCGGCTCCGTCGCCGGATCAGCGCCACCTATAAGGATTTGCCAGGCGGGCAGGTTTTGGGGCCGACATTTGATTATACGCATCGGCTGCTGGATTTCGCGCTTGCTGTAGAAGGACGTGACACACCCGCCACACCGGAGGCACCAAGCGATACCGCCGAAGTGCCGCGCGTGACGGAATTCCTTGCCCGTGAGGGGCTGATGCAGCGTGAAGCAACCACCAGCGCTGAACCCGGTGATCTGACGCGCGAACCGCTGAGCTTTCCGGCCCCGCGCCCGGTGCGGCTGCAAAACCTTGCGCGCGGTGATGAGGGGTTTTTGCTGGCGCTGGGTTATTCCACGCAGCGCGGCTATGGCAATGCGCATCCCTTCGTTGGTGAAATCCGCGTTGGCCATATCGGTGTTGAAATCACGCCGCCTGAATTGGGCTTTGCGATTGATATCGGCGATATCGGCATCACCGAATGCCAGATGGTCAATCAATTTGCGGGCAGCCGCACGGAACCCGCGCAATTCACCCGCGGCTACGGCCTGGTTTTCGGACATGGTGAGCGCCGCGCCATGTCCATGGCGCTGGTGGATCGGGGGCTGCGCGCGCGTGAATTGGGCGAAGAAGCGGATGCCCCGGCGCAGCAGGAGGAATTCGTACTCTATCATTCCGACAATATCGAAGCGACCGGCTTTGTTGAGCATCTGAAATTGCCGCATTACGTGGATTTCCAGAGCGAGCTTGAGAACCTGCGCACCATTCGCTGCGCCGCCGAAGCCGAGCTGCAGGAGGCCGCGGAATGACTGAAGCCGGCTATAATTTCGCTTATCTGGATGAGACAACAAAGCGCATGATCCGGCGCGCGGTCCTAAAGGCGGTGGCGATTCCGGGACATCAGATTCCCTTTGGTGCGCGTGAAATGCCGCTGCCCTATGGGTGGGGCACGGGCGGCATTCAGTTGACGGCCTCGATTCTCGGGCCACAAGATGTGTTGAAAGTGATTGACCAGGGCGCTGATGATACGACCAATGCCGTTTCCATCCGTCGCTTCTTCACGCGCGTTGCTGGTATTGCTACCACGGAAGCGACGGGTGATGCCACCATCATCCAAACGCGCCATCGCATTCCGGAAAAGCCGCTGACCGAAAGCCAGATCCTGGTCTATCAGGTGCCGCAGCCGGAACCTCTCTTCAAGCTGGAACCGCGCCGGGCTGAAACGCGGCGGCTGCATGCTCTGGCGGATTATGGGCTGATGCATGTCAGGCTTTATGAGGATATCGCTCGGCTCGGTCATATCGCGAAAGCCTATGATTATCCGGTCATGGTGAATGAGCGCTATTTGATGTCGCCATCGCCCATCCCGGCCTTTGACAACCCCAAGATGCATCACATGGCTGCCTTGCAGCTTTTTGGCGCGGGGCGGGAGAAGCGAATCTATGCCGTGCCGCCCTATACGCCAGTGCGTAGCCTTGATTTTGAGGATCATCCCTTCCGCCCCATTCGCGCGCCACATGCCTGCGCGATTTGCGGCAGCACGACCAGTTATTTGGATGAGCTAGTGACAGATGATGCGGGTGGGCGCGCCTTTATCTGTTCCGATACGGATTACTGCCAGGAACGGCAGCAAGCGCCAAAGGCGGCTGCGGAATGACCCTATTGCTCGGAGCCAAAGGGCTTGATCTGAAGTTCGACATAATCGCAGCTTTGGATGATGTGGCGCTTGATGTCACCACCGGTGAAGTTGTCGCGATTGTCGGTGAAAGCGGTTCGGGGAAGACAACGCTATTGCGCGTACTGGCTGGCCAAATGGCGCCTGATGCGGGCACCGTGCACTACCTGGGCCGTGATATGCTTGGCATGACGGAAGCTGAGCGCCGCCGGCTGATGCGGAGTGATTGGGGTTTTGTGCACCAGAACCCGCGCGATGGGCTGCGCATGAGTGTCTCAGCCGGCGGGAATGTCGGTGAACGACTGATGGCGAACGGCGTACGGCATTACGGCAACATCCGCGATGAAGCCAAGGCGTGGCTGCAACGTGTGGAGATTGACGCCGCACGCATTGATGATCTGCCCCGGTATTTTTCAGGCGGCATGCAGCAGCGCCTGCAAATCGCGCGCACCTTGGTCACGCGTCCAAGGCTGGTGTTCATGGATGAACCAACCGGCGGATTGGATGTTTCGGTCCAGGCGCGCCTGTTGGATTTGATCCGCGCGCTGGTGCGCGAATTGGGGCTTTCCGTGCTGATCGTGACGCATGATATCGCCGCCGCGCGCCTGCTGGCAGACCGGATTTTGGTGATGCGGCGCGGGCAGGTGGTAGAACAGGGCCTCACGGATCGTGTGCTGGATGATCCGCAGCACCCCTATACGCAGCTTTTGGTTTCATCGGTGCTGGCTGCATGAGCATTCTTCTCCGAACCGAAGGCTTGGGCAAAAGCTTCACGCTGCATCTGCAAGGTGGCACGCGGATTCCTGTGCTGGCTGGCATTGACCTTGCCGTGCAGGCCGGCGAATGCGTGGCACTTTCTGGGCCGTCAGGCGCGGGCAAGTCCACGCTTATGCGCTGCCTCTACGGCAATTACGGCGCGGGCGTTGGGCGGATCGTGTTGACGCATCGCGGGGCAGAGCTTGACCTTGCCAGCGCCGAACCGCGCGCCGTGATCGAAGCGCGGCGGGAAAGCATTGGCTATGTCTCGCAATTCCTGCGCGTCATTCCTCGTATCAGTGCGCGTGATATCGTGGCGGAGCCCATGATGGCGCGCGGCATGGCGCGTGATGCGGCATTATCGCGCGCCTCCGCCCTGCTGGATCGGCTGAACCTGCCGGAACGCCTGCACAGCCTGCCACCCGCGACATTTTCAGGCGGCGAGCAACAGCGCGTGAACCTTGTACGCGGCTTTGGACCAGGCTATCCGGTTTTATTACTCGATGAACCCACCGCCAGCCTTGATGCCGCCAATCGCGCCATTGTCATTGGCCTGATCCTTGAGGTGAAGCAGGCCGGTACCGCCATTATCGGTATTTTCCATGATGCCGAAGTGCGGGAAGCCGTCGCGGATCGTGTTTTCACTGTTGAACCCATGCAGGATGCCGCATGAGCGCTGAGATTATTCTGACCAACGTAAAACTTGTCCTGCCCGACGCACTTCTGGATGGCACGCTGGTGCTCCGCGATGGACTGATTGCGGATATCCAACCCGGCCGCAGCCAAGCACCAGGTGCGCTTGATTTGGAAGGTGATCATCTGATCCCCGGCATTGTTGATGTGCATACTGATAATCTGGAACGCCAGGTGCAGCCGCGCGCCAATGCGCGCTGGCCGTCGCGTTCCGCCATGATCGCGCATGATGCCCAATGTGTTGCCGCCGGTGTGACCACCATTCTGGACGCGCTGTGCCTTGGTGATCTTGGTTTTGATACCGAACGTGGCCAGACTTTTCTGGATGGCGTGCGCGATCTCGATGAGCTTGCCGATTTGGGCGCGCTGAAGGGTGAGCATTTTCTGCATCTGAGGTGTGAGCTACCAGCGCGTGACATGCCGCCCGCGCTTGACCCGGTGGCGGATCATCCGCGCGTGGTGATGGTAAGCCTGATGGATCACTCGCCGGGCGTTGGACAATATCGGGACATTCCGCGCTACGCCGCCATGCGCAAGCGCCAGACGCAATGGAATGACGCGCAGGTACAGGCGCGGATTGACAGCTTGCTCGCGCAGCGTGCGGAATTGCGTGAAAAGCAGCGCTCCTGGCTTCTGGACCGTATTCGCCACCGCAACCTGCCATTGGCGTCCCATGATGATGACACGCCCGCTGAAATAGCGCGCAACTTGGTCGATGGCATCACGATTTCCGAGTTTCCCGTCACCATGGAGGCAGCCCGTGCCGCGCGGTACTTGAAAGTGGAAGTGATCGCCGGCGCGCCTAATATCGTGCGTGGCGGCAGCCATTCCGGCAATGTTGCGGCGGCTGATCTGGTACGCGAAGGCTTGGCGCATGCTTTCGCGTCTGATTACGTGCCGGCTTCCATGCTGGAAGCCGCCTGGCGCGCGGTTGAGGCGGGCGGGATTACCCTACCGCAAGCAATTGCCATGGTAACGGATGCGCCAGCGCGCATGGCAAGGCTGGCTGATCGCGGCCGGCTTGCGTCCAACCTCAAGGCCGATCTGGTGCGGGTGCGCGGCATCGGCGATATGCCGCTCGTGCGCGGGGTTTGGCGTGCCGGGGAACGCATTGCGTGACGCCCTACCGCATTGCGCTTTACTATGCGCCAGCAATTAATGATCCCCTGCATGAGCGTGCTTCGGCCTGGCTGGGGCGCGACGCAGTTACCGGGGCTGCGCTGGCGCAAAAACCCATCTCTGGCGTTGATATTGCGGAGGTCACCGCCGATGCGCGCGGCTATGGATTTCACGCGACACTGAAGCCGCCCTTTCGCTTGCAGAGCGATGTACACTCAGCGCTGCAAGCCGCGCAGGAATTCGTGGCGCGCACTGCACCCTTCGCCTTGCCGCCGCTGCAAATCACCGATCTTGATGGCTTCCTAGCACTGTGTGAATCCCTCCCCTGCGCTCCGCTGCAAGTGCTTGCGGATGGGGCTGTTACCGCGCTAGACGCACATCGCGCGTTGCCTACCGAGGCTGAGATTGCGCGCCGCAAGCCGGGAATTCTCAGCCCGCGTCAGCGCGAATACCTGCGCGACTGGGGCTATCCTTACGTTTTTGCCGAATGGCGCTTTCACATGACACTCACGCGGCGCCTGACGCCGACTGAAAAAGCCCTCATCCTGCCCGCGGTCACGGAAGCATTGGGCGACGCGCAGGCTCTAGGCCGCACCATCTCAGAAATCTGTGTTTTTGCCCAAGCCGCACCGGGCGCGTCCTTCACAATCCTTGAGCGTCTGACGCTGCGCGGTTGAGTGCGGCCAATACGCGCGCCACACCTTCCGCCACATCCGCATCATTCACCACGCGTTCAATATCCAGCGCATCGGGTAGTGCTACCTCTCGCGCAAGCCTCACAGCGATCTCGCCAGCGCTTTCCCGGCCACGCGAAGCAAGACGCGCCGCCAGAACCTCGATCGGCGCAGTAATGTTCAGCACGCGCAAAACATAGCGCGTATTCGCTTCAGGCAGCACGGTGCGGGAGAGATTGGCAATCACCACGCGACGCGCAGCCATATCCGCCTCAATGTCGCGTGGAATGCCGTAATGCAGCCCATGCGCTTGCCAGTGCAGCGCGAAGCCACCCGCATCAAGGCGCGTAATAAAGGCGGTTTCGGTCAAGGCTTCATGATCCTCAGTGCCGGCCTCAGCGGGGCGCGTGATGGCGCGGCGCACAAAGCGAAAGCGGGCATCCGGCACCAGAGCAGCGCGCGCGCCGGCCATCAGCGTATCCTTGCCCGCCCCGGAAGGCCCCACCACCGCAATCAACATGCACGCGCCCCGTCCATCGCCAGACCTGATGTGCGTAATACTATCGCAAGAACCAGCGAAAGGCAGCAGCATCATGGAAATATCACAAACCGCGCTTCATCCCCTCAAGACCAAGATGCAGGCGGGCCAGGCGGCGCTTGGGTTATCGCTGCGCATGATCCGGACCCCCGACGCGGCGCGGCTGGCGCGCAATACTTGCCATAACTTTCTGTTCATTGATGTGCCGAGCGCCATCTTCAATCTTGAAAGTATTTTCGCCATTGCGCAAACTGCGCTTGCCATTGGCATCGCGCCCTTGGTGCGCGTGCGCAGTATTGATGATCCGGATGTGCCTGTGCTGCTGGATAACGGCATCACCGGCATGGTCTTTCCTAATGTGAATACGCCGCAACAGGCGAAACATGCCGTGGATCGCTGCCGGTTTCCACCAATTGGGCGGCGATCAGTCGCAGGTGGCTATGTCCATTTTGATTATTGCGCCATGCCGGTCGCGAAGGCAACTGCTGCCCTGGAAGCGCATACGCTTGTGGTCTTCATGGTAGAGACGGCGGAAGAGTTTGCTAATTTGGAAGCCATCGCCGCTGTGCCGGGCGCGCATGTGGTTCATATCGGTGCGAATGATTTAATCGTCTCACTCGGCAAGGCAGGGCAATTCGGCGATCCGATTGTGGTGGAAGCGATGGACCGCTCCATTGCCGCATCCGCGCCGTATGGCGGCTTTGCTGGCTACGACGCCAATCGCGATCTGCCGCAACAGGCGGCCTCCATCAAACGCGGTGTGCAGTTTTTGACAACGCATACGGATATCGGATTCTTGAGCGCTGCTGCTTCGCAATGGACGGCAGGGTTGCACGCTGCGTTGAAAGGCTAAAACCTTCACACCACCGGCTTGCGGCGCAATTCCGGTTCCACCAATTGCGTGAAGACATCAGCGCCAACCCGTACCAAGGCGCCATCATCCAAAGCAGCGCGCGGGTCATCCGCATTGCGCAGATGCTTGTATTCATCACGAAACGCCCATCCAGCTGATCGCGCCAGCAAATGCACCCAATTCATCACCGTAATAGCGCGGCCGCGTTCCAATGCCACAGCTTCGCGATGGCAGGAATGGAAGATGGTGCAAAGCGTATCCGCCCCATGCCGCACCATTGCGGCCAGATTGGCCTCATGCGCTGCGGCCAGGGCGCCCGGTACGCCGGCCAAGGCGGAACACATATGGCCGGGTAGTGCTTCCTCATCCTCCACCAACTCCAGACCAGGGATCAGACGGAGCAGATTTGAGACAAGATCATTCACGGCAACACGCGGCTGAAACCCGGCATGCCGATGTAGCAAAACGCTCAACGGCACAGCCTGCACCAGCAATTTCTGTAGGGCAGCGCGGCGATCCCAGAGCACTTCTGTCACATGCGTCGTGCTGAATTGCGCCGGCGTTTCCGGCGCCATCACATCTTCCATGTTCATATGGCAGGAAGGGCACCAAGTGATCACCTTATCCTGCCCCGTCGCATTGAAGGCTGCAACGGTGCGCCTGCCCATGCCTTCTGTAATGCGCGCATTATGTTCCGTTGTAGAACCGCAGCAATGCGAAGGCCCACCGCGCGGCGCGGCATCCACGCCAACGGCCTCCAGAAACCGCGCCGTCAGGCGCAATACATCGCCATGGCGCAGCAGATTGCAACCATACCAAAATACTGCGCGCTCCGTCGGCAAGGGATGATGCGTTACAGCCATTCCGCTCGCTCCTGTTCTGTCAGACCAAGCCGCGCAAAGCCCTTCACGCGGGCGGACCAGCCGCGATCGGCCTTTGTCGGTAGTAAGGGCACACCATCCAAGGCGCCGCGCGCGCGCATACTGGCAAAACGCATCATCAAGGCGACATCCAGTCTTTCGGGGCAGGCGCTGTTGCAGGCGGCACTTCGCGTGCAGGCACCAATCCAGGCAAGTGAAATGCGCGATGCTTCCTCACCGCGCAGCAGCGCCCGCATGCCGGATGCGACCTCGGCCGGATCGGCTTCGGCCACACCAGCGGCAAAGCGCGTCATTGGGCAGGCTTGGACGCAGGCGCCGCAGGCAGTGCAGGCTTCCGCCATGCGTGCCCCTTCTTCGGCAATGCGCGCGGCTAAACTCATGCAGCGGCGCCAATGACCGCAATGGCTTCGATTTCAAGGCGCGTCAGCGGCGTGGTGAAACTTGCCCCGCCCACGCAGGTGCTAGCGGGCGGCACGGCAAGTGGCGCCAGGATGCGCCGACGCACGGCATCAAAGCCCGCATAATCGCGCATATCCGAAAGATAGGTATTCAGCTTCAGCACATCGGCGACGCTGCCGCCTTCCTGCGCCAAGGCGCACGTCAGGCAAGCGAAACATTCCTCGGCCTGCGCTTCCACGCCTTGCGTTTCCGCAGTGCTGCCGCGTGCCGTGACACCGGAACAGAACACCAGCTTGGCACCGCCCGGCAAAAGCAGGCGACGCGTCAGCGCGAAGGCGGGTTTGGGCGGGGTAGTTTCGGCCATGGCTACGTTCCCTGAAAACAGCGCCAGTTTGCCGCGCCCTAGCCGTGCAATACAAGCTCAATAACGGCGCAGCGGCACGCGCCAGGCCATGATGGAAGCGGCGCCCACCAGCACGGCGGCAATGATAAATAGGCCGCGAAAAGGCTCGGCCAAGCCAGCGCGCAATTGCGCCACACTATCGCCGCCCATACGCGCGCCCAAGGCCCCGGCATCCGCGACCAATGCGGCAAAACCCTCAGTCAATGCCGGCGTGATTAGGGCCATGGCGCCGAAAATCGCAGCCGCCGCCACGGCCGCGCCAAGTGCCGCCCCGAAATTGCGTGAAAACGCGACGCCCGCCGCAGCGATGCCAAGCCTGCCCTGCCCCGCCGCCGCCTGCACTGTGGTCTGCACCACCGGATAGGATGTGCCGGACCCGAAAGTCGCCACCCCCAACAGCGCCAACATCAGCCATAGCGGCATGGCGGCGGCATAGATCGCGAGCAGACTCCAGATTAGCGCCGCCACGGGCAAGCCAATACTCGGCCAACGCATCGCATGCCCGGTGCGCGCCACCATCTTGCCCGAGAAAAACGCCCCAAAAGACGAGCCGATGGAAATCGCGAGCAGCACCAACCCAGCGAAAGCCGGATCATAGCCGCGCACCACTTGAAACCAAAGCGGCAGGAACGAAATCAGGCCGACTTGCGCTGCCACGACTAAAATGGAGAGCATCAGCAGGCGCCAAATGCTCGCCTCGGCAAATAGGGGCAAGGGCAGCAAGGGTTCCGGGTGGCGACGTTCCACGCGCAGCAGCAAAATGCCCGCGAAAAGCGCCATGGCCACCAGGCCAATGATCAGCGGCAGATAGGCCGCATCAAAACGCCGCGCGCGATCAAGTGCGACCAAGGCAGCCCCCATGGTCAGCACAAAAAGCGCGAGGCCCGGCCAATCAAACCGCCAGCGCCGCCCGGCATGATCCGGCACAATATCGGGCAGCCGGCGCGCGCTGTAGGCACAGACCAAAGGCAAGGGCAGCAGGAACCAAAAGACCCAGCGCCAGCCGAAAGCCTGGGTGATGAAGCCCCCCGCCACCGGGCCGAAGGCCGAGGCAAAACCATAAGCGCCCGCAATCCAGGCCTGGAATTTGCCGCGTTCGCGCGGCGGCGCAATCTCACCGATTAGGGCTTGGGTCAGGGTCAGCAGCGCCCCACCGCCAAAGCCCTGGATCACGCGCGCGATGACCAGGCTTGGCAGATTGAGCGCCATAGCGCAGCCGCCGCAGCCCATAAAGAAAATCGCAAGCGCCACAAACAATAAACGCCGCCGGCCAAAGAAATCACCAAGCTGCCCAAAGACCGGCGCGGCGCAGGTGGCCGCGACCAGATAGACAATTAAAATCCAGGAAACACGCTCAATCCCGCCCATATCGGTTGCGATATCGGCAAGCGCGGTTGCAACAATGGTTTGATCCACTGCCGAGAGGAAAATCACCAGCGCAATCGTCGGAAAGCCGTGCAGAAAGCGCGCGCGAAGCTCACCAGCGGGATCAGCCGCCATCACAGGGCACCGCTGCGTCCCATCTCAAGGAACTTGTCGCGCCGGCGGGCGCGTAAAGTCGTGCCATCCAAGGCGAGCAAGGGTGTCAGCAGGGTTTCGATCTTACCGCCGAGTGCTGTCATCACTGCTGCCGCATCGCGATGCGCGCCGCCTAGTGGTTCTGGCACCACCACATCCACCAGGCCAAGCTTGCGCAAATCATCTGCCGTCAGCTTCAGCGCTTCGGCGGCCGTGCTGGCCTGCGCGGCGTCGCGCCACAGGATGGAAGCGCAGCCTTCCGGGCTGATCACGGAATAGATCGCGTGTTCCAGCATGATGATGCGATCCGCCGGCGCCAGCGCAATCGCGCCACCGGACCCGCCCTCACCAATAATGGTCGCAATGAAGGGCACGGGCGCATCCAGCCCGGCTTCGATGGACCGCGCAATCGCTTCTGCCTGGCCGCGCGCCTCCGCATCAATCCCCGGAAAGGCGCCAGAGGTATCAACGAAGGAAAGAATGGGCAGGCCAAAACGCCCGGCGAGATCCATCAGGCGCCGCGCTTTCCGGTAGCCCTCGGGCCGCGCCATACCAAAATTATGTTTCACGCGGCTATCGGTATCATGGCCACGCTCCGTCCCCAGCACCATCACGGCGCGACCACGGAAGCGCCCCATGCCGCCCACCACTGCCGCATCATCGGCAAAGGCGCGATCCCCCGCGAGTGGCGTGAAACCCTGAATCAAAGCCGCGATATAATCGGTTGCATGCGGCCTGTCCGGGTGGCGCGCCACCTGCGCTTTCTGCCAGGGCGACAGCTTGGCATAGGTGGTCTTCAGCAGCGCCTGGGCTTTTTCACCAAGCCGCCCGATTTCCTCGGCTACATCAATGCCGCCGGCGTCGGTGGTCCGACGCAGCTCCTCGATCTTGCCTTCAAGCTCGGCGATGGGTTTTTCGAATTCCAGGAAGTGACGCATGGCGCGGGGTTAGCCCAAATCCGCCCGGCGCGCGACCCCCTCGTAAGTTTGGACGGCTGATTCACCGCTCCGGCTCAACGCCTCGGCGGATCAGACGCCAAGGGGTGGTGCTCGGCCACCAAGGCGCGCAGCCGTTCCTCCAGCACCTTGGTATAGATTTGCGTGGTGCCGATATCCGCGTGGCCCAGCAGCATTTGCAGGCTGCGCAAATCCGCCCCCCTTTGCAGCAAATGGGACGCAAATGAATGGCGCAGCACATGCGGGCTGACCCGGCCGGGGTCGAGCCCTGCTGCCAGCGCAACCTCCTTCAACATCAAGCCTAAAGCCTGCCGCGTGAGGTGCCCCGACGCCCCACGAGAGGGGAAAAGATGACGGCTAGCCTTGCCCTTTTCCTCAGGCCGGGCGGCCAGGGCCAGATCCCGCGCGCGTTCGGACACCGGTACCAGCCTTTCGCGCCCGCCCTTGCCGCGCACGGCGATCAAGGGCGCGCCGGGGCGGAGCGCCGCCGCCGGCAGGCTGACCAATTCCGAAACGCGCAGCCCGCTGCAATAAAGCATCTCCACTATCGCTGCGGCCACCGGCCCCCTTTTGCCGGGCAAGGCTGCGGCGGCGGTAATCAGCGCCTCCATTTCCTCCTCTCGGAGTGCCTTGGGCAGGCTTTGCGGCAGGCGCGGCGCTTCCAGCAATTCTGAGGGGTCATCGGCGCGCACCCCCTCTCGCAGCAGGAATTGATGGAATTGACGAAGGGCGGAAAGCCGCCTTGCCTGGGTGCGCGCGGCCAGGCCCTGCGCCGCAAGCCCCGCCAACCAGGCGCGAAGCAAGGCGCTATCCGCCCCATGAAGCGGGGAGCCATGGGCGGCGGCAAAACCCGCAAAATCCTCTAAATCCGCCTGATAGGCAGCGAGGGTATTGCGCGCCGCGCCGCGTTCGGCAGCCAACATTTCCAGAAATGCCTCGGTATGGCGGGAAAGCCCCGCCCGGGCAGCAGGTTTACCGGGCGCGGAAGCGGTCATTGGGGATGGTGCGCTCAACGGCCTGAGGCGTCACGCTCGGCGGAAAGGCGCCAATCAGGATCAGGCCCAGGACAAAAAGGCCAAGCACCACGGTAGTAACCAGCAGAAGTGGGTTGCGGAACATGCTGGCGGCGGGGCTCCCTCTCGCTTTCCTGAATTCGTGCTAACGCTCAGCCCCAAGATGCGCAACTCTCTCTTTGATGATGCCCTGCAGGGCCTGCCCGGACCCGAGACCGGGCGCGACCCGCCGCGGTCCAGCATTGTGTTGGTCGGGCTGCCCGGGGCGGGGAAATCCGCGCTCGGGCGGCGGCTGGCCGGGCTTTTGGGCCAGCCTTTTCGAGACGCCGACACGGAAATCGAAAACGCTGCCGGCATGCCGGTTACGGAAATCTTCGCCCGCTATGGTGAGCCGCATTTCCGCGATGGTGAGCGGCGCGTGATTTCTCGCCTGCTGGCCGGCCCGCCCCTGGTGCTGGCCACCGGCGGTGGCGCCTTTGCCGATACCGCCACGCGCGCTGCGATTCGCGCGAGCGGCGCCGTTTCCATCTGGCTGAAATGCCCGCTTTCGGTGTTGATCCGCCGGGTCGCGGGGCGGGAACATCGCCCGATGTTCCTGAATGCCGACCCGGCGGAGGTGCTGCAGCGCCTGATGAATACGCGCCACCCGCTTTATGCCGAGGCTGACATCACACTCGCCTGCAATGATGAAAGCCTGGAAAACACCACGCGCCGCCTGGAGCATGCCTTGAAGACCTATCACCCGCCCGAACGCGTGCCTGTCGGCCTTGGGGAGCGCGCTTATGAAGTGCTGGTCGGGCAGGGTTTTCTGGCGCGTGCCGGCGGCTTGCTGGCCCCGGTGGTGCCGGCGAAGCGCGTGGCGATTATCTCGGACGCGACCGTGGCGCCCTTGCATCTGCCGGCTTTGCGCGCCGGGTTGCAGGAAGCGGGCTTTGTGATTGCAGCCGAACTGACCGTGCCCCCCGGCGAGGCGAGCAAGGATTTCGGCCGGCTGCATGGGCTATTGGATGATCTGCTCTCGGCCGGCGTTGATCGGCACACGGCGGTGATTGCGCTAGGTGGCGGTGTGGTGGGGGATTTGGCGGGCTTTACGGCGGCGATTGCCATGCGCGGGCTGCCCTTTGTGCAAATCCCGACGAGCCTGCTGGCGCAGGTGGATAGCAGCGTTGGCGGCAAGACCGGGGTGAATTTGAAGGCGGGGAAAAACCTTGCCGGTGCCTTCCATCAGCCGAGGATCGTGCTGGCGGATACGGATACGCTCGGCACCCTGCCGCAGCGCGAATTGCGGGCAGGTTATGCGGAAGTGGCCAAGCACGGTTTGTTGCGAGGCGAATTCTGGCATTGGTGCGAAGCGAACGGTGCCGCCGTTGTGGCCGGTGATGCGGGCGCGCTTGCGGTAGCCGTGATTGAATCCTGCAAGCTGAAAGCGGCAGTCGTCGCCGTGGATGAGCGTGAGGAAAGTGCCGAGGGCGGGCGCGCCTTGCTCAATCTTGGGCATACCTTTGGCCATGCCTTGGAAGCTGAAGCGCGGTTTGATGGTTCCGTGCTGCATGGAGAGGCGGTGGCGGTCGGACTTGGCCTCGCGGCATCGCTTTCCGCGCGGCTTGGGCATTGCAGCCAGGAATGGCCTTCGCGCGTGATTGCGCATCTGGCGGCGTGTGGCCTGCCCGCGCGCATCAGTGATCTGCCGCGTCGCTTCACGGTGGAAGCGCTGCTCGGGCGCATGGCGAAGGACAAGAAAAACCGCGACGGCAAGATGCGCTTTGTGCTCCTGCGGGCCCCAGGTGATTGCTTCACCAGCAGCGATATGCCGGCGGAGATGGTGGAGAAGCTGTTGCGCGATGAGGGGGCGGGTTAGGCGCGGCTTTCGCGCACCGCCGCGTCTTCCCGCTTGGCCACTTCCGGCAATAGCGCCGTGGCAAGCCCCGGCCCTTCCATCGGCAGCACCCAACCCTGTTCCAGCCTTGGCAAAACCGTGACGAGGTCGCGATACCAAGTGGCGAGCGTGGCACGCACCACTTCCAGAAAAATCGCTGTTGGCGCATGCAGCGCCAGATGGAGCGATGCCACCAAAGTCACCGGCCCGGTGCAATCATGCGGCGCCACGGGCCGCGCCCAAGCCTCGGCCAAAGCCGCGATCTTGCGCGCTTCGGTCAAGCCACCGCACCAGGTGAGATCAAGCACCACCACATCGCTTGCACCAGCGACCAATAGGTCACGAAACGCGACCTTGCCGCCGAGCGTCTCACTCGCGCAAATCGGCACACGCGCGGCACGCCGCAATTCCGCGAGGGATGCCACATCATCCATTTTGCCGATCGGGTCTTCCGCCCAGGTGATCGCCAAAGGCTCCAAGACCTGACAGATACGGAGCGCCGCCGGATAGGACCAAAGGCTGTGCAATTCAGCCATGATCTCAATCCTGTCACCAACGGCACGGCGGATACTCGAAGGGTTCAAGCCCGCGCTTGAGATCAGCGAGTGTGATGGATTGCCCCTGGGTTCAAGGCGCATAGATATCGAAGGGCCAGATTTTCATGGCGGTGAAGCCCTCCGCGAGCAGGCTTTCCGCCAGCGCCCCGGCATCGCACATGAAGGCCACTTGATCATCATAAGGCCCGCGCGCCTGATCCGCCGCGCTGATATCGCGCCGTGCAGCGCTTTTCGTGTTGTAATCATAGCCAGCGCAGGTGTTGTAGCTGCGCACCCTATCGCGTGAAGGGCCGCTGAGCGCTTTATGCGCCGGCACGCCAAGCCGCTTGCCGGCTAAATCCCACAAAGCAATATCCACTGCCGCAGCGGCACAGATTTCGGCGCTTGATGGACCGAAGTCGACATAGGGTGTCAGCAAGCGCCGTGAAATGCCCTCAATCTGGCGCGCATCACGTCCAAGCAAAAATGGCGCGGTGCTCTCGTGGATCACGGCTTCCACCGCGGCGGCACCGCGAAACGCCTCGCCCAAACCCGTGAGGCCCTCATCGGTTTCAATTTCAAGCCAAAGCAGGTTTGGTCGTTCAGCGATGCGGATGGTGCGCAGCGCGCGGATCTTGGTGATGGTGATGTCACTCCGCGCGGATGCCTTGGCGGCGCACCACGTCTGACCAGCGCGCCACTTCGCTTTGGATATGGGCGCCCATTTGTTGCGGCGTGCCACCAATGGGCGTCAGCGCCAATTCCTGCATGCGTTGGCGCACCGCAGGGGCTTCCATCGCCTTGTTGAAGGCGGCATTCAGCGCGGCAATCGCAGCGGGCGGCGTTCTGGCCGGCGCCATGAAGCCGAACCAACTGTCAATCACCATGGCCTGAACGCCCTGTTCGCCAAAGGTCGGCAGATCGGGCAATTCCGGAATTCGCTCGGCACTCAAGGCAGCCAAAGCGCGGACGGTACCAGAGCGGATATGCGGCAGGATCGACGGCAGATGATCAAAAAACACATCAACCCGCCCGGCGATCGAATCCGTCGCCGCCGGCCCGCTGCCGCGATAGGGCACATGGGTTATTTCAATGCCGGCAATGCTGCGCAGCAATTCCGGGCCAAGGTGGTTGGAAGCGCCCACACCTGACGACGCAAAACTCAAAGGGGTCGTAATCGCCAGCACAATGAATTCCTGGATGTTGCGCGCGGGCAAGTCCTTGCGCACCGTCATCACATTTCGCCCCGCCCCGGTTAGGATCACGGGCGCGAAATCGCTCAGGCTGTAACCCGGAGTGGCATAAAGCACCGGATTGGCGCCGCAAGGCCCGAAGGCGCATTGGATCAGGGTGAAGCCATCCACCGCACCGCGCGCGGCTTCGGCCATGCCGATATTGCCGCCCGCACCACCGCGATTTTCAATCAAGGCGCCGCGCGGCAAATGGGGCGCCGCAGCTTCAGCCAAAACGCGCGCCAGAATGTCGCTGGTGCCAGCCGGGGTGAAGGGGACGATGATGCGAATGGGCCGGTCGGGCAGATCGGCAGCCTGCGCCTGTCCAGCGAAAAGTGCGGCACAAACCGCGAAGGCGTAACGCAGCCTGGGTTTCGTCCTTGTTCCTGTGGGCCGAAGGCTAGACCGCGCCACTGCCACCCGCAAATTCCGCTTGCTCCGGCGGGACCGCTTGGGCCAAGCTTCCCGCCAAGGCACAGAAAGTGCCGTCATGGGAAGGAAACAGGGTGATGAAGTTGCTGTCGCGGGCCGCGCTGGCCCTTTCTGGCTTGATGGCGTCCGTCGCCCCGGCCGCCGCCCAGGTGCAAATGATCATCCCCTGGCCCGCTGGGGGAGGCACGGACATTGTTGGCCGCCTGATCCAACCAGTATTCACCGAAGCCATGGGCACGCAGGTGGTCATTCGCAATGTCGGCGGTGCGACAGGCACCATCGGCACGGCAGAGGTTGTGCGCGCCAAGCCGGATGGGCAGACAATCCTGCTCACCTCCATGGCGCCGATTGCCATTCAACCAAGCTTCATGGCGCGGGCGCCCTATCGCGCGGATCAACTCACCGCGGTCTGCCTGGTCGCGGAAGCGCCGGCCACGCTGATGACGCCAAACACAACAGGCATTCGTACCGTCGCCGATATCGTTGCGCGCGCCAAAGCCAATCCAGGGCAATTGCCCTATGCCTCGGGCGGCGTTGGCGGGCTTGGGCATCTCGCCATGACAGGCCTGTCACGCGCCTTCGGCATTGAGATGAACCACGTCCCCTTCCGTGGTTCGGGCGATAGCGTGCAGGCGATGCTTTCCGGCACCGTGCCGATGCTGACGGCGGAACCCAATCTCGTGAAGCAATATGGGCTGCATGCGGTGGCGATGTTTGCCGAACAACGCTCACCGGATTTTCCTGATACACCCACCATGCGTGAACAGGGGCTTGATCTCATTTATCCGCTTTGGACCGGCATCTTCACCGCGCGCGGAACGTCGGAAGCGGTGGTGGCGCGCATGGATGAGGCCTGTGCGCGCACCCTGCGCACCCCATCGGTGATCGAGGGCATGACCCGCGCCGGCCACCCGATCCGCTATCTGAACCATCAGGCTTTCACCGCCTATGTGAAGGCCGAGGCTGAGAAATATGCTGGGTTGATCCGCGATAGCGGTTTGCGGCAGGCGGATTGAATAAAGGGTGGCGGTGGGGTGCCTTATCGCGGCCCCGCTGCGGCAGTCCCTCCCGGCGCATGTGCAAATTCCGGCACCAGCCGCGCCAATTGCTGCAAGGCAAGCCGTGCATTCCCTGCCCGCCCCGCCGCCGCCATTTCATCAATCGCGCGCCCGACCAAAGCACTATCCGCCGTGCGCGGTGTCGCCACCAAAAGCCCCGGAAAGGCGGTTGGGTGCGGCGGTTCCTGGCCGTGGAACAATTCCTCATAAAGCCGCTCACCAGGGCGTAACCCAGTGAAGCGGATTTCCACATCCTCATCGGGGCGGAGCCCCGCCAGCCGGATCATGCGCCGCGCCAGATCCACAATCTTCACTGGCTGGCCCATATCCAAAACAAAGATGCCGCCTTCGGCCAATTCCGGCGGCTGATCGGCCGGATCGGTCGTGCCAACCACACTTGCCTGCAACACCAGCCCAACCGCTTCACGCACGGTCATGAAATAGCGTCGCATATCGGGATGCGTCACCGTCAAAGGCCCACCGCGTTCCAATTGCCGGCGGAATAGCGGCACCACGCTGCCAGTCGAGCCCAGCACATTGCCAAACCGCACCGTGATGCAGCGCATGCCTGTGCGGCCATGGCGCGCTTCGCGGTCAAGCGCCTGGCAATACATCTCGGCAAGGCGTTTTGACGCACCCATCACCGATGTCGGGTTCACGGCCTTGTCGGTCGAGATGAACACCATCGCCGCTGTGCCGACCGAACGCGCAGCCTCCGCCACCACGCGCGTCCCAAAGGCATTGGTCAGCACACCTTCCAGCGGATCATTTTCCACCATCGGCACATGCTTCAGCGCCGCCGCGTGGAACACCAATTCGGGCTTGATATATTCAAACAATCGGCGAATGCGTGCCTCATCACGCACATCCGCCAGCACCGCGCGGCGCGGGACATCCGGGTGTTTTTCGCGCAGTTCTAGATCAATTTCATACAGCAGAAACTCGCCGTGATCGAGCAAGACCAGCATGGCCGGACCAAGTGCCGCGACTTGCCGCGCCAATTCACTGCCAATCGTGCCGCCCGCGCCGGTCACCAGCACGCGCCTGCCCTGCACCAGCCGCGCCATGCCTTCGCGGTCCAGCGGCACTTGCGGGCGATCGAGCAAATCCTCAATCGAAATCGGCCGCAACTCCACGCGACGCGTCGCTTCACTACCCGCCGGATCAAGCCTGGTCGGTGCTGGTGCGCGACGCAGAGGCACGCCGTGGCGATCGGCAGCATCCAACAAAGCCTCCAGCGCCGGGCCTTCAATATCGGGTCCAGACAATACAATCAGCCCCGGCAGCCGCCCTTCGGCACGCAGCCGATCCAGCACCGCATCTGCTTCTTCGACGGTGCCCAGGATCAAATGCCCCTGCATGCGCCGCCCGGCCTGACGCGCCCGGAGCGAAAGAATGCCAATGACCCGATACGGCGCGCGGCGATCCCGCTCGAGCGCGCGAATGAAAAGATCAGTGCCATCAGCGGCACCCACCAGCAGCACGGCTTGCGCATCGGCCGCCGCTTCGCCGGCATGGCGCGTCGCTTGCACCAGGGCCAACACCCGTGCGCCGATCAGCAGCGCGCCCAATAACAGCGCATGGATCAGCGGAAAGGCCGCATTGGCCGGCTGCCACCCGCCGAGCATTTGCCCACCCAGCCAAAACAGCAGCGCGCCACCCACAGCCGCGCCCGCCACCGCGAGCAAATCGCGCAAGCCCACAAAGCGCCAATATTGCTGTGGCAGCCGCAACACTGCCCCGGCTGCGAGCAACGCCAGCACCGCACTGGGTGCGGCCACCACCCACCAGGCCCCGCTTGGCCAATGGCGCGGCACAATAGCCCAAACCGTCAGCAGCAGCGCCAGCAGCGCAAGCAGGCCATCAAGGGCCAGATTCAGCAGAATCCGATCAGAACGGCGACGGGTCACCCTCCGTTCCTAGCGCAGAACCGCCCCCTTTGGAATCACTTCACTTCACCCCGGCCATGGGGCGCATCATGAAGCCCGTCAGCCGACCGTAAAGCGCCACCAACAGCACGGCCTCCCCCGCCGAGGGGAACCGCGCTAGCGCCGTCCTTCGCCCCGCCTGACCCAAGGCGATGCGCCGCACCAGGTCCGCCAGGCGCTCCACCTCGGCAGCAATCGCGCCAGGATTAGCCGTGTCCACCAAGGCGCCGCAGGCAGCGTCTTCGATCACGGCGGCCACTTCCTCGGCTGTCCGTTGTCAAATCATTTGAGACAAATTGGCGGCCTTTGTGCCGGAGTATCTGGCCCATCTGGGTTTAAGGTTAGGCTGCCTTTTGGTGATGCATCAAGCGGCGGTGCTGGATGGTTCTGCGCTTGATGCGCACACGGTCCAGCAGGATGGCCTGCCCCCAGCCGAAATAGGCATCGGCGGGGGTCAGGTTGCTCAGGCTTTCGTGGTAGCGCTGGTGGTTGTATCGCTCGACAAACGCGGCGATCTCAGCCTCCAGCGCACCCAGCAGGTAGTAATTCTCGAGCAGGATGCGGTTCTTCATGGTCTGGTGCCAGCGTTCGATCTTGCCCTGGGTCTGAGGATGCGCGGGCGCGCCGCGGACATGCTGAATGCCCTGCTGGGCCAACCACCGGGCAAAAGCGTCCGAGATGAACCCAGGCCCGTTATCCGAGAGCAATCGCGGGCGCTGGCGCAACGGCACATCGCGGCAGCCCGAGGCGGTCATGGCCAGTTCCAGCGTCTCACTAACATCGCTCGCCGTCATGCCAGTGCAAAGCCGCCAGGCGATGACGTAGCTGGAGAAGTCATCCAGCACCGTGCAGAGATAAAACCACCCCCAGCCGATGACCTTGAGATAGGTGAAATCCGTCTGCCAAATCTGATTAGGTGCCATGGTCTTGGTATGGAATTCCGGGGCAGCCTTGATCTGGATGAAAGCCGGGCTTGGGAGCAGATCGCGGGATTTGAGCAGGCGATAGACCGAAGCCTCTGAAACGAAATAGCTTTCTTGGTCAGTGAAACGCACGGCCAATTCGCGTGGTGAGAGTTCCGGCACTTCAAGCGCCAGATCAATGATGCGCCCTTGCACCGCATCGGGGATGCGGTTCCAGACGCGATCAGGGCAGGATGGCCTGTCGGCCAGCGCCTCCGGCCCGCCGGTGAGGAAACGGTCATACCAGCGATAGAAGGTCTGGCGCGGGATACCGAGGCTGGTGAGGCAGCGGCGCTGCGGCAGGTTTGGCTGCCCGACCAATTGGATGATTTCGAGCTTTTCGGCGGCGGAGTACCTCATGCGC